>MDTA01095219.1_pt1 | contig 15005 bp, 6 predicted proteins | sample 811151 | NCBI WGS metagenome assembly MDTA01 (sample SAMN05326648, study PRJNA326480) | marine metagenome | isolation source: seawater | place: Indian Ocean: South | collected 2010 | reverse complement strand
GTCAATTGAAAGTGGGTTCCGCCGTATCCAGATACTCTTTATTCCTTCTATTTTTAATAAGGGTGACAAATCCACCACCTCATTTCCCGTCAAATTAAGTGTTATCAGTCGATTCATGTTTGTGAGCGATGAAACATCATAGATTGAATTCTCCGCTAAATTCAAAAACTCTAATTTTGATAACGGCGATAAATGAACCACGCTTGACAAATCAGTATTTGGTAAGCTTAGGCTAGTTAAATTTTTCAAGCTTCCAATCGGTACAAGATCACTGATAGCTGTATCTCTTATAGTCAACATTTTTAGGTTCGTAAGTAACGATAGAGGCGTCAGATCAGAAAATGGTATAGCGGAGGGTTCCGACGGAAGGAATCGTATAAATAGGGACTCCACATTTACCAAACGACCCATTCCACTTAGTGACTGTATAGGTCCAGTAGCATTAAACAAAGTGAGCTTTTCAAGCAATTTATCAACCAGTGGACCTTTAACTCTACCTAGAGCCCTCCGAATATCTTCCTCTATCGCTGGATCAAACGGATTTTCATACGGTTCATAGTAATTTGCGCGTACTCCACGACCTTCAAAAATATTTAGTTGTCCCAGATCGTCGAGTGGATTACCCGAAAGTTCCAGATCTGTAAGTAGTCTAAGGCCCATGAGGGGCTCTAACGTGTTTACCTCATTATTGTCCAGGCTAATCAATTTTAATCGACGCAAATTACTCAACGGCGTAAGGTCCTGGACCTTGTTATCGCGAAGATTCAAATAAGTCAACAAAGACAAACCCTGCAGCGATTCAATTTCATCTAACTTATTCGATGAGATGTCAAGAGAATACAACCGGCCCAACTCAGACAATGCATCCAACGAAGCGATTATGTTGTCTGACAAATCAAGGTGTTGCAATTTCTCTAAAGATGCGAGCGGTTCTATATTCGAAATAAAATTTCCTCCGAGATTAAGACGTCGCAACCCAGACATTTGCTCTATCCCTTTTAAATCTTCAATCAATAATTCTGATCCATCAAAATTTTCAATCTTTGATAGGTCTTCTTGCGACAACATTCCTTTTTTCTGATTTAGCATATCACGTACAGCAGATTCAAGCGATCTATCGGCAAAGATCGTATGATCATACAAAACTTCAGAAGCCACTCCAGTTGGCGGAGTTGGAGCTTCTTGACAAGCTAAAAAAATAAAGCCAGCACCTATTAACCGCATAAAAACATTTATCATCACAGCAATTACACTCAGGAAAGAGTCAATTAATCGAAAAGTATTCTCGTACATCGCAAAACTCCAAAGGCATACTTTCGAAATTAATATCTTGTCGGGACATAAAAGTAATCTACCTCTCTACTCCGGCAAAAACAGTTAAAAAACCCCTTGTACTTGTATTAGTGCCTTCCACTTCGGAAATCTCTCTGCTCACAGAAAACCCCAGAACTGTTGTTAGTCGATATCCTTGATAATCTGAGACATCCGTTAATTGCACAAGCCCAGTTAATTCGCTATAGCTATCGTCTGCTCTTGGAGGTGTTGGACTCTTTAGTTGTCTGAATGAGTGATATTCTACCCCCGACTCTATATTGGTCGAATACATAACAGGCACCTTAGCGATCAACATCACGACCTCACTCAGTTCACGGCGAGTTGCTTCTCCAGCATTAAAAGAAGAAAAACGAAGAAATTCACTCTTCCAAGCGGGTATAAGCGTCATTTTACCAAGATTTATACGATATTCAACTTTATTTATCAGGCCGACAAAAGACGTTCGGTCGTTCATATCACGCAGATCCAAAGCACGCTTGCTATCTAACTGATAATACGTTTGCCAACGAAAAATATTCTTCAGCTTTAAACCTGGCTTAGGGGCTAAATCTAGCCCCATCCATGTAGTGTTTATGATAGTATTTCGTGCTGGCAACGCATCCCGAACTGGACGAAGTTCACCACGAGAATTGGGCGGTTGCACCCACTGAATCAAATCGTTTCGTATAGTGTCTTCTGCTTTTCGGAAATCCTGATAAAAACGTAAGCGCCCCCAAGACATATTTTCATCGCCATTGAGTAAAAAATACGTCGCCAAATTTTTTCGTTTGTCAGACAACTGTCGAATATTTTGCTGACCTATTGTAATTCTCCAGTTCGGATAAATATAACGTCCTAAGTATATGTTAAATCCACGGCGATCACGTTTGTATGGTAAGTCCGCCAGCTCATCATTTTCAAATCTATCTATTGTTGCGTTATGGTTCATATCGACACCATAGAGGAATTCAGGCCTGTCCGTATGAAACCTCAAAAATGGTTCTTCATAATCAGGAATTCGATTAGGACTATCGTTACTATCATTCTGATTAAAGTCAGAAATAAAGTCGTTGTTTTCATCTAGACCCGGAAAAATACTCATGTCTCCATTAGTCCAACCGCGACGACGCCAGTCTGGGTCTCTATCCTGATCGTCATTATCGTCAACGAATTCATAAAGTTTTCGATCGTCCGCATAATCAACAATGCCTGTCTCTTGTACTGTCCGAAAAGAAGTAGCATAATTCGATGGCGTGTAGAATACTTCTGCATGAGTAAAATATGGATATACATTCCGCGATAGATTAGCCATCCATGCCGTAGATTTCTCTCCACTCACCATGTGTTTCTTAAGGTTAGGATTCGGGAATTTCGTCCATCGGTGATTGATATTTACTTCCATATAAGCATCGAAGCCATCTAAATCTGCAAACTCTAATGTGAAACCAGCTATTTGATTAGCTGTCGGCAACCCATAGTCAAAAACTAAAACACGCTGGTTAGATGAGTCACGTACATTTCCGGGCGCCTGAGCAACCGGCATAAATACTCTTCTCAAGAATATATCTGTTTGCAAATCGGAACTCACCTCTATCGCAAAATCGTTAGCAACCACTAGTTCCAATTGAATCTTTGATATTTCTGCGGGATCAGGGCCGGAATATGTTCGGTCTAACAGATCATAGCGTAATAAAATCTTTTCACTACCATCAGCAGCAATATAACCTTTCCTGAGGAAACCACCCTCAACAATAGCACGAAAACCTATTTCGGATCCACGCGTCAAATTTCCATCCAAATCCCATATCAAAATATCAGCATCAAATAAGGACCCACCACCTACCCCATCTTCCGGTGAATCATCTTTAATTAATACTTCTATAAAAGTTAAATTTTCCAAATTCTGAGATCCGGTCAAACTTCCCTGAAAAAAATTACCCGATAGAGCATTATTTTGCGTCTGCGAATGATGTGCATTAACAAATGTGCCCCCAACCTTCGCGAAATCCCCAACTTGAACTTCTACTCGACCGCCCATCAAATTTGTGTTATCCGTACGAGCTGTAGCTGACCTACTACTACCGGCTCCTTCAAATGGATTGGGCTCATTAATTCTTGATAGCAACATCGTAGCAGAATATTTGTCGGTAGCAAAATCAAGTTGCACACCATTAAATCTGGGTTTTGAGAAAGTCATCGGAGTCAAGGTAGTCCGAATTTCATTACCTACTGTAACTGCATAGTGGTATTCACCTTTATGATCAGATGCGATCACAACATTATTAAACCACGATTGGAATCTACTGTCCTTATAAAGAGTTGATCCAAATGGTTGAGGATTCTCTTGACGCCAGTCAAAAATAAGCCATCCGCGATTCAAAAAATTCCCGAAGAGGTCGTAGAAGTAATAGCCCTCTATTGAAGTTGATACATATCTCTGATAATTCTCACGAGCGTAATTTGAATACTCCCATTGCTTCCAACCATAATCAACAAATAATTCCTGCGGAATAAACCATTTCCGTATTGTTGGATCCAAAGCGTCAAAAAGAACTCCAGGGCCCGTGGGCTCAAACGACACCTTACCTCCACGTTTTACATTACCCAATCGCGAGCCATAATTCTGAGCGATAGACGCCTCTATACTACACAGGACAAAAACAAATAAGCATAGCCCTTCCAAAACACACTTTCTTACGAGGATATTTTTTTTTCTTCTTATCATTTATTTTTTCCGAAAGACATAACTGCCCCCGATTTACATTCAAGCTCTATCTACTATTTAAAAAAACAAACCCAATACATCAAAATACTACGGCTACTGTACCCATATGAACTTCATCAAATGCATCAGATTCCACGCGTAGCGACCATACATATATTCCCGGCAACAAAACATTTCCATCGCCTTCTTTTCCATCCCAAGTGAAATTTGCTGGACCTATTCCTAAATCACTGTCGAATACTGTGTATACTGGACGTCCTGATACGTCAAAAATTTCAAAAGCTACAGGAGCCGACTCGGTAATTTGTAATATGTTAAAATAAATATCTATCTGGTCATTGATACCATCTTGATTGGGAGTTATAAGTTTTGAACTGACACTGATTTCGCCCACCAACTTACCAATTTGCGGCTTGGGGATTGAGACGGCCAGACCAGACAAAGCCGCATCGTCACCAGGACCAAAATCAATAGCGTTTCCACTTTCAACCCTCTGGGGCACTGAAGGAGCCATGCTATTAAGAACCCTACTAGTAAACGTAGTCCCGAATCGAAATATAGGTAGATCAAAAGTAAATTCTAAAACCGCCATATCATGAGTAATTATCGGGAAAGATATGACGAAACCCTCTTCGTTAACTGACTCGACTAAATATGGAATCAACTCACCATCGAGCTTAACTTCGCGAATTTCGTTTACTTTAATATTGGTATCTACCTCAAGACGATCATACCCGTAAATTGGTAATTCATTACCGTCAACATCTCGGTACCTTTCCAAACGAGCCGCATACCGAAAAGTTGCAGGCTCCTCTGCCGACATTAATCTTGGAAAAACTTCTCCAACCACTCGGTCTGCCAATGGCGGAGAAAGAAAATCAAATTCAAACTGCTCCATTTCACGTGTTCGAAAAAGTTCACCCTGAAAATCGAATTGAAATTGAACATATTTTCTTGGCGTAGGGGCTGTTATAATCTGTCCGTTACCTATAGGACGCCAAGTGCTCCAATTCTCTTCATCAATAAAAATCGGTCCACGGTCCAAAAAATGCATCGCAAAAAATGCATCCGGTCCGATATCTATGTAGGTTCGTATTGGGTTGCCATTCAAATCAACCCCTCTTTCCACCCGATTATAACTCAAAGGCGTGGAATCTAATCCAGTTCTAACTCGAGCAGTAAGTGAAGAAAACGCAGAATCACCATACGCTTCCTCCTGCCAACGCACTGGGCCGATCGTTGCTCTCTCCCCCAAATCTATTATATCAGTTAGGTAGGTCGCTCGCTGCAAAAATCCAGTGCCATAAACCTCAATTTCATCTATTTCGAACGGAATATTTGCCAACGATTTCAGTTTCAACAAACGAACATATTGGGGAGGCACTTTGACATCAACAACGGGATCTTCATTCTCAACATTCCTAACAAGTAAAATATCAGGAGTAACTATACTTGTTTTCTTTGGGTTAATCCATAATTCGAATGCACGTAGGAAATCATTCTGAAATGGATGTGTCGGTGTCTGCACTATTGTATTCCTTGGATAGAAACGAACTCTTTCAACTCCAATCGGCGTATTAAAATCCAGAACAACCCTTACATTTCGCGCATTCACTTCGGGTTCAAAGGGGGTCGGTTTCCTAGTAAATGCGACCGTAGGACTTTGGTTGACCATACCAAAAAGATCCTCATTAAAAAGAAACCCGAGGTCTGGAGATGTTATTGATCCACCACCTGATAAAACCCGCGCTGAAACGTTCTCCCCAGAATCAAAATAAAGGGGAGTTATCCACCCAGGGCGTCTATCATATTCAATTGAATAATCCGGAGAATTTGTCGTATCTATTTTTCCATTATTAAAGACCTTAGGGTCAATTCCGTTACCACCATAGCGCCACGGCGTGGAAAGAGAACCAAGGACAAAAGTATTTGCCCGCTGTGCAAAAATTAACGTGGGCAAACAAATAAATAGAAGGATGCATACAAAATTAATCATTTACCTAAACCTGCATTCATAGAAATAAATAACAAACTTGCATTCTCATTCGGATTTAATTTGAGATCTTTTTGAGAGACTTGCGCACCTACCCTGGTAACTAATTGATAGCCTTGATAAGCAACACGGTTTGTCAGTTGAGCTAATACAGTCCAGGATCGAAAATCTTCACCAATCTCTTCCCGCGCGCCATCGATCATCCAAAACCAAGACCGCTCTATTCCAAGTTGAAACTCACTGTCAAACAATTGACGACCGTAACGTGGGAAATAAGCGACGCCTGCAGCTTCTGCAAAAAGAGGCTGTGACCATAAAAAAAACAGCGTCTGTTCCAAGCTTTCCGCCTCATCCAGCCTCGTGGTAAATGGCCGGTCCTTGCGATATTCACTTTTCCAACGAGGCTCAAGAACGGATAATCCTATTGGTAGACTCCATTCAGCCTTATTTATCACTCCAAAGAAACCACTATTGCGATGCGCGGAAAAACCAAAAAGATCATATGACTTTGACTTTTTCTGAAAAGCTCCGTCAAACTTTACCCGATGTAACATTCGTATCCCAGGACCAATAAGCATATCTAAGTCACTATAAAATATCGTCTTCCATGTGTCCTTATATGATTTTTGGTCTAGCACTTCGCGCATCCTTCCCGGCGAACCAATTGGCTGAAACCACATCCAAAGATCATCAGAGATATCATCATTTACGGAAGCACCATGAACAAAAAATCGCAACTGACTACCCCGTATCCGATGCTTCCAACTAAGCTGACCATACAACGATTGAGTCGCCCCATCTCCTGAGATCAAATTTATTTTCTGATGTCCTAACATCATCGACACATCTGGTCCAACATTGATTTTTCCGTACGCGTTATGTCCGCTATGATCGGGTTTGTAAGGATAATCCGGTAATGCATCATTCTCAAATCGATCAATCACCCCGTTATGGTTCATATCAGGCCCAAACAGAAACTCGGGACGATCGGAACGAAAACGTAAGAAAGGCTCCTCATAGTCAGGAAATGAATTCCTGTTTTGATTGTGATCATTAATAAAATCACCATTTTCATCAAACCCCGGCCACGCAACGTCGTTCCATTTCTGATCGCGAACAATATTTCCCGAACGCCTTTCAAGGTCGGGACGTTGCCATTCAGGTCGAGCATTGAAGTCATCGTCGTCATCAACAAACTCGATAACCTGGGGGATAGGATCCTTATATCGAATACGCCCTTCCTTGTCCACAAGCCAATGACTTGTCCTATATTCATCTTCTATACGAAAAACTTCAGCGAAAAATCCCCATTGATCATGATTCCAATCCAATTGTAAATAAGAAGCTAGCCCATCAATAGAGTGGCCATGGTGTGATTTAGCCACAGAGTTAGGAAAGAAAAAATGACGTCTTCCTAACACTATTTCTCCACGCATGGACAAGTTATTCCAATCTATTAAATCCCCATTTATTCCAATTAATTCGGTAGCAGTAGGAAGGCCATAATCAATTTCGACAAATCGAGTGTTCGAGTTGTCTTGAACGTTTCCAGAAGCACGAATCACGGGAAGAAAAATTATTTCAGGATTAAAGCGTTCTCCGTCCGTCTGTAAATTTGACGCAAGTTCAATCCTATAATCGTTTGCAACTGACATTTCAAACGTAGCCCGTGTTAAATCCGCTGCTGTAATATCACCAAATCTAAAACGCGTTAAATCATATTCTAATACAATATCCTCTGCATCTTGAGCTATAAACCGCCCGCCCTGATTACCGCCCCCTTTTATTTTGGGAAGAAGATCTACTTCTCGCCCCCGATAAACCTGGCCGTCTAAATCCTCTATGACAATCTCATAATCTGCAAGCACCGCAGGTGTGGATCCTTTACCAGGAGAATCGTCACGAAGGCGCACCCATAACTTTTCAAGAGTCCTATTCTGTTGGGTAGATAACGTTCCCCGTAGCGGATTGCTACTGTTCATCTGCAATTCAGTCTGGGCGTTATGGGCATTAACATAGCTCAAACCCATACGACTACCACCAATATTTAATTCAGTATGTAATCCTACCATCTGCGTAACATCCGTGCGCTCTTCCCCATCCGGTGCCGAAGGCCTAGATAAAAGCAGAGTAGTTAGTAGGCGATCGTTATTATAATCCATACGGACGCCGTTAAAGCGGGGCTTGTACAGGGTTAGTGGTGTAAAAAACGTGAAGATGTCATCGCCAACCATAAGACGATAATTACTACCTTCACGACGATCACCGGAAACGATAAGACGTCCAAAAAACCGTTGGTAGGCGTTATTCCCTGCATCTTTATCTATTCTACTGCCCCGAGGTAAAGGCTGTTCTTGACTCCAGTTGTAAACCATCCAACCCCTACCCAAGAAAGTTCCAAACGTATCGTAAAAACTTCGGCCCTCGAGTAAGTTGTCTACGTATCTTGTATACGGTTCTTTAGCGTAACGCGTAGTAGATTGATACCACGGCTGCATATAAGTCTCGGGAATATGTCGCGGTCCATACCACTTATGTATTGCGGGTTGGTTATAATCGATTTCGAATCGGTTCCCATATGGGTTAAGTGTCTCAAGGCCCCAATACTGGGAATTTTCCGTATAACTTTGAGACCAGCTAATGGCAGAATTCATCAAAATACCAAGAAGTAATTTACAAAAGAAATTCATTAGTATACCACATTTACCAAACGAGATAGGATGGTTCCCTCGGCCATACTGTCCGTTTCGACATTTATGCGTATCAGATATACTCCAGGCAGAACCTTGTGACCCTTCCTATCCTTACCGTCCCAATCAATTTCGTGCTCCCCACTTGGAAAATCGCGTTCGATACTGAGGTCACGAATCAGACGCCCCTCTAAATTATGTATCTTCACCTCTATTTTTTTACTACCCTCTAAGTGAAAGACCACCATTTTGATGGACAGCTCATCATTAATCCCATCATCGTTCGGCGTTAAGATACTTGGGTCCACAACAACTTCTTCCAACAACGCGTTATTTTTAAGACGCGAAACGACGGAAAGACTTTGGGTAGCCACCATATTAGTCGCATCGCCACTCACCACTTCTTGTTCTAAATCCGGCCTAAGATCGCTCTGAAGTCGAGCACTGAATACAGTACTCTGCAAAAATAATTTAGTATCGAAGCGAAAAGCATAGACCTGTCCACCCCTCTCAACTGGCTCATCAAATTTAACTTCAACCGCCCCTTCCTCTCCTGAGTCTACCGACACCTTTTTCCCCGGCCACAACTGTATACCACCACCAAACCTCAATTCTTCATCTGTCCCAACATCGACTCGAGATAAATTCAAGGGTTCCGACGATGTCGAACGAAGTATGACCCGGTTAAATCCCGGATTATTGTCGCCAAAAATAGGCCGAATATACAATGTAAAGTCGTTATACTCCCCTGGCTCTACGCCTCCAACAGGATAAATTTCTCCGAACGCGGTATCAACCAACGGTGGCACGAAGTGAAGCCTCAAAGAGCGTAGCCAGGCGCGCTGCAACGGCTCGCGCGACAATAAACGTAATTGAACTCGTGCCAAGGGCCTTGGAGAAGGCGACTTAAACGCTTCGCCTGAAGTCACATACGGTTGGCTCCAATTGCTCCAATCTGGACCAGTAATTTCTTCAAAAATTGGGGGTGGGCGAGGTGTCTGTTCGGTGTCTGGTAAACGTCTCCACAAATCTTCTGAAATTTCACGGCCGTTCATGGTAAAATAATGAGGCTCCAACGTAACTTTTTCACCTGTGCGCGTTCGCACTTCAATACGAGTATTAGGCGGAGCTTCACCCTCCCATGTGATTTTTTCAAATAGACGCGAACGTCCTAATCGTATAAATGGTGACTCCAAGGTAATTTCAGAAACGTAACCTTCACCATATGCTTGTATCTCGCTAAGCCTTCCCTTTTCAAAACGAGAGCCACTAAACCTCAATTGGCGCAATTCAATATAACGGACTTCTTGTCGAGGAAAGGGCTCTTCGACATGTAGAAAACGCTCTAAGTTTCGACGTTCATCAAATGTTTTCCAAACGAAATTACCAGCTGGATCAACCGTGCCATCCGAGATCCGCAATTGATATGCAAAGGGTGGCCGATCTGGGCTAAGAAGTTTGATACGGTCTAACCAATATTTAGCACCCAAATCTATCTCTACTTGATTTTCATCCTGAACAGGGTCATAAAACAACATATCTTTGTTGCTGGAAAATAAACCGTCTGTAAAAGTCCGGAATAGCAAGAAATCATATCTACCAATAGCTAATGCTTCGCGCTCTTGCTCTGACTGCGTTATAGAAATGATATTCTCACCAATAGCATTTATTTCCACTTCACACAAACGAGGCCTTTCTCGTCGAAAATACATGACCGGCCCTTTTTCCTCATTTGCAAGATCAGTATATATTTCCGCACTGACCGGAATGAGTCGGCCACTTGATGTCTCAAGAAAATAGTCTATTGCGCCTCTATCTTCATCGGGCAGTTCATTGTATCTGTCTTCTGATATTTCCTCGACCCTAAGCCCTTCTGTAGCTAAAACATCGATACGCACCTTCTGAACGATAGCTCCCTCGATACCCTCCGCTACTTTTCGCCGAGGGCTGAGATCAAATGTAAATTCCCGGTCTCCGGAAAGGTTACGTACAAGACCCACTCGGGAGAAAACTTCTCCCGACCTTCCACCAGATACAGAGCCATCAGAAACTAAAATGCGGAATTGTTTAAAAGGATCTCCTTGACCCTCCTTCGCAAAACGAACGACTATACTCTCAGCAACAAGAGCTCTTTGCAGATCAATCTCGAAAGACCAAGACGAAATTTCATCTTCGATACTTGGTTCCCAGTAGGTTGTATTGTCCTGATCAATAGCAAACAGAGCATTTTCTGAATTACTATTAGAACGTGCAATCGCTATTACCGAGTCTTCTTCAGAATTATAGATGGCGTTCATCCGACCACTCAGCATACGCGGTATTATCGTCCCGTCTTCACGTATAATGCAAGCACCTGTTGGAGCATCCCAAACCGACCAATCGGCCTCAGTCTGAATGACAACGCGGTCCTGAAGTAACTCATATCCCTCCGGCGCTTTTTCTTCGATCTCTTGGCTCAGAACTGGATTTACATTCAGCCAAACAATTGATTGAAAAATAATTATTGGCCTAGCGTGTTTTGTCAGCCTACTCCTAATATTTTTAAATGACATACATTTAAACATTATATTTAATTTAGAACATGTGGAAGATTCGAATCAAAAAAGAATTCGGGAACAGAAGTTGGTTTGATCTTAACCGGTCTCTTAATTTGTAAGTTGAAAATATTGATGTGGCTTTCTTCTTGCATATGGATCAATACTACGCGGAAAAACCTAAAATGACCAACCACCATAATATATCACCATTTCGGTTACATGACTAATCCGACTAATCCAAAGATTCTTCCCGCAGATTTTGTTTCAAGACTCGAACTTATTTTCCCGACGAAACAATTAGATTCCGTGTTAAGAACATTTGCTCAACCCCCAAAAACAATATTTCGATGTAACAATATAAAAAATACAACTGAACAATTACTCGATCTATTAACTAAGTCAGGAATAGAGTGTAATCCCTTAAATGGGATAAACGGCGCATTCTATGTGCCGGAGAATCAACGGCGGGCTCTCACGAAATCAATAGCCTGTATGGAAGGTCGCTTATACATACAGAACCCTTCTAGTATGCTACCCCCAGTGATATTGAGTCCGAAACCCGGAGAAGAAGTCTTAGATCTTGCGGCTGCACCAGGAGGCAAAACAATTCATATGGCAGATCTAATGCAAAATAATGGAAGAATCGGAGCAGTAGAACCTGTTAAAAAACGATTTTTCCGATTAAAAGAAAATCTTCAGCGAGCAGGCGCAACTGTCGTAAAAATCTACTTAAAGGATGGTCGATCCGTGGGACGACAATGTCCTGAACGCTTTGATCGAGTCCTCTTGGATGCACCTTGTACTGGAGAAGGCCTGTTTGATATAAACAACCCCAAAACTACCGCCTTTTGGAGTGAGAAGAAAATACGTGAAATGGCAAGAAAACAGCTAGGACTGTTTCATTCTGCTATACAATCTTTAAAAATAGGGGGCACATTAGTCTATTCGACCTGCACATTTGCTCCTGAAGAAAATGAAGGTATCGTCGATCAAATCTTAAAAAAATACGGCACGGCAATTGAAGTAATTGAATTAGAAATACCGGGACCAGAAACCGAACAAGCTATGAGACAATGGCGAAACATCCAATTTAACGAACAGGTCACCCGAGCCCGTCGAATTGTCCCAGATGGCCTATATGAGGGATTTTTTATTTGTAAAATGCTAAAAACGAGAGTCACTCATCCCGCATAGTATTGATCAAGCTAAGTTCGCTTCAAGCCCAAAAATAGAACGCGACCAGCGGCTGGTTCAAAAAAACGATTCGCGAAAGCATTGGGGACAATAGACCCATTGTAACGAACATTAAAAATATTATTTAGACCAACGAATATCTGTCCCTTAGCTAAAGAATAGCTCAAGCGTAAATCAGTACGGCTATAGCCTCTATTGACATAATTGTACTCTTCATCAGCCCCGTAAACTAAAGGCCCGTTATTGTCATTTGCGTAATACCTAGAAACCGTTTCCCAGTCCACACTCACATAAAACTTAGAATTAAAATAGTAATTTGCAGATGCATAAGTTCGATGTGGGGGCAAACCAGGAACCCTATTTCCAGACAGTTGCACTTGATTTAAGGTATAATCAACAAATTCGAAATTAGAATAAGTATAGGCATATTGTAATCCGAAATATCTTGTGGGCTTATATTTTATGATCCATTCTATACCTCTGTTCAACGCAACACCGACATTACGAAAAAACGTCTCCTCACTATCTGCATTATCGGTTTGGAACGGTATCAACATATCTTCCATCTTCATTCTATACACGCTCCAATCAACATGCCAATTACGAAGTATGTTAGCTAAAGCACCACCCAGTTCGAAACTATTTACACGTTCCGCGTTCAAATCAGGATTAAATCCACCTTTACCATCAACACGATTACTTAATTCCGTGGTGGTAGGATTCTGAAAGGAGGTTCCATAATTTACAAAAAACCTAAACTGTGAATGGGGTCGATAATTTAAACCGAGAAACCTACTCCATTCCCCTAAGTGCCTATTTCCGGAATCATCTCCGTCTTCACGTAATTTGTCGAAAACACGATAATTGCTACGATCAAAACGAATGCCTATTGACGCTGATAAACTTGAGTTTATATCTACATTCAGCGACGAAAAAACTCCCACAGCAACTACATCCTCTTCCTGATTCAACTGCCGCTCTCCGTAGCGCAAATACGAAAAAATAGTTTGATCAGTAACTTTACCAATTTTGTCTTCATTTGATCCCAAATTTCGATACTCTACTCGTTTGTCATTTTGCCACTCAGTATCTAAGCCTGTTATATGAGTTAGCTTATTCCAAGCAGTCTCACGTGAAAACCGTAAGCCACCAGATATTCGATTTAAGTCTATTATTCTACCAGGAATAGGGTTTAATAGAGACCTACTTAATACGTAAGAAGTCAATTGATAAAGGCTGCTATCAGCAGAAATATAGTTTACCACATTACCCATTTGAGATTGGCGGATTTGTTTAGCTGCCCCCTGCTTTATTACATACGATCTAACTGATTTAGGAGAATCTTTTGATGTCAAAAAATCCAGCGAACTAGGGTTATACATGAAAGGGCCGTCAAAAACATTAGCCATCACACGAACGGTTAAATTACTCGAAAACCTTCGACTATGAAGTATACTCATCCCATATTGCTGTGTATAAGAATGGTGCCTATAGCCATCACTTTTTAATGAGTATGTGTTAAAAATCGATCGAGTATTTAAATCAGCCTTTGACATCTGTAGCTGAAGGCGTTGCAGTCCGTAACTTCCAATAGTAACTCGTGGAGCAATACGAAAAGTATGATCCTCTAAGTTCCGTGTTTTAATAGAGATCAAACCTCCACTCGCATTCCCATAAAGTGCAGCTACAGGCCCACGAATCACCTCGACACGACCTACCCCAGACAGGTCGATACTATTCAACTGAGTCTGTCCGTCAGCTGTTGTAAGTGGAATATCATCCAATAAAACTTTAATGCCTCTAACGCCAAACTGTGCTCTTACACCCAAGCCTCGCGAACTAATCCGGTCACCTTGAGAAAGATTGTTTCGGTTATCCACCAAGATACCCGGCACGTCTCGCAATATTTCCTCAACAGAAAGATTAGGATGAATGGCATCCTTTTCTTCTATTTCGACCACACTAATTGCGTATGGAAGCTTGGAATCAACGCTTCCTACTCTTGTAGCAGTAACCATAAACTCTGGCAAATTATATTTAGTGGAATCAGCCTCAGACGCCCAAATATTGCCTCGGTAAAATACGAACGAGTTCAATAAAACAAGAGCTACTGTTACCAAATAAAATTTTGACTTGTATATTCTCAATGGCATTATATTGTTGTCTGACAATTTAAAACAATTTTTTAACTAAACCGGATTCACAGATATTAACAATAATGACGACTTTTTCATTTAAATAATACCATAAAAATTAATGATTAATTTACTGCCGCTACTACTAATTTTTTTTAACCTTTTATCATGTGGTAACGTAACAAATCCGAGTCATTCGGAAATAATCGAAAAACATCACGAAATTATATTCCAACAAATAGACCCTAAATTAGACGGACTCGTAAAAATAGACAGTGTATCTTGGATCCCCCTCTTACCAATAAATTTGCCAAACCGTATGATAGAAATTCCAGGCATTTTCTCCGTAACAATCCAAAACAATTCAAATGAAGTAATTTGGATCCGCTATGACCTTCGGTTTTTCGATGATGAGGG
>MDTA01039354.1_pt1 | contig 15005 bp, 11 predicted proteins | sample 811151 | NCBI WGS metagenome assembly MDTA01 (sample SAMN05326648, study PRJNA326480) | marine metagenome | isolation source: seawater | place: Indian Ocean: South | collected 2010 | reverse complement strand
TTACGTGCCATTTGTATTGGCGACCCCATCTCCTCAGAAATAATTTGCGCGAAATCTTCACGCCTTTCTTCCATGCCAGTAATTATTTCTTCAAGTATTCTTTTCTTCTGCTCTAGATTTAATGCCATAGCACTAGGAAATGCTTTATTGGCTGCTGCAATTGCAATATCAACATCTTTGGGTGAACCTGAAATTACATGACCTACAACTTCCTCAGTTGCAGGATTTACTATATCGATCTTCTCTGAGCCATCTGGCTCAACAAAATTTCCATCAATGTAGAACTTATTTATTTCCATAAAGATATTTTAACTTTTGATTGAAGAGAATACATCAATTGCTTTTTTTCTTGAAGACTTTAAATCAACTATTGGTTTTGGATAATTAAATCTTTCTGGGTTCGAAGGCATATGTATTTCTTTAGTCTCGCAGTCTGACAATTCTGGTATCCATTTTCTAATGTATTTTCCCTTAGGATCAAACTTTATAGATTGAGTCTCAGGGTTCATTATCCTGAAATATGGAGCAGCGTCAGTTCCTGTAGAAGAACTCCACTGCCATCCACCATTATTTGATGCAATATCACCATCAATAAGATTTTGCATAAAAAACTTTTCGCCCTCTTGCCAACTAATTAATAAATTTTTACTTAAAAACATTGCTACAATCATCCTCAATCTGTTATGCATCCATCCTGTTGATAACATCTCTCTAATTCCTGCATCTACTATTGGTATGCCAGTATTCCCTTCTTTCCACCTTCTAAGTGCTTTTTCATCCTTATTCCAAGGGATATTTCTCGTGTAATCTATAAATGGCAAACCTTTTGAAACTTTAGGAAAATTGAAAATTATATGTCTGTAAAATTCTCGCCAAATAATTTCTGAAACCCAATGCACTATGCCATCATCCCCTTCATCAAGTTTTCCATTATTAAATTCCTTAGATTTTTTTAAACACCATTTAGCAGATATCACTCCTGCATTAATATATGGAGATAGCTTAGAAGTGCCATCAATTGATGGAAAATTTCTTTTTTCTTTATAGCTCATGCCCTTATTTTTTAAAAACATTTCTATATGGTTTTTAATAAAGTTTTCTCCTGCAGGCCATAATTCTTCATTAGTTAAAGAGAATTCTTTTAGGTATCTATCAAGATCGCTATTAACAAGTCTAGAATTTTTAATTTTTTCTGGTTCAGGAAATAACTCTAGGTCTGAATCTTTAAGCTCTAAAAACCACTTTTTCTTAAATGGGCTATAGACTGAAAAATTGGTTCCAGCTTTAGTTTTCAGTGAGCCTGGGGTATGTATTACTTGGTCATGAAATGAGAATACTCCTATGCCTTTTTTTTTAAGGAATTCAGTTATTTCCTTATCACGTCTAAGCTCATTAACTGGATACTCAATATTGAAATACAGATTGCTAATGTTATTCTCATCGCAAAATTGCCATAGTTTTTCTCTAATGTCTCCATAAGTATCCGCTTCAATTATTATTAAAGGTATATTTTTTTCGTTAAGTTTTGCCTGAAGTGACTTTAAGTTTCTTATCCAGAAATTAATTTTTATTTTTGCATCAAAGTGTAACTCCCATTGTTTTCTATTAATCAAATAGACTGCTACCACTTCCTCTGAGTCAATGCATGAGCTATGCAATGCTGGATTATCTAAAATCCTTAAATCATTTCTAAACCAACAAACCGATTTCACAATAACTCAAGTATTCTATGTTTAAGATTATCTCTTTCTGTTAAAACGAATTCTTTAACTTTGTCTTGATATTTGTGATCTGATAGCTGCAATTGGTTTAATTTTAGAATTCTTAAAAGTCCTCTTTTTTTAAAACTTTCTATTACCTCGTGATGATGCTCTCTTCTAATCGGTCCTCTTAATTCCACAACATTCACAAAGTAACCCCTTGATAAAATCTCTACAATCATGCTTGTGCTGTCGGCAGTTACAAATATATGACTATGACTATCAATTGCTTCCTGTAAACGATCAAATGGAGTTTTTTCAAGATCTAAGAAATTATGATTTGGTCCAGAATTTTGTTTTAGGTTAGTCCAGGCAAATTTTGGAGTTCTTCTGGAATTAACAAAAGTTGTGTTTATATTTTTAAATTCAAAAGCTAATCTGTACCAATCTTTTTCACCATAATCGTAGCCACTACCATCTCCTCCAATCAATACTAAGCTTCTATTATCTAGATCTCTTTTTTCATCGTAAGGATCAAATTTAGTTGGTGGTAAATGCGTTGAAATTACTTTGTAGACATTACTAATATCTTGTTTCGTAGAAACAATTCCATCAAATTTTTTCATTAATCTAAATTTTGGCGTTCCAATATAAATTACTTTCGCACAAGAAGCTTTAGCTAGTAAATAAGCAGGAACAGCAGTCCTTGAACCTGAACAAATAACAAAATCAAATTGATAATCAACCACACTTGGATTTAAAAGTTTAAGTACAAATAAGTAGAGATTTTCTCTAAGCAATGTCAAGGTTCTTTCTAAAAATCCAGGAAGTGAAATTAAATCTTTTCCTAAAATGAAAATATCTTTGTCATTAGAGTATTTCTTTATTATGTTTCTTAGCCCCAAACATTGACTCAAGTGCCCAGCTTTTTTATCTGCGACTATAGCTATTTTCATAATTTGCCATTAGAGAATCTAACTTCATATCTTTCATTATCTATTAATGAAAATTCTGCAGTACCACCAGCTTCTCTTACTAGACATATACCTGCAGCAAAGTCCCAAAGATAGACACCTTTCTCAGCGTAATAATCACATTTACCAGATGCTACATAAGCACATGAAAGTGCAGCACTTCCGAACATTCTAATTTTTTTCCAACCTTTTAAATCCTCTAAAAATTCGTATTGAGACTCTATTGTTTCAGAGGCTGGAAATCCAGTAGTGAGTGAGGCTTTATCCTTATCAGTTATATCAGAAACATGCACTTTTGTGTCATTCAAGTAACAACCTAAACCTTCAGCTGCTGAGTACATTTCTTGATTATTAAAATTGTAAACAATCCCAATTTTAGAATCATGTTTGTCCATTAAAGAAATAGAAATGCAACACTGATCAAGACCACGAAAATAATTTGCAGTCCCATCTATAGGGTCAATAACCCATCTTTGAGATTCGGGTGATTGCTCTCCCCCAAACTCTTCACCCAAGACTGGAATATTTGTTGATTCTAATTTTTCTCTAATAAGATTTTCTGTGTCTCGATCTAGTTGAAGTTTTATATCTCTACCAAATTCAGAAAATATTTCCTTATCATTTAATTTATTTTTTAAAAGAAACTTCCCTGCTTCCATGGCAGCTTCCTTTGCAACTTCGATGTAGTTTTTATAATTCATCTATATTCTTCTTTATCGACTTAATCGAATCATTACACATATCAAAAAGTGATTTTTTTGTACTCCATCCTAGTATTTTATTTGATTTTGTGGGGTCAGAATAGCAAACATCAACATCGCCAGAACGTCTATTATTCATTTTTGTTTTTATCGTGATGCCAGATGCTTCTTCAAAAGTTTTCAATAGTTCAAGTACAGTAACTCCTTTTCCAGTACCTAAATTAAAAACATCATAGCCTGAAATTTCTTTCAGGTATAAAAGTGCAGAAAAATGTCCCTCAATAAGATCAGATATATGAAGATAATCTCTTTCACCAGTACCATCCCTGGTTAAGTAGTCATGTCCATAAATAGAAAAATTATCATCAATTTTTAAAAAAACTCTAAGGAGTTTAGGCATAATATTACCAAATTCAGTTTTAGGATTTTCATAAACTATCAAATCATCGTGAGCCCCTAATGGGTTAAAATATCTCAGAGAAATAGCATTTATATCCCCCATCAAAGCACTTTCTTTGATTAATTTTTCTGATTCTGCTTTTGTTTTTGCATAGACAGAAAGTGGATTAATCTGGAATTCCTCTTTTATTGGTTGCTCGCTTGATTGTCCATATACTGAGGCTGAAGAAGAAAAAATTAGTTCCTTAACTTCATTCATCTTCATTGCCTTTAAAAGATTTTTAGTTCCCTCAAGATTATTATTCCAGTATTTTTCAGGAAACTTTTCAGATTCAGGTATGCTTTTAAGTGCTGCAAAATGTACAACCTGTGAAATATTTTCAGTTTGAATTATTTTAATTAGCTCATCAATGTCTATTAAATCAGCCTCATAAAAAATAAAGCTTCTAGGAAATAACTTCTTCAATTTCAAGATAGTCTTGCGTTGTGAATTAACAAAATTATCGCAACCAATAACTTCATATCCTTTTTTTAAGGCTTCGTACGTGAAAGTGCTTCCAATAAATCCAGCTGAACCTGTTACGAAAATTTTCATTTAATTTTAAAAACGTACTTTGGTAATAAAAGCATATAGCTCATTAGGTAGATTCCGATAAACCAAATACATAAAAGAATTAAGGATGTTGTTTCATTTTTGAAATAATTTGCAAGCACCATAAAAGGAAAATTAATTAAAAAAATAATATTTGTTACCAAAAAATGCCTTAATCTTATCCTCCTGAATCCAACTCTTTTTGTTATTTTTTTATAAATTAGCATATGAAAATGTAGTCCATCAGGCTTAGAAGCCAAGAAATCTTTTCTAAAAAATATTTTTCTTACTATTGAAAATAGGACCTCTGTGACCGGATATATTAAAATTGCTAATGCGAACCAAGGCGAAAGGTCATTATCAAAAACATATTTAATTAATCCGACAGGAAGAAGAATTCCAAGTAGATATGCGCCTCCATCTCCAAGAAATATTTTTCCAAAAGGGAAATTAACTAGAAAGACTCCTAAAATAGCAAAGAATATAGCCACCATATAATTCATCCAGTCCATATTAAATTCTGTGCTTAGATCTATTAGAAGCGACAAAATTATCGTTAGGCAGTAACTTAACAATAAACCATTAAATCCATCGATTATGTTAAAGGCATTTGAAATTCCTACTAAAGCAAATACTAAGAAGGCCAATGAAAAAAGACTGTAATCTAACAAATAGTCTATTGGAGGTATAGCAACATTTTCAATTTCCACACCCAAACAAAAAAATAAAAGAATAGGTGTTGGAATAATCAATAAAATTTTTGTCTTAGGAGTTATCTTGAAGCTTATGTCATCTAAAAAGCCAGATAGAAATGCAGGCAAAGAGAAAATTAAAACATATCTTAAAAAATTATATTCTGGTGAATCATCAAAAAAAAACGTGATGAGTAATAATGGAAAATAGATAGCTAATCCTCCTAATCTTGATGTAGATTTTTTATGAAATGTTTGAGGTGAAGTCCTTAAGTTATATAGCCAAGGAAATTTTAAATATTTATTAGAAGCCCAAAGAATTAAGCATGTGATTAAGGAAAGAGGTAGTACGTCAGTCATTAAAATTATCTAGAATATCTTTTAAAAAAACCATAAATCTACCCGCGTCAGCACCATTGATAACTCTATGATCATAAGACATAGCTATTGGCAGAATATCCAATTCTTCTGCCAAAACAAGTCTTTTAAATGTCTTTGACATAGAGATGATAGCTACATCTGGTGGATTGATTATAGGAGTGAAGCCAATTCCTCCAAGCTTTCCTAAGCTTGAAATTGAAATCGTTCTATTAGCTAAATCTGTATTTAATAATTTTTTATTTCGGGCTTTTTCAGCCAATTCTTTAATTTTGATTGAAATTTGATCTAATGATAATTTATCAGCATCTTGAATTACTGGCACAACCAGACCCTCTTCCGTGTCAACTGCTATACCTACATTAATATATTCTTTCAATACTAATTGATCGTTTTCTATTAATGATGAATTAAAAATAGGAAATTCCTTAAGTGCCTGAGTTAGAGCTTTAACCATAAATACCAATGGATTTAAATTAATTTCTTTTTTTAATTTATTTATATTAGACATATCTATCTCATCAAAATGGGTGACATGAGGTATTGAATTCCATGCTGCTTGTACATTTTTGGCGCCCAATACTCTAATCTTCGACATTTTTTGTATCGAATAACTTCCTTCATCAAGAAAATCAGATTCGCTGAAAGTCTTTAACTCCAAAGTATCTTTTTTTGGAGCATGAATATAATTTTTTAAGTCTTCTTTTGTTATTCGATGATTTTTCCCAGTACCAGTAATTCTTGTTAAGTCAATTTCTAATTCTCTTGCATATTTTCTAACAGCAGGTCCGGCATTTATTCCCTTAATAATTACTTTTTCTGTATTTAAATGATCTTGAGTTTTAACTCGATCTTGTTTTATTGGCTTATTAATTTCTTGTTTTATTGGCTTATTAATTTCTTTTTCTACAGAATTGTTTTCTCTGACTTCTATTTTTGCGAAAAGCATTCCTTCTTTTACGCTTTCTCCTTCTCTTACTGATACTTCACTAATTGTTCCTTCATAATCAGAGGGGACTTCCATAGCTGCTTTTTCTGATTCAAGCACTATTAGAGGATCATTTACTTTGACTTTATCTCCCGATTTAATATTAATTTCTATTATCTCGGTTGACTCGGCTTCACCAAGATTGGGAATTTTTAATTCGATCTTACTTAATTTTTCCATGGTGCCTCTTTATTTAAAACCATACCAGAATCTTTGATAAATTTATTTGCCTCTTTCTTTTTTCCATGTAGTAGTAGACTATTTAAGACTATATGTTCTTTACTTATCTCAAAAAAATCTCTTAATTCTTCTCTAGTGTCACTTCTTCCAAAACCATCAGTACCCAGAACGGTATATTCACCTTTTACCCATTCTCTTATTTGATTTGGATATGCTCTTTGATATTCAGAAACTGCAAGTGTAGGCATTTCTTCATTGAAGCATTCTTCAACATAAGATTTATTCGATTTTGAGTTCAGTCTATTCTCTCTTTCTGTTTCTATCCCATCTTTATATAGTTCATTAAAGCTAGTGATTGACCAAATATCTGAATGAATGCCAAATTTTTTAAGCTCTTTTTCAGCTTCAAGTGCAAAATTTAGAGTAACCCCAGAAGCTAATATTCTATGGTTAGAATTTCTATTTTGCTTTAACTTGTAACCACCTTTAAGAATTTGTTCATTTTTGAGTTTTTCAGGTTTAGCAGGATGTGCATAATTTTCATTCATTAAAGTGATGTAGTAATACCTATCATTACCAACTACATACATATCATTAATACCTTCATGCACTATTGCTGCTAATTCATAAGAATAACAGGGATCATAAGATTTGCAGTTCGGTATTGTTGCAGCCAAGATATGGCTATGTCCATCTTGATGCTGTAATCCTTCGCCATTTAATGTTGTTCTTCCTGAAGTAGCTCCAAGCAAGAAACCTCTTGCTCTAGAGTCTCCGGCAGCCCAAGCTAAATCATGAGTTCTCTGAAAACCAAACATAGAATAGAAAATATAGAATGGAATCATAGGTAAATTATTGTTTGAATAAGAAGTCGCCAAAGCTAGCCATGCTGAAAATGCTCCAGCTTCATTAATTCCTTCTTCTAGCATTATTCCAGATTCACTTTCTCTATAGAACATCACTTTATCTGCATCCTCAGGCTCATATTTTTGACCTTCAGAAGAATAAATTCCAAATTGCCTAAATAAAGCATCCATACCAAAAGTTCTTGCCTCATCTGGTACTATCGGCACTACTCTTTCTCCAATTGAAGAGTCTCTAAGAAGCTTTGTTAGGAGCCTAACGAAAACCATAGTTGTTGATTGCTCTCTTTTTAATTCCTTATCAAAATCTGTGAAGGTTTCTTTTTTTGCATTTAACTTTTCTATAGAAACTTTTCTTGAAGGTAAGAAACCTCCTAATTCTTTTCTCCTTGATAGTAAATAATCTTTAACTTTCTTATTTTTGTTTAGGTTGAGGAAGTCAGGAGAATCTAAGCTGTCTTTTGTAACAGGTAAGTTAAATTTTTGAATAAAATCTTCAAGGTTTTCTCTTGTAAGTTTTTTAACTTGATGTGCTGTATTATCCGCTTGTCTTGATCCAATACCATAGCCTTTTATTGTGAATGCAAGAATAACTGTAGGTCTATGTTTTTCTTCATATGCATTACGATAAGCGTTATAAATTTTAATTGGATCATGCCCTCCCCTATTAAGATTTTCAACCTCCTGATCAGTCCATGAATTTATCATTTTAAGAACTTCTGGATCTTTGCCAAAAAAATTCTCTCTGGTATATTTTCCACCCTTTGCCTTGTAGTTCTGGTATTCACCATCAACAGTTTCATTCATAATTTTTTGCAATAAACCATCTTTATCATTATTAATTAACTCGTCCCATTTCCTGCCCCATATTAAATGAACAACATTCCATCCAGCTCCACTAAATTGTTTTGCAAGTTCTGTAATAATTTTAGAATTACCGCGAACAGGGCCATCAAGTCTTTGTAAATTACAATTGACTACAAATACAAGATTATTTAATTTCTCTCTTCCTGCTAAGCTTATCGAACCCATTGACTCTGGCTCATCCATTTCTCCATCACCACAGAAAACCCAAACTTTCCTATTATCAATTGATTTAATTAGATTTCTTTTTTCTAGATATCTCATTACATGTGCTTGAAAAATACCAAAAATAGGACCTAAACCCATTGAGACTGTAGGAAATTGCCAATAATCTGGCATTAACCAAGGATGTGGATAAGAAGATAAGCCTTTTCCATTTATTTCTTTTCTAAAATTATCAAGCTGATCTGAGGATATTCGACCTTCTAAAAAAGATCTTGCATAAATTCCTGGAGAAGAATGACCTTGAAAATATATTAAATCTCCTAATGATTTGTCTGACCCACGAAAAAAATGATTAAAACCAACTTCATAAAGAGTTGCTGCTGAAGAATAAGTAGATATATGGCCACCAAGATCAGTTTCCTTATTTGCTTTGAGTACAGTTAAAAGGCTATTCCATCTAATAAAATGTCTTATTTTCTCTTCAAGATCTAAATTACCAGGATAAGGATGTTCTTCATCTGAATGTATTGTATTTTTAAAAGGAGGGTTATTTAATTCAGGCACCTCTATTCCTTTCAATCTAGCCTCTGTATACAAGGATTTTAATAATTCTTGCGTGTATTCTTTTCCATCAGAAATTAATACATTATCAAGAGCTTCAAGCCATTCTTGAAATTCTTTATCAAAGTCAGGATTTTGCATTTTAATGCATTTTACAACAGTTTCTTGACTATTAATTAGGATAATCTAAGGTTGTTAAAATAAACTACTGTTATTTTACATACATAAAATATTTGCTTTTAACAAAACCTGCTGTAATATAGGCATATAAGGGGACTAGAGCTTTGAAGATACTAAGAATAATACTATCGTTACTTTTAATACCAGCTTACGCAATTGCTGATGAAGACGCTGTTAAAGCAAATGAAGAGAAAACTGAAGTTGAAGAACAAGCTGATGACAACTCTGAAAAAGTCGAAGAGTCTTCAGGTGGTCTTAATGCAAGCGATATAGCAAGCTTATTAGCTTTAGCCTTTGGAGTAGCTGTAGCTGCTGATGAAGGAGATGGCGGTTCTTCTGAACAGACTGGACCATTTACACCTCCACCAGACCCTACACCAGAACCTACACCAGAACCTACACCAGAACCTACACCGGAACCTACACCAGAACCTACGCCTGATCCAGGTACAGGTACAGGAACAGGTACAGGTGATTCAGGTACAGGTACAGGTACAGGTACAGGAACCTAATAGAACTAATCTTTGTATTTTCTTAGGAAGTCATAAAGACGGTCTTTTCGTACTAATTTAGCTCCAGGATCTTTTGTTAAAGGTCTCCATTTAAATTTAAACCATTCATCAGATATAGGTATTTGGAAGTAGATACCTTTATCAAAACTCCCTTCACCAAATTGTTCTGCAGTTACATCTGTTTTTGTAAAGAATGCGCCCATTGTGACTCCATTATCAAAATTTCTTGAAATATCAAATGTATAGCCCTTATCTCCTGCTAAATATTCTCCATAAGATAGATGTAGAGAAAAAGGTAAAATAGTATTATTTTCGTAATAAAAATTTATATGGCTAGTAGTATTTGAATAGTTTAGGAAATTAAAAGCTAAGTCATAATCTCTTTTATATGCTTCAAAAACTTCAAAACCTATAGAAAAAGGGAGATCATTTCTGTTCCATAAATATTCCATTCCATACCCGCCAAACATTTCCTCAAATATTCCAGCAGAAAAATGAAGGTGATGATTTTCAGATATTGTTTTAAAGAAATCTAATTGTGATCTGCCAAGAATTAATCTATTTTTAAAGTTGCTAAGATAATCTTTTATATCAGACCTCACTTGATTTGGGTAAGTGTCTACTGGGGGGATATATAAATCATCAAAATTCTGCCAAAGAGGATATTTCAAATTTGTAGTCCAAAATAACTGATCAGTAATAATGTATTGAGCATTGATCTCAGCCATAAAAGCTACTTTTAAGAAATCCTCCCTTCCAGCAATGAATGGTCTCAAAACAAATTCAGGAGAATAATTAAAACTTCTCTTGTATTTTTTTGAGTAAATTTTCTTAGCCTGATTATCAATTTTTAATGGTTTATTCTTTACATCTAGACCAGCTGTTTTGTAGCTGATAATTATCTCTTCTTGATCCAACCCAGAATCAATGATCGCCTGCTGAATATTTGCATTAAGAATTTTAATATCTGAATATGAGTATTCACTTATTTCTAACCTTAAAGTATCTTCTTTTTTTTCAATTTTATTTACTCCAATGTCATTTCTATTCAATATTAATCGAAGATTTTCGTACCTATCTAAACTATTATTTTCTCTTTTTTTATAAGGAGTAGAATTATATTTAGAAGAATTATTTTTAAAAGCAAACTTAATGCCTAAATAATCTCCTCTTTCATAACTTAAGCCAATATTAAAATTATCATTGCCTACATATTCAATTGCAGCACTGTAATCAGAAGAACTTATAGGAAATCCTTGATCGACTGGCATTTCAGTTGAATCATATTCAAACTTGAACAATATATCATCTGAAAATACATAGGATATTCCACCAAAAATACCTGTATCTTTTCCTGAGAAATAATTATCTAAATTTAGTTTTCCACCTTCTCCAATATCAGAATCTCTAAGTAAAAATGACTCGTCAAAGTGACTTAGAAAATTTTTGTTTTGTAAGCCGCCTCCACTCAAAATACCCCAACCAATACCTAGATGCATATCCAAATTATTTATACCATAGCTACTGACTAAATATTCTGAAGAATATAACCCAGTCCCAGCTAAATCATTGAAACCAATTGCTATAGCCGGAAAATTACCTTCACTTTTTAGTCTAAATTTGGCATTAAAACCTTTATCTTTATAGTCTTGTGTAAAGCCTGAACCATATGGTTTATCTTTTATGCTTGTATAAAAAAATGATCCTTCGAACCAGTCATAAGGCATCATGGTTATTGTTAGCTTTCTATCTGGGTTTCCTCTATAAAGGGTAAAAGCAGATGAAGACTCACTATAAAATCTTGCAGAAGGCGTGTTTATAAGCCCAATAGAGCCATGATTATTTGGGGTGTTATATCTTATAGAATCTGAAAATAAAAAATTTCCAATGAATAGCAAGAAAAGTATTAATTTAATCTTGTATAGCATTAATTGACGCTGCAGCGAAAGCTATATCTGATATTATTTTAGTTGCTGCACTTAATAGTGGAATAGTATTTATTTTTCCAAGATCTCTTGGAACTACTATAGTATCTCCTGCTTCTATGGATACTCCCCCACTCGTAAATATATTTTTACTAAATGGAACAGATTCGCCATTTGCTTTGATTATATATATTGATCCTCTATCAGCATAATCAGACAGGCCACCAGCTAGTTTTAGATAAGAATCTAATGAAGCGTCTCTTTTGAATGAAGCAGTTAAAGGATTGAGCACTTCTCCCGCTATTGATACAGTAGATAATGTATAAGGGACATGTATAACATCACCTTTTTCAAGAAAAAACTGTGAAGCACTTTCACTATCAGGCAAGAAGTCTCCAGTCACTCTCCCTGCTACTTCAATACCAGAAGTAAGTGCCATTAAACCTGCATAATCAACATCACCAGCTGCTTCAGAATTTAAAGGGTTACTTAAATTAGAGATTAGAGCATCTTTTAATAAATTTTTTGCATCTTCCAATGCTCTTTTTTCTCTAGCTTTCACACTCTCTCTACTTATATAGATTCCTGAAACTGAAGAATTGATATTCAGACCTCCAGCAATTTTGTATAAATCATCTAGTGAAGTGCCAGCATTCACAACATAGGTTCCGGGATTCCTTACTTGTCCTGTTATTGAAACTTTAAAAGTATTATTTTCTTTTTCAGGAAAGGATATTGATGAGACAAGATCGGCATCATAAGTATTTTTATAACTATCAGTCTCAGAAGAATTATCTAATGTTACTGTGACCTCATCTTTAATAAGCGTAGAATTAGTATCCATAAAATCAAATATTAATTCTGGTTTTATTTTTCCGACAAAGGGTAATTTAAAACTTTCGTTTCCTATAAATATAATTTTAAGTTGAGAAGAATTGATTAAATCTTTATCAAATTCAATAAAATCAATGGGGTTTTCATCATCTATCAAGAAATTTGAAAGATTCATAACATCTTCTCTTGAAAAAAAAGTAATTTCTGGATTTTCTAATAAAATAATATCTTTGTAAGTAGAAACATCTGATAAAGAAAATGATTCATAAGTTATTTTTAAGCCTGATTTTGTGGTTTGCTTAATCACAGAATAAAAAGGATATATATCGGAAGAAAAATTAATGTTCGAAAGAATTTTTTCTAATTTCTGCCCTTTCTCATAGTTGTAATAACCTTCAGTTACACCATTGCCTGTGACAAAAATACTTTTTCTTACAGTTTGTTCCTTGCTTCCAACAAAAAGACTCAATAATTCATTTAAATTGATGTTTTGACTCAAGACAACTTCTTTTGTTTTAACAATGTCATTAGTAACGACATTGGCAGATATATTTTTTAGGTTTGCTTGTTTTGTAAAGCCCAGTGAAAAATCAATTAAATCTTGATAGCTATCAGATCCTTTATATTCATAGATCATAGGCCTATGCACTTCGCCATCTATCTGAATATAATTTGATGTGGCATTCACCACTATGGTGTCGCCATTGGATAGATTGACATCTACATTTCTTTTTCCAAAAATTAAAAAATCATACAAATCATAAAACTCTGAATTTCCGTAAATATCTCTTACCTCTATAGACCTTAAGCTTGAATTAGGATTGAAGCCCGAAGCATATTTTATAGCTTCAGTTAATGAGATGAATGGATTCATTAAATATGTACCAGGTTTTTTTACATTACCAATCACAGATACTTTTTTTGCTGATGGTTTCTTTACACTTAGATAGCTTTGAGTAGAAATATATGAATTGCTGATGAGTGTTGAAACTTTTTTATTGGCTTCACTTAGAGTAAGTCCTAGTAATGAGGTTTGTCCGATCTCAGGAATAGAGATATTACCAGATAGATCTACTCTGAGTGTGTATACTTGATTTATATTCCCAGTAAGAAGAAGCTCTAATTCATCATTGAAAGAAATCTTATAATCAGATTGAAGAGGAATATCTAACACAGGCGTATTAGTAGAAGATTCAAAATTAAAGAAATCTAAGCCAAAAATATTTTTTTCTTCATCATAATCATCAATTTTTTTTAAACTATCTGTTGTTTCGATAGGCTCTATTTGATTTTGATTTTCTTTATTAAGACTATTTTCTAAAAAACTTTCATATTCTTTGGGTAAATCTTTTAAAGTTTCTTGAGAAGAAAGCATTAATAAGACAAAAGCAAATATGAAAAATGTTAAATATTTTTTATTAATTATCATCAAACTATTTTAACACCTTTAGTTCAGCCTAAGGAAACTTGATATCCAAGTGATCATGCCAGTCAATAAAATTTTCCATCCCTTCCTCAAGGTCAAATTTGGGATCGTATCCAAATAATTCATTAGCTCTTGAATTATCTGAAGATGTTGCAGAGACATCTTGTATATTTTTTGGCAAAGATTTAATTAAAGCACTCTTGTTAAGTTTTTTTTCAATGATTTTAATCAAATCTTTTACTTTTCTTTGCTTCCCTCTTCCGATGTTAAGAAGAATATTATCAGATTCATTAAAATTTTTAATGGCTAATTCGATCGCCAATATAACATCATCAATATATGTAAAATCTCTAAGCATATTACCATCATTAAATACTGTAATTTCTTTATTATGTTTAATACATTCTGTAAAAACCCAATAAGCCATGTCTGGTCTTCCATATTCACCATAAACAGTAAAAAATCTAAACCCAAGTTGAGGTAAACCTTCAATATCAAAATAATTTTTAGATAGCATCTCGCATGATTTCTTTGTTACACCATAAATGCTAGATGGTTCATCTGTTTTATCAAACTCTTTAGAAATTTTATTATCATGTTCGCCATAAACTGATGATGAAGATGCATAAAATAATTTACTGGATTGTCTTACGCAAAACTTAAGAATTTCATTATGCCCTATTAAATTGTTGAATAAATATTCATTTGATAGCTTAAATGAGTTTCTGACTCCTGCATGTGCAGCTAAATGGACGACACAATCATATTTTCCTAATGACTTATTTTTATTTATTTCCTTTATGTCAAAATCAAAAAATTTAAAGTTATTTAGTTTGGATAGCTCAGAAAGCCTAATTTTTTTTATATGTAGGTTACTTATTTTAGACAGGCTATCTATTCCATCAACTTCGTAACCTAACTTAAGAAGCTTTTTTGTCAGATGCATGCCTATAAAACCTGCTGCACCGGTAATAAGAATTTTCATTTATAAATATGGTGCCCAGGGCCGGACTTGAACCGGCACGAAGTTTCCTTCGAGGGATTTTAAGTCCCTTGTGTCTACCAATTTCA
>MDTA01080755.1_pt1 | contig 15007 bp, 15 predicted proteins | sample 811151 | NCBI WGS metagenome assembly MDTA01 (sample SAMN05326648, study PRJNA326480) | marine metagenome | isolation source: seawater | place: Indian Ocean: South | collected 2010 | reverse complement strand
GTTACAAAAACATTATCTAATTAACGAATTGATGAAAAAGATAAAAAATAAAAAAATTCATTATATAAAAGTTAGAGTTGGGCATGATTTAAAATTTTGGAGAAAAAATAAGATTAGAAAAAATAGTTATTTTATTAATACAAAAAAAGGAGGAGGGGTAATTTTTGAACTTGTACATGAAATAAATCTAATCAATAATATTTTTGGAAAAATTATTAAAATAAAAACAATTAAAAAAAATATCGTTAGTGATTATAATAAATGTGAAGATCTGGCTATATCTTTATTTGAAACAAATAAGAAGATTGTAGGAACATTGGTTCAAGATATGGTTTCAAAAGACAAAGTAAGGTATATTGAAGTTTTTATGAACAACGACACAATTAAACTAGATTTTATAAAGAATAAAATAATTGAAGTAAAAAACAAAAGAACTTTTATTATTAAAAATAGATTTCCAGATCTCCAAAAAGATTTAATCAAAAAAAATATTGAAAATTTTATACATATTATTAACAGCAAAAAATATAGTATTAGATTTTTTGATGAAGCAGTTTATGATTTAAAAATTTGTAAAATAATGCATGAAAAGTTTTAGTTCTTTCAAAAAAAATACTCTTTGCGTGATTTGTGCTAAGTCTAAAAGTCAGGGGCTTAGAAATAAAAATATCAAATTAATCAATAATTATCCTCTAATATATTATGCTATTGAAAAGATTAAGAAAAATAATTTTAAATATATTTGTATTTCAACTGATAGTAAGAAAATTGCAAGTATTGCTAGGAAATATGGTGTAAACGTTTTTTTTTATAGGTCTCAAAAGCTTTGTAAACCAAACGTGCCTAAAATATTAGTATGGAAGGATGCAATAAATAGATCAGAAAAATATTTTAACAGGAATTTTAAGCATATACTGGATGTTGAGGTTACCAATCCTTTAATAGATAAAAAAGATTTATTATCATTTTCAAAGTCCTTTTTTAAAAAATATAAAAGATATGATGGTCTTTTTTGCTATACGCCAGCTAAAAAAAATCCTTACTTTAATTTAATTGAAAGAAAAAAAAATGGTTTTAAGCTAAGCAAAAATCATAAAAAGGGTCAAGTAACCTCAAGACAAAAAGCCCCACAAACATTTGAGCATGTTGCTGGATTATATTATTTTAATACTAACTATATTTTGAAATGCTCAAATATTTTAGATGGTAAAACCTTTGGTTACCATGTGCCTTTATTTAAAAGTTTTGACATAGACAATATTTTTGACTTTAAACTTGTAGAATTAATACTTAAGAATACTAAATAGAATGAAAAAAATTATATTAATTGGATCTGAGGGAGCTCTTGGTAAGTATTATACAAAAAATTTAGTTAAGTTTAATAAGATATTAGTTATAGCAGATATTAAGATCAAGAAAAATTCAAGAAAAGGAAAACTTGTTAAACGAAAATTAAATATTGAAAATGAAGAAGAAGTTAAAAATTTTTTTAACGAAATTTCTAGGCTTTATGGAAAATTTGATGTTTTAATTAATAATGCTGGTTTAACGAATGATGGTATTCAAAAAATAAAAAAAAAAAAATATTATAAAGAAGATTTTGACTCAAAAATTTGGGACAAAACTATTAATGTAAATTTAAAAGGCACTTTTCTGGCTTGTAAATACTTTTTAAAATTTCATAATCAAAAAAAAATTAATCAAAAAATTATTAATACTGGAAGTATTTATGGATCATTAAGCCCACATCATGAAATTTATAAAAACCAAAAATTTTTTACGTCATTAGCTTACTCAGCAAGTAAATCTGGGTTAATCGGTTTAACAAAGTGGATCGCAGCTAAATACTCAAAAAAAAATTTTACATGCAATATGTTGTCACCAAGTGGAGTTGCAAGTAATCAAAATAAGTCTTTTTTAAAAAAATATATTCAACTTTTACCAATTGGTAGAATGGCAACAAAATCTGAAATTTATGGTCTTCTAAAATTTTTAATTTCAGAGGAGTCAAATTATATTAATGGACAGGATATATTAATTGATGGTGGGTTTTCCTCTTGGTAATTAAAATAAATTGCAATCGTATCTTGGCAATTCGAAAGAACTTTTCTTAAATATCCTATAACTAGCCTCTCCATAAATTACAGTAAAGCTTTTTTCAAAATTATATTTTTTTAAAATTCTTAATGTATTTTTATTATAAGAGTCTTTTCCACCATGAGGATAACAAAAAAATTTAAGTTTTTTTTTGATTATTTTTTCTAATATTGATTTTGATTTTTTTATCTCAATTTCTTGATTTTTATAATTCAACTTTGATAATAAACAATGAGAATGAGTGTGAGATCCAATAATCATATTCATATCTGACATCTTTTTAATATCTTTTTTTGATAAATAGTAATCATTTGGATTTTCTTTTATTTTAAATTTCTTGATTAAGTAATCTAAAACTTTTGTTTGAGTATTTGTGTCTCCTGAATAGTTTACAATTGTTTTAAATTTATTTTTACTCTCCGTATCATTATATTTTTTATATATCTTTTTAAATTTATTTCTAAGTTTTATATCTTCATACTTTATTTTCTTTGTTTCAAAAAAGCTTATCAATTCTTTTAAAGCGGTGTCAGCTTTTATTTTTCCTAATATAAGATGAGATTTATGAACATTTAAAAATTTTTTTTTTGTTATTACAGATGTAGTTGGAAAAAAAATTCCAATTCTATTCATTTTTTTTAAAATTTTTGCAGCATAAAAATGATCTTTAAAGCCATCATCAAATGTAAGTAAAACTTTGTTATTTTTTTTAAATATTTCATCCTCATTTTTGATAATTCCAAATTTTTTCTCAAAGAAAATTAATTGTTTTAAAAATTTTTTTTTATCTAAAAAATTTGCATAAGGGTATTTTTTGCTAAAAGACTTTATGTAATGATAAGTAATAATTTTCATTTTATGAAAATAGAAATATTATAAAAAATTTTATAATGCAATTTAAATAGTTTTTAAATAATATTTATAATAATATGATTAAAATAATTATATTAATTGTAAATTTATTTAATATGGTTGAAGCTTATATCTTTAATGATATACGGATTAAAAATTTGAAAAATAAACATTATAATGCGACTTAAATACCTTTTAAAAAGATTGCTTGTTAATTTAAAAAATTATGGCTTCTTCTCAACATTTAAAAAAATTTTAGATACTTTATTAGAAAATAACAAAATCGACTTAGATAAAATTATTAAAGATAGCCCATCAAATTTAGATGACATTTTTATCAAATTCGGAACTGACAAAGGTTCTTTAGATGGTAAAAAAACCTATGATAGTCTTTATAAGAATAAGAAATCTCCTCAATTTAAAAATTATCTTAGTTGGATAGAAAGACCCAATCAAAAAAATTATGAATATCAAATGGGCTTAAATTCAGCTCCAATTTATGAAAAGGTCTTTGAAAAACGAAGATTTGAAAAATTAAAAATTTTAGAATTAGGTGTTGCTAATGGACATTCCATTGCAAGTTGGCATCATTATTTTCCTAATTCAGAAATTTATGGTATCGATAATAAAAAACCATTTAAATTTTTTTATAAAAGTTCAAGAGTTAGATATTTTCAGTTAGATATATTTAATGAGAAAGAAATTGAAATGTTCATAAAAAATAATGGAAAATTTGATTATATTATTGATGACTCTTTAAATACTGAAAAAGCAATGCTTAATAATATCAAGAATTTTTTCCCTGCTGTAAAATCAGGTGGTGCATTTTTTTTAGAAGACTTCGGTTTCTATGATCATGTTCAAAAAGCGATGCAAGAAGTCGAATTATATAATAAAAAAAATAAAATGAGGTATTTTTTAAATAACAGAACAATGAAAAGTATTTTAGAAATGTTAAAAAATAGAAGGATATTTGATGATCAAGTATTAACCAAAAAAATTCTTGAAGATATTTTTTTAACTTTAGCGGATATAGAATTTGGTGACTACGAGCACCCATATGCTGCAATAGCAATAATGTATAAAAAGTAATAAAAATTATTGATTTAATACAGCTATTTTTATTTTATTTTCAATTGCTAAATTTCTAGTAAACTTCAAACCATCGCCAATAAAATTTAATAAATTTGCTGTTACAGCTCCAGATATTTTATTATTTTTTAATGCCTCTACAATATGTTCAGGTTTTCCAGCCCCACCCATGAGAAGAACTGGTTTGTTTGGTAAATATTTAATTTTGTTTATTAAATTTAAATCAAAACCATTTCCAGTTCCATCTTTATCTATTGAATGAAGAATAATTTCACCAAAATTATAATCTTTAATTTCCTGTAAAATTTTATCAATTGTCAAATTAATATCTTTTGTCCCACTTTCGGTAAATACATTGTTATTTTTACCTTTATAGTCCAACATAACTGTTATTGCTTGATTGCCATATATTTTTGATATTTCGTTAATGAAATTTTCATTCCTAGATTCTGTATTAATTAAAATTTTATCAGCACCGTTTTCAAAACAATTTTTTACATCATTTATATTTCTTATCGAGCCACCAATCATTATTGGTGCAAAGATTTTTTCTCGCAGAATTGCTATATCTTTGAAGAAATTATTTATTTCCTTCTCATCTGGATTTTTTGTAACCAGTATAAATGTTAATTCATCAATATACTCACATGTCTCATGGAAACTATAATTTTTTTCTAACCAATTTAGATCACCAATTTTTTGTAATCTAAAATTTCTACTTAGAAAAAAAAAACCATTACTATAAAGCAGTGAAAAGATTATTCTTTTATTAATCATCTTAAATTACAAAAATTATTTAAAAATTTTAAGCCAGTTTTATGACTTTTTTCTGGATGAAACTGAGATCCAAATACGTTTTCACTTTCAACATATGATACAAATTTTTCACCATAATATGAAGTGGCATAAGTAACTCTTTCTGGAATTTTTGTAAGCCTGTAAGAATGAATAAAATAAAAATATGGATCTTTTGGAATATCTTTCCAAATTTTACTATATTTAAAGTCTACCTTGGCAAAACCCACATGTGGTACAGGTAGTTTTTGAATTTTATCAGATGAAAATAATTCAAGATTTCCATCTATAAAATTCAGACCTAAACTAGATTTTCCTTCATCACTACTTTTGAAAAGTAATTGCATTCCAACACATATGCCTAATAAAAAATTTCCCTTTTTTTTATTTTCTTTTAGATAATCGTAAAAACCAAGTTTATTTAAATTATCTGCTAAATTCCCAAAAGATCCTACTCCTGGAAAAATAATATGTGAAAAGTTATGATTTTTTTCCGGTTTATCCAATAATACAGACTGATAATTTAGATATTTTAAAGCATTTATCAAAGAGGCAATATTACCAGATCCACAATTTATAATAGCTATTTTTTTCACATTTAATCAATTTCAAATTTGGGTTTCCAACCTTTATTTGTTTTTTCAAAAAGTTTTTTATTAGCAAAATGGTCAATAGTATCAAAAAATTTTTTTTCAGTTATATCAAAATATTTTAAATAAGAATTTAAATGCTGTTCTGGAAAAATTCCATCATAAAGTCTGACAAGATTTTTTGCTTGATCTCTTGATAATGCACCTCTTCTTATTTCAATACCTGCATCTTGAGTTGCTCTACCAAAACCAAATTTAAGGTACATTAAATAATAATGTAATGATGAAAGCTCTTGATCGTTATGTGCAAAATTTGTGAATGTACCAGTATTTGTTGTGTCTACATCTTGCAAATTATATTTTTCCTTAGCTAAAATATAGTTTCTATAAGGATCCCAGTTTTCAAAATAACTATAATGTGTAATATCAATTTTTTTTAGATTTTTAGTCGGATAATTATACCAATACAGATCATTTTCACTTAGATTTGATTTTTTTATAACTGAATCATAAGTATTGTTTAGAAAAACTTTTTTTTGATGATCAATACCATATATAGGATTATGCTTAAATTTATCTGTACCTCCATATTCTATTTCACCATCCTCACCATAAACAATTAAATTTATATTCATCAAGTTTGCAATTATTATAGGTACGGTATGCACAGCCGTCATCCAACCATAGTAACCCTGTCCGTAATATAAAAAGCCAATCCCATCTAAAATTGACATTACCTTTAGGTTTGGATTTATATGCATATGATCAACTCCTGTTTCAAGAAAGTTTGATAAATTAGTTTTTCCAATTTCTAGCTCTAACGCTGGTTTGACAGTTATACATAAAGGTTTAAGAGAATATTTGTTTTTTAATTGATCAGTAACATAAGTGCCATCTTTTCCACCGCTTACCGGAATAATACAGTCGAATTCTGAATTTCCTTTATGTTTATTAACTAATTTTTCTAATTCTTTTTCTCTTTTTTTCCAATCTATTGTTTTTTTTTCTTCTGCCCACGTACAGGCATTACATATAATATTTTTGTCAAAAGTAATTCTTGGCCTTGTTGACATGTTAAGGCATTTTTTACACCAAAAAAGATTAGACATAGGGCTTATATAAAAAATACATTGAGCTATTCTGCTTTACTGTTAATATTTAAGATATATATCATTTATTTCAAATATATATAAAAAAAATTTTAATGAACAACAAAATACTAATAACGGGAGCAGATGGTTTTATAGGTTCTCATTTAACAGAACAACTTGTCCTTAGGGGTTTTGAAGTTAAGGCATTCGTGTATTACAATTCACAAAACAGTTGGGGATGGCTTGATGATAGTGAAAAAAAAATTAAAAGCCAAATGGAAGTTGTAGCTGGAGATATAAGAGATTATGAATGTGTAAAGAGTGCCATACAAGGTTGTGATTACATTTTTAATCTAGCCTCATTAATAGGTATACCTTACTCATATAAATCACCTAGTAGTTATATAGATACAAATATTAAGGGAATAATGAATTTAATGAATGCTGCAAAAGAAAAAAGTATTTCGAAAATAATACACACTTCAACAAGTGAGGTATATGGAACAGCTAAATTTGTTCCCATGACAGAAAAACATCAACTATCAGCTCAATCACCATATGCTGCAAGTAAAATAGGTGCTGATCAATTGGCAATTTCTTATTATAAATCATACAATTTACCAATCTCAATTTTAAGACCATTTAATACTTATGGGCCTAGACAGTCATTACGAGCAATTATTCCAACCATAATTACTCAGTTTTTAGATCATAAACTGAAAAAAATTAAAATTGGAAATGTTCATGTAACTAGAGATTTTAATTATATCGATGATACAGTAGATGCTTTCATATCTACAATAAAAGCTAAAAATATTATAGGTGAAACTATTAATATAGGATCTGGTAAAGAAACATCAGTGAAAGATCTTTTAAAAATTGTTAGTAAAATAACGAGTCGTAAAAAAACTATTATTAGAGAAAAGGCCCGAATTAGAAATAAAGCCACAGAAGTGGATAGGCTTTGTGCTTCAAATTTAAAAGCAAAAAAATTACTAGGATGGAAACCAAAATTTCATTCAAAATTAGGTTTCGAAAATAGTTTAAAAAAAACAATTTCATGGTTTGAAAAAAAAGAAAATATAAAAAAATTTAAAACAAATTTATATAATATCTAATTTCAAATGAAGAAAGATACTATAGTTTTTTTCACAGCATTTTCAGGTATTAATAGTTTTTATTCAGTTCAAAAATCATTAATAAATTTAATGTCTATTAAATTTAAAAATGTTTATTTTATTAATAGTGATTATCTGAAATTTTTTTCAGGAGAATATGCAGAAAAAAGAAAAATATCTAAAAGAATTTTAGATAATTTTCCAAGAAAAATAAAATTTTTTAACCCAAAGAGTTTTAAAGATTTAGATAATTTTTTAAAAAATAAAAAACCAGTAATTATCAATAATATTGGAAGAGGATTTGATGTTTATCCAATTTTATTTTATTTAAAAAAAAAAAATTTGCCTCAACTACTAATAGGACATGTTGGAAATATACAGGGATCAACGTATTATTGGCATAAAATTAATTTAAATATAATTAAATATTTTTTCACAGCAATTTTACCCAGATGGATAACAAGAGTAATGGTAATCATAGGTGTTTTCGCTCAGATTGATGTAAGGTTTATTAGTAATAGAAAAATTTACAAAGGTTTCTTAAAACAAAAAAATAATTTTTTTCCCACATATTATAAAAATTTTATTCTTGTAAAAAGCAAGATGTTTGATGAAAATTTAAAAAAAAAAAATATTCAAGAAAAATATATATTACATTTAGATCAGGATCCTGATTATAGAGCTATGAAGATAGTAAGTATACTCGATAAAAAATTAATAAAAAGACATTATGAAAATTTAAATAAATTTTTAAGATTGCTTTCAAAAATTTACAAAAAGAGAGTAATTATTTCTATTCACCCTCTTTATAGTCAAAAAAAAACAGAAAGAAGATTTAAAGGTCTTAAAGTTATAAAGATGAGGACTAATGAATTAATAGAGAAATCCTTTTTAATAACGTTTTTTGACTCCAGTGCAATTTTACATGCCATAAAGTTAAAAAAGAAAATTATATCCCTAAGATCAGACTTATTTTATGGAGGTAAAAAATATAATTCTGATCTTTATTCCAATCTCATAGGCACAAAAAAAGTAAATATTTCGCAGAATCTTGACATAGATAAAACAAAATTTCTCCAAGAAGTTAAATCAAAAATTAAAAATTATGATAAGTATCTAAAAACATATGCATCTTTTGACGATACAATCGAAACAGGATCAGAGAAAATTATTGATTACATTAACAAAAAATATTTTTAACTAAAAGATGAAAAAACTTTTAATTTACTCAGGAAGTAGAGCTGATTATGGTATTCTCAAAAACTTGATTAAAGAATTTAAGAAAAATAAACAAATCAAGACCAAGCTTTTAGTTGGTGGAAGTCATTACTCAAATAAATCTAATTTCACATTTAGAGAAATTGAAAGAAATAAAATCCGTATAGATATTAAAAGTAAGATAAGACTGATTAATACAAGTAATGTAGAAATTCTGAATTTTATCTCAAAGTCTATTACCGATTATACAAAAATTTTAAGTTTTCAAAAACCTGATATGGTGATCGTACTTGGTGACAGATATGAAACTTACGCTTTCGTAATTGCAGCATTTTTTTTAAGAATAAAAATAGCACATATACATGGGGGAGAATTAACAGGAGGGTCTTTTGATGACTCAATTAGACATTCAATATCGAAGTTATCAAATTTTCATTTTGTTACACATAGAGATTATAAAAAAAGATTAATTCAACTTGGAGAGGATAAGAAAACAATATTTTTAGTAGGGTCTCTTGGTGTACAAAATTTTATTAATTCACCGAAGATATCAAAAATTGAAATTTTTAATAAATATAAAATTCCTAAAAATAAAAAGGTTATATTAGTTACTTTTCATCCTGAAACTAATAGTAATATTCCAATTAAAAAACAAATTGATATTTTAATAAGTTCTTTAAAATTTTTTAAAGATATATATTTTATTTTTACTTATAATAATTTGGATACTGGTGGATTATATTTCATTAAAAGATTAAAAATTTTAAATAAAAAGTATAAAAATTTATTACTTATTAAATCATTAGGATCAAGTTTATATTATGGATTTGTAGAAAATGTTGATTTAGTAATGGGCAATTCTTCAAGCGGTATTATAGAAGTTCCTTCATCAAAAACACCAACATTAGATATTGGCACAAGACAATTCGGTCGTATTAAGTCTAAAAATATATATTCATGTGAATTAAAAAAAAAATCGATAATTAGTCAAATAAAAAAAATTTTGAGTAAAAAAAAAATAGCATCAAGAAATGTTTATTTTCAGAAAAATACTAAAGAAAAAATTTTGAAAATAATATTAAAAGTCTTAAAGATTAAAAAATATGAAATGAAAAAATTTATTGATATAAATTTTTGATTAATATGAAAAAAAATTTAGATAAAATTATTAAATCAATTCAAAAAGTCACAGGTAACAAAAAATGTTCTTTACATGAGCCCTGGTTTGATAAATCGGAAATAATGTATTTAAAAAAAGCAATAAAAAATAATTCAGTTTCAACTTATGGAGAAGAGACAGTTAAATTTGAAAAAGAAATAAAAAAGTTTACGGGATCGAAATACGCAGTTGCTTTGATTAATGGGTCTACTGCATTATATTTAAGTCTATATTTGATTGGTGTAAATCGAGATACTGAAGTATTGGTGCCAGCCTTAAATTACATAGCGAGTGCGAATGCTGTTGTTAGGCTTGGTGGAACTCCTCATTTTATAGATGTAGAAGAGCAAACTTTAGGACCAGATGTCATTAAACTAGACGCCTATTTATCAAACAAGTGTAAAATCATAAACGGTATTTGTTATAATAAAAAAACAAAAAAAAAGATTGTTGCTATAATTGCCACTCATATATTCGGAAATCCTGTTAATATAAAAGGTATTCTAAAACTTTGCTCTAAATATAAGATTGAATTGGTTGAGGATGCTGCAGAAGCTTTTGGCAGTTTTTATAATGGTAAGCATGTTGGCCGCTTTGGAAAAGTGGGAGTTTTAAGCTTTAATGGTAATAAAATAATTACTACTGGAGGAGGAGGTGCAATTATTACCGATTCTAAAAAATTTGCTGACAAAATAAAATTAATTTCTACAAATTATAGAAAACCCCATACATGTCAATACAAACACGGTGGATTAGGATTTAATTATAGAATGCCCAGTTTAAATGCACAATTGGGAATAGCTCAAATTAAGAAATTGAGAAAATTTATTAAATTAAAGAGATTATTATTTGACAAATACAAAAATGCATTTTTAGAAATAAAAGGACTAAAACTAATGAAAGAAATGAGAGGTTCAAAAAGTAATTATTGGTTACAGACAATAATATTGAATAAAGCGAGCATAAAATTTAGAGATTTAATTATAAAAAAAACAAATGCTTTAAATATAGGTACAAGACCTGTTTGGAAAATCTTAAATGAAAATAAGCATCTTAAATTTTATCCTAAGATGAATTTAAAAAATGCTATAAATTTAGAAAAAAGAATAGTAAATCTGCCAAGTAGTCCAATCTTATGTCAAAAAAAGAAATAAGAATTGGTTTTTTTTGTGATGACGAATGGGGATTTAATACTCTACGTTTGATCTTAAAAAAAAAAAATTATAAAATTCAGTTTGTTTGTACAAGATATTCAGGCGGGGTTAAAAAAAAGATCAAAACATTTTGTAAAAAAAAAAAAATTGATCAATTTAGTTTTAAGAATATTAATAGCTCAATAGCGATAAAGAAGATTAAATCATATGACTTAGATATTTTAGCGTCTATGTCTTATGATCAAATATTTAAAAAAAAAACTATTGATAGTATAAAATTACAGATCTTAAATTGTCATGCTGGCAATTTACCATTTTATAGAGGAAGATCTCCATTAAATTGGGTCTTAATAAATGATGAAGATTTTTTTGGAATAACTGTTCACTACATTAACAAAGATATAGATAAGGGTGATATAATTTTACAAAAAAAATTTAGAATAAAAGACAAGGATAATTTTGGTACAATTTTAAACAAAGCATATAAAGAATGTCCGAAACTTCTTGTAAGATCTATTTATTTAGTTGTTAACAAGAAAGATAAACCAATCAAACAAAGTTGTATTAATAAAAAAGGTTCTTATTATTTCAAAAGAGTAAGTGGAGACGAAAGAATTAATTGGAAAGTAAATGCAAGAGAAATTTTTTGCTTTATACGGGCACTTAGCAAACCCGGTATTATTGCAACAACTTATTCTGGAAATAAAAAGATATTAATTAATGAGAGTGATCCTAAATTTATTAAAAGTAAAAAAGGCTCAAGTCCGGGTGAAATAATTAAAGTTGCTAAGGGTTATTTTTTGGTACAAACTAATGATTTTGTTATAAAAGTTAAAAAATGGTATGGAAATATCAATAAAGGAATGATACTCAAATAAATGTTTAAATCTAATCTCAGTCAAAAGCAAAGAGAAAATCTAGTAATAACTCCAGACAAAACAATTAGGGATGCACTAGTTAAAATAAATTTAAATCACCTAAAATGTTTAACTGTAATAGATAAAAAAAAAAAATTAAAAGGTGTCATTTCAGATGGTAATATTAGAAGAGGTTTATTAAAAGGTCTTAAATTAGATGATCAAATTAAGAATATTTATTCTAAAAAGAATATAATTTTTTTTTATAAAAAAAATTTTGTACTTAAAGAAGCCAAAAAAAAATTAGTTCAAAATTATCATAATACTTATATTGGTATGATACCGATTGTAGATGAAAGAAAAAAAATAATTGATTTTGTTACATTAGATGAAAGCAACAACAATAAAGAAATGAAAAAAAAAGAGAAAACAAAGATTGTTATAATGGCAGGTGGTTTAGGTTTGAGAATGAAACCTTTTACAAATGTCTTTCCTAAACCTCTTACTCCAGTTGGAAACAAAACTGTTTCAGAACATATTATGCAAAACTTTTTTGACAATGGTTTTAATAAGTTTATTTTTTCTATTAACTATAAATCAAAGTTGATTAAGGCATTTTTTCAAGGTTACAAAAAAGATGATATTTTGATTGATTATATTGAGGAATCAAAACCTCTTGGTACAGCTGGAAGCTTAATTTTATTAAAAAACAAGATTAAAGAAAATTTTTTTGTTATTAACTGTGATTCAATACTAAACTTAGATTTTAAAAGTGTTTTAAATTATCATAAAAATCAAAAAAATAAGATTACTATAGTAGTTTCAATGAAAAATATAACAATACCATATGGGGTTTGTTATTTAAAAAAAAATGGAACACTAAACAAAATCGATGAAAAACCAGCTAAAAGACATTTAGTGAACACAGGCCTTTATGTTTTAAGTCCTGACATATTAATATTAATTCCAAAAAATAAAAAATATGATTTTAATGAATTAATCAACAATGCAAAAAAAAATAAAATGAAGGTTGGATTATTTCCAATTGAGGACATATCTTGGAAAGATATTGGTAATATGAGTGAGTTATCAAAATTAAGTTTAGATTAAAATTTTCATAATGTTTTAATTCGTCAAAAAATTATGAAAAAAAAATTAATTTCAATAACATTAAGTTTTGAAGATGATTTTAACAAAAAACTTTTAAAATGTTGGTCAATATTAAAAAATCAATTTAATATAAAATATGTAAGCACAAGATCAGAAAAACCACATATAAGTTTACATAGTGGATATGTTGAAAATATTAATGAGATTAAAAAAATTTTAAACAAAACTAAGACTAGACCTTTTTATTTAAGCACAAGAGGACTGGGACTTTTCCTAAATAAAAAACCGCTCTTATATATTAGATGGCAACAAACCGAGGATATTTTTAATTTGTATAAAATATTAGATAAAAAACTAAATTTTTTTTTTATAGAAAAAAATCTTCACACAAAGATTTTTAATTGGATACCAAAAACTACTCTAGCGTACAAAGATTTGAAATTTAAAGACCTAAGTAAAATTGAGAAGAAATTCAAATTTATTAATATTGAGAAAAAAGTATTAATTAAAAAAATTGATTTAATGCTAGTAGACGAAAAAAAAGGTGAGAAAATAATTTTTACAAAATCTTTGTAAAGTTGATTAATTATTTTTTAAGGTTTGAATAAACACCTTTAATTTCTTTTTTATTTTCTGGTAAAGGAAAAAAAATTTTATTCTTACTTAAATAATCGAAATATTGTTCTTTTTTCTTAAAACCTTCATACTTATTTAAATTTTCTGACCTGTGTTTTAAAAAAAAATTAATGTAATTTTCTGAATGTTTTCCTTCTCCTCCGTATCTAGCCAAGATTACTTTTCGAGTTTTATTATCTGGAGTAATGCCGCTTCCCATATGATATAGATTAGCTAAAAAAATTATACAATCTCCACTATCAAAAGTTAACTTAGTTCCTATTATTTTTTGAATAATAATTGATAAAAATCTGAGTGATCTTTTATGATAAATTTTTCTGTGTATAAATCTGAGAACATTTGAAATTGTAAACCTATATTGTTGTCTATGAGAACCTTTTATAACACTTAAATGTGAGTTCGACTCGTTGCTTGAACATAGATATGTGATTGTAGAAACAACATTGTATGGAAAATCCTTGTCCCAATCGGGACCAATTCCAGTGGCACGACAAGGGCTGTCTCTGTGCCAACTTCTAAAATTATCGTCAATTCGGGTTTCATTAATAGATAAATCATGCATGTAATAAATTTTTTCTCCAAGCAAATATTTTAAAGTTTTTAAAAGTCTATTATCAGTTAAGTATTCCCAGAATTTTTCCTCATTATGTTCGAGATAATTTTCTTTATTATCTTTTTTTTTACTAAATGATGAATCAAAATTTCTAATTTGATCATCGTTTAAAAAATTTTTAACAATACAATAACCTTTTTTAAGCAGCTGCTTTTTTTGATGTTCAAGAATATCCATGAGTTATTGTATTTATAAACGTTAACCTATTATTTTCAACCTCAGAAAATATTAATTAATTATCTTGTTTGAAGTTATTAAAATTATGTATAATTTATTAATTTAAAATTCAAAATAGATCCTTTGAAGTAAATACTTTTATGAAAAAGAAAATTTTAGATATTATTAAAATTACTGGTAAAAGTAATTTTCTTTATCTTATTGGTTTATTTTTTTGTCTTATATTATTATCGTTTTTAGAATTTATTGGAATAGGTGCGATACCAGTTTTTATGAGTGCTATTCTTGACCCCCAAATTATATCATCAAAATTAGAGAATCCTCTTTTATTAAATTTCATAAATGAGACCAATAAATCTGATTTAATAATTTATATATCGATACTTTTGATTATAGTTTTTTTAATTAAAAATTTATTTTTTGTTCTTATTATTGTTTTTCAAGGATT
>MDTA01086621.1_pt1 | contig 15010 bp, 10 predicted proteins | sample 811151 | NCBI WGS metagenome assembly MDTA01 (sample SAMN05326648, study PRJNA326480) | marine metagenome | isolation source: seawater | place: Indian Ocean: South | collected 2010 | reverse complement strand
TTGAGGTGCAAGCGATTGTCTTGCCATCGAGCTGTAGGGGCGGGTGTTGTGGGTTGTTTGCCATCGGGACGAAATCTTGCCCGTAATGCCATTTCCGTGTCGTCACTGGTGTCGCCAACCCTATGTAAAAACTCATCGAGTTGCTGACGCAGCCGCGACAGTGTGGCCGCGTGGGCAGGATCGCCAGCCAGGTCAGTGACCTCGTAGGGGTCTTCGTGCAGATCGAATAGTTGCTCGCTGCCTGCCGGTTGAAACCAACGTGCTTGTATGGCGTTAAGAGTCCCCGAGTCATAGGCGCTGCGCCATGCGCGCACCATATCCAGATTGTCGCGGTAGTTTAAGGGATGGCCGCCGGGTACCTCTGGGTGGTAGCTGCGAATGTATTTAAAGCGTTTGTCGCGCACCGCACGCTGACGGTCCGCCACCTCATCAATGCGATCGCGACTCGCGTAGACGTATTCGCGCTCGCTGGCTTGCTGGCGCAGGAAATCCCGGCCGTGCCAATAGTCCGGCGGGGTGTCGCCGCCGGCGATTGCGTACAGAGTGGGCGCCAGATCGACAAAGCTTACGAGCCGGTGCTCTGTGGCAGCGGTCAGTTGACCGGGTTCATGCAGCAGCAAAGGAACGTTAATTCCTGAGTCGTACAACTCGCGCTTAGCCCGCGGCAGACCATCGCCATGATCACTGGTCCAGATTACGACCGTCGAATCGGCGAGGCCATCCTGCTGCAGAGCCTGCAAAATTTCTCCAACGCGTTGATCCATCGCATGAATGTTGTCGTAGTGACGCGCAAGGTCTGCGCGCACCGGCAATAGGTCGGGATAGTAGGGTGGCAAAGACAAGGCAGCGGGATCGGTAATGGGTTTAGCCACCAAACCTCGATCTTTGCGCATGCGTTGAGTTGCGCTGTGGCTCGGGCCGTAGCTTGCACCGTCGGCACGCATGACACCACTTTCATGGGTGTGCATGAGATTAATAAGCGCAAAAAATGGCTGTCCCTGCGGGCGTTTCCGCCAGTCTTCAGCGCGTTGGCCATCTTGGTCCCACAGGGTAAATGGTCCGCTGCCAGCACGGATACCGCTGAACTGGTAGTCCAACTTACGATCGGTGTAGGTGTAATAGCCCAGTTGCCGCAGCAATTCTGGCAACGCCCGGAGTTGTGCCGGCGGTTGTGCGAGATAGCTGCCGAGCGGGGCGGTAGAGGTGCGCATGTGTTGGGCGCCAAAGCTGATTTGATGCTGACCGGTAATAAGCGCAGCGCGGCTGGGCGCGCAAACACCTGCCGTGGTGTAAACATGGGTGAAACGAGTGCTGTGCTGTGCCAATTTGTCCAGATTTGGTGTTACCGCGTGCGGGTCCCCGTAGCTGCCGATACGGGGTCCCAGATCTTCGGCAATCAGCAACAGGATGTTAGGTCGATTTTGCTCTGCGGCGTAGGCGAGTGAACCCAGCAACATCAGCAAGGTGCAGAGGCCGGCGCTGCCGATCATGCATAGGCAGCGTTTGGCGCGGACTGCCTCACCACACATACAGTACCGCCAAAAGCCAACTTAATACGCCCCACATCAACAGCGTAAGCGGCACGCCCACTTTAACGAAATCAATAAAACTGTAGTTGCCTGCATTCATCACCAGCAAATTAGTCTTGTAGGCCATAGGTGTTGCAAAACTCATATTGGCGCCAAACAGTACGGCGAGGATAAATGCTTCTGCCGGCAATTGCAGTTGCTGTGCAATACCGACGGCGATCGGGGTGCCGATTACCGCCGCGGCGTTATTCGATACAACATTGGTCAGCACCGCCAGTAGCAGCATCAACGCCGACAAAATCACAGCGGCACTGGCACCGTCGGTCGCGTATAAAAATAGATCGGTTAAGTACGCGGTAGCACCGGTTGCTTGTAGGGCCATACCCAGTGCCAGGCTGGCGGCGACAACGAAATAAATCGCCGGACTTATGGCGCGCACAGCGGCTCCTAAGGTCAGGCATTGGGTGAGCAACATCAGTCCGGTGCCGGCAACTGCAGCGATCGCGATGGGCAAAATTCCACTGGCTGCGAGGAGAATAGCGGCGCTCGTGATAATCAGAGCGGGCACCGCTTTATCGGTGCGCGGCAGTGCGATGCTGTGATCGAGTAACAGCAGTTCGGTGGATTGTTTCACAGCCCGCAGCGCATCGTTATGGCCCTGTACCAGTAAAACGTCGCCCGTTTGCAATGTTAGGTCCTTTAAGCGTTCGTTGGCGCGCCATAGGTTTTGGCCTTTGCGGTGCAAGGCTAGTGCCACCAGCTGATGTCGTTGAATGAATTGGTTATCTGCCAGACTGGAGCCGTCGAGACTCGATCCTTGCACAACCGCTAGTTCTCCGAGCCTTTGCTCTCCGGGACTGAGTGGATTCTCCGCCGTAACAGGTTGCTCGTCCTCCTGTGTGTTGCCTGCGTAAAGCTCGCCGCCCATGGCTGTGGCGGCAGCATGAAGATTTGCTGGCGTATCGAGCAGTCGAAGCCGGTCACCCTGGCGCAGCACCACATCGGGCAGCGGCATCAGCACCGTGTCGTCACGTAGGATACCTCTAATGCGCACATCGGAATCTGCAAGCCCACGCGCCTCGGCCACCGTGACTCCATTAGCAGCGCTCGATTCCCCGAGCAGTAAGCGCGCTGCAAACAATCGCGGACTGTCGGTATCGAGTGCCGTCTCTCGGTCTACCAGCAATAACGGCGCCACCAGCCACAGATAAATCACGGCAATGGTGCCGGCGATCGCCGCGGGTAGCGCGAACGAAAACATATCAAACTCTGCGATGCCAAGATCTTTAGCGATACCTACCACCAGTAGGTTCGTTGAGGTCCCAATGGTTGTAGCCATCCCGCCAACAAGCGTGGCAAAACCCATGGGTATTAGAATTTTACTCGGTGATTTATTAGTGCGTAGACACACCGAAATAAGTATCGGCAGCAACAGTACGACGATGGGTGTGTTATTAACAAAGGCTGATAACAGCGCGCCGACAACCAGAGTGAGCAGCAGCGACAGCGATGGTAGGCGGCCCCACAACTGCCCTAAAAAGCGACCAACAGGTTCCAGCGCGCCTGTTTTTACCAGCCCCTGGCCAAGGGTCATAAGCGCGCAAACGGCGATCAGCGCTTCATGGGCGAAGCCACGAAAAAACATCATCGGATCGACGTTTGGATAAGGAAATAGTGCAAAGGTAAGCGTGATGACGGTCAGAAGACCGAGAGACGTGACGGCAAGTTGCAGGCGTTCGATGCTGAATAAAATCAGCGCAACGGCGGTCAGCGCGAGCATTGTTAAGGCATGTGGGTCCGGCAGTGACGGTAATACTGACATCGCGATCCTCTAATCTACGCTCAACCATGACCTATCCCTGCTTTGCTTTCAATTCGACCACCTCTATCATGTTGCGCCTTGAGGCGGGGTTCCGCGATTGGAAACTCGTTAGATGGGCCGCGGGCAAAATTAGGGAACGTAGTATTGAAATTCGAACATAGTGGTGAAGAAACTGAATTCGACGAGCTATATAAAATTCGGCACAGCCTAGCGCACGTGCTGGCACAAGCGGTTTTGGAAATACGGCCTGGCAGCACGCTTGGCTTCGGACCGCCCATACGTGACGGTTTTTACTACGACTTTGTGCTGTCGTCCCCGATAACAAGCGATGATTTTCCCGAGATCACGCGGCGTATGAAAAAGATTTGTAAGCAGGGTCAAAAGTTTTATCGCGAAGACTTAGAAGCGGAAGAGGCGCTTAAACGGATTGAAGAGATGGGCGAGCCCTATAAACGGGAGTACGGGGCAGAGCTCATTGCCAAAAATAACCTGACGTCGTTGTCGTTTTACCGCAATGGCCCATTCCTCGACATGTGTCAGGGGCCGCACGTCGATAATACCCGCGAAATTCCCCGTGACGCCTTTAAGTTACGAAGTGTCGCAGGGGCCTATTGGCGCGGTGATTCGAAAAATACGATGATGACTCGCATATACGCCTGGGCGTTCGAAAAACAGGACGAATTGGACGCTTACGTCAGCGCTTATGAAGAAGCGCAGGCGCGAGATCATAAACGTCTTGGTCGAGAGTTGGGCATTTATGCCATTGATAACGATATCGGCAAGGGGTTACCGCTGTGGCTGCCCAATGGCACAGTTATTCGCGACGAGCTCGAACGACTGGCTAAAGAGTTGGAGTTCAAGGCCGGTTACCAACGCGTGGCGACGCCACATTTGGCAAAAGAGTCGCTCTATCACACCACTGGGCACCTACCTTATTACGCGGAAGACATGTATCCCCCGATGGAATTGCTGGAATCCGCAGATGACGAGGAGAACGGCAGTACCGAACGGGTCAAGGAGTCCTACCGCTTGCGTCCCATGAACTGTCCTCACCATCATAAAGTGTACGCTGCCGAGCCCCGCAGTTATCGCGATTTGCCGTTGCGCTTGGCTGAGTACGGCCAGGTTTACCGGTTTGAAGATTCCGGCGCTGTCAGCGGTTTGTTGCGAGTTCGTGGCATGTGCATGAATGACGCGCATATCTATTGCACCCGCGAACAGATCAAAAGTGAGTTCAAAGCGATCCTACAAATGTACCAGCAGGCCTACGACATCTTGGGTTTGGATAAGTTCCACATACGTTTATCGAAGTGGGATCCAGAAGACCCCAAGGGTAAAGAAAAATACGTGGATAACCCCGACGCCTGGCGCGAGTCCGAGCGGGTTTTAGAAGAAGTGCTCAATGAGATGGAAATTGAGTTCAAAGAGGGTATCGGTGAAGGGGCTTTCTATGGCCCGAAGATCGATATTCAGTTCACTACGGTTACCGGGCGCGAGGAGTCGGTATCCACAGTGCAACTGGATTTCGCCGTACCGGGTCGTATGGATTTAAAATATGTAGGTTCAGACGGTGAGGAGCACACCCCATTCTGCATCCATCGCGCGCCCTTCAGTACCCATGAACGCATGGTGGCCTTCCTGATTGAGCATTACAATGGCGCCTTCCCAACCTGGCTGGCTCCATTGCAGGTCCAACTGTTGACCGTTTCTGAGCAGTTTGATGAATACGCGCAAAGTATCGTGGAGCGACTTCGTCAGCAACTTGTGCGCGCCGAACTTGCGCCTTCGAACGACACGCTGCCGAAGAAAATACGCCAAGGCGCGACGCGAAAAATTCCTAACCTGTTGATCATCGGTGAGCGTGAGGTAGCCGACGGCACGGTGACGCTGCGCCGTTATGGGCGCAAAGATCAAGTAACGGTATCGGTAGAGGCTTTTGAGTCCGCGTTGCTGCATGCGATTTCGAGTCGCGCGCCTGAAGTCGTACTGCAAGATTGAGCGAGAACTGGGCGCGCGCCGCAAAGCCAGCGCACCGATAAAGGGCGCGCAATAGGCGCGGCGACATTCGCCGTTGGAAACTTTGCGAGAGAAGACAGATTCGCTCGCTAGCTCTCACTTGGTGCGGTGGCTATGCTGTCGGATAGAGCCGGCGTTTTACCGCTGGCGAACTCTGGGCCAGTGCGTTCACTCAGTCCCATTTGTACGAGGTCTGCCACAATGTTGCCAGCTTCCTGCAGTAGCGGGTCGTTGTCCACCAGCTCAGGAATGGGCGTCGCAGTGGTTGCTGACGCGGCTACTGCGTCTTCATTGTCGTCGACCAGGGCATTGTCTGTTGTCGCATCGTCCTCTGCCGTTTCGGTCTCGGCCTCAACCAATGCCTCCAACTCATCCAGGTCGCTTGCCGGCGCTTTGTTCGTGGCGATTCTGAGTTGGTTTTCCAACGCCAGACGCCAAGCGTCGTCGGCGGATTTCTCCGCGCGGCGTGTTGCTTCATTAAGCGATAGATATAGCTTGCGCGAATTCTCTTCGCTGCGCGCCCGTAAGGCGAGGTAGTAGGCAAAGTGAGGGTCGTTTGCGGCCCGCTGCTCGTGGCGCTGTCGCAATGTAACGATACTTGGAGACAGACGGTCGATGGGCTTATAGACCGCGGGTTTAATCATATCCCAGGGCATGGCATCGTCGAGCGTGCTTTCACCGATTTGTTTGGAGTCGACCAGAGTTGGGAACGCGACATCGGGCGTCACCCCTTGGTGCTGAGTGCTCTCTCCGGAAATTCGATAAAATTTGGCGGCGGTGAGTTTCAGTTGACCCCGGTTCAACGGAATCAGTGTTTGTACCGTGCCCTTGCCGAAGGTCTGGCTGCCAATGATTACGCCACGCTCATAATCCTGGATAGCGCCTGCGAAGATTTCGGAAGCAGAGGCGGAGAGCCGGTTTACCATAACGGCGAGAGGGCCGTTCCAGGCGACCTGGTCGACACTGTTGCGATAAACGTTTGCTCGGCGACGTGCGGCCTTAACTTGCACGGTTGGGCCTGCGCCGACGAATAAGCCGGTCATAGAGTCCGCTTCCTGCAACGAGCCACCGCCATTACTGCGCAGATCGATAATTAAACCCTCGACGTTTGCTTCGCGTAACTGGTTGATCAGTCTTCGTACGTCGCGTGTGGTGCTGCGGAAGTCTTTTATACCTTGCTGTTGCGCTTTGAAATCGATGTAGAAGGTCGGGATCTCGATGACACCAATGCGCATTGGCGCGCCGTCACTGGTTTGGCTCACCGGTGTCAGGCCGAGATTTCGCGGCTGGCTAACCTCAATAATTTTAGCCTGGGCAGCCTGTTCTTCGAGTTTGATTGTGTTGCGCACAATGGTCACACGTCGACTGGTTTTATCCTCGCTGTTTGCGCTGATCACATCCAGCTGCACAGTGGAGCCGCGAGGGCCGCGAATGAGTTCCACGACATCATCCAGACGCCAGCCCACAATATCGATCATCGGGCCGTCGATGCCCTGTCCCACGGCGGTGATTTTGTCCGTTGGTTTGATCGCTTTCGACTTTGCCGCCGGGCCGGCTGGCACCAGACGCACGATAGACGTCGCATCGTCTTCACTCCTTAGCACAGCGCCAATTCCTTCTAATGACAGTGACATGTTGATGTTGAAGTTTTCAGAAGTGCGGGGTGAAAAGTACTGCGTGTGCGGATCAAAGGTGCTCGCAAAGGCGTTCATGTAGAGCTGGAAAGCGTCCTCGCTTTTGTTGCGGTTGGCCATCTTAATTTGGTTGCGTAGGCGCTTTGTTAAAATCTCGGAGATCTCCGATGGTTCTTTGTCGTTCAGACGCAGCGAGAGAATCTGTGCCTTTACGCGTCGTCGCCATAGATCGTCTTGATGCTGAGAGTCGATAGGCCACTGTGCGGCTTCCCGGTCAATCAGCAGCGATTCCTCGACACCGAAGTCGAACCTATCGATGCCTTGTTCAAGCAATAGCAGAGAATAATTCAGACGCTCCAGCAGGCGCTGTTGGTAGCGATTAAAAATATAAAACGCAGGATCTAGGTCGCTGTCTTTTAACGCGTCGTCCAACATATACCGAAACTGCTCAAAGCTTTTAATATCACTATCGAGGAAATACGACCTGTTACCATCCAACATGCTCAAATACTTGTCGAACATGGCGCTGGAAAGCGCATCGTCTATCGGTTTGCGTATGTAGTGGTTGCGCCGCAATTGTTCGACCACGTTTACGCTGGTGCGCGGGTGTTCGGCCAGGGGTTGCACTGGTGTCCAAAGGTCGCTGGAGGAGATGACTGGCGAGTCATTAACGCCGGCTGATTGTTGTGTTCCGTCTACCGCCAGCAACGCAGGCGCAGAGGCCACCATCAATAAGAAAGCAACGACGCAAATAAAGTAGTGCAATGACGTGAAGCGGTAAGTATTAGAGGTCATGGGTTGATTCTACCTATAGGGTGTTGCTGACAACCAGCGGCTTTCTTGTTGACCGCAGGGCCGCTGGCCGCTGGATCGGTTTAGCAGAAATCCTAGTTGTCGCCTACTTGTATTGCAGAGTCAGGAATGCAGAACCTTGGATAATGCTTCGTCTCACTCAAGGCAGTGAATAATGCGTATGCATCTCTGGTATAGTCGTTGTGCAACTCAAGTATCACGTTGAGAAAGCGCAAACAAACTGTTGGATGTTTGCAGTGTGTACTTCTGGTGTAAAGATAACTCGACGTCACCAAATGTCAAAGCCCTTATTCATGAGCTGCTCTTTGACAAAACAGTGAATTAGCCGCTGATTTATCGGTTTTTAAAGCCATGTATCATAAAAAAGGACAGTTAATGAAAAAGAACCTTCTCCTCGCTGTTTTGCCACTGTGTTTGGCGTTGTCAATTTTTGGGTGTCAACCTACAGATAGCGCTGCATCAGACCAAGCCCTCGATCAGGATTCTGATATAGACAGCGCCAGCTACCTGATCGGTTATCAACAAATGCGCATGATGCTCGAGCAGACCGGTGACGTGGTCAATTTGGATGCCTATGCATTGGGTGTTGCAGACGCTATTGCGGGTAAAGACTCCGTGGTCTCTGCGGACCGAGAAGAAACTGTACTGGCAGCGTTGAGCGAAGCGATCAATGCCGATAAAAGCGCTTTGGGCAATCGATATATGGCTGAAAATGCCGCTCGGCCCGGAGTGACGACGTTGGAGTCGGGGCTACAATATGAAGTGATTAAAACAGGCACCGGCGCTAAGCCAGGCCCGACAGATACGGTGTCGACTCATTACCATGGAACATTAATCGACGGTACGGTATTCGACAGCTCTGTTGACCGCGGTGTACCGGGCGAGTTTCCAGTGAACCGAGTCATTGCCGGATGGACTGAAGCCCTGCAATTGATGGCGGTTGGTTCAAAATGGCGTCTGGTGATTCCACCCGAACTGGCTTATGGCGAGCGGGGTTCCGGTGGTGTAATTCCTCCGCAGGCGACGTTAGTGTTCGAGGTTGAATTGTTGGATATCGTCGACTGACCTAAGCCTGGGCAGCGCTCGCCAATGAGCCGCGGTCGGACGATTAGTTTGGCCGCATAAATCGTTTGCACACGCCAACGCAGATTTGTTACACAGAGCACTGAGATATTCTGTTGTAGCGGCTATGCAGATCAATTTTTTGGACATTGTTGCGCGCGCTTGGGCGCACTACGACGATTCTCGAGCCGTCCAAAGTGTCGATGACATCAGCGTCTTGGTGTCTACCAATCATGTGTTTCGCGTGCGGCTGGAAAATGGCGATTTGGTCATTGGCAAGGTGTCATATTTCGGTCGGTTTGAGTCGTTTGTCGAGGATCACACCCTCATTAATGCGCTTGCGAACAATCTACCTGCGCCCTTTGATCAGTTTTTGTCTCGGTCGCTAGTAAAAAAGAACCGGCTTTACGTCTATCGTCATCGGGATGATTTACTCGACGTCTGGGTGGTTTTTTATAATCCTATCGGTATCGACACCCAACTGCCTAAACAACTGCAATCCAGCCATATCGAAGCGTTGGGTCGCGAACTGGCACTGTTTCATAGGGCGTGCACAAGTCTCGTCAATATATTGCCGGATTGGACAAAAACTTTGCGTCGCGATATGCGGGACTTGGATCACTGGTTAGATCAGCCCGAAGGACAGTTCTACAATTGGGGCAACATTGATGTTCTTCGCGAACAAATGAACTTGTTCGAGAAAAATACTGATGCGCTGGGGGCTCATGCCTGGCAGCCGATCCCTGTTTTTGTCGATTGGAACATCGGCAACTTTTCGGTGAGTCAGGATTTAAGGTTCTTTTCGCGTTGGGACTATGACTGGTTTCGCATGAGCTCTCGGGTGTTCGACTTTTATTTTTTTAGTCGCGTTTGTTCCCGGGCAGGCGACCGCACCGAGTTCAGTTACCAGTTGGATACTCTGTTAGAGGACGGCTTTCTGCGTTTTCTCGGCGCATATCATGAGGTGTACCCATTGACGCGCGAGGAGCTGCAGTTTTTGCCCGAGGCCTATCGATTTTTTATTCTGAATTACGTCATAAAGTACGGGCACTACTTCTTTCAGGATATTTACGCCAGCAAACTGGGGCGCGAGGCCTTCACCGAATATTTCCCGCGGTTGCAACGAGGCTTTGATGTCGATCGATTGTGTCGGCATTTGGGGTTGTGATGTTGAGCAAGACCGCAGCCAGTAAGAGACCTTTGCTGCGACGGCGGCGAATGCAAGCGCTGGCTCCGTGTCGATAAATCCTGCTCATCGGCAGTTTCTTCTTTGGGATAACGATGGCGTCCTAGTGGATACCGAGCACTGGTATTTTTCTGCGACCCAGCGGGCGTTGGCTGAGTTAGGCGTGGCTCTGTCCATGGAGGCCTATCAGCAGATCATGATTCATGGGCGCTCGAGCTGGGAACTGGCGTTGCATGCCGGTATCGATCCGCGCCGAATTGAGACCGCGCAAGTGCTTCGCGATGAGTACTATCGGGCGCACCTGCGCAATGAGGATTTGCGCATCGACGGCGTTTTCGAGGTCCTGGCCGAATTAGCCCCGCACTATAAAATGGCGATCGTGACCACCTGCAAGCGGCGCGACTTCGAGCTTATTCATTCAAACTTGGATGTCCTGCAGTTCATGCAGTTCGTGCTTACGCGCGAGGACTACGTGCAGTCAAAGCCCCACCCAGAGCCCTATATGACTGCGCTGCAGAGGTTTTCCGCAAGCCCGCAACAGGCATTGGTGATCGAAGATTCTGAACGGGGCCTGCGCTCAGCTCGCGCCGCCGCGATCGACTGTGCGGTGGTGGACTATCATTTTACCCGCGGTCACGACTTCAGTGCCGCTCAATATAGGTTGCGGAATCTGTTTGAACTGCCGCAACTGCTGTTAGGTGACTGAATTAGGCCGGGTATTCCGAGCCACTTTTAAGCATTGCAACTGGCTACGTTAGCGTAGATTCTCCTAGATCAGAGGGCGGGAGAAGATGTTTTGACAGCGACCAATTCGGTTTGGAGTGCCCCAGGTTTTAACGCCTATCTGGGTTCCACGGGTTTTTCGGGCATGGCGTTGGCTATGCAGCAATTGCTGTTGAGTTGGATACTGATTGGAATTCTCAATCGCCCAGCGGATGAGGTGGGCGTCATTCAGGCGGTGATCGGTTTGCCCGGCATTGTGCTTATGCTTATGGGTGGTGCCAGTGCTGACCGCACCGATGCACGTCGTTTACTCGCCCAAATTTATCTGGTCGCGCCAATTTTCCCGGTGTTCCTGTTGTTGATGGAGCAATGGCAGTGGCTCGGCGTAGCCACAGTAACCCTTTGGGGTTTGGGTATGAGCGTGGTGCAGTCCTACTCCATGCCAGGGCAGCAGGCTATTCTGAATCGTGTAAGCGGTGATTTAGTGCAGCAGGGCGTCACGATTGCTACTGCCATTGGATACGTGGTGCAGGTTGTGGGTTTAGGGCTTGCCGGGCAGATCGATAATTTAGGCATTACGCCGGTGCTCGTTATGCAAGCGCTGAGTTTGTTGATGGCCGGCATCATGATGTTGCGAATAGCGCCTATGCCCGTAACTCAGGCCCCGAGCCAAACAGTATCAGCATTGCGCGGCATTGCCGACGGGCTCCGTGCAACGTATCGAAGTCCGGTCATTTTTGATGCGCTGCTGATAAATTTTGTCTCGAGCATTTTCAACGCAGGTTCGTTCGTTACCGCATTCCCCTTTATTGTGAAAAGGGTATACGACGGAGACGCGTGGATGTTGGCATGGTTGATGGCGGTGTTCTTTGCCGCTGCAGCCCTCTCTAATATGCTATTGCTGCGTTACATGCCGCTTAAATTCCCGGGCAAATTATTCCTCATCATGCAGCTCACACGAATCTTAGTATTGCTGCTTATGTGGATCGAGCCGGCACTCTGGTTGCTTGTCGTAGCTACCATTGGCTGGGGTCTCAATATGGGCGTTACCACAACGCTGGCACGGACCATCGTGCAAGAGTCCGCCGAAGCGGAATACAGGGGCCGTGTGCTTTCTGTCTTCAGTGTAGGCATGGTCGGTAGTGCGCCTTTGGGTGCCATCATGCTGGGCTGGATCATCGAAAACTTCGGCGCCTTGAATGCGCTCGTTCCGGCTATGTTCGTGTCTCTGTTGTTGTTTCTGTATGGCATCTTTTTTTCCAAGGTATGGACATATCGCAGCGCAACCGTGGATTAACTCGCCTCGGCCGATTTGAAGGGGTAGGCTACGGCAGATGTGAATGACCCGTGCGAGTTTATGGACCGAACCCGTGATATCCGCAGAGAATACGCCTATGCCAAATTGAGCAAAGCGGATCTGGCCGAGCAACCCTTGGATCAATTCCAGCACTGGTTAGATCATGCGCTGGCGAACGCGATACCCGATGCTACGGCTATGGCGCTGGCCACAGCAGACGAGCAGGGCAAGCCTTCTGTGCGCATCGTGCTGCTCAAAGATTTTGATACACACGGTTTTGTATGGTTCAGCGACCGAGGTAGCGAGAAAGGGCGCGCCTTGGCGGCGAACCCGCATGCGGAACTGCTGTTCCACTGGCGCGAGCTGGACCGCCAGGTGCGCATTCGCGGACCGGTCAGCCAGGTTGCAGAGTCGGCAGCCGATGCCTATTTTCGTTCGCGACCCCAAGCCAGCCAATGGGCGGCAGCGGCCTCACAGCAAAGCCAGCCGATCGAGTCGCGGGCTGCCCTTGAAGCGCGTTATGCGGCACTGGCGCAAGACAGCGAGCAACCACTGCCTCGACCACAATCCTGGGGCGGATTTTGTTTACAGCCCTTGGCGTATGAATTCTGGCAGGGTCGCGAGGGGCGATTGCATGATCGATTGCGGTTTCAACGAGCGTCGCTGCAGGACAACCAATGGAAGATTGAGCGCCTGCAGCCCTGAGACGCAGCCCGCGGTTCAGTCGGGCAGGCCCAATACCCGCTTGGCGATGATGTTTTTTTGCACCTCCATCGTCCCCCCAGCAATGGTCAACGATTTCTGTTTTAACCACGTGCGTGTTGCGGCCAACTCAGTGGCCGTGAAGTCGCCGGCCCAACCTACACCCTGAGTGCCCAGCGCATTGATGAGCAGTTCGTCACCCGCTTGGGTGATCAAGGCGTTTGACAGTTTTACGGCAGAGGAAGCAAAACCCGGCGCGTTAGCGGCAGTTTCCTCGATAACGCGTTGTTGAGTTAAACGCTGAGCTGCAAAGTCCATTTGGTGTCCGACGAGTGCTCGGCGCAGAGCGGGTTGACCACTTAGATAAGGTTGCAGCTGCATAGGCAGAGTACTGTCACTGGTGCGCCCGCCCTGCGATCCCGAGGTATTAATTCCCGCATGCGTTGAGCGTTCAAACTGCAGCAACCGCTTACCTACGGTCCATCCGTTATTAACGCCGCCGATGACGTCGTCGGCCGACGCGAGCGCATTTTCAAACACTGTCTCGTTGAATGGCGATGCGCCGCTAAGAAGACGAATTGGGCTGACCTGTACGCCGACCTGATGCATATCAACGAGAATCAAACTGATGCCAAGATGCTGGGGTGCGTCGGGATCTGTGCGCGCAAGAATAAAAATATAGTCGCAGTCCATGGCGTCAGACGTCCACACTTTGCGTCCGTTGATCACATAGTGGTCGCCATTGAGTTCAGCTCGGCAAGACAGGCTGGCCAAGTCTGAACCGGCGCCGGGTTCTGAATAACCCATGGCCCAGCCGCCCTCACCACGTGCGATGCCAGGGAGCCAACGAGCCTTTTGCGCGTCGGTGCCCAATTCAAGGATAGTCGGGCCAATGTAGTTTACACCGCGTCCGGTTAGGGGCGTGCGTGCATTGATGCGTTTCAGCTCCTCGATCAGCACCGGGTAAAGTTCTCGGTCCAAACCAGCGCCACCATATTCCACCGGCCATGTTGGCACGGTAAAACCTCGTGCTGCCATGCGCTCCAGCCAGATGCGGCTGTCGCGATCCAGTTCGATACTGGAACTGCCCCAAGGCGTGGTATCGACGCTGGGCGCAGCACCGTCCCTCACCCCCTCGGGACAGTTCTGTGCTAGCCAGTTACGCAACTCGTCACGGAAATCGGCGGCTTGTTTTGAATCAGGCATGACTTAAGGCATCCAGGGTGAACTTAAACGACGGCCTAGAAGGAGTGTTATGGACATAACGTTGCCACTTTCTGGCCTATGAGGGCGAAGCAAAGTTGGGTCGAACAAGCGCTTGCGCGGCGGTCTATTTCGGCGGGGTTGGCCGCGGCGAGTTTGAATGGTGAGCCGATCATTGTCGAGCTCGAAGCTTTTACATCGTCCAGGCAGGGAGGATAGGCATACAATTCTGCGTGGCTGTTGATCAGTTCGTTGTATGCGGCTTGCACGCGAGCATGCTCGTGGTCGGCTCGATCATTGAGTTGTTCTGCCGCTTCGGCGCGGTTTGCCAAAGTGGTGAACAGCAGATCGGAACGGTACCAGTACAACCGGAACAAGCCGTCATCTCGTTTAACCACGGCACCTTCTTTTATCTCACGTCCAAGTCTGTCTTGGCTTTGATACCAGATTTCCACGAATTCCCCGCACACCCTCTGGGCACCCTCGCCGAAACACTCAAGTGTTTGGATACGTTCACGCAAGCGGCTCTGTGGCGCGACTAGGGACGCGTGCTGTTGCATGTCCGCGCACGAGGCGGCTGTAAACATCAATAAGCCGAAGGCATGGCAACTCGCTGGTTGCTCTTCGTAGCTGGTGTTAAGCCACTGTTGAAGAAAACGCTCCGCGTCAGCCAGAGTCTGCTTTTCTGCATCACCACAGCCACCTGCCAAAAGGCAGGCGGCTAACATCAGCGAGCGGGTTAGGCTGTTATACGCGCTCAATGATAATCGCGGGCGCCATGCCACCGCCTGTGCACATGGTCACGAGCCCGGTATTGAGGTCTCGACGTTCCAGCTCGTCCAACACGGTGCCGATTAATATCGAACCGGTTGCCGCTATAGGGTGCCCCAATGCCATTGCGCCACCGTTAACGTTGACCTTTGCTGGGTCCAAGGCAAGGTCGCGTATGAACTTCGCAGCGACAACAGAGAACGCCTCGTTGATTTCGAACAGGTCGATATCGTCTGTGGTCATGCCCGCTCG
>MDTA01073488.1_pt1 | contig 15014 bp, 15 predicted proteins | sample 811151 | NCBI WGS metagenome assembly MDTA01 (sample SAMN05326648, study PRJNA326480) | marine metagenome | isolation source: seawater | place: Indian Ocean: South | collected 2010 | reverse complement strand
TGCTTTTAAGGATTGTGCTTGTGCTCGCTGTGCGTTGTGATGGTGCCCAAGTAGGAAGTTGCTAGAGTGCAGGTTTGAGAAAGACATTACGAGCATCGTCGAGTGGCGCTTCGGGTCCATCGTGGACTTCTTGAAGGACCTCACCCCGATGCAAAGGATCTTGAGGGTAACATGGAATCCTGTCCCTTCACATGCTTTTAGTTTCGATAGTCTGGCAATTCATTTTCACCGCGCCCGTTTTTTTTGTTGCGTGACTGACTGTCTGTTTTTTGAAGGCTCAACACTGAAGGGGGCGGGGGGGTTGGGGGAGTGCGGGTGTGGCCGTACACCTACGCGTCGCCGCCCCGCGCCAAGCAAGCGTGATAACTGCGGGAGGGGGCCGCGCTGTATAGCAGCAGCAGCAGCAAAGGGTACAGCCCGCGATGCAAGTATGAGCGTCCGCAATTTTATCCCCTCTCAGTCCGAAGCGCAGGCGCCGAGCCGCCTGCTCGCCGTCCTGCGCATCGGGCACGGACTTTGCGAGCGCAATGCGGCGCGGGCGGTGCCTATTGGGATGCATGAGGAGGATAGCACCGGCCCCACCGGAGCGCCCAAGAGCACCATCACCGTCAACGGTCTCGTAATCTCAACCGACTGGGAGCACTGGACCCCGCTCACGGCAAAGGAATTCGCAGATGACCTCGAGCCGCGGTTCGAGAATGGGGCGGACTACCGCAGCGGTGAAGCCCAACCTTTTAAGGGGGTGCCGTTCAGGTCGCGGCACTCACCCCAATACAGCTTTTTTGTTCACCCTGCTCACGGGATTAACTACACCAAGGGCCACGGCACCGACTGGTACGTGGTTGCGGCGACCTACCCAGGGACGTCGTACACCTACGAGTACGGCAAAAAACCGTACTTCATGTACGAGGGACGCAAGTACGAAATCGAAGATTGGGAGCTGCCGCGCGCCAAGCAGGCGTGATAACTGTGGGGCGGCCGTGCCGTATAGCATTGCCAAGGAATTTCGCGAGAAAAACAATCTTAGGGTCTTTTTGTGGCGGAGTGCGTGAGACAAATAAAGCACCGCCGCTAGCCCGTGCGGCGCACCCCCGATGGGGATCGAACCCATGCGCACAACGGATTAAAAGTCCGGCGCTCTACCCACTGAGCAACGAGGGCGCGGGCCCAGGCGGGAATCGAACCCACGATCAGACGGATTTAGGAATCCGAACGCCTCACCAACAAAGCCGCTGAGCCCAACATGCCTAGGTTGCCGCTACTTAAGCATGCCTCACCCAGCAGGCCGGGGACTGCTTGTGGTGCGGCAGATTTCCAAGGCCCCGTCCTGGATCTGAACCAGCTACTTAGTAGGCGGTAATTGATTGCGCGCCTTCGCCCTTTCTGCTCGTTCGTTGGCCTGTCGACCCTCAGCGGCTGCGCGTTCCTTGAGACGTTGCTCCTGTTCGTATAGATGTGTTTCTTCAAAGCTGCGGCCATCCGCCGGCCGCGAAAGGTCCTTGCCGTCATCGTCTACGTCTGGCTTGTAGAGCTGTGGCTGTGGCTGCGACCGCTCCTCCGATGGCGCATTCGTCCCTGGCGAGCGGTCAGAGTTGTGGGCGGTCAACAACCGCCTTTTGATCAGTTCCGCGACACGGAAAGCAGCACCGTCGCGAGGATTTAGCGGTTTATTGTCTTTGCCGAAGGCGCTTTCGGGCGTGAACGAGCGCGAGGGTTTTAGCGGCATCGGATCCTTTCGGATTTCGCTCCGCAAAACACCCCACGACGCGTCGCCGGGCCTCTCGTCGTTAAGGATCTCTTCTTCAATTTTCGCCTCCGCGTCCTTCAGCCGATTCAGCTCCTCCTGACGGATTCTCATTGCCTCCAAGTCACTCTGATCGACCTGCTTCCCTCGGTTCAGACCGTTCTTCTTTCTGATGGTTTCTCTAATGTCACCAATCTCCCTGTCGAGGGTGTTTCTCCGCTCCTTAATCTTCTCCAGCCTGCTAGCACGGTCTTTGGACACGGCCGCTTTGTAGACCTCTGCTTTCTTGGCGTCGATGGGGTCGGCATGCAGCGTCAGCGCGGAGAGGTCAGGCAGCTGTAGCAGCATCCTCACAGCCCGACGCCTCGCTGCCGCGGTTGTTCACTAAGGTGGTACAGGCTGCGTTAGTTATTACGTCACCCTCGAACAGATCCGAACACCTCGCCAACAAAGCCGCTGTGCCCAACAGGCCTAGCCCGCCCCCGCCCCCGCCCCCGCCCCCGCCCCCGCCCCCGCCCTCCACTCTTCTACTCGTCCTCACACTCGCCCTTGTTGGCGTCCTCCTCGTCGTCCTCGTCATCGCTACCTTCAGCCACGCCCGGCTGCTTGTAGGCCTTACGCGACTTGTAGGTGTACGGGTGGCCGTAAACGGTCTGAAACAGCTCTGCGAAGGCCCGCTTGTACATGTCCGAAAAGTACGACTCGTCGCAATCGTTGATCTCCACGTTGCCGTGGTGACGGAGCCGCTGCTGCCGCCCATGCTTGGTGCACTCCTCGTGCCAATCAAAGAGTACCCACGCGCCCACGACGCCGGCCTTGCGCATTTGCCGGCTGTACTCATCCTCACACTCGAGCGGTTCAAACTCCGGACGCTCGCGCGGCGGCCCGTCGTCGAGGTCCTCCTTGCAGATGCCTACCTCGTCCATAGTTAGGGTAACAGCGCGCGCACAGGAGAGCGCGCAACGCCGCAGACCTTCCTTTTTAGGTATGTGCGCTTAGCGGAGACGCGGCCACGACCGCTAGTGCCCATCCACACACGGCGAGCACGCCTTAACGCCCTCACGCACTCTTCCACGTGTGGCTGCTCCGTATGTCGACGACGACGAGCGGCGGTGGCGAGGGTGGCGGCGAGGGTGGCGGCGGCGAGGGCGGCGGTGGCGCCTTGTGCTTTGGCGCTCTTCTCGGGGAGGTCCATGAGATTGTGATGGAGGCAGCCTCGGGTCAGAATGCACAGATAGACGAAGGCTTTCTATTGCGGCTGTCGGACAAGATCGCTGAGTGCCATTCTGCCCATACTGAGAGCGTCAATGCGGCCGCTCAGCTATCCGAGCGCGCGCAGCACAGTGACAGCCACAAGGTCTCTGTCAAAATCTTCACCAGTCGCCAGCCTCATGAAGGCGTGCAGCATCGCTGGGCGTACTCTCGCGCGGCAGCAGGCATCCTCGACCCCTCGATGTTCAGACGCTGGGATTTGGGCGAGGTCTCGCGCAACTTCATCAGGACCGAGCCCGGACAACTGGTTTCCGACCACCCTTCTGAAGCATGCGAGCTTTACGACGGGCAGATCTTTGGCGTTGACCCCCCAACAAGGACGTGTCTCACCGCCCAACCCGATTTTGACGAGGAAGATTTGTCCGGATGGGAGAGCGACGGACGAGATGACAACTACTGGTCTGCACCCGGAAGCCAGTCATCTGGCCACGCAATAGTCATGGGAGACGTGGTGCCGGTAGACCCCGACTACCCGTACACGCGCACGTGCAGCGAGTTGTACGACGAGCTCTTTGGTGCGGAAAGCCTGCGGGTGATGCGGGTGCCGGACTGGTACGGCGAGGATGGCGGCACCAAGGGCGTGGAGACGCAGCCGATGAGCCGTATGGCGTTCATAGTGATTGGAAATGGGAAGCCACTTCTCTTGGGGTGCCAAGATTCGCACGCTGGCGCCTTTTACATCATTGGACGCGGCGTCAAGGCGATGCTTCGCTTCACCGAATATGACGACCAAGTGCCCGCGGGTGTGGAGCCCAACGAGACAGAAGAAGACGAGTGCGAAGAGGACGAGGGCGAAGAAGACGATGGCGAAGAAGGAGGGGGCGAAGAAGGAGGGGGCGAAGAAGACGGGGGCGAAGAAGGCGAGAATTCCGTCTACAAGGCAGCGAGCGCGTATATCTTTATCGCCGTCCCGCCAGGCGCCCCCGCGCCCGAGACGTACAATGAGACGATGCGCAAGATGTGCTCGGAAGAGGAGTTCGACGTTCGAGAGGAAGGCTACCTCAATCGCCTGCTGCTCCAGATGCGCGCCTGCAGCGAGGAGTGACGAGACGGCGAGACGGCGAGACGGCGCGACGGCGCGGCCCCGTCGGACGAGGACTACGCCGACGAAGACTCAGACGTCAACAAGCAAGGACTGAACAATTTGCTAAGTCACATGCCACAATCGCGGCGTCAGTAGTCGTAACAGGAGCGCGAGCGTGTACCCAGGGAGTGGTAACTACTCAACTAACTACTCACGTTAAGCCCGTCCAGAGTAGATGAGGCGTATGCGCCGCCTCTCAGCGGCAGGAAGCGACACCCACCATTGGGAGTCGTAGTGGTCGCGGGGCGCTTGCAGTGCCGCGCGCCGCACCTGGTCGTGCGACACCTCCAACGCAAGCACGTCGCAGGGCGACCGAAACTCGTTTGTCCGCATTCCCCAGCTTGCACACGGCGGCACAAAGATCGGATGGGGCGCCTCAAAGCGGGTCATCACGCGCGAGTGAGTTCGAGAGTACTCCCAAACATCAACGTCGTAGCTCGAAAAGCTGTCGACGCCGCAGAAGGCGGCAAGCCTGCAGTACATGAGCGACACGTACCGCTTCTTGTGCTTGAGTTCCTGTTGCCACGTGTTGTCGACCGTGGCGTTATCGACGCCAAATTCTTGGATCCGACGCGCCTTTTCGAACAACCAAATGCGCGCCTCCGCGTCGTCGGGAAGCAGATCCCAAAGACATCCCATGCGTGGCCCTTGCCTATGGCACGCGCTTTTTCTTATCTTGAGGGCAGGGGTGGTACGTTGGATGCAACGGGTCTCCGCCTTAGCGTGTTGCGTGTTGAGTGCGACGTGAATTAGATTTAATTACACTGGTTACTGGCGCTGACACACACTTACACGCGGCACGCGGCACGCGGTTCTAGCCCAGAAAGTTGTAGGACAGGTTGAGCTTCATGTGCACGTCCATCTGCCTGTGGTCGATCTCGTGCTCAATGTCGCGCTGGCCCTTTTCAAACTCAGCCTTCAGCGAGTCGATGGCAGCCTTGTCATCGCCGCACGCCGCGATCTCCGACGAAAGCTGCGCCTTGAGCGGGGCCGTCTGCTCCTTAACCATTGACGCCCGCGCCGCCGACCAACTCGGGTAGTCCGCCGGCGCAATCTCAACGCTGGCGTCGCTCATGTTGCGCGTCTTGAGCTGGGCCGAAACTTGCCGCTGCACAAGCGGCAGGACAGACTCGCTGCGCGCGGCACACATGGCACACATGGCACACGCAACGCGTCAAGATTGCTTGCTCCTTGCATCCGCAAACAAGGGCGGCAGCACTCACTACAGCGAAGACGAGATCTTGACCAGCTGCGCACACGAGCCACGGGGTGGTGTGTGATGTGAGTGTGAGGGTTCGAATAGAAGGCTGCACTCTAGAGTTCTGGGGAAGCGGAATGGGCAAAGCGCAAAGAGCTGCACTGGTGGTTGGTGCGCACCCCCTCGGGCATCATCCTGTGCACAAGCAAGCGAGGACCGATCATGGATGATTGCATCAGACAGTGAGTAGGGTGCGGCGCACGAGATCTCGCCCATCTGCAGCCGGTCCGAGTTCTCCGCAATGGCGGCCACCACGGGGTGCTCCGCTGAGACTAGCACGAAGCGCCGCGCATCGACGTGGTGCACATTGAGCTTGTCAAGATTCTCGCATGTGTAGCCCTGCGCACGTGGTCGGGAGAACAGACTAGAGGGTTGAAGAGATCGGGTATGGCCCCAAAGCAAAAGAAATCAAGCAACTCACCGGAAACTTGCGCGCAAACTCGTAGCTCAGCGACGTGTCGTCCGACTGAAGAGAGATGCCAACCGACGACTCGGAATTCGGAAGGATGACCGTGGAGAACGCCTCGCCCGTGATCGTGTACGTGTTGTCGTCCACGCCCGTGATCCGCGCTCCGACCGCAATCGGAAAGGTGGACTTGACGTGCTCCACGCGCATGTCGTGGAGCACGACCGAGCGCAGGTCGCCGTGCGCCTCGACCGAGCCATCCAGAGACGTGAACTTCTTCTGCTGCAGGATGGCCTTGACCGCCTCAGGGGTGGGTGCCCACTGCGCCTTGTCTGCCCGGAGGCAGAGATCGTGGAACGAGCCCTGAATCCGCACGACGACGTGGCGGGTCAGTGGATTGTTGTCCTGAGCAGCGGCGTCGGCGTCGGTGTCAATGTCGACGTTTGCGAGAGCACCGGTGGCGTTGCCAAGCTGCGTGTCAAGCTGGCTTCCCGCCTCGGCCTTTGAAATCGCGCCGTGGCCGCGAATCGACATGTTTCTGTGCGCGCGCGCGTGTGTATGCGTATGCGTGCGTGTGTGTGTATCACAGCACACGTCCTTGTCCGCTTGCTAAGAGCGCGACGCCAGCCACCTTATTGACGCGAGGAAACGTTTGTGTGCGTACGCGCGTGTTTGTGCAATGCAGTGCAGTGCAGTGCAGTACAACACTACTACTACTACTACTACTACTACAAGATGATCAGAGCCTTGCTCTTGCGCAACGCTTGCTACACTCTAGCTGAGTACAACTTGTCCACGCTTGTCCATCGCGCTGGAATGTGCCTCGGCTCATATACTAAATGCGGACGTCGAGGACCAGCTATACACGGAGCTCGTGTCTTCAGCTGCCGACGCCGATGCTGCTGTGCCACACTGCAGCATTCCCGCCTGCAGAGCGTGCAGTGGAACGACCAACCCACGCCCATCGTAGCCGTCGTGGCCGTCACCATCATGGCCACGACCATCGCAAACCGGGTCCTCGAGGGCGGACTCCTCAGCGCCCGTAGAGCCCGTCGACAACGCCCCTGCCTCAATCCGGGCACAAAGCCCTTCGTGTGCCTCTACACCAATCTCCTCTGTCGCTGGGTACGCGGCGCTTCGCACCAGCTCGAGGACGCGCTTAAAGGCGGCAATCGGATTGACGCACTTGCCGATGTCGCCTGGCACCGCACTCGAGCGCAGCGCGGCCCGCATCCGTTGGAGCGTTCGGAGCTCTGTGTACAAAGGGTTCACATTCTTCGCCCACTGGTCTCGGCCTTGGTCTTGCCCTGTGCTCCGCCGGCGCGCCTCCTTGGCCGGGCGCGGAAGCAAGCACGCCGCTTGCCTACAGTTCAAAGCGAGGTTGATGGCGCCGTCGACCGCTCTCTCAAACGTGGTTTGCAGGTTTGTCACGTCAGTCGCGGTGAGCCCGCGGGCCGTGCTGACCATGATGTGGTGCGAGACGAGTACCGAGGCTGCAAGCCCCACCGCGATGTCGCGCATGCCATTCTTTCCGAGGAAGCTGCGCGCTTTGGGCTGCTCGTTGCACTCCTCCAGCTCTCGCACCTGAATGCGCTCCACGTGCCCGTACAACATCCCGTAGGCTAAAGCGCACCAATCGGCCGAATCGGTCGAATCGGTCGAGGTCCCTGAAGCAGACACTGCACCCCTTGCGCCACAGTCGACGGCAGTCGCAGCTGAGCGAAGAAACTCAAGCGCAGACTTCAAGGCTGCCAAGGTCGACTTAGGCCCACTTCCCACACCGGCGTACATCAACACGTTTTTCAGCGTCGACCCGACGACGTAAACGCGCTGCGGGGCCGTCGTGGCCGTCGTGGCCGTCGTGGGGCGGTGCAGCGCCCCAAACTCTTCCGCGGCGCTAAGTGCGAGGCGCGTCTCGACGGCCCGGCTTTGACCTTGACTTACTCCACCGACAGAGTGACTCCGCGCGGCGGCCAGACGCGTCGGGCGCTTCGACACCATCAACGTGCGCAGCCGTAGAGCGCTTCTTGCATTTGAATCCTTCCCTGGACCCTTTAGAGAGGCCGGGTACAGCAGCGCACTCTCAATTGCGAGAGCCTCGCCACTGACCGTCGCAGTAGTAGTAGTAGTAGTCGCAGCTGCAACAGCGGCAGTCGCCCGCTTGCGGTGGTGAGCAGGAGGAAGCGGTGGTGGTGCTGGCATACAAGGCGTGGAGGGCTTTTGAGGCGTTTGGCGCGTTTGGTGCATCTCAATGCCAGAGTCCAAGCTCAGCTCAGCACTGACTTCGCTTGGAGCCGACCTCACGTTCAGTGTCTCCTTCAGCGTTGCGCGGGAGCTGCTCGATGGCGCACAGGAATGGCAGCTGGGCGAGGACGAGCTCATCTTCATCGTGCTGGGCCTTTCCGTGCTTCTGAACTCGCTTCCGGACGCGGTCAGGGCGCTGCCTGGAATACTGAGCTCTGTGGTCTCGACGGCTGCGGCTCTCTGGGGAAGCGTGACAAGAGGAGATCGCGGCTCCGAGGGCGCCAGCGCTGAAAAGGCGAACGTCTGCCGTCTCAATGTACACAAGGCAGTGACGGTGCGCAACGGTGCCTCTGGTGCCTCCGGTGCCTCCAGTGCTGGCGACGCCGCCACCGCCGAAGCCTCGGGCTCAAGCCCAGAACAAGAGCGGCCCGGAGTCATGGCATTTCTCGAGCTGTTCGTCACCATTGCGCAGCGAATCTCACTCTCTCTCGTGGTACAGCTGCTGGCTGCAAACGTGCGAGCAAACCAGTCGATCCGGTCGGTTCGGATTTTGACGCTCCTTAGCGTCGCAACCTTCTTCCTGTTCCTCGAGAGCACGGCAGGGGTCGGTAAGGCCCTCAAGCAGGCGTAGGCGTAAAGCCCGTTGGTGGAGGAAGCAGGTTAAAACACTTAGCGGTGCGTGTGGTGCGCACGCAAGCGTGTACACGTGTGCACGTACACACGTGTACGCATCACGAAAGTGTGTTCTTTAAAAGCAGTGCACGCTCTACCCTTGGCAGGCCGTAGCAAGGGTGGCCCGAGACGCCCCACCCTCCCCTCACAAACACACACCCTCCAATCCCAACGGTGTGATGTCGCACTACTACTACAGACCCACAGCCCAACCAGCTCCAGTGTAACGTTCACGCCTTCACCACCGCGTCAGACGCTTCCGCCTGGAGCGCGTCCACCGCCTTGCCGTTGGCCGAGGCGGTGTCGACGTGCACCTTAGCCATCGACTTGAGGTGGTCGTAGACCTGCTTCCCGGTGTGCACCTTCTCGATCAGCGGCCAGAACGCGGCGTCCTGGGCGACCGCGGTCTGCTGCGTCATCACGAGCACAATCAGCTCGCCGCAGGACTTGGCCAGTTCGCTGCCATGCAGGACTATCGTGGTTCGATTGCCCGCCCATTCCTCCTGGCCCGCCACCGGGCGCGTCCATCGCGCGCACGCCCCAACCCCCCTAACCCTAACCCTAACACATTACGACCGAGTCGACAAGCCGCTGCTCCAAGGCGCGCTTAGCGTCGCCTCGCGTTCGATGCTCGGGATTGCGATCGCCGCCATCCACAGCAGCGTGCGCACGGCGAACTTCCACCTCTCGCCTTGCACGACACCGTTGGTCACTCCTAGAAACCAGTCGAAGCGGCTGCACAGCATGCCCGGACGCCCACGCCGCAAGAAGTAGGCCGCGTGACCGGCGTCGACCACGTTCTTGACGATCGAGGAGAGCAAGCACGCCACCACCCGCCTGCCGGTGGGCAGGTGGCGAGAGTATGGGCCACGGAAGGCGTCGACCGCCTCGCACGCCATCTCCACCAGCCACAGCATCAGCAGCGCGCGACCCCAGTAGGCAAAGCAGAATGGCGTGAGCAACACCCATTCGATGAAATTTGGGAAGCAGAGGTAGACATGCTCCTTGTACGAGTCGAGCAGCTGGCCGTCTCCCGTGGTCCACATCCAGAAATGCTTCAGGTACCGAGCCACGCCCACCAGCCCAGGCTTGCGCGGCCAGAAGGGGTGGACGACGACGCTCTTGGTGGCTTGCGTCCACGGCTGTCCACCGCTCTTGCGCTGCACGTCGATGCAGAACGCGACGTCTTCGCCGCCACCGGCCTTGGCGTACGCGAGGTCAAAGCCGCCGGCCTCGACCGCCAACTCGCGCCAGCAGCCGAGGCTGGCGGTGACGCCCCACGGCACGATGCCGGGAGGGAAGCAGCGAGGCCAATCGAACGCGACAGTGATCATCGAGAGGCGCGTCGCCTCGTGCCACACGTCGTTGCTCGGCGGGAAGACCACGCGGCCGACTGCGCCGCAGACCGAGCCGTAGGCGATGGCGTCGCGCAGGGCGCCCACAGCACCCGGCTCGGGAAGGACATCGTCGTCGAGAAACACGACGAGATGTCCCCAGCACTCGGCCAACCCGTGGTTGCGCGTGGCGGACGCGCCGCTGTTGCGCTCGTTGACGCGCACGCGCGTGTCCGTGTCCTCGAGCCGCAGCACTTCGTTCAGGCTGTCTGAGGCGGGGTTGTCCACTTGCACGATCAAGAAGGCGTCCGGGACCTCGCGCACCGCCTTCTGCACCGCGAGCAGGTTGCGCACATCGCAGCGGTACGTCGGCACGACGATGTCGACTGTAGGCGGAGGAGGCGTGCCACCCGCGGCCGAGATGGCGACGCGCAGCGTGGAGGCCCAGTCGTTGAGCACCGCGTCCAAGACGGTCCGGGGCACTTGGCGCTTGCTGTACCTCGGCGCGTCCGCCGTGGCCGAGGGGCCGCGCACCACGCTCTTGCGAGGGCCACCCACCGCGTTGTGAACGCCCGTATTGTCAAGTAGAAGCACTGCTCCGGCGAGGCGGTACAGCTCCTTCAGGAATGGGTCGCCGTCTTGGTTGGCCGCGTGCGTCTCGAAGGCGGAGGGCAGCATTCGCTCGAAGAGGTGCACATGTGCCGCCGTGAGAATTGGAAACGTGCAGCAGCTCAGATCGGTGGCGTCGCACGGCTGCGCGAGTCCGAGGCCGCCCGGCATCGCGCTCAGGGACGTCCACACGTCGTCGATCCATGCCTTGTCTTTGGGGGCGTAACGCACATCGTCTCCGGACAGGATCAACAAGCCGTCGCATTCGTGCTCCAGGACCGCCACACGAGCGAGGCGGTCCCAGACGGTGCAGACGGCCCCCCGCGGCTGCTCGGCCGGGCTCGTGACCTCCACCATCGTGATCGAGGCGGCCTTCAGCAGCGCTTCGGCCTGGCTGCGGTGGACGTCGCGCCACAGGAGGTCGTCGGCGTCGACGCCAACAAAGAGTGTGAACTGCTCGCCCGTGAAGCCGGAGGCCCCGAGCGCGATCACCCAATCGATTGGAATGTGGGTGGGCGTCGCTTTGAGCGGCATCAAAACTGCATGCTTGGGCGGACGCTCCGAGTGGTCGTCGGGGATGGTGCAGCGTGCGGCGTTTGCCATGGCTGGCGCGCGCGTGGCTGTGTGTGTGCAACCCGAAGTCGTGTACACCACACACGGCCACCTAAATAGCGGCAACGCCTACCCCTCACCACTCACTTCTTCGCCGCCACACGCAGCTGCTGCACCTGCGCTCGGAGCAGGTCGATCTGTGCCTGCATGTCGGCCTGCAGCGCCTGGACAGCCGCGACGGTCACTCGTGATAACCACACTCTAAAGGCCGTAACTCTGGTCATATGGCTTGGCACCACAGCCTGAACAGTAGTAACACCCATAGCTGAGATTCATATTCTTGCCGCGGCCCGGCACACAAGCGCCACAGTCATCGCAGGCATGCCTCTTTAGGTAATAACGCTTCCTGGAAGCATCCGACCACTTTTTCTTGTCACAGCTCTTGCACAAGCTGTGGTTGTTGGACGCGGCGCGGCGACACGCCTTGCCCTCGCAAACCAGCCAATCTCGGTCTGACGGCATGAAAATGATATCTTTTGGCGGCATGTTTGGCGGCTGAACCAGAAAGGCCTTGTACGCCATCTCATCGAGCTCCTCAGTCGTCGGCTCGTCGCGAAGAATCTGCAGTCGCGCGAGCTCCGGAAAGGCCACGTACGCCATCTCGTCGAGCTCCTCGGTCGTCGGCTCGTATGCCCACTCGAGTGTCGTCTTGATCAACACCTCCTGGTGATTGTCATTCGTCCGCGCGTCGTGGTCAGCCTCCAGCCCCATGCTCATATGCTCGTGTGCGCTCGTGTGCTCGTGTGTTCCGACAAGCGCGTTTAGCGCCGTTCAGGCCCCGTACACCTTCCTCTTTAGGAAGGTGAACGGGGAAGGAACTAAAGGTTTTATATGGCGCAACCAGCTTCCTTTTATGGCAAGTCTTGCAAGGGTGTCACATTCTTTTTTTTCCACAAGGGTGTCACCCCCCTCCCGGAAGTGAGGATTTGGTAACATGGGGGAGGTAACTCAAATTATGTCGCGTTGAAAACGTCCTCTCAAAACCGCCCCGTTTCGGGTGAGGAAGGGCCTTTCTGAGGAGGCGACTTTGGCCGATCTGATCCGACCCGGGGGGGCAAGATCAGAAAAGTCGCGAGTTTGAAATTCCCGGGGAGACCGCGGTTTTGAGAGGTGCCAAAAATCGAGTCTCCAGAATCGCGGTCTCCCCGGGAATTTCAAACTCGCGACTTTTTTGATCTTGCCCCCCGGGCCGGATCAAATCGGCCAAAGTCGTCTCCTCAGAACGACCCTTCCTCACCCGAAACAGGGCGGTTTTGAGAGGACGTTTTCAACGCGACATAATTTGAGTTACCTCCCCCATGTTACCAAACCCTCAGTTCCGGGAGGGGGGTGACACCCTTGTGGAAAAAAAAGAATGTGACACCCTTGCAAGACTTGCCATAAAAGGAAGCTTGTCAGGGGTGATAAAGCGCCAAATTAAACTTCATCTTCCATTTACGGGAAGTCCTTGCCACCAAAGATATATGACCAGGGGTGATAACAAGCCAAATTAAACTTTAGCTTCCTTTTATGGCAAGTCTTGCAAGGGTGTCACATTCTTTTTTTTCCACAAGGGTGTCACCCCCCTCCCGGAAGTGAGGGTTTGGTAACATGGGGGAGGTAACTCAAATTATGTCGCGTTGGAATCGCCCTCTCAAAACCGCCCCGTTTCGGGTGAGGAAGGGTCGTTCTGAGGAGGCGACTTTGGCCGATCTGATCCGACCCGGGGGGCAAGATCAAAAAAAGTCGCGAGTTCAGAATTCCCGGGGAAACCGCGATTCTGGAGACTCGATTTTTGGCACCTCTCAAAACCGCAGTTTCCCGGAGAATCTCGAACTCGCGCCATTTTGATCCTTCGCTCTGATCCTGGTCGCAAGGCTAGGATTTCGAACCCTGTGTGGGGGAACCTGGCGGCGTGCCCGTGCCCGCGCTCAAACCGCTTGGCGCACCAGCAGCGCTTGCACCTGGTCCAAACCGGGCCTCTCGAACCGCTCTGAGGTTTGCAAGCTCAGAGCTGCGCGACGCCGCAAGCTCGTCCCGAAGACAAGCACGCTCAGCCTCTTCTGCAATCGCCTGCCTCGCCTCGCGCACGGCTTCCGCGCGAGAGTGTGCTCGTTCCGCTGTGGCTCGGTCACATTCTGCTTGGTCGGAAAGCCTCTTCTGTTCTTCGAGCAGGCGTTCGTGGTCTGCCTTCTCGGTGACTCGTCGGTGGGCCACGCGCCGTTCCTCGATTTGCTGCTCCAAGGCCCACTGCTGTGTACCAAGTCGTTGCACCTCCCTCTCCCGCCGCACCCGAGACCTTTTCAGCTCTGCTGCGATGTCAAATTCAGCACTGTCGTCAGACTCAGACATGGACAGTCGGCACCGCCACCGCCACCAACAACCCGTAACCCGTAACCCGTTCCAGAGCCGGCTGTGGCTGCGGCTGCGGCTACGGCTGCGGCTGCGTGAGGCGTGAGGCGGAACTGTGCCGTTTGTTTGGCACGCTAACCCGCCTTCCTAAAAGGGAAGGTGTGCCGGTCGGGCGTTGCGAGTGCCAGCCCCCACGAGCCCCCACGAGCTCAACGAGCTCCACGAGCTCCACGAGCCTCACGAGCCTCACGAGTCTCACGAGCCTCACGAGCCTCACGAGCCTCACGAGTACGGGCAGGAGCGTGGCGCCTGGACACGACCCGGTGCAGCGGCTGCTCGACCGAGCAGCCTGCTCGGGATTCTCAAATTACCTCGCGCGGGTTGACGCTGTACTCGACCGGGTATTCGGCACGGTTCCGACACACCGCAACGACGAGGTTCTGTGCCAGCAGGAGGCCCGTCGGTTGCTTGGCGAACTTTACCGCAGCCTGTGTCCGCATTACTCTGGACCAGGAGCTTCAGCCGACGGCTTCCGGAGCGCGGTCCGCCAGCAGGTTGAGGTTGCACGGCGACTGGTCGCTCCCGACCTGCTGGCGTCACTCAAGGAGCAGCGGTCCGGAATCCTTGCGCTTCAATCGCTTTCGCGATCGGTCTCAGCAAGCGGCGATGGACTGGTGGACTGCAACGAGTCTTGGATGTATCGTGTGAACGCGGCTTTGCCCGCACTCAGACAGCTGTGCGGAATGGCAGCGGCGGCAGAACCAGGCGCATCATACATTGCCTTTGAACCGTTCTGCGGAGCCCTGCAAGATCTCGCCACCATAGTGCTCGAGGACGCCGGCCTGCGCTCAGGGCCGCCATCGACAACGGCACTGCTCTCAGGATTGAAAGACTGGATGCGTGCTCTGGGAGAAGACGAGGTGCACCGAAGGTGCGCAATGGCACTGACCAGACTTGAAGCGCTGAAGGTGGGTCAGTGGTGTGGAGAGATGTCCGTCGTGCCACTGCAGAGCCTGGGGTGTACTTTGCAGGGTGGCAAGACGGCTACGGCGGCTGCGACGGCTACGACGGCAGCACCGTGGCGGCCGGCACAGGCTGGGTCCGGGTCTGGGTCTCAACCCAAGCTTGAGCTGTGCACGCTGCCGCAGTTGGACCACTGCAATCTTGGAGACGACAAGGTCCTGCTTCTTTTAAACGCACTGCCTTGTGAGTGGCACATCGTGCGTCGGGTCGTGGTCGCACGGGTAGTCGACGTCTTGTGTGATGCAGGCGCGCTCGTGCCGCTGCGCTTTCGCCCCGAGCTGGTTACGCGCGTGCGGCAGCACGTGGCGCGCTTGTCTACCCCGACCGCCCCGACCGCCCCGACCGCCCCGACCGCCTCGACCGCCTCGACCGCCTCGACCGCCTCGACCGCCTCGACCGCCTCGACCGCCTCGACCGCCTCGACC
>MDTA01122653.1_pt1 | contig 15015 bp, 6 predicted proteins | sample 811151 | NCBI WGS metagenome assembly MDTA01 (sample SAMN05326648, study PRJNA326480) | marine metagenome | isolation source: seawater | place: Indian Ocean: South | collected 2010 | reverse complement strand
GACGTATCCATGGGAGGATGCTTTGCGTGCGGCTTTATTGATTCTTCGGCGACCTCTACTTGCAAATTCAGCGACACGGGTGAAGGAGACCGGAACCAACGCGACCTGCGATGCTTCGATCAGTCGGCTTGCTGCTGACAAGAGTGGCGCCACAAACAAAGTTTGACAATGTCTTCTCAAAGATTGGAAAACAAAAGAACATTCCAAGCCGCACACAGTGCCAGAGTGGGGCTAAATCGATTCGGGCAAAAGCGGCCAATAGCGAGTCTGGAACCATATTTAAGGGTCGTCTGATGTTCATGGAAGCGGACGTCTCATGATCATGGAAGACCGTCCCATCCCAGTCCTCCGGAGCCAGCCGGCGCTCAGCCCCAGTGCCCCTGATTCTTGCTCGGACTCTCTCCTTCTTTCATTCCTCAGCGACCGCTCCGTTTGTGCCTTGGCTGAGAGTACTGTCTTGCGTACTTGCGTGTGGTAGTGGAGTGCCACTCGTGTGGTACTGTCTTGCATGTGTGCTGGCTGCGTCGTTCGCGTTCGTTTGGCGCCGCTCTTTTGGCCTCGATCGCCGCCACGTTCGATAGTGTCCCGCCGCTGCTCATTCATCGGACTGGACTGCTCGCCTCGCTACGCTTGCGACGGCTCGCCGCATTGCTCTTTGCTCCTGCCACTCACCGTCGTCGGCACGCGGCTCAGGGCTCTTGGTTCAACGTTGAGGCGGTGTTGAGACAGCCGTACCAACGAGCCAGTCCGGATTCGACGCTCCTTTGGACCGCGTGTGATGCGAGTGTGTCCGTGTGCCGAGCGTTGTGTTGAGCGGGTGCGCAGGAAGGCTGAAGGAGCTCGAGAGACGAAGTGCGTGACTTGTGCTTCGCGCGTGGAATCTGACTAGCATTTCAGCGAGCAAAACCTCTAAGGTCACCACCGTGCGTCGACCACTAAGCCGACTTCTCGGCCACTTCGATCGTGGAGCCATATTTTGTGAAATTGTGATAAGGCCTTATATGAGGAACCCACCCGATAACACTAAGCACAGTGCCGTCGCGTGACGGCGTCAAATGTCGAATAAAGTGATTTTTGTGCATTTTGCCTCGTAGGGACGCCAAAAAGCCCTCCTCCTCCACCACTGGGACCTTATACAGCTGTATTGTGTAACAATGTGAGATTGAGATTGGATCAACGCTCACGACTCACAGGCGCTTCAAAAGGCTACAGCTGTAAGGCCGTAAGGGGATCTGTGCGTAAGGGGATCTACACAGTTACTTTATTTTTTACTTTGCCCGGCCGTGAAAGGATGTGAAGGGCTCCAATCTCAGAAACACGCTGCAAAGGGCGTCACGTGCAACGGCGCCCCACCTTAGCCTTCACGGTATCGAATACCGCCGATAGTGTACAACAATCGCGCTCGCTGGCGCGAACCGTTGCCGCGCAGGCCCGGGCTGTAGCCGAGTCGCACTGTAAATAAGGAGAACAGACTCGCTTGGCGCGACTTCAAGTCGGAGGCGTGATGTGGGCAGACCACGGCGCGGACGCCCAGGTAGCTGCCGGACGAGATTGGTAGGGCTATTCCGCAAGGGCGCATAAAGCCGCGACGCCCATGCGCACCCAATAGTCGGGGTTACGCTCCGTTGGAATGTCGAGGCTCACCACATAGTTGGAGGACGCGCCGGTTGTCGTGAGCACGCCCGCCCGCACTGCAGTCTTGTACCTGCCAAGCTCAAAAAAGCGGGCACCCGTAAGGTCGAATCAGAGCCAAAAAATCGAGAAGTCCGCGCACAGAGGGCACTCGTAGTCTTCCGGTTTGCGCTTGAAGTTCTGAGTTGGTACAAAATGCACGACTGGCATCGTGTCGTGCATTTCCTTGTGCCTGGAGTCCCATATGTACTGCTTCTCGCGGTCCCACCGCGCGCCGACCAAAAAGAACCCGTCGCAATACACGCCGTTCTCGGGGGCACCCGCAACCTCTGCCGCGTTCTCGAAACGCTGTATCTGGTACGAGAAGGAAAGAGAGTCTATCGGGATGCCGTACCGTCGTGCATGCATCTGCAGAATGCCGGTCATAAAGCCTTGCTGGAAGAAGAAGGCAGGTAGATTAAAGCACATGGGTTGCCCCCTGGTGAGCCAGCCGGAAAAGAACTCAACGCGAATAAGCAAATCTTTCATCCATCCCGACAGCGGCTTCAGTGACGGGTATGCGACCTTCGACCACAATGTAGGCACCTGGTTCTTAAGCATTGAGCCAAACATAGCGTCGAGCTCTGAGCTCATGACGACGAGGCCCTTAATTGCCTTGCCGAGGTCCTGCAGCGACGTTTTCATACGCTTGAGCAGTCGGTTGAAGCGGCCCATCTCGTGCATCAGGACAATCTGGATCGAGTTGAGCTCGCCCTTCTCATTGGGCGAGAAGACGCCTTCGCCAGCGTTCTTGCGATCCATCAGTTCGGGCGTCTGGCCGAGCAGCTGCTGCGCGAGCGAGGACACGACGTCCTCCGCCGAGCCCCCAGAGCCGCCGCCACCGAGCGCCGGCTGGATGTCAGTGATGGTGGCCAGTAGCTTGTCCGACTCCTGTTTCTCGAAAGTGATTTTGGCATTCGCATGCATGCCAAACAGGCCGACCGAATCAGCGAACGGCAACGAGGCGACGTACTGACGGTACGAGTCCAGGTCACCGCTAGGTGGCGCGTGATACGTGTCCGAATCGTTGGCAAACTGGTATCCCTCGCCGAGGATCTCCTCACAGTAGAAGGCCTTCAGTATGCACAACAAGGTGCGCTTGTCCAGCGAGTCGGTGACGCGCCCGCCATAATGAATCTGGCCGGAGAGGTAAAGCAGCGCGTCCTATCGTGGAGAGGCGGGGAGAGAGCGTCACAGGTGTGGCAGACAATGGTGGCCGCCCGCAAATGCTAACAGGACCACAGGCGAGTGCATGGTTCTCTGCCATCGCTCCATGCACCCAGGGAATATCGGGCTGCTCGTCCAGGAACATGCGCAGCGTCTGCACGCATATCTCCATGTCGGTGTTGTTGAAGTCGTACCGGATGTTCCAGCCTGCGGACGTGGGCGATCGATCGATGAGAGTGGTTTCGGCGTTGACGAGGGAGTGCCTTGGCGCGCCGCTTTTGGCGGTAGGGAGCGCACTCACCGAGCGGACCGAACTTGCGCCGCTCTTGCACGACCGCATGGAAGAATGTCAACCCGAAGAGCAGCTTCTTCCATTCATTTGGCTTCGTTTGGATGTCCTCAAAGTCAGCCTGCGTCATTGCCGCCCATGTGCCGATCAAATTGGCTCGTATGCCCTTTGGCGGCTCGAAGGTGAGCTTGCACGAAGCCTGCAGGACAGGCACAGGGAAGTACTTCGCGGGCATCGACGTAAGCCACAGCCGGAAGTCGTCGTGGATGGTCGACTCGGCAGGGAACGCTTCGACTATCTTCTCGAGCTTTGGCATCCAAGATTTTGCGAGGTGGCAATTCTGCAAGACGACCCAATCACCCTTTTTGCACGCTGACTCAATGAGCGAAGCGGCGATCGGCCCCTGTCCCTGTCCTAGAGAGATGGCGTGCATGCGCTCGAGGTATGTGCGCTCGTTCGCAAAGCGCACGATCGTGGACATCGGGTCGGCGCCCGCCGAGAGAACGAAGACGATCGGGGTGGCCGGCGTTGTATCAGGGAACACCTTGTGCAAGTCCAGCGGCGGCTGGTCGATGTACTCGCGGCCCATCATCTGCGCAATGTACTCGGAGATGCATTCGACGAGCTTCTCCGGCCGGAATACCTTCGCGATTAGTAGGCGCTGGAAAGGAGAGACTTCATCGCCGATGGGTGCCGGTAGGGCCTGCGTCTCGCCCCACGGCGACTCGCTGTCCATGATCGGCCGCCAGGCGGTCACGTCGGCCTTGATCGAATTGGCAAGCTCGGAGAGCGCCTCGACGCGTTGCGAGAGCACACAGATCAGCGTCCACTGCGCCTGGTCGATGCCGTCCGGACACGCAGGCAGCGACGACTCGTCAACAATGCCCGCTCCAACTAGAAGAAGCTGCCATTCGGCCGGAGATATCTGGCCGGTCTTGCGGAATATAGCAGAGGTGAGCATGAAGGAGAAGGTGATCTTGTGCTCACCAAAGAGCGCGCGCGAGCAGTTGGAGTAAATCTGGAAGGAGGCATACTTCATGATGTTGTCTAGGCGCACGTCAAGCTCGGTCGACTTTTCAGAGTTTTGGATGCAGGTGAGGAAGAGGCTGTTGAAGTACTCTAGCGAGAATTGATACATTTCTCCAATCATCGCGAGGTCAGCGACCGTGAAGTAGATGATTGAGCCGCGCTCCGCCGCGGGCACGTACGTCATGCGGGTCGCATTGATCTGCTTGTTCGTCTCCTCCGCCTCGGCGACGCGGCCGTTAATCACTCCCGAGGTGATCTTTGAGTCGGACAGCGTGTTGATCAGCACCTCGTCGTCGAGAATGTTGCCCTTTGACTCCGAGAGCAACTTCAAAATTTTGTCCTCGAGCTCCTTTAGCTGCTTCTTGTCGGCGGCGAGCGACTTGATCAGCTGATTCTTCTGCCGCTCGAGGTCGGGGCGCTCCTCGCGCACAACGAGGCCGAGGAGCTGATCCTCGAGACCCTCCTGCGGTGACGGAGACAACACAACGCGTTGTGGGCGAAAAAAGTAGGAACGGGCTATATGCCACTGGAGGGAACGACGGCGGCCGCTTTGCGCATCCGACATCACTTGCCTGCGTGACGGTGAAGTTGATTATGGTCACCTTGATGCACACCTCGGGGAGATAGTGAGGGTTGGGAAGCTGCGAGCGCCAAGCAAGAGAGCCCAGCGAGAGAACGACAGTCACCAAAGGGTGTGGCAATTCGCAGAGGAGGACGACTCGCCTTGGTGGTCAGGTAGAAGCGGAAGCTCTCCTGGTAGTCGACGTCCGAATCTCCGATGCGGATGAGCAGCCGACCTCCCTGCTTGTATACCTGCTTCTGCAGGACAGGCTCCAGCGCCGGGTCGAGTTCCTCGCCGACGTCCTCGAGAAGCACGGGTGAGCCCAAACGGATCGCGTTCTCGAGCGTGCGCAGAATGGTGGCGTCGTTGCCCTTGGCAACCTTGACGCCGTTTGCCTGCTCCATATTACGCATCCATTTGTTCGCCTGCGCTTGTGGGTCGATGGCAAGTGGCCACCGTTGGCCTTTCGTTGCCAGGATTCCATTCTCGGTCGAGTAGTCGTCGACTGGCAGCCCCCAGATCTGCCACTCGCGGATGACGACAGGCTCACCCATCAACTTCACGAGCGAAAACTCGCCAGACGCGGGGATGCTGCGCTCTCCACATTGGTCGACCCAACGTGCACAGATCTCCTTACGGTACGGTGCGGTAAACGGGCCGCAATAAGCGATGAAGGCGGCCGAGATGAAGATGTCGCCCGTCAAGGCAAGGTAATCCTGCTTGAGATCCTCGACGGTGGCCGCCCAGCGCACCGACTCATCTGCGAGACCACTCGTGAGCTTGCCCGCACGAACGAGGCGCTTCGACGTCTGGTCGGCCGTGTCCTGCAGCCGCTGCTTCTCGGCGACGGTGGCGTCGCACTGCGCCTGAAGCCCGTCGACTTTCGCAATGACGCCGGCGAGCTCGTCTTGCACCGCCTGCAGCTTTGCTTGCTCCTCCTGCAGTTTGGCCATCGACTCGGCGAGAACCTGCTTCTTCGGCTCCACGACCTTCGCGACCTCGTCGTAGACCTTCATCGCTCGCACCCACATACACAGCGACTTGGCGGCCATCGACTGCCGCTCGACTGCCTCTGGCGTGAACTGAGGGTCGTCGTAGTACTTGATGATCTTCTTGATAGTTGCCGGGGGGATGTTGTCCTTGTCAAAATTTAGGAGACGGTTCATGAATTGCGTGTCCGACAGCACCTTCTTCGCGCTGTCCCAATCGGGCTTGGCACCGAGCAGGATGCAAACACCCTCCATCACCATCTGAACCAGGGCAGGCGGCGTCTTGAAATTCTTGATCTCAACTATGTCATTCTTTGAGAGCGACTCGAGTGCCTTGACCGCGTTGTTCAGCGCGGGCATCGCCGCCTCCAAATCACGCTTCGCGTCGTCGGCAATGACCTGCACCTCGTCAGCCGTTTTCTTGACCGCCGCCTCCTCCTTCGACACGATTGCCTTTTTCTCGTCGGCTGCCGCGCGGTCCTTGTTAACTTGGATGAGCAATGCCTCCGTCTCCTTGCTCTTGACCTCCAATATGGGCTGGAGCTCTGTAAGCTCCGCCTCTAGGTTCGTCACAATCACCTTCGTCTCGTTGATCTTTGCGCAGCCAACTTCGAGCCGGTTGATCGCGATCATCATCTCCGCGCGCTTCTTGTCGAGCATGCCGAGGTAGAGCGAGATCAGTTCGAGAAATGACTTCGGCGTCACGTAAAATTTGCGCTTCATGTCGGCGAAGAACTTGTCGGCACCGTCGATTACACTTGTGTGGATCAGGCTTGACATCTCGGTGAGCCCCTTGAGGATGACCGCCTTCTCTTCGTCGTTGCTGCCAAACTCGAGCGGCTCGAGGAATTGCTTCGCGACACTCTGCAGCGCCTCTGTCGGCCAACGGTCGTACCAGTCGATCGTGCAGCAGTTGATCAGCGACGGGAACATGCGGCAGCGCACTCGGAAGGCCGAACCGACAGGCGACATTGCAAGCACGATATGCAGGTTCTCGCGAACGGTTGAGACAAAGAGCTGCTTCAGGTTGTCCTTCGTCTCGGGCACACCGAGGTCCTTCGCGAGTGGGCGCACGGCCGAGGTGATCTTTTCCCACTCGTCGTTGGCAAAGAGGTTGGGCACCTCGCCGGAGTTGAGAATGTTGTTGATATCTTCGATAAACGACTCCTGCGCACTCGCCGCAATGAGGGTCCGGTATTTGAATAAGGTGCGCGTTTTGTGTGTAGGCGAGCAAAGCAGGATACCTCGACCACTTGCGTATCGGCGAATAGGAAGACGATCGGGCAACCGATTTTGCCATCCTCGGTTTTTTCGGTGCCTGCTGTGAAGTAGAGTTTCTTGAGGTCTTCGCGAAACTCGTTGTACCCGTAGCCTTTTGTCAGCTCGATCTGGAAGCATTTCATCTCTGACATGAAGGCGGAGAAGCGAGTGAGGCTCTGCTTGCCCGAACCGCCGACGCCGACAAGCATCGCGTTGCCTCGCGGCTGGCGCAGCACGCGCGCGAGACGCGAGATGTGGTCGCACGCATCCCAAAAGAAGACCAGACGCATTTCCTTGTTCTCGGCATTGTACTCATCAAGATAGTCTGTGAAGAGTTGCGAAAGCTTTGAGGTATCCGCGACCTCCTCGTACTTGCGATCCTCACGGGGCACGCCCATCTTCGTGTAATCTCCAAACACCAGCCTTTGCTCTGACTCGAAGAGTTCCTCATGCGACCACGACATCTTGAACTGCACCTTCAGCGCGTCGGCGACCATGCCCGTGAAGTAATTGCGATCCTCGTCATCAATCAGGCGGTCACAAAAGACTCGCAGCGACTCGTGGGCCCACAGTTTGGCCAAGGTTTCTTTGGAGGGTATGGCGGTCGGTCTCATCATGAGGACCCCCTGCACGATCTTTGACACGTCGCGTAGGTTGAACGTGTAGTGCGATTTGGCTGGAATTGGTTTGAGGTCATTGAGCACCTGGAAGAAGAGATCGACAGATGCATCCACGATCGGCTTGCCCAATGCCATTATGTCCGCAATGCCATTGAGCTTGAGTGAGCCGTCCACAATCGAAAGGAAGATGCGCTTCATCGCCTCCGCAGATGGCTGCGTCATGGCGACGACAGTGTGGTGGCGCACATAGCGCGGCGTGAGCGAATTGCGCCCGCCTCCGGGCGGACCGCATGCTGCAACTGCACACACGTCAGCGATACCCTTCCAGAAGAGCTTCTGCCGGTCGTAGAAGCCCTTGTAGTCCAGGAACTGGCGCAGCAACTCGACTGGGGGTGAGGCACCGTACGTTTCGAGCGCAGGCATGTTGACGTCGTCTATGAACATGACGAGCCGCTTGCCTGGTGGTGGGCCAAGGAGCGTTTTCTTCTTCTTCTCGAGCTTGGACTCGATCGTCTCTTGTGTGCGCTTTGCTGAGGTCTGCGCGGAGAAGGATAGATCAACGCGTCCCCACGCCCCGATCTCGACCATGTCCTGCATCGCCTTCGCCACTACAACGGACTTGCCGACGCCCGAATGGCCAGTGAACAGAACTGGCTTCATCACGTCGACGCTGTGCTCAAAGATGAACGCGTACCGCACCGTGTCCACGGTCGGCACGAGCATCGAGAAAAAGGGCGTCTTCTGGTCGTATGCGAAGTCGGGCACGACCTCCTTCCAGGGTTTGAAGGCCTTGTCCGGAAGGTCAACGAAGTAGTCGTGCACATCGCCGCCGCCAGGGAAGGAAACTCCCGCGTTACCAATCTGCTCGCGCACCATCTCGTCGAAAGTCGGCCAGTGCGTCTCGTCGATCGACGCACCAATCGACCAAATCAAACAAAAGTAAAATATCGAGGTGATCACTTTCTTGGTGCCGTCGAACGCCTCTGCATTCAGGTCGAGCTTCGCCTCGGGGAGCAGCGAGATGAAGAGGGCACAGAGCGACTCGATCAGCTGCGAATTCACCGTTGGCACGAGCTCACGCGATGCGCCGGCGCGAACGTAGCTAAGCGCGACGTCGATATTTGCCTCAAAGAGGCTCATCATGAACTCTGTGAGCTGCTGCGTGAGCCGCGCCCCCCCCGAGATCTCCTGCGCGGGCCACAGCTCGCGGTGCAGCCACGACACGACGTAGGGCCGCCAGCCGAGGTTCTCCGGCGTGAGGTACACGATGCCGACCCGCGAAACGGTCGCAGGCGAGGCGACGGAGAGGTCCTCCACCTCGAAAATCATGTGCATTTTCTTGTTGAGCTTGATGCGCTCGCCGTTGGCGAGGCAGAGGGTCATGTTGTCGTCGAGGACAGTGTTCATATTCTCGATCCAAAGCGCGTCGACCGGACCGTCAAAGACGACCCACTGGTAGTCGTCCGAATCGCCAGTGAGCGTGACGGCGGTGCGGATCATCGTCGAGGCGATGCCGTCGGTCCACTCCTGTGTGAGGGCATTGAACTCGCCGTACAGCTCACCCATCGTGATGCACTTCGGATTGAATACGTAAGTTTTTACGTCCTGTGCCATGGCAGGGTCCGGGTGGCTCGCCGTCTTCAAGGCACCCATCGCCGACTGCAGCGCGCGCTGGCAGCACGACTTGCCACCGCCCGTCGGCCCAACCGTCATCACACCGAAACGCACGTTCATCGTCTGATAGAGCTCAATGGTTTTGACGACGAAGCGCGGCACGACCTGCAAGCCGGCGCGCGAGAGTGCCTCCTCGCACGCTGACTTGAGCGCGCCATAGTCGACCGCCGGGATGTCCAGATTGGGGTACAGATCGCCGATGATGCCCTCAAAGAGAGGCAAGTCCTCCGCTAAGAAGCGAGGGATGTTGGCCTCGAGCATGGCGCGGATAAGCGAGATGTTCTCATGCAGCTCGGGGTTGGCGCGCTTCTGTTCACCCGCCATCACGAGCACCGATTTGACCTGCCGCATGCCGTAATCGTAGTGATCCTGCTGCGAGAGCTGCTCGGAACAGAGCTTGTACATCTTGACCATCTTTTGGGCGAGTACTCGGGAGTCTAGGAAGCCCTCCGCATACAGCATGATCTCGCCAATGAGCGCATAGTCCGGAACCATCATCGATACCGGTCGAAACTTCAGAAAAAAGGGAGAAACGCACGCACGCAGGAAGGAGAACCATCATAGTCGAGTCGGGCATTTGGTATTGGATATGGCGTTGAGGTGTGCGGCGTTGAGGTGTGCATGCAAATCTGGCACGGGGACGTCCAAGGAACATCTTGCTTCTCCCCCACGGCTCTTGGAACCCAGCACCGACGTTCCAAAGCTCCCACATCCGCTTGAGCAGGTTGTGCAGGGGTGAGACGGCGGAGAGAGAGAGAGGGCAACGCATACCAGTGCCTTCAGATTGTCGGGCTGCACAGAGAGAGGGGAGAGGCAGAGGTATCAAAACGGGGGCAGAAAACGCGTGGTGGTCCATCAAGCTGAGCGGTCGCGCACCAGCTCAGTGCGCCCGGCGTAGCCCCTGCACAAAAGCAAACGGCACAGGTAGGTGACTTCAAATTGAGCCGGCGGGGCGCTTCGATGGGGCCACCGTGCGCTGCATACGGATTCATCGTGATGAATACGCCGCACGTGTTCTTGAGACCAATCTGTCGTCCCTCGAACTGGAACTGGTCGACGTCCTGGAGCAGCGCCTGCCTGATCGTGAGCAACTGCTGTGCGACGACGGAGAGCACCTCGATATCGATGCGGTTGAACTCGTCGAGGCATGTCCAGCAGCCGCATTGCGCGACTCCCGAGAAGAGCTTGCCCATCATCTTGTAGTCAAGCTGGTCTGAACAGTTGAAGACGACGCACTGCATACCAATGCCCTTCGCGAGGTCCTTGGTCGACTCCGTCTTGCCCGTACCGGCTGGACCGGCGGGCGCCGAGCCAAGCTTGACGTGCAGACCGCCAGTGATGGTCATCCAACAGCGGTCGGTAAGCGGCGTGATGACGAGGCGGGAGCACGCTCCCTGGTACTCGAAGCCATACATGATCTTCGCGTTGGACTGTCTGACGACACAGTCGTCGAGATCCAGGTCCCAGTAGAGCCGCAGCTGCATCTGCCATGTGAACGAGTTCATCGTGTCGACCTTTTCCTCGATCATTGTGGTGACGATGTCGCGATTGTGCACGTCGCCAGTGATTACAGCGACGAGCGTCTTGCGGTGCAGCTTGGGCAAAGGGCCGCCGACCTGCACCGCTGCCTCGTTGAGCTGCTGCACGCACTGCCCAAAGTACTCTTGCAGCGCAACAGGCTTGTCTTCCGCCGTGGCCAGGCGCACCTCGACCTCTTTCGCCCAGTAGATGATGCACACGCAGATGACGACTTGCGTCGCGTGCGTCTTGATCCAATGGATGCGGTCCTGGTCCTGGTACTCGCCGACGGCGATCTTCGTCAACTCGCGCAGCGACTTGAACATGTGGTCCTCGACCGAGCCGAGCCACACCTCGACATTGCCGCGCGCCTTCAAGTTTTTCCCCAGACCAACCTTCTCGCCCTCGCCCGAGAACATCGCAAAGATGTCAATCGACGAGGCGGAGTCACCGAAGTCGAGCCGTTTAATGTTGTCAAAACATTTGATGAGATGCGGCTGTACCGCCTGTGGGTTTCGCGCCTCGGCAAGTATCTCAAGCAGCTCGTCGTTCGAAAGGAAGAAGAAGCGTGGGAAGGCGCCTCGCTTCGTCTCTAGGTAGTCCTCCAGGTTCTTCTGGATGCGGTCGAGTGTCGCATTCGCCTTCTCGAGGTTGTCCTTCAGCTTCGGTGCCGTGGCCTGCTTGAGCGCCGACGGATCGGCGTTCGTCTTGCGCATCAGATCAAGCCACATCTTGTTGATCTTGTCGAAGTCCTTGTACTCGTTGGGCAGCTGCCGCTGAATGTCGGCCGCCTTGAATATCGACTCGAGGTACATCCACGCCCGCTGCACCGCGAGCCACTCGTCGAGCGTCTCCGAGAAGAGTCGCAGCTTCTTCTCCCACTCGTCGACGCGCTTTTGCATCGGTCCGACGAAGCGTGAGCCAAGAATCGTCTGCACGAGGACCTGTGTCTCCTCGAGCACAGCCATCACGTCGTCGACGCCACCGAGAATGAAGACGTCCTTCGATTCCTTGTATGTGTTGACAATAAACTCCAATGGCTTCCACGCGTTCTCAACCTTCGCGAGCATCTCCTCGAGCACATTCTCCTGTGTGGCAGCCGTTGAAACCGTTTCGATCTCCTCGCGATACTCGTTGACCTTGAGCTCCAGCAGATAGCCGAGCGTAAAGTTGTCGCCGCGCTCGATGTCCGAGTGGATCGCTGCCTCGATCTGCTCCCAGTGGTGCGGCTTCAACGCTTCGTTACGCAGCGCGACGACCACTGGAGTCATCCCTTTGAAGGTCGTGACCTTCTCGGCGAGCAACGGCAGCACCGTATTGGTTGGCAAGCCTGCATGTTGGCGAGATTCGAAGCCGCAAAGCGTCCATCAGGCGGCGCAGCATCGCCGATCACGCATTCTTCCGGAAAGCACCTTTGTCGCACTGGCTGACGATTTTCGCATACTTGTTGACCTTGACGCCCATGTCCTCCGTGTTCAGCGTATCGAAAGGCGCGTTTGACCACGCCTCGATCTGCTCTCCCCAGTCATGCAGGCCCTGCCACATGTTCTTTTTGAGCCGCAGGTTGACCTCGAGGGTTTCCACCTCCTCGTAGCGCGTCACTGGCACCTTGAGAATCTCTTGGTACTTTTCATACCGTTCGCTGTCTTGCTTAATCACGGCGAAGGTCTCCTCCAGACCACCGAGCTTTTCGAGAGCCTCTTCCATCGGCGTCTCGCCGTCGAAGAGCATCTTATCCTCGCTTTCTGCGCGCAGTTCCGTCGCCTTCGTACGCAAGGTTTCAATCGAGTTCTCGATGTCGGTCGTGAAGTTGTTAGTGCGCTCCTCCTGCTGCGACTCGCACTGCGCGACAAGGTGCGCCACCTGCCCCATGCTCGTCTCCATCATGCGAACGGATGCGACGTCTGCCTCAGGAACGGAGACGTGGTAGTCGGCCATCAGCGCGTACATCGCGTTGACGGCCGCGCCGCGTTCACCAAATTCTTTTTGCCGCTCGTTTGTCACGCGGAGGAACTCCGAGTACTCGACAAACTCGGCGACGTCGTCCGGATTCCGCTGTAGTCTTTCTTGCGCGTGGCTCGTCTCGGCAAGGAGCTTCGTTGTGAGCTCGGCTGCAATCTGCGGTAGCGTGCGGTGGATGTCCTCGAGGCAGCGGCGTGGCGAGGGGAGGAAGAGGTCCTTGACGCGGCTGTTGTTGCCCGCAAAGATACCGATCGTCGCGTTGAGCGGGATCGCTTTGAAGAGCGTGTCCTGCCCCATAAATTTGTCCATCAGCTCACGCCACTCCTCAAGCGTTGAGTCCACGTGCGCTGACATATCAAGCTGCTCGTTTGCGAGGTAGATGGCCTTGTGGGGCTCGAGAATTTTTACGTAGAGGATCACCTCCTCAAAGTGCGCGTCGAAGCACTGCTTGATAGTCTCGACGACCGTGTTGTACTCCTCATTGTCCTCGATCAACCCGACGATATCGAATCCCTCGTTGATTTCGACCGTGTCTTGCCGTCCATTGATGACAGGCTGTGTGTACCGCCTGAAAGCCTCCGATGAAATGAGCGTCCCGACGGTCTTGAGCATGTTGACGAAATCGCCAATTGTCGCGTCAATGCGCTGTGCAAACTCGTGCCCACTGGGCGAAAATTCAATCGAGTCAGGGGCCTGGAACTCGATGTCGACCTGGAAGAGCGGCTGTGGCTTGTCCGATTTGGAGGAGCTTTTGGGGTTGAGGAGCAGGCTATCCGGCTCCTCTTCCTCCTCCTCCGCCTTTTTCTCGACATAGCCAGGCGCGACACTCTCGAACAGGTGATGCAAGTCTCCGAGCGACGACATGAGTAGCTGGTGCAACGTCGAAAGCACAATGTAGTCGACGACGCGGATGTAGTTGGTGATCTTCTTGCATACCGATCGCAGCTGCGCCTGCTGCAGAAAGGAGCGCTTGGCGCCGTCACCAGCGCGACCCTGCGCTCCGCCCCGTGGTGTGGACTGCCCACCCGAGCCCGCCGTCACCGTCTCTCCGCCCGAGCTCGCGCCAGCAACCTCATGTTCGAAGCGCGCGAGGGCCGTGTCGCACGCGCCCTGTACCGCATCGCGCACGGCCTCGTAAAACTCCTCAAGTCGCCGTGCCGTGAGTACCTTGTGCTCAGTTTGCGCCTGCACGAAGGCGTCCAGCGTGTACGTCGTGCCCTGTCGTATCTGTGCAAGCAAGCGCGCAGCGATGACAACCGACTGAGAGCTTCGTCTCGCCCAAAGAATGGCAAAGGCGCGCTGCTGACCTGGTGAAGCTTGAGCTGCGAGAGTTCGACGCACAGTTTCCGCACTGTGAGCAGCGATGGCTGGAACGTCGAGTTAAGGATGAAAAGGTGGTTGGTAAGCACGGTCGAGCAGGCGGAAACCTTGTTGCTTTGGATCGCGCGGCGCCATGAGGTGTAAGCCTTCCAAGACTGGTATCGCTTAAAAAACGGGATCTCCATGACCTCGTGGAAGAGCGCGCATTCCTCTTCCCACTGCAGCAGCGGCGTAAACTCGGCGACCTCAGATTTGCCGCGCCGCACGCAATGCGTGACGCCGGCCTCGGAAATCGTGTAGTGGTTTTCTGGGTTCACCTCGTTGAAGGCGACTATCTTCAGGTTGTACGGGTCCCACGTCGTCCCGTCAGTGTCGGCGACGTTCATATAGGCAAACTCGTGGTCGGAAAGCTCGGTGCGCAACATCCGGATAAACCAGAACGGGTCGCGACGCTCGTCGCCGGCCTTCGTGCTGTCAATCGGCATCGGCTCAGACAAGCTCACCTGGTCTGGGTCTGAAATGTCGCGTGGCGCCGGCGCGTGCCGTGCCATCTTGGCGTAAGGCATCGGTGCGGAGCTATTGAGGAGTTCGGCCCCCGCTGCGAGCATGGCCTTGGATGAGTGCTGCTCCATGGTTGGATCTCGCAGTGATCGAGCACTGGTTGCTGCGTCAGGCCTGATGCGCTTTCGGAGTTCTGGGGAGAGCGGCTGGAGGTGCATGGGCTTGCGCGGCCGCATGCCTGTCAGCGCCTTGGGCGCAGACTGGCCGAAGGAGTTCAGCCGGCTGTGGAGCAACAGTGCCTGCTCGTCGCTCTGCATTTTTCTGAGCGCTCCAGTAACGGGAATGCCACTTTCGGACGACCTCCGATTCCGAGACTGTGTGACTGTCGAGTGCATGTTCCGTTTGTAATCGGGTGTTGTGTTGCTTCCCTTATTAGTAGGCCCGAACAAGAGT
>MDTA01058859.1_pt1 | contig 15017 bp, 12 predicted proteins | sample 811151 | NCBI WGS metagenome assembly MDTA01 (sample SAMN05326648, study PRJNA326480) | marine metagenome | isolation source: seawater | place: Indian Ocean: South | collected 2010 | reverse complement strand
CGGCGAGGTAAGAGCTCACCGGTTTTTTGGTAACAAAAAACGCAAGGCAAACCCCACTGGGAGCAAGGTTAAATAGAGAGGACACTGTGATTTATCACAAAAAACAGTCTTTAGTTAGTTCTCTGGGTTAGCCGCTTGAGCTCAAATGTGAATTTGAGCCTAGAGAAATGACAACTTAAATGACAGAACCCGGCTTATAGATTATCTGGCAAATCCTCCTTAATTTTTGTTCTATTTTTGTACTTTTCCTCAAATATATAGTTATTGACTAATTCTTAAAAACCCATACTATCCCAATTAATCCCATAATGGAGGGTAAATTGAAAATTATTAAAAAAAATAGGTTTTTAAATAAATATGTTTTTATCAAGTTACGAAAACAAAATAGACAGAAAGGGAAGAGTGTCAGTGCCAGCAACTTTTAGATCTCACTTAAGCTCTTTAGGCTATAACGGTTTTATTAGTTATCCCTCGTTTAATCATCCCGCATTAGAGGCATGCTCACAAGACAGGATTGAAAAACTATCTAATACTATTGACTCTCTTAATCCCTTTGAGGAAAAAAGAGATTTTTTTGCTACCTCTATATTGTCAGAAAGTGAAAATTTACAATTTGACACTGAAGGAAGAATTTCCTTGTCAGAAAAATTACTTAACCATACAAAGATTAAAAACAGCGTTTTATTCGTTGGTTTAGGAAAAACTTTTCAAATTTGGGAACCGACAAATTTTGAAAAATTTAAGATTGTCGCAAGAAAAAAAGCTTTCCAAAATAGATCTAATTTTAAATGGGAACCAAAACAGAAGGGAGAGTTAAAATGAGTATTAATATTGGAGGAGGTGAACTAAGAGAGTTAAAGCCAAGAATATTAGTTTTAGGCGTAGGCGGTGCTGGCGGTAACGCGATTAATGCGATGATAGAGTCAGGCATGGAGGGAGTAGAATTTGTTGCAGTAAATACTGATGCACAAGATTTAAAAATGAGCAAAGCTCATGCAAAAATTCAAATTGGAATGAATTTAACCAAAGGGTTAGGAGCTGGAGCGAAACATGATATCGGCCAGGCAGCAGCAGATGAGTCCTTAAATGAAATTACAAGCTACATTCAAGGCGCGAATATGGTTTTTATCACATCGGGTATGGGAGGCGGTACAGGCACTGGAGCATCTCATGTGATAGCTAGAGCTGCTAGAGAATTAAATATTTTAACCGTAGGAGTTACTACTTTGCCTTTTTCTTACGAAGGGCCTAAAAGAATGAGAAGAGCAATTGAGGGACTTGAGGAATTTAAAAAACACTTAGACACCGTGATTGTTGTACCTAATCAAAATCTTTTTAAAATTGCAAGTGAGACAACTACTTTCGAGGAGTCATTTAATTTGTCAAATAATGTTTTAAAACATGGAGTTCAAAGCGTAACAGATTTGATGGTAAGACCAGGAATGATAAATTTAGATTTCGCTGATGTTGAGACAGTTATGAGCTCAATGGGTAAAGCTATGATGGGAACCGGAGAGGCTGAAGGAGAGAATAGAGCCATGGCGGCTACAGAAATGGCCCTTAATAATCCTTTAATTGATGAATACTCCCTTCAAGGTGCAAAAGGTTTGTTAATAAATATTACAGGTGGAAACGATCTTACTTTGTTTGAGGTAGATCAGTCTGTCAATAAAATTAGAGCTGAGGTAGATCCTGAAGCTGAATTAATTTTTGGCGCAATTAAAGATGAAAATATGACTGGTAAAATTAGAGTGTCAATAGTTGCAACAGCACTTGACGGGCATAAAACAGAAAATAAAACGGTTTTAAATATGTTTTCTCGAGTAAATAATAGAAATACAGGTTACTCTGAAAATTTATTTTCGCAAAATTCAAGAGTTGAAAATAATACATTAGCTTCTATTGATGGTGCAAATGCTTTAAAACTTGATGAGAGTTACCAATTAGAGGAGGATGATTTAAATACCCCAGTAGATAGTGTTGAAAGTCAGCCTGACAAGCAAGTTTTTAACCAAACATTAATTAAGTCGGAACAGGCTAATGATAATTTACCTACAGGGTTATCTATTGAGAGTGCTGCTTACATGGAAAATAGTAACTTAGTCGATAACGTAGACACTTCTTCATCATTTGAAAAAGGTAACATCGATGATGAATATACCCCAAAACTATTTTCTGATGAACAAAATTATCAAACTGAAGAAACAGAGCTAGAGGCCAACAATCAGAAAAATAACGAACCAGATGAATTATTTGATCAAGACATAAATGAGGAAGACGACTTTGAAATTCCAGCATTTTTAAGAAAACAAAAGTTTTAATGAGTAAACCTTGTAATCATGAACAATCAAACAACATCACTGGAATTCTCCCATTTTCCAGTGATGTTGAATGAAGTATTAAAAATAGCATCATTATCATCTAATAAAAAATTTATTGATTGTACTTTTGGAGGAGGAGGTTATTCGAGAGAAATACTTAAATTTTCTAACACTTATGTTAAGGCAATTGATAGAGATAAAAAAGCATTAATTATCGGTAAAGATCTTGAAAAAAAATTTCCCACAAGATTTAAATTTTATCGAACGAAATTTAGCCAACTGGATATAATTTCAAAAGAAAGCGTGGATGCAATTATCTTTGATTTGGGCTTATCATCTATTCAATTAGATGATCTTGAAAGAGGATTCTCATTTAAGTCTGACAAAAAACTAAATATGACGATGGGTCTAAATGAAATTTCAGCTCTAGACGTAATCAACAAATTAAGTGAAAAGAGTCTAAGATTAGTGATTAAAATTCTAGGTGACGAAAAAGATGCATCTAAAATTGCTAAAAATATCGTTAAATATAGAAATATAAAACAAATAACCAATACAAATGATCTTGTAAAAATTATTGAAAATAGCAAAAGGAAAAATTATTCGAATAAAATAAATCCTTGCACTAAAACTTTTCAGGCAATTAGAATTTTTGTAAATAAAGAAATAACAGAACTTATAAATGGAGTTATAAATGCAACAAAAAAATTAAAACCAGGAGGAAAAATCTTAGTTGTAAGTTTCCACTCTATAGAAGATAGAATTGTAAAATATTTTTTTGCCAACTTCTCTGAAAATCGATCTAAACCTTCAAGATACCTTCCAGAAGATAAAGATAAAAAATTATCTTTGTTTAGTGAATATAAGAATAAAGTAATTAGACCATCTACAAAAGAATTAGAAAAAAATATTAGGTCTAGGTCAGCTAAATTAAGATTTGCAACTAGAAGTAAAAATAAATTTGAATACCCGAATGATTTTATAAAAAAATTTAAAAAATACTTGGATTTGGAAGCAATTAATGTTCAAAATTAAATTCTTAACATCTATAACTATATTTGTTATTTTTTTACTTACAACCTCAACAATCAAGAATAAAACACGTATAATAGAAAAAAAAATTGAAAGCATAAATAAAGTTATTTTAATTAACGAAAAAAATCTAAATGAGTCAGAACTAGATTTTTATTATTTATCATCTCCCGTCGTACTAGAGAAAAAATTAAATCTAATTGGATTTAATAGATATCAACCAATTAAATACTCGAATATTTATTTTAGCATTTCTGACTTTACGACGATCGAAAATAAATATTCAAATCTTAATAATTTAAATGAAAAAGAAATCAAAAAAAAATAAAAATTTTAATCAAAGAAGTTTTTACTTTGAGGATTATTTAGAGACTAATAAAAAAAAAAAGATATTAAAAAAAACAAATAATATACAGGACAGAATATATATATTATTTTTTTTCTTTTTTTCCTTGATATTAATTTTTTCAATAAAAATTACTCATATATCTTTAAATAATAAAAATATTTTTCATTCAGAAAAACAAACAGCTAATTTTTCTTTAATAAGAAGAGATATAGTTGATACTAACGGAATAATAATATCAAGAAATGTTAAAACTTATCACGCGGCAATAGATCCAAAACTAATAAAGGACAAAAAAAAATTTTTAATTAATTTAAGACTTAATTTTCCAGATCTTCCGATTGACGACATTAGAAAAAAATTAAATGAGAAAAAATACTTCCGATTAAAAAAAAGGATCAATCAAGAAGAAAAAAATAAGCTTTGGTCCTTAGGAGAAAAGGCAATTAAATTTGAACCTTTTGAAGCTAGAATGTACACTCATGGAGATTTATTTAGTCATATAGTTGGTCAGGTTGATTACGATAATTTCGGGATATCTGGAATTGAAAAGTTTTTCGATAGAGAGCTAAAAAATAAAAAGCTATTGAACAATCCTTTAAAACTAACTTTAGATAGTAATATTCAGCACATAATTAATAACGAATTAAGCAAAGCGATTAAAACTTTCGACGCTAGTGGAGGTGGTGCAGTTTTAATGAATGTAAATAACGGGGATATTATATCTTTAGTTTCATTACCTAATTTTAATATTAATCAAAGAACTACTATCAATGATAAGAAATTTATAAATAAAATAACAAAAGGCGTGTACGAACTAGGCTCAATTTTTAAAACTTTTACAGTTGCTCTTGCACTTGAACATAAATTAGTTGATGCAAACACAATAATTGAAAATATACCAAAAAAAGTTAGATGTTCAATTTATGAAATTACAGATATGAAAGATCATCCAAAAAATTTGACTGTAGAAGAAATTTTAGTCAGATCATCTAATGTAGGCTCTGTTCTTTTGGCTAAAAAAGTAGGTGAGAAAAATTTTAAGAAATTTATTCAAGATACTGAACTAACAAAAAACCCAGAAATAGAACTTGAAGAAGTAGGTTTACCTCATCCACTTAAATGGAATAGATGCAAATTAGAGACAGTGTCATATGGTCATGGTATTACCACTACACCTCTACAAGCAACAGCTTTATACGCAGCCTTAAGTAATGGTGGTAAATTAATTAAACCCAGTCTTGTTAAAGATAGGAAAAAAGAAATACCCAAAAATATTATTTCAAAAGATACCAGCATTAAATTAAGCACCATATTGAGGAAAGTTGTTACCAGTGAAAATGGAACAGCAAGTTTAGCTGATAAAAACGGATATCAAGTTGGCGGAAAAACTGGTACTGCAGAAAGTTATGGTGATAAAAAAAATAGAATTAATACATTTATTTCCATTTTTCCTACTAATAAACCAAAATATACTCTATTCGTGATGCTAGAAAATCCTAAAATTAATAAAGATTTAATTTACAATTATCGAGGCGTTAAAATTAAAGCACCTTATAACACATCTGGTTGGAATTCTGTTTATGTAGCAGGCAAAATAATAGAAAAAATTGGACCAATTTTAGCCATAAATAACAAAGAGTTTACAGATCTGCATGTTGTTAAAAAATTTAATTAAAGATACACCAAAAGATAAAAAAAATATTTTCATTACTGGTATTTCAAAAAACAGTAAAGAAATTAAAAGAAACTTTATTTTCTTTGCAATTAGAGGAAATAAGTTAAATGGTGAAAAATATATCAAAGAAGCAATAAAAAAAGGTGCTTCAGTAATTGTCTGTTCTAAAAAATGCAAATTTAAAGATAAAAAAACCTTAATTATTTATACAAATGACGTAAGGTATCTTTTAAGCGAGATATCCTCAAAATTCTATAACCTAAAACCTAAAAATATAATCGCAGTAACAGGCACAAATGGGAAAACATCAGTTGCTGATATGTTTTATCAAATACTAAGGATTAATAAGATACCTAGCGCAACAATAGGAACATTGGGCATCAAATATAACGGCAAAATTATAAAAACTGATCTTACATCTCCAGATACTGTTATGCTTCATAAATATTTATATTTTTTTAAAAAAAAAAAAATTGATAATGTAATTATTGAGGCCTCAAGTCATGGCTTAGATCAAAAAAGATTACATCATATTAACTTTAAAGGAGCAATCTTCACAAATTTTAGTCAAGATCATTTAGATTATCATAAAAATATGAAATCTTATTTTGAAGCTAAAATGATATTATTTAAAAAGATATTAAATAAAAATTCTTCAGTAATTACTGATAAAAAAATAGAACAATTTTCTATTATAAAAAAAATATCAAAAAATAAAAAACTAAAATTGGTAGATATAAGCAAAGAATTTAAAAAAATTAAGAGTGAAGAATTAAAACACTTTAGCAATTTTAAAATCAATAATTTAGCTATGGCTGTTAAAGCTACTAGACTATGCGGATTGAGAGAAGAACAAATATATAAATCGATAAGAAAAATAAAAGATGTAAATGGAAGGCTTGAATTAGTAAAAAAATATTCAAATGGTGTCAAAGTTTTTGTAGATTATGCACACACACCTGATGCTTTATCAAAAACATTAAAGTCTTTAGAGCTCTATAGTAAAAATAATATTTCTGTAGTTTTCGGTTGTGGTGGTGAGCGAGATAAAAAAAAAAGGCCTTTAATGGCAAAAATAGCTGATACTTATTGTCATAAAATCTACATTACTGATGATAACCCAAGAAATGAAAGTCCATATAAAATTAGGAAAGTACTATTAAAAAATATAAAAAAAAATAAAGTTTTTAATATTGGTAATAGAGCATTAGCTATTAAAAAAGCGATTCAAAATGCTGGCGCAAATGAGTCAGTGCTTATCGCAGGTAAAGGACATGAAGAATATCAAGTATATAAAAATAAAATAATCAATATTTCAGATAAAAAAATTGTTAAAAAAATAAAAATAAATCCTAAAATTTTAAATATTAAAAAACAAAACTTTTTTCAAAATAGCTTAGTTTTAAAGAATACATTAGGAAAAAAGAATTTTCAAAATTTTCATGGGGTGTCAATAGATTCAAGAACTATAAAAAGATATAACTTATTTTTAGCTTTAAGAGGAAAAAAATATGATGGAAGCAAATTTATTTCGCACGCATTAAAAAAAGGTGCAGGGTGTGTGGTTTCACCCTCAAATCATAAAATTAATAATAAAAAAATAATAAAAATTAAAGATACAATTTCTTTTTTAAATAAATTTGCTAAAAACAAAAGAGAAATTACATCAGCTAAAATAGTTGCAATTACTGGCAGTGCTGGGAAAACATCCCTTAAAAATTTGATTAAAAATTTATTGCAAAATTTTGGAAAAACCTATTTTTCACCAAGGTCTTTCAACAATCATCTAGGTGTTCCAATTAGTTTATCTAACTTAAGTTATGAGGATAAATTTGGAATATTTGAGGTAGGTATGAGTAAAACTGGCGAAATAAATAAACTTTCAAAATTAATTAGACCTCATATAGGTGTTATTACAAACATTGGTGAAGCCCATATTGAAAATTTCAAAAATATTTACGGAATAGCTAAAGCAAAGTCAGAAATAATTCAAAATATAAAACACGGTGGCTCAATTGTTTTAAATAGAGACGATAAATTTTTTAATTATTTACTTAAAAAGGCAAGAAAATATGGATTAAAAATTTTGACTTTTGGTTTCCATAAAAAGTCAGACGTCCGTGTAAATAAGATTATTAAAAAAGGCAATATGTCAAAATTAGTTGTGAATATTGATAATGAAACTCTAAATTTTGAAATAGGTGATATTAATGTTTATAATATATTATCCTCTATAGCAGTTTTAAAAGAATTAAAGATTGATATTCATAAATTTAAAAATAATTTTAAAGATCTCGATTCCTCTGATGGCAGAGGAAAAAAATATCTGATTTCAAGATATAAGAAAAAATTTAAGTTAATTGACGAAAGTTATAATGCCAACCCCTTATCTACAAAAATTGCTATTGAAAAACTTAATTCAATTAAAAAAGATAAATTTAAAAAATACCTTGTGCTAGGAGATATGCTTGAATTGGGTTCTAAATCTAAAAAATATCATGAAGAGCTATTCAAAGTTATTAACAATTCCGATATCGACAAAGTATTCATTAAAGGCAAAGAAACAATTTTCACATATAAACATTTAAATAAAGAAAAAAGAGGAAATATTTTACAAAATAATGAAGATATAGATTTAAGTTTAAGTAAAATGATATCTGATAATGATTATCTAATGATTAAGGGTTCAAACGCAACTGGGTTAAACGATTTTAGCAAAAAAATGATTAAAGGAATATAAATGCTATTTAATTTATTAACATCTTTGATAGATCAATTTTCATTTCTAAACGTTTTTAAATATTTAACGTTTAGAACAGGTTTATCTGTAGTAACTTCGTTAATAGTTGTCTTTATAATTGGTGGTCCATTGATTAAATTATTTTCAGAGAGAATGATAACAGGCCCAATAAGACAAGATGGTCCTATTGATCATATTATAAAAAAATCTGGAACACCTACGATGGGTGGTGTCATAATAATAATTGGAATAGTCTCTAGCACATTATTATGGGCTGATTTAAAAAATATTTATGTTTGGACTTTAATTTTTGTTTCACTTGCCCTAGGAGGCTTAGGACTTCTAGACGATGTATTAAAAATAAAGTATAAAAATTCTCAAGGACTTAAATCAAGATACAAATTTCTCGGTCAAATAATTATTGGAATAATAACTTTGATAATACTGATCAAGTATTCTAATCATGAATTTTTAAATAACCTTTATTTTCCCTTTTTTAAAAATTTAATATTAAATATGGGTTTGTTCTTCATTCCATTCGGTTTGTTTGTAATCATTGGTGCATCAAACGCGGTTAACTTAACTGATGGTTTGGACGGTTTAGCAACTGTTCCAGTCATGTTAGTAGCTTTATCATTTACATTAATATCGTATGTAGTTGGAAACACAATTTTTTCTGAATATCTAAAAATTCAATATATTCCAGATGTTGGCGAGCTATCAATTTTTTGTGGTTCAATCGTTGGTGCTTGTTTGGGATTTCTCTGGTATAACGCTCCACCAGCAAAAATTTTTATGGGTGATACAGGCTCTCTTTCTTTAGGAGGTTCACTGGCCGCTGTAGCAATTATTGTCAAACACGAAATTGTATTAGCTATTGTAGGAGGATTATTTGTTTTAGAAACAGTTTCTGTTATTATTCAAGTAGCTTCATTTAAATTAACAGGCAAAAGAATTTTCAAAATGGCACCAATTCATCATCATTTTGAAAAAAAAGGTTGGGCAGAGTCTACAATAGTAATTCGATTTTGGATTATTGCAATTATTTTAGCATTGGTCGGACTAGCAACGTTAAAATTAAGGTAGAATATGGTCCAGATATCAAGACTTAAAGAACAATCGTTTCTTGTTTATGGTCTTAGTTCAACTGGACAGTCCGTAGTTAAATTTTTTAAGAAAAATAATTTTAAAAATTTTAAAGTATGGGATGATAATCAAAAAAAAGTATTTACAAAATATAGATCAAAAAATATAAAAAAAACACTCAAACAAGTTAAATATATTGTACTCTCTCCTGGCATAAGCTTGATTCGAAATAAAGTTTTAAGACAATTTAAAAAGAAAATAATAACAGATATTGATCTATTTTTTTTAACAAGAAATAAGTTCAAAAGCATTGTGGTTACGGGAACAAATGGTAAATCTACAACTTGTAAATTATTAGCACACTTTTTTAAAAAAAATAAAATTAAGTGTTCGCTTGGAGGAAATATTGGTACACCAATTTTAAGTTTAAAAAATTCAAAAAAAAACTTTATAATCATTGAAGTATCTTCGTTTCAACTTTCACATTCTCGATTTATTCGTCCAGATTACGCTTTTTTTCTTAATTTAACTAATGACCATTTAGACTGGCACGGAAGTAGAAAGAATTATTTAAATGCTAAACTTAAAATTTTTCAATATCAAAAAAGAGATGACTATGCTTTTGTTAATAGTAAATTTAAAAAATTTTTTATAGAAAAAAAATTTTCAAGCAAACTCATCATACCTAAATTAAAAGAGTACAAGAAAATTAAAAATAAAATTAAAAATGATTATTTGAAATCAAAAATAAATGATGAAAATATGTGTTTTGTTTACACCTTTGCAAGACAACTTAAAATTAAAGAAAATTCATTTATTAATTCAATGCAAACTTTTAAAGGTTTACCTCATCGCTTTGAATTTTTTCTTAAAAAAAGAAATGTTAATTTTATAAATGACTCAAAAGCGACCTCGTTTACTTCTAGTCAATTAGCTTTATCAGGTCTTAAAAATATATATTGGATATTAGGAGGTTTACCAAAAAAAAGTGACCAATTAAAACTATCTAAAATAAAAAAAAATATTATTAAATGTTATTTAATTGGAAATCATATCAATTTTTTTAAAAAACAAATTAAAGGCAAAATACCTTTTTCTATTACAAAAAATTTAAAAAATTCGCTTATTCAAATTTGTAAAGATATAAGTCACGGATATCATGACAATAAATCAATTTTATTGAGCCCTGCGGCAGCCTCATTTGATCAATTTAATAATTTTGAAGAGCGAGGAAATGAATTCAAGAAATTAAGTAAAAAATATGCAAACAGAATCATTTAAGTTTTTTCTTGTTAATTACTGGAGAAATATTGATAAAAAAATTTTAATTTGTTTTTTAATTTTATTCTTTTTAGGCTTATTTTTTTCTTTTTCTTCCACCTCATCATTGGCTGGTGAAAGATTAAACAAAGACTATTATTTTTTTTTCACAAAGCACCTATTATTTACCTTTTTAGCATTAATAATTATGATTTTAATTTCAGCCATTAATACTGATTTTGTTGTAAAATTTACAACTCATTTTTTTATAATCTCTTTTATCCTTTTAGCCTTAGTTCCAATTGTCGGTATTGAAGTAAAAGGGGCTAAACGATGGTTAGATTTTTATTTTTTTAGACTTCAACCAATTGAAATTTTAAAGCCTTTATTTATTTTGATGACAGTTAAAATTTTAACTTTTGAAGGATTTAAAGAAGCCCAAATAAAATACATCTTAAGTTTTATTCTACTTATTTCTGTTATAATTTTGCTAGTAGATCAACCAGATTTAGGACAATCAATATTATTAATAGGCAGTTGGATTGCCACTGTATTTATTTCAGGAATAAGCTTAGCATATATTTTTATATTTTTTTTGGTCTTCTTAGTGTTTTTAGGTTCAATATTATTTTTTTTACCAGAAAAATTTGCTTATGTTATTAATCGATTAATTACATTTTTTGATCCAAATCAAGGAGATAAATTTCAGTCATCATCTGCTTTGGACGCAATTAAACTTGGTGGTCTGACCGGCCAAGGTATGGGTGAAGGAATACTTAAAGAAAGTGTACCAGAAGCTCATACAGATTATATAATTGCTGTCATATCAGAAGAATATGGATCCATAGTTTCTATAACAATATTGATTATTTTTTTGTATATATCTTTTAGAATCATAAAAAATTGTTTTAATCAGGAAAATCAAATTCTAAAAATTTCTTTAACTGGATTGGCTACATTATTAATATTTCAAACATTTATTCATGCTGGTGTTAATACAAATTTATTACCAACCACTGGTATGACTTTACCTTTTTTAAGTTATGGAGGATCTTCTTTAATAGGTAGTTCAATACTAGCTGGATTGATTTTAAATTATACTAAAAATAGGGTTTATTTATATGATTAAAAAAAAAATTTTAATTGCGACAGGCGGAACAGGCGGACATATATTTCCAGCATACAGTTTAGCAAAATATTTAACCGGAAAAGATTATAATATTGAATTAACGTCAGATAAAAGAGGGTTAAAATTTTTTACAGAAAGAAATAAATTTAGATTAATTGAAATACCCTCATCACCTCTACTTAACAAAAATATATTTAAATTATTTTATTCAATTCTTATTAATTTTTATGCAACAATAAAATCCTTAGTATTTTTAGTTTCAAATAGGCCAGCCATTGTTTTTGGCATTGGGGGTTACTCATCTTTCCCGGTTTGTATAGCAGCCTATTTTTTAAAAATAAAATTTGTTATCTATGAAAATAATTTAATTATTGGAAAAGCTAATAAGTATTTGTTACCATTTGCAAAAAAAATATTTGTTTCATACAAAGATCTTGAGGGTATATCTAACAAATATAAAGATAAGCTTATTACTGTTGGTAATATAGTTAGAGAAGAAATTTTAAAAACAAATATCCCTTTAAATGAAAAAGATGAATCAAATAGCCTTAAAATTTTAGTTTTAGGTGGTAGCCAGGCCGCAAAGATTTTTGCTGAGATATTACCTCCAATTTTTGAACAAATTAAAAAATCGAAAATTTCAATTAAAATTTACCAACAATGTCAAAAAAATCAGAGCAATGAATTAGCTGGATTTTATCAGAAAGTTAACATTGACTATGAAATATTTAATTTTAAGGATAATATTATTGATTATTATCTTAAAACAAATTTAGTTATCACACGTTCCGGAGCTTCAGTGTTGGGAGAGTTATTGAACGTTAAAATACCATTCATATCAATACCTTTGCCCTCATCAGCAGACAATCATCAATATAAAAACGCTGAGTTTTATTTAAAAAAAGGCTATGGGTATTTATTGGAAGAAAAAGATATAAAAAATAAATTATATGACTTAATAATCTCTATTTTTGAGGATAAATCCTCAATTAAAAATGTTTTATCTAATCAAAGACAATATTCTGACAAAAATATTTTTAGAAATTTAAAAGATCAGATAGAAAAAATAATTGATGAAAAAAATTAATCTAGGCCAAAAAGATATAATTCACTTTGTGGGCATCGGAGGTATCGGTATGAGTGGCTTAGCCCAAATTATGAGGAATATGGGGTTTAGGATACAAGGAAGCGATCAAAATAAAAATAAAAATACTCTTAGTTGCTCAAAACTTGGAATTAAAATATTTATTGGGCATTCATCCAAAAATGTTAAAAAAGCATCAATATTAGTAAAATCCACTGCTATAAAAAGTAATAACGTTGAACTTAAGTTTGCGAAAAAAAATAAAATACCAATTTATTCTCGAGCAGAGGTTTTAGCCGATGTAGTTTCTTTAAAAAAAAATATTATCATTACTGGCTCACATGGAAAAACTACTACAACTTCGTTAGTTTCAAAAATTTTGTCTGATCAAAAATTGGATCCAACTATTATAAATGGTGGTGTAATAAACTCTTTTAAAAGTAATGCAAAACTAGGGCAGGGAGATTGGGCAATACTAGAAGCGGATGAGTCTGATGGAAGTTTTTTAAAATTGCCAATTAACTATTCTATAGTTACGAATATCGATTATGAGCATCTTGATTATTATAAAAATTATCAAAATTTAGAAAAATCATTTATTGAGTTTATTAACAAAACACCTCCAACAGGCAAGGCAATTATATGCACTGATAGTTTAAATGTAAAAAAAATTCTTAAAAAAATAAAGAATAAAAATATTCTTTCATACGGAGAAAATGTTAATGCTCATTATCAAGTTAAAAAAATAAGATACAATTTTGACAGCACAACATTTGATTTAAGTTTTAAAAATAAAGAAAAAAAAAATACAAATATCAAAAATATTACAGTTAAATTACTAGGTAAGCATAACGCACTAAATGCAGCTGCTGCCTTCATTGTATGCCTTAACTTGGGCGCAAATATAAACTTAATTAAAAGGTCACTTAATCATTTTTCAGGTGTTCAAAGAAGAATGACAAAAGTCTTTTCAAAAAATAAAAATGATTTTTATGATGATTACGCTCATCATCCAACTGAAATTAGATCAATTTTAGAAGGTGTCCATAATGTAAATACTAAAAGAAAAATTATAAGTATTTTTGAACCGCACAGATATTCAAGAGCATTAACTCTTAAAAAAGAATTTTCAAAAGCTTTTATTAAATCTGATTTAGTTATTATGTGTCCTTTGTATGCAGCTGGCGAAAGAAAAAATTCTAAGTTTAACTTGATAAAATTTGCTAGTTCTATTGCAAAAAACTCTAATACCCAGGTAATTATCGTAAGGAACGAAATTGAACTTAGCAAGTATTTAAAAAAAAATTTAATAAACGATGAAATAATAATAGGTATGGGCGCAGGGGCAATTTCAAGATGGATGGCAGGACTTAAATATTCTTTATGACTTTTCAAAATGATCTAATAAAAAAATTTGGTTTGAATTTAAGTAAAAATGTTAAATTATCAAATTACAGTTGGTTTAATTTAGGAGGAAATGCAGATTACTTTTTTAAGGCTAAAGATAAAGATCATTTGAAATCTTTCCTAACTGAGGCAAACAAAAAAAAATTAGAAATTGTAATTTTAGGAGCTGGTTCAAACACTTTGTTTAGAGATAATGGCGTTAGAGGAGCTGTTATTAAACTAGGGAAAGAATTTTCTTTTATTAAAAAAATTAAAGAAGATATTTTAGAAGTAGGTGCGGCTACACTAGATCGTAAAGTAGCGGATTTTGCAAAAAATAACAATTTGAAGGATTTAGAATTTTTATCATGTATACCTGGATCTATTGGAGGCGCAATTATTATGAACAGTGGTTGTTATGATAGTGATATATCAAAAGTTTTAATTTCTGTAAAAGTCTTAGATAAAGAGAAAATGATAGAAACTGAAATAAGAAAAGAAAATATAAATTTTTTTTATAGAGGAACAAGTCTTTCTGAAAATACTATAATTTTATCTGCAAAATTTAAATGTTCAATTGGCAAAAAAATTGATATCGAAAAAAAACAAAATGATTTTATTGCAAGAAAAAAACTTTCTCAACCAAGTCAAATAAAAACATGCGGTAGTACTTTTAAAAATATAGATAAAGAAAAAAAAGCATGGATGTTAATTAAAGAATCAGGTTGTTTAGATTTTCAAGAGGGTGACGCAACGATATCTAAAAAGCATTGTAATTTTTTTGTTAATAACGGGAGCGCCAAATCAAAAGACATAGAAAACTTAATGAAAAAAGTAAAACAAAGAGTGTATGAAAAAACGGGAGTAAATCTAGAGTTAGAGATTAAAATCATAGGTGAATAAAAAAAAATTTACAAATGTATTAGTTGTTTTAGGTGGCACCTCAGGAGAAAGG
>MDTA01137313.1_pt1 | contig 15024 bp, 13 predicted proteins | sample 811151 | NCBI WGS metagenome assembly MDTA01 (sample SAMN05326648, study PRJNA326480) | marine metagenome | isolation source: seawater | place: Indian Ocean: South | collected 2010 | reverse complement strand
TTGGCAACCATACATCATCATCATCTAAAAAAGCCAGAAATTTTCCCTCTGCTACTTCTGTACCAAAATTTCTTATTGCACCTGGACCAAAACCATGAATGGTTTTTTGATTCTCTTTTAAGTGTATAATTTTTACTTTATCTGGAAATTTATAGTTGTAATAATCATTTTCATCAGAACCATCATTTATGATTATTAACTCAGTGTTTTCATAATCTTGTTCAATTACACTATTAACTGCATTAAGAAGATATTTAAATCTATTGTAACTTGGTATAACTACTGATACTTTTGGCTTGATGTTTGGCATATATTATCTAATTTAATAAAGAATATGTTTTTAATTAAGTTAATTATACTTTTTTGAGTAGGACATTATGAGAAAATTTTTTTTAACTTACGGGGATAAAAAATTTAATATTGCAAAAAAACATTTATCACTATTAGCAAAGGAAAGCGGCTTTTTTGATGAGGTTATTGCTTTAGGTCCTAGTGATTTGGATAAAGAATTTAAAGCAAAATTTAATAAAGTTTTAGATGTTGATAAAGGTGGTGGCTTCTGGATATGGAAACATAGAATTATCAAAAATCTAGTTAAAGATATAAAAACAAATGATTTGATAATCTACTGTGATGCAGGAGCAAGTCTTAACTATAAAGCAGAAAAAAGATTCAATGAATACGTTCAGATTATAAATGATTCTGATTATGGTAATTTTAGGATGGACTGCGAACCTCAATTTAAAGAAATTCAATACACTACAAAAGAAATTTTAAATTATTTTAATGTAGATTTAGGCTCAGAAACCGCAAATAGTACACAACTCCAAGCTGGTCATATGATATTTAAAAAAAACCAGCATACTATTGACTTACTAAGCGAATACAGCAAACTATTGAATAAAGATTATAAATTAATTACCGATTACTATTCTTCAAATTCTCAAAGCGAAAAGTTTATTGAAAATCGACATGATCAAAGTATATTTAGTTTGCTTAGTAAAGTTCGAGGGTGTGAACGAATTGAGAACGAAACAGAGTTTAGATCACGACCATCTCAACAATATGAATATCCTTTTTTAAGTGTACGGACCTATGGTCATGGTTTAAAAGATAAATTTAAATTTTATACTAATCAAAAAAAGTATTCTAAAAAAATAATTTATTTTTAAAAATTATTTCGGAACTCCTTTATTAAATTTTCTTTAAAAACCTCAAAAGTCAACTCATTTTCTACTAAATTTATGGGATTAAATTTCTCAAGATTGCCTATAAAAAATGCATATTTTTTTTCAAGTTCATCTATATCTTCAACTTTTATACCACACAAATCATCCCAATAGGGGACAGTTGTTCCGCTAAGTTCATAGCCGCCATATTTATTTATATTTTTATCAACAACTATCAAAGGAAGATTTTTAGCCATCATTTCTTGTATTGCAAAACCTTGAGACTCAGTACTACCTAGAATAAGACCAAATTTAGATTCTTTAGCATTTTTGATCAAGTGATTATTTTTATATTTCCCATATTCAAAAATTTTAAATTTCAAATCTTTTGATTTTAAAAAATTTAATACACCTTTCAATTCAGATTCTGATCTTTTTTTAAAATACAAAAGACAATCGTTTCCAAAATTTTTCTCATGAATATTTTTAATGTTTATATCTTTTTTAGCAATTATTCCTGATGGAAATGAGACAATTTTATTTTTATTTATATCTAAACTCATCTCATTCAATATATTTTTTAATCCTACATTTGAAGCTGTAACAATTTTTATATTGTCATGTTGATTTACTACATCAACTAACTTTTTTAAATACTCAATGTTGTATAAGGGACCTATAAGAATTTTTTGATCAGTTTGTTTTTTTGTCAATATTTCACTTAAAATTTTTTCTCCAAATTCATCAAATTGAACAATATAAGAATTTTTAAACTTAATTTTGTTGAATATAAATTTTTTATCACCCTTTAAAGCCTTTATTAAATTGTTAAATCTTTTTTGCGGTCCTGAATAAATTAGGTTATTTGAAATTGGAAAATTAAAAAAATATAAAATATCAATTAATATGTTGTAAAAAATAGAATATTTAAATTGTCTTGTTAAAAAAACTTTTTTTGTCTTAATATAGTTTGGATGATAAAAAACATTAATCATAGGTAAACACCTTTATTTAGAATCATATTATATGGATTTATTTATAAACTCAATAAGCAATGAAGAGGTTCTAAACAGTTATAATTTTGCAAGAATGTCTGATGTTGTTTACTCAGAAGTTGTATCGACTGATCAGTACAATAATTTAGAAAATAACAATACTCATATAATTTCAAAAGATGAAAATTACATATTTTATAAGATTGATAAATTTAACATTAAAGAGAATGACATAGTTTTTACTAGCTTATTTATGATTGACTCCTTATTTGAAGAATTATATAAAATCAAAAATCTAAAAAACGTTAAGCTCATAACTCACCAAAGTGACGAATCAATTTCGTATAAGTTGTATAAAAGAAAGCCAACTTGTATTTCTGAATGGTATGGTATAAATGTTGAAATACAAACTAATAATTTGATTCCAATACCAATTGGCCTTTCAAATGATCACTACAAAAAAAGCCTCACAAAAAGAAATTATTCATCATTAAAAAAAAATCAAACTTGAGAATAAAATAGAAAAGCTTTATATAAATTTTGAAGTAAATACCAATTTTAATGAGAGATATAAATTATTAAAAAAATTTGATTCAAATCATTGGGTCGATGTAGAAACATCCAAACTCTCACTCGATGAATATATTTCTAAGCTGAACAAATATAAATACATTTTGTGTCCTTGGGGCAATGGTGTTGACACACACAGGCTTTGGGAAGTTTTATATATTGAGTCAATACCAGTAACAAAATATCATCATACTTATCATTCTGTACAAGACCTTCCCGTATTAATGTTTAAAAATTATAATGAAGTAAATTTAGAAAGATTAAATACCTTATCGCAAGATTTTAAGAATTTTGAGTCTTTAAATTTAAAGTATTGGGAAAGAAGGATAGCTCGTAAAAAATTGAATAATGTGAACGAAAATTTTTTTATAAATGAATCAAAAGAAAAACAAAAAGATACAATTATTAAATATCACGAAGAATTAAAAAATATTAGAAAGATCAAAGCACTAAGGACTCTAGAAAGAAAAATAAAAAGAAGAATTTTTTAACATGATAAAAAAAGGCAGACGACTTGTAAAAGACATTCTTTTTGTTTCTAAGATAACAAATGTAAATAGAAAAAAAAGAATAATTATTTTTGCAGTTCTTTTATCACAAATTTCTGCAATCACAGATATTCTTATAATCATTTTTTTCAGTATTCTTATTACTGATGACTTCCCGTCTTATCTTCAACAATTTGATGTATATTTCGATAGGTATAAATTTATTATTCCAGTAATTGTAGTCTTAAGATTTTATTTTCAATATTTGCAGGGAATAATTTTAAAACGCTTAGAACTCAATATTAGTCTTAATTTAAGGGGATATTTATTTAAAGAAGTTTTTGAAAAACGAAATTATTCAGTATCTGATGCATATTTTTTTGTAAATGTTTTGTCGGGTCATATTGCATTTTTCTACACAAATGTTGCTTCTTTACTTAATGGATTATTCCAAATGTCAGCCTATCTAGCTTATTTAATAATTACTGATTCTCGTACACTTTTGACATTTGTAATAGGTATTATTATTTTATTTTATCCCGTTAGAACACTTATTAAGAAAGCAAGAGAGAGCATGCATGAAGTATACAACTACTCAGTTAAATTAAATGATGAAATACAACGAATAGTTGAAAATATGTTTTTAATAAAAATATTGAAGAAAGATAATGAAGAAATAAGCAATTTTCATGATACAGTATATGATTTAAACAAAAGTGAACTTAGAAATTTTCGACTAGGATTAATTAATTCTCAATTACCTGGCTTTATAACGATGTTTATATTCTCCTCAATATTAGTTGTAAGTAACTTTGCTAGAACAATTACATTAGATTTTGTTGGAGTTACCTTACGTTTGTTCCAAGCTTTTGCAACACTAACGGGATCATTTAATAGAATGATCAATAGCAGTGTTCATATCGAAAACTTTTACAAAATGGAACAAAATAAAAATGTAATTAACAAAGAAAACTTTGTTATCAACGATGTTGAGGAAAAGCATGAGATTAGGTTTGAGAATGTGACATTCAAATATATAAATGATGACACAGTCTTATTTGAAAACCTTAGTTTTGAATTTAACAAAAATGAACATATTATTATCACTGGCCCAAATGGTTCAGGTAAAAGTACCTTGTTAGGTCTTATGTCTGGTGTGTTTTATCCAAATTCAGGTAAAGTTTTCTCAAATTCAAACAAGATGGGATATATTGGGCCAACACCCTTAATTTTTACTGATACTTTAAAAACTAATGTGATGTATGGAAATGATAAAAAAATAGGTGATGATGTTATCATTGAAAAACTTAAGCTGTTTGATACCTTTAAAGAAGAAAAAAATTATGACTTGGAAAGATTAATAAGCAACACTTCACTTTCATCTGGTCAGATGCAAAAAATTGCTTTCGTAAGAGCTTTATTATCAGACGTCAAAATTTTATTTCTTGATGAATCAACAGCAAATTTAGATGATGAATCGAGAACTAAAATCTTTGATGTTTTAAGGAATCAAAAAATCACTATAATAAATTCTACTCATGAACCAGATCAATTTAAGAATGTAGATTCACATTTTAAAATTGAACTACAAGATGAAAAAAGGTATTTAGTTTTATCAAAATAACAAAATTTAATTGTCACCCCAAATTGACATTAAACTATCAGTGTTTATTCTGAATTTTATTCCTAAAACACTTAAAGATTTCAATATAAAATAAACAAATTTCCAATTAAAAAATATGTATTTATTCTTTTTTTTATTAAACATATCAATAATTTGCGTTAATTCAACAGGAGCTGAATTATTTTCATAAGTGTTAGAAGTTTTAAATGAAAAATTCTTAAAAAATTCGCCTATTCCCTCAAAAGTATCAATGTAAAACTTTTTATTATTTGGTTTTAATAGAATTTTATAACCAAGAAAAGAAGGTATTTTTGATAACTTTAGATAAATGTTTCCTTTGAGGTTTAATTCACTATAGATAACACCCAATCTTATTATTGATTGATTAAAAAGCAATACTTCTTTTTCACATAAGTACTTTGTCTTGTTGTAAATAGATTTTGAATTCTCTCTTGCTAATGAAGTTGAAACAAATAATAATCTTTTTTGATATTTCTTACAAAGAATCAGGATTTCATTCACTGACCCTATATGTTTGCTTGTGTACTCATGTTTTTTTAGTACAAAATTCCATGATGCAAAAATAATAACATCATTTATTTTTATTAGTTCCTTTAGAGCTCCTGAGATACTTTCACCAATTAAAAAATTAATATCTCCTGAGCTTCCAACTAATGTTATTTTATTTTTCTTTTCTAAAATACTCTTAAAAATTTTTCCAATAAACCCTGTTCCACCAAGTATTAAAATATTTTTATTGATCATTAAATAATTTTTCTAATATATTGACGCTATTTACAATTGAAGAAACAGTAAAGGGACCACTTGGAATAAATTTTATAGATGTTGAATCAATAAAATGAATATTATCAAAATTATCTAAAACACCTTGGTCATCAAACTGGTATTCAATATTGTTTTTATATACTATGCTGTTTCCCGAGTGGAAACTTCCATAATTTTTAAATTTGTACTTTATTGGAATTAAGAAAAATCCAAGTTTTAAAAAGTTATAAAAGAAAGTCATCACATATAATTTTTTTTGTTGCTTTTTAATCTTTATAATTTTTGGTTTTTTCTGACTAATTTCAAACAAACTTTCTTTTGAATGAAATGAATCTTTATAAACGAAAACTAAAAAAAGCCTATCTTTTAATAGGTTTATTAAAGGTTTAAATATAACCGAAAATAAACCCATTCTTTCAATGATTGTATTGACTGATTCTTCATTTAAATCATAAAGTTGGCACTTTACTTCAGTATCTCTTTTATTAAACTTGATAAGCAACTTTGCAATAGCTTTATCTTTAGAAAAGGCATTTATTTCTCTTTTTTCTTCTGGTCCTCTTATCTTTTTGCCAAATTTAAATATTGGCCATACAGACAACTCAGAATCACTAATTGTAAATTTTTCACCTTTAATCATTTTTGTTGCAATCTTTGTAGATGTAAACGAACCTGAGCATACAAATATTTTTTCCACATTAACCTCTATAATTTTGTTTTCTGTATGAAGCTGAAATAGTTTTCCGGATTTTGAAATATTTGTAACGTTGATATTATTCAAATATTCTATTTTTGTGTCATATTTTTTTAATAATTTGTCTAATAATAAATCTGAGCTCCATGTTTCATTATTATTTAATCCAACTCCAAGCAAAGGTTTTTCAATTTCATAAAATTTTGATTTGTTTTTATTAAAATTACTATAAACATCATCGTATTCGATATGTGGAATTTGATTAAGGATTGAAAAATAAATTTCTAAATATTTTTCTTTTGAAATGCCTAATTTCTCAATCTCTTTTTCAGATGCCCTATTTAAAGTACCACCCCATACTTTAGTAAATCCTCCCTTTGCTTTTGAAGATATAGGAAGTGTATCTTTGTTTTTGTAAAGTGCTGTATGGTCAAAATCATATACGTGTCCTTTTGTATTGCTGTCTTTTAAATTTAATTTAATACTTTTTTGGAAACTTTGTTTTTCTGAGTTGTCAATAATTACAATACTTTTATTTTTTTCTAGTAGATATTTTCCAGTAAAAACACCAATAGGACCAGTCCCAATGATTAAATAGTTTGCGCTAATCATCTATGAAATATTTTGAAGCAGCATAAACTAGTTCAATAAAAAATGTAATCAATACATACACACTTGAAGTGAGAATTATTGAAAAAAGTTTAATGTTATTGATTTGATTTAAATTACCAAATCCAGTTTGATACCAAATAAAGAGTATTGAAATAATTAAAATAAGATTAATTATTAATATTGTAAAAATAAAAACAGGACTCATACTCTTGTGTTGATTGAAATTCTTCATGAGGATATTACCTACAAGTTTTTTAAATTTAATAAAGCTAAACGAGATTATTAATAAAAGATTTAAAACTAGCAACGTGAGTGTTGAAAATTCAATATCCCCAATTACTAATGGTGAAAGCAAAAGCATGATAATGTACAAAGATCCAAATAAGAAAATTAAAAAGTTAATAAATGAGTTTTTATCATTTACTAAGGTATGACTAAATATTAAGTAAAGATGTCTTAGACCGTCTCTAAATGGTCTTAGATGTGGAACTCGAGCATATGGTGGTTTTCTTAAAGTGGTTGGTATTTCTCTAATTTTATAATTTAATATTGCAGCTTTGACAATCATTTCACTAGCAAATTCCATCCCATTTGATCGTAGTTTTAATTTATCAAATACACTCCTCTTAATTCCTCTTAAACCACAATGAAAATCACCAATATCAATTTTGAAAAATGTTCTCGCAATAAATGATAAAAAAGGATTTCCTAAATATTTATTTAGGAATGGCATAGCACCTTTTTCAATACCTCCTTTAAATCTATTTCCTATCACCAAGTCAGAACCATCTTCAAGACATTCGATAAATTTTGGTATTTCTTTGAAGTCGTAAGTCATATCTGCATCTCCAACAATTACAAACTTACCTTTTGCGTTTTTTATTCCATTTATAATTGCTGATCCATAACCCTTAATATCTGTATTTATTACTCTCGCACCATTTTCTAGAGCAATATTTATTGAATTGTCAGTAGAGCCATTATCTGAAATTATTACTTCACCATCATATTTAGAATTTTTAATACCGATCCTTGCTTCATCAATACAACTTTTCAAAGTTTTTTCTTCATTTAAACAAGGTATAACAACAGATATAAAATACATTTCTTTTTCTCTAATAATCATAGTTAAAATAAAGAGTGATGAATGTAATAATTTTTTTAGGTTTTTACTTATTCACTTATTTTCTTGGAAGAGGTTTTTTAGTTTTAATTAAAACTAATTTTGAGAAATCTATTGATGAAAACCAAATTTTGGGAATAAAATATGACGTATTTTACCCAATTATATCATTGTTTGTTTTTGGAAATTTATTAGTAATTTTAAATTTTTTTATACCTCTAGATTCTAGCTACCCTATATTGATTGGAATTGCTTTAATTTTATTTTTTTCAAACTTTGGTTCAAAATTCAAAATTTATAACTTTAAGAATTGGACTTTAAAACATTTAGTTCTACCTTCAATAATATCAATTACTTCTTATGGTTCATGGTTACATTTTGACACTGGTGCATATCATTTGAATTATCAATATTGGATAAAAACATCAAAAATTGTTTTTGGTTTAGCAAATATTAACTTTGGTTATGGCTTTTCTTCTATCCTTGAATATTTAGAGTCACTATTATGGGTTGGAAATAATTTTGTGTTTTTATATTTTATAAATCAATTATTTTATGTCTTGTTGTTTGCCTTTCTTTGGGATGCAATCTTTAGCTCAAATAGTTTTTTAAAAATCTCCAGCTTATTTTTATTAATTTATGGCTTTCTGGATAATTTTGGAATCGGAGGAGGGGCGAATGGTTTTTATCAGGTTCAAGCAATTGCTAAACCTGATATGCCATTTGGGATAATGTTTATAATTATCTCCCAATTATTTTGCCAAAAAATAATTAATAAAGATTACAGATATAAAGATTTAAAAATATTTAGCTTTGCTGTACTTTTTCTTATTCAAATCAAACTTTTAGGTATGTATATTGGATTATTTGTAATTTATTACTTATTCAAATTTAATAAAAATAATAAAATAAAAATCCTTCGACTTTTCAACGAAATTAAGGTACCTATCGTATTGAGTATTATTTGGTTAAGCAAAAACTTTATTTTGTCTGGTTGTTTTTTATTTCCATTGACATTTTCATGTATTAAAAATGTTAGTTGGTATATTGATGGGTACATAAACTCATATGTATATGACACACAAGTTTCTCAACGTGCTTATTTTTTTGGTGAAAATATAAATGAATGGATTATTTTATATCTGAATAAGGGTTTTAATAGACAGATACTAATAAACTTTCTTATTGGAATCTTTATATTTCTTTTAATTCGTATGATATTTCTTCAAAAAGTGAATGTTGAATTTCCCAAACTTGTACTCCTGTCCTTTAATATAATATTTATCTTTACTTGGATCATATCGAGCCCAGCTCCACGCTGGGGAGCACATATATACCCGTTTGTAATAATTAGTCTTGCTCTTGGATTTGAGCTTAAAAATAAAAATATATTAAATTCTGTATTTTCAAATTTAGTTTTGATTTTTTTCTTATTGACTGTAGGTTTAATGCCTAGATTCTATTCTTATCAATCTTTTTTTGATACTGAACTAGGCATTTACGAGGTAAATTATGAAAATGTTGAATATGTTAATAACTCTTCCAATACTGGTTATATAGTTGATTCAAGCAAATATCAACCTCAACAATGCTGGGTGAACAAAATGTGTACACTATCAGATAAAGAGATTATTCAAGGAAAAATTGGCACCTATTCTGTTTTTTATCCAGATGGTTCGAAACTTTGGTAGTTTTTTAATTTATTTTTTTGTTTTACAATCTTTATTCTCAAATGAAAATATAAATATGTAATCCATAAATCAATACCAACAAAAGAAAGTAATTTTTTTCTTAGTGATTTTATATTTTTGACAGAATCAATAAATTCATCAGGATATTTTATCTTTAATCTTCTATTAAGTAAAAGATTATATTGTGGCACTCTCCATCTGGTGAAATCATTTTTTACTGCACTTGTAAATTGAAATCTTTCAATTCTTTTAACTTTATCAAATAAATTGGAGTTTTCTAAATGCATTTTGAACATTGTTTCACAATTTAAATATTTATTCGATAGACTTTCAGGATCTAGTGAGTCAATAAAATTACATATATTCAAAAAATTTTCGGTATATTTTGAATTAACAACCGCATGCCTGTCGTTAATTCCAAAATAGTCTTCTCCCTTTGGTATCCAGATATTTTCACCATTAAAAACTGGGTGTTTACCAGTATAAAATTGGTCAAATCTTGAATATATAAAATATTTATATTTTTTAATTTCATTAAGATAATTTTTGAGTATTAAATCTTTTAATGCCATATGTATTATTCCAGACTCCCAAAGTCCTGCGCCTTTTCCTTTTTCAAATACTTTTAAGGCATTTGAAGAATAATTTTCAATATAATATTCTTCCCAATTGTCTCGTTTATCAAAAAGCCACAAATAATCAGCTAAATTGTAAATAAATGAATCTTTGTCTAGATCATTTTCAGTACATAATGCAAGGTCTGCATTTAATTCTTTTATTACAAATTTATCGAGAGTTTTCCACGACTGAAGACCTCCACGTGGTAACCCTGTCAAAATAATAAGGTAATCTTTCACAATTTTATATTAACTAAAAATCAATTATGGATGAAAAAATTTTAAGTAGGTAACATAAAATTAATGCATAAAAATTTATCAGTTATAACCCTATCAAACAAAGGTTATATTAAATATACTAAAAATTTAATTAGATCAATTGAAAAAAATCATATTGATATAAACTTAAAAATTTATGTAATGGATAATTATTCATTTAATTATTTCAAAAAATTAAATCAAAATGTTGAGCTATTAGATGGAATTAATAATCAAAAATTTCTAAAACAAGACTCTAAAGATTTTGGCACATACATGTTGCAAAAATTAAAAATAATATACAGTTCTTTATTAAATTTTGAAGATGTTGTTTATTTAGATGGCGATATTGTCATAAAGAAAAATTTTCTAAATTATTTAAGAGAGAATGAAAAAGATTACGACCTTATGATTCAAAATGATAAAAATCCAAAAAAGCCAAATATTGAATATTTATGTGCAGGGTTTATGAAATTAAAAAGTAATAAAAATACTCTAAATTTTTTTAATCCTAAAAATATTCCATCCCAAATGATTATGTCTGGACTTCATGATCAGCAATACATTAATGAAAATAAAGACAAACTCAACTATATGAAACTACCACTAGATCTTTTTCCAAATGGTGCTCATTATTATATTAATTATAAAACTATTGATCCTCTGATAATTCACTTTAATTATGTGATTGGAAGCAAAAAAAAGAAATTAATGAAGAAACATAATGAATGGTATTCATAAAACCTCTAAATCTATTCAATCAAATCCCACCTCTCCCAAATAAATGGAAAATTAAAGGTACATTTATGAGTTTTTTTCAAACTTTTTCTCAATGTTTTTCTTTTACTTTTTGAGTTTTTAACAAAATTATGAAATTGTATTTGAAAATGATGAATTCTCTCCTGTAAATTATTATCTAAAATATTTTTAATCAGATCATATTCTGAACCCTCGATATTTAAATAAAGCAAATCAATTTTTTTTATATTTTCCGACTCTACAAATTCTGCAAAGGACATAACATCAATTGTTTCAAATAAGGTATTCTCCTCTCTCTCAATAATACTTGAACCGGCTCCAATATCAGAAATTTGTGAAGCTCCTGTAAAATTTGACAGTGCAAAATTATATATTTTTACTTTTTTATTTTTTTCAAATTTATTTAAAAGTTTATTGAAGTATTCTTTTTTAGGTTCAAATGCATAAACATGGCAGTCAAACTTATTCAATAGTTTTTCTGTGAAACTACCAATATAAGTCCCTACATCGAAAACTACACTTTTATCAGTAAAGTTGTAGTCAAGTGAAAGTTTTTCGTCACCATTTCTCAAATTCCAGAAAAAACGGCTACGTCTCTTTTGGTTGTAAATTATCCTGACAAAATCTCTGAGTGTATACAAAAACTTGTAAACAAATTTATTTTTTTTAATAAAACTTTTCATACCCAATCAATTTTAATATTTTTATTTTTGTTCATAAAAAACCATTTTATAAAACAATGGTTTGATATTGTTAATGAATATGCTTAAATATGTTCTTAGTATTAAAGATAATGAAAGTAAATTTGTCATAATTTTTTTCTCACTTATTTCATATATATCTTTTATCACTTTTTATTTAACCTACGATATTACCCTTTCCCCAGACTTTCTAAAATATTATGATTATTATCTTTATTACAATAATGATCTTCCAAAAACTAATTTAGAGCAAGGCCATTTTTATTTTTTCCTAACTTACTTAACTACAATTTTATTTCAGTCCATATTAAGCAATTTAACGACGCATGAAATATTAAATTATTCAATCCATTTTTGTAATAACCTTTTTTTCTTAATTGGTTTAATAGGGTTTTATAAATTATTAATTTTCAAAAAATTTCAAAAATTTATAACAATTTTGTTGCTTTCAATAATAATTTTTATGCCTGCATCAATCGTACTTAAGTTGTCATTTAAACCTGAAATAATTGTTTTTTCTTTTATAGGTTGGCTGATTTATTATTTTGAAAAATATTTAGATCATAATCAATCAAAAGATGTAATAAAATTTATCTTAATATTTTCTATATTATTTACATCCAAGATTTCATTAGCTTTTATGTTAACTTTGTTTATTGGATTCCTTATCCTTCTTAACTTAAAAAAGGTCATTAATAAGGCTTTATTAAAATATTTATTATTATTTTTATTCTCTACAAGTTTGCTATTAACTGAAAGCTATATACATAATGGAAAATTAATATATGAGGTCGATCATGATATACAGTATGACAATAAAGCTGATCTTGAGTTTTTAACCTTTATTAATTCTGAGCATTTAAAAAATAATCCTAATAGGTACTTTCATAAAGAATCCTTCATTTCAATCACTCTTTTCGATACCTTTAATGATTTTTTTCTATTGTACTGGAACTCTGAATACACTGAACTTAACGAAGATAGAAAAGAATTTTTTACGATTACAACTTTAAACAATGATTCTTTTCCAAATATAAGATTCGACAAAGAAAATAGTCAATTTAGGCTTACTGGTAATTTCGATGAGAGATGGTTAGATTTAAATTATGTAAATGAAACTAGGATGAGATTTAGTTTTATTGCTTCTTCAATATTTTATTCTTTACTAATGATTTTTGGAATTTTCTTTAAAAAATCAAGGCCATATACAATTTCAGTTTTTATTGGAATTTCTACAATCGCAATTTCTGCTTTAGGATTATTTGGCACAAATAACTTTGATCCATTAGTTTCTGATAGTGTAAAAACCTTTTATTATGCTTTTTTTATTCTGTTAAGTTTTATTTTTTTACTAAGTGAATTTTTTAGAAAATTTCCATTTGGTAGAAAAACTATTTGTTTTGGCTTGCTGTTGTTCTTTTTATTTATGATAGGTTTTCCATTTACTTACACACAAGAAGTTTTCAATGGAATAAATTATAAAATTTCACAAATTCCCTTATGTAATTTGAATACATTTTTTATAAATGAAATTTTTATAAGCGATTTTAATCTAGATTGTAATAAAAACTTTTCAAGTGATGAAATATTTGCACCTGTTAATGAAGTAAATTATAAAAACTTTTCAATCAACTTGTTAAGAATTCCTTTTTTAAATTTAATTATTTTTATTTGTACAATTTTTTATTCTAGAATTAATCACATATTGAAATTCGATATAAAAACAAACTTTTAATATGAGTAGTCATAAAGATACAGTCATAAGGTTATGCGGTGAATACCCAGAAGGTTTTGAGCCAATAAATTTAGATAGTAATCCAAATTTTGTTTTTACAAATGATCCAGGTTATGAAATTGTAAAACTATATGATTATGATGAAAATTCTGTTTTTGTAAACTCTTTCATTGAGTGTGAGCATTATGTGTCTGGAGGGTGGGACTTCTTACCTGAACAAAGAAATGAAACTTTTTATCATAATTCTCTTTTATTAGTCTCAGCATTATTAATATCGATTGGAACTATTTATATTTATAAATTGTCTTTTCAAAATGATAAAAAATAATAAGTATCAAATAGTTAAATTAGTAACCATATTACTAATCTTAATTATTCCGTTTTCAATCTCAGACTACTCTGATAATGTTAAGCCAGAAAAAATCACATCTGATTTGAGATTTTATGAGATAAATACTTGTAGCATTTCTCTTTTTGAATTTTTAATAAAAAATCCAAATGTGATTTATCAGGATCATTACAAAATAAGATTCAATAATTATTCATCTATAGAGTGTTTCGGTCAAATTACAGGAATTGATCAAATTGGATACGTATTTAATATTTCTATAGGAACTAATACTTTACTTAACTTATTCTTGCAATCTGGAATATGGATTCTGCTGATTTCATTATTTAAAAGAAAAGAGGTAAATAAATTTAAAATAATAAGGATTTTTTCTTCATTTTTTGTCTCGCTACTAATATGTTTTTTAATTTATTCAGAAGCAAGATATTACAAAAATAATATGTATTTAATTGATTTAACTCTTGTGTCAACTTATAAATATATTCTTGCTTATATCTTATTAATTGCCTTTTATAGTTCTCTAATTATTGAAAGTAGAAATAATAGATTTATAAACTATTTTCCATTCTTATTTTTGTTCATGGGTCTCTATAGTGGTACTAACTTTTATTTTTGGACAATACCATTTTTGGTATATGGAGTTGAAACTATTTACAAGAATTTAAAGTTAAGAAGATTTTTTTACATTTATAATATTCTTGTTTTCCTTTGGTCTTATCAAGCATTAGGTGTTTATTACTTTTTAAAACCTGATAAAATCCGAGGCCTTTCATTAACTTCATATAATTTCCTGTCAGTAATGGTCTGGAGTTACTTATTTATAATTTTTTTGTTTGGATTATTAAATTTTGTA
>MDTA01091417.1_pt1 | contig 15024 bp, 12 predicted proteins | sample 811151 | NCBI WGS metagenome assembly MDTA01 (sample SAMN05326648, study PRJNA326480) | marine metagenome | isolation source: seawater | place: Indian Ocean: South | collected 2010 | reverse complement strand
TTCCATGTCTTAAGACAAAGTACCATCGGCGCAGAAAGGCTTGACTTCCGAGTTCGGAATGGGATCGGGTATAACACTAACGCAATAACCACCGGCGATAGTGTTATACATATTTAAATAATATTGTAAACCATGAAATATAGTAAATTTAGCTAAATTTTAATTATTTAAAATGTTAATTTAAAAAATTCTTAGTTTTTAGTTATTAAAGAATCTGTATTTAAAAAGTGTTTTAATTGCAAGTAAACCATCCTTTAAACCTATCTTTTTTCCTTCGCTATAACTTCTTCCATTATAATTTATTGGAACCTCTATAATAGAAAGTTTTAACTTAGAAATTTTTGTTGTTATTTCTGGGCAAAAACTAAAGTCATTTTCCTTTAAATTTATAAATTTTAATACATCGCTGCTAATTACCTTATAACAAGTATGCGCATCAGTAAGATTTTGTGAATTTAAAAAATTTGATAAAACAGTCAAAACTAAATTTGCAAAAATTCGAAAATTTGAAATAAAACTCTCATTTTTAAACCTCGGTTTACCTAATACTCTTGAACCATAAACAACTTTTGACTTTTTATTTATAATTGGTCTTACTAAATTATCATAATCATTAGGATCATATTCTAAATCTGCGTCTTGAATAATAATGATATCACCATTAACTTCTTTAATGGCAGACTTAATTGCTGATCCTTTACCAGAATTTTGCTTATGATAAATTACTTTATTTACTTTATTCTCAATTTTTTCCCTAATTAATTGAGTGGTACCATCATTAGATCCATCATCTACTAGAATAATCTCTTTTTCGTAAGAGCTACTAGCAATAACTTTATTAACCAGAGTTTCTAAAGTATTTATTTCATTATACGCAGGTATAATTATTGTTAGTTTCATAATTTTTTTGATTATACATTAAAAAATATCTATCATAGAGAAATTATTCAAAAAAATGGTTAACCTCTTTTTTTCTTGTCTTATTAGTTCAGTAATAATGATGAATTTTTCATTATTAAGTCACATATATATTTTTAAAGATAATAAAAAAAAATTTTATGAAAGTTTAATATATGGTCCAATTCTACTTTCAATAATAATAATTATTTTAAATTTTTTTATCCCAATAAATAAATTAGTTGGAAATTTTATTCTACTTTATTCAATAATTAATCTTATATTTTTTTTTATTAAAAAAAATTTCAAAATTAAAATAATTAAAGTTTTAATTACAACAACTATTATTTCTTTTTTATTAATATGTTTATCTAATATAAATAGACCAGATGCAGGATTATATCATTTACCTTACACAAGTTTGATAAATGATAATAAAATTATTATTGGAGCTTCTAATATTCATTTTCGTTATGGCCATATATCTAGTCTTCAGTATTTAAATGCATCTTATTATAATCAATTCTTACCTTTGGAATTTATTACACTACCAATGGCAAGCATAGCATCATTTTTTTATTTTTTTGTTATATCCAAATTTCTGATTTCTTTAAAGTCAGATAATATAAATAAAACATTCATACTTTTTTTTATTTTAGTTTTTTCAATATACTCATTCAATAGATATAGTAATTTTGGTAATGATGCTATTTCGCACATGTATTTTTTTCTAATAATAATTCTATTTATTGACATAAGTTTAAGTAGAATAGATTTGAATAAATTTTTTAAACTAAATTTGTTAGCCGTATTTCTATTTACACTAAAACCATTTATGGTTTTTGTTTTTATTTTACCAATTATTGTTTATTTTTTTATAGGAAATTATCTTAAAGTTTTATTAAGTAAAAACTTAATAATTCCCTCAATTTTTTTTTTAATTTGGATTATTAAAAATATTTTAACCACTGGCTGCATCATTTATCCAGTAAATATTTCCTGCCTGGAAAACTTAAATTATTTCAATTCAAAACAAACTTTATCAGCTGAGTTAGAAAGTGAAGCTTGGGCAAAAGATTTGCCAAATATAGATAGAAAAATGGAAAACTATAAAAATATTTCTATAAATGAATATATTAAAGATTTTAATTGGTTACCTACCTGGATTAATAATCATTTCAGAGTAATTGTTGAAAAATTTCTTCCTTACTTAATTTTATTAACGGTAACGTTTATTATGCTTATTATTCTCAATGAATTAAGGAGAGAGAGAAAATATCAATTTAAATTAAGTTTAAATTATTTTTATTTGTTATTTTTTTCTATAATTTGCTCTTACATTTGGTTTATAAAATTTCCAATTTACAGATATGGGCAATCTTTTTTGTTTTTAAGCTTTACCATAATATTTATTGTTATTCTAAACAAAATAAAAATTAATTATAATAACAAGATAGTTAAAAATTATTTTCTTTGTGTTTTTTTTATTGGTGTTATTGGATTTACAGGTAAAAATGTAAATAGAATATATGATAATATAGAGAACGATTATAATAATTATCCCTGGCCTAAAATTTATACTTTAGATGACACAAAAGAGAATAAATTACCCTCTTACAAATCTATTTACGACAAATATAAATTTATTTATTTTTATAGTGGAGGCCAAGAATGCATGTATTCTAAATCACCATGCTCCAATTATCTTCATAAAGACCTGAAATTGAAATATTTTGGTAATTACAAGGTGTTTTATTTTGAAAAGACCTAATTGAAAAATTTATATTTAAATATACAGTACAAGGCAATAAATGCATCTTTAAGGGCTATTTTTTTTCCATCTTCATAAGATCTTCCTTGATATGAAATTGGAACTTCATAAAAAATGAATTTTTTTTTAGCAAGCTTCACTGTAATTTCTGGTTCTATACCAAAAGATTTTTCTTTAATTTCTATTGATTTAATTACTGATTTTTTAAAAACTTTATATCCAGTTTCCATGTCTGACATATTTAAATTTGTCACGACGTTTGTAATAAAGGTCAGTAATTTATTTGCAACATAGTGCCAGAAAAAATGTAATCTAACATAATCACCGCCCATAAATCTTGATCCATAAACAACGTCTGCATCTGTAGATTGGAAAGGTTTAATAAGTGCAGGATAATCTTTTGGATCATATTCTAGATCTGCATCTTGTATCAAAATTATGTCTCCTTCAGCTTCCTCTATGCCTTTTTTAAGTGCAAGACCTTTACCATTATTTTTATTCAGATAAATTGCTTTTACTTCTTCATTCTGGCTGACTAACTCTTCAATCAATTTTTTTGAGTTGTCATTTGAACAATCATCAATGATAATTAATTCTTTTTCTAGATCATTAAATTTTAATACTTTTTCTACTAATATTTTTATTGTCTTTTCTTCATTAAAACAAGGTATGATTATTGATAATTTCATCTCAATTTTTTATATAAGTTTATATATGTAAATATCATTAAAAAAACAATTAACATGAAACCTCCATTAAAATATCCTGCACCCCTAATACTTTGAGTAATTATTATAGGCAAATAAAATAACTTCAATTCATATGGAATCTTAGGATTTATAAGAAACAAGAATATAAAAAAATAAATTAATATTCCAAAAAAACCAAACTCAACTATAATTTTTACAAAATTATTTGTACCGTCTTTACTATTATAATTATTTAATCTCTCATTTTTAGGAGAATTATTTTTATTGTGATAAATAAAGGCTTTTTCATATCTATTGATCCCCCAACCATAAGGCCTTTCAAAAAATGAGTTTTTGGCAATAGATAATGCATGAAAATAAATTGCTGAAGATAAATTGCCAGTGGTATTAAATAAACCTACTAATGTATTGGAAATATTTATTGAAAAATTTTTATCTAAAATTTTTTTCTCTTGATTTATGTTGTCTTGATTTGTGATTTTCTTTTCCTGATCGTCTGTACCAAACCATGAATTTTTTTGAAAAATTTTTTTGTGAAATTTTTTCCTTTCATAATCAACTATGTTTAAATTAGTTGAACCATATATGGATACAAATCTAGAGTTACATTCTTTATCTGTAACTAATATGTATGAAAATAAACATATAATAAGAGAGTATGATATTAAAACCTTTAAGTTTAAATATTTATAATTAAACAATATTAAAATGAACAAACTTATTACAGCGCCAACCAAAAATGTTGTAGAACTTTTTAAAAAACATATTAAAATAAAAACTGAAAATAAAATTCTATAAATTAATTTACTTTTATTAGTAAAAAGATAATTTAAAATATAAGCTAATATTCCAGGTACAATCATTCCCAAATGAGAATTCTCTATAAATAAATATTCTTTAAAAGAAAATTTTGCCTGAGAGTAAATTTCTGAGTTTTCTCGAAAATTATTTCTATCTTTCTCAAATATATTTTCACCCCAAACGTAAGTATCGTAATCAAGTAATTTAAAAACATCTGGAATACCTCCACAGAAATATGGTGCACTATATTTAAAATCATAAAAATTTGTTAAAGATGACAGCAAGAATAAAAGAACGAATAATATTATTAAATTTAAAATATTTTTATTTAAAAAATCAAAAAAATAATATGAAATAGTAAACAAAGATATAGAAAATCCAAATACAAAAATATTTCTTAAAGTTAAATTCTCACCATCTATAAAAATATTTATATATAAATGAATAAAAATTAAAAATGAAAAAAAAATTACATATTTTAAAAAAGTGAAATTTTTATTTTTATAATCTTTTAGAAAGAAAATTAAAGATGGTAATAATAATAATAGAATAGAAAATCTTAATTGATAAATTCCATACTTAACATCAAATAAGAATATAAAAGAAACAAAAATGGAAAGATAAAAATATTTTATAAAAAATTTATTTTGCTTAATTAACATAATTATTTTTTTTTAAAAATTGAGCGTGAAGAAGAAAACCCAGCAAATAAAAGCTAATTAAATTTAACCAATTATTAAAAAAATTACCATTTGTAGTTATAGGCCATAAAGTCATGAATAGACCAACAATTATACATAATTCTAAATCATTTAAAGTTCTTCTTTTGTGAAAACACATATAATAAAAATGTTTTAAAATTATAAATCCTAAAAAGAAAAATAAAATTAAAATAAAAATAAAACCTAAAGCACCTGTCTCGGCTAATAATTGGAAATAAAAGTTATGAGGATGAGTTTGACAACCATCTTGCTTAATAAATTCCTTTTCAGGTGACAACTGGGGTTCAATATCAAATAAAACTGTATTTAAAACATATCTATCTTTTTTTGTTCCACCTTGTGAGGTTAAATTGTGAATTTTTATAATTATTCCCTCTTTATCTGAACGAAAAATATAATTTTGTTTATCTAATATATAATTATATTTAAATAACCTATCTCCTTTATTTATGTAGTCTCCTTCAGAAACAAAAAACTTAGAAATTTGAAAATTTCTTCTTTCTTTAAATGTAGATTTTAATTTTATTTCTGTATTATCAATTTCAATTTTATTTGGGTAATAAGTTACAAATTTTTCATTATTACAATAGTATCTATAAGTTTTTGGGCCTTGACCAATTAATTTGTTATCTTGAAACATCTTCCAAGATGTTTTGAACATAGGAGTGTAATAACTTAGAAAATCCATATTCCGATTACCAATTAGATGATTTTTCGTTTGATAATAATATCTATCTAAAAGAATCGGATTAAGAATAAAAATTAATATTATTAATAAAGATGAAAATGAAAAAAATACTAATTTAATCTTAAAATCAATATTGGCTAATATCAGAATAATTATTAAAAAAATAATTGTTTTAAAAAATGCTGCCCTTTCACCTGTTAAAAAAATTAAGGTTATAGTTCCAGAAATTATAAAAAAATTTGAAATTGTAAGAATACGGTTTTTTTTAAAATATAAAGTTAAACCGATAAGCAATGGCAACAATCTTGAAAGATAACTTCCTAAAATTAAATCATCCTTAAAAAAACCAGAAATTCTATCAGGTCTAAACTTTTCAAACCCCAAAGAATTTACACCAAAGAAATACTGCCAATAACCATCTAAAATTATAATCAAAATTGAAAGAGAAAAGATGAAATAAATTTTTTTTAAATTTTTAATATCTGAATTTAAAAATAAACTTAATCCGAAAGCAAATAAAATAAATCTAATATAAAAAATTATATTTACTGAAACTTCTAAATAATAATCAGTAAAAATAAGAGAAAATATTAAAAATAAATAAAAAATTAAAAAAAATATAAATATTTTATTTTTAACAAAAGTAAAGTCTCTAGATTGTAAGTTAGTGTATAACAAATAAAGAATTAAAATAATTGCAATTGTTTCTACAATTAATGGGCCAATTACAAATGATATTGGTAAAATTAAAACTAAAATTAAAATTAGATTAAATTTTTTATTTGACAGTAAAAAATTCATTAATAATCTTTTGATAAAAATTGTTTAACTCTATTTGAAACCTTGAAAACAATAAAATTAATTATTTTTTTAATATTTTTTTCAATTTTTAAAATTTTTAATATCTGGATATTTTGAAATATTATATTTAAAAAACTTTTATTAGATCTCCCTCCATACCTCATAATTACTAATTTTTTATTTAAGTATTTACTTTTAATTTTTTTTTTTTCTAAGAAACGGTACATAAGTTCAAAATCTGATGAATTGCCGTGATTATTTTTATAATAACCAAATTTAGTATATATTTTTTTTTTTACAAAAAAAGATGGATGAGGTGGAGACCATCCTCTTTCAAAAAAAGATATTTTATAATCTTCACTTTTCCAATATCTCAGAGGTTTATTAATATTATTTTTTTTAGCATAAAGTAAATCACCATAAACAATATCTACACCTTCTTTTTTGAAAACATTTGTTATGTTGGATAATACTTTTTTGTCATAATAAACATCATCTGAATGTAAAATTGAAATAATATCCCCAGTTGCAAGTTTTATACCCTTGTTTATTGCATGAAATATTCCATTATCTTTTTCTGAAATTATTTTAATTTTTTTTTTTGTAGAATTTTTTTTTATTATATCTATTGTCTTATCTCTTGATTTGTTATCGATTACTATTTGTTCCCAATTCTTGTATTTCTGCGATTTAATTGATTTTAAATTTGAGATGATAAAACGAGAACTATTAAATGTTGGTGTAATTATTGTAACTTTCAATTTTTTACTCTTTACTTTCTCTTAAAATAAAAAAATAGCCATTTTGTTTAGTAAAATGGTATTTCTTTTTTGGTTTATTTAAACAAATATCTTTAAATTCAGCACATTGCCAAATATTACTTGCAAATACCTCGTATCCATCAAAATTACCTACTTTAAATATGTGAGAATAATTAAAAATTCTAGTTTGATGTTCGAATAAATGATGGACTTTAAAATATTTCGTATTTTTATAAATTAATAATCCTGACAAGATTATCACACATATAGTCATAAATTTGAAAGGAATTTGATTATTTAATTTAGTATTAAAAATAATATAGACTATTAAAATCGTTCCAGTAGATATGATTAAACCTGATACATATCTTATCTCAGGTGATAAATACCAAATATAAAAAATGAAAATAAAAACTGAGCCAATTAGATATTCAATTGGTTCTGGTTTTGAAAACTTCTTAAAATTCATAATTAATAAAATTATGGATGATATAATCAGCATGGAAAAACTAATCATCAATAGAGCAGTTTGAACAAAATAATTTTTTAACCAAGGTACAATCCACTTGTTGCTATTAAGAGTATAATCAAAATCTTTATAATACTGTCTAAATGGATTATCTCTATTATAACTCATTGTTTCTTGTGCATGATATCTAACATCTTCAAAACTAGTTGCCCAAGAGGTATCGAAACAAGTAATTGTGCTTGGGAAAATGAAACAACCGCTTATTATAAAACTTTTAAATAACCAACAAAAAGAAAATAAAATTAAAAAAAAATTGATTTTATTAAAAAATAATTTCTTATTTTTTAAATACAAAAAAATTACTAAAATAATTACAGGTATAAAAATTATTCTCGAAGTTATACATAATATCGAAAAGAATATTAATAGGTAAGTATAATTTAAATCAGAATAATTATTTTCATCTAATTTAAAAAAAATATATATTATTAGAATAAAAAAAATATTTGAAATTATATCAATTTCTGGGTTTCCAAGATGATTTAATATAATTCCATTTTTAAAAGGGTGTATAAAACTAAAAAAAAGTAAGTAACAAACTGTAAGAAACAAAAAAATATTACTTTTTTTAACTATTTTTTGAACTGTTATTTCATTTATAATTAAAGCTAAAACTATTGAATTTAAGTAATATTTAATACTAAATGAGTTATAATTAATATCCATTAAAGATATAAAGCTATGCCAAGAAGCATTCATCCCATATCTTATTTCTAAATTAGATAAACCGAATGTTGCTTTATAATTTTTTATCCATTTAATTATTTGTAAATGATACATTGGTGAGTCTACATTATTTCCGTTAAAGTATGAAATAAAAATTATTGGAAATAAAAATAAAAATAAAAATAAAAAATTAAAATTAAATTTCTTTTTTGAAAAACCATATAAAAAAAAAATTAAACCAATTATACAAATTGGTATTGTAAATATTTTAAGTGGAAAAAAGAAATTTAGTATTAATGAAATTAATGTTAGTAAAAAAATACCATAAATAAAATCAATATTATTTATTAATATATTTTTTTTATTTAATAAAAATTGCTTGAAAATTAACGAGTAACCAAAAATTACTGAAAGTACTATGCAACTTACTGTAAATGTAATTAACATTTTTATCTAAGAGCTTTTCCACTTATTATTTTTTTTCCTTTGATTGAATTTTCATCAACCCAACATTTTATTTTATCTCTACTATCTATGTATTTCTTTAAAAAACCTTGCTCAAAATTGAATGAAATTTTTGCATTAATCGCGTTTTTAGGTCCACAATAAGTGTTATCTACATAGTTTACAGAAATTGGATTTATAAAAACGAACCAAGATATAAAATTTAACAAACAAATGATGTAAATTTGTTTTAATTTACTTATGGCAAAAATTATATACGTAATTACAACTAAAAATAATTGTAAATATGAAAATTCTGAAGGTATCCAAAGAAAGATTATTAAATTTGCTAATGATAAAAAAAATAAAAATTTAAAATTTTTATTTTGATACAACTTTTTAGAATTTTTTTTTATTAAGTACAAAATGTAGAATGTGCTTAAAAAACCAATTGCAATATAAGTTTTATAGGTAAATCTAGCTATTACACCAAAAAAACCCTCATTTACTGGCCTTGCTGCTGTTAACCAAGTTAATGAAAAACTATTATCGTACCATATTGGTAGATAAAATAATCCACTAAAAAAAAATACAGTTAAAAATAAAATTATTTTTTTTCTAAGTCCATATGTGTGATCAAATTCAAAGAAAAAAATTGTTACAAATACAAACAAAATATAATTTATTCTAACCCCCACACATATGGATAGAAATAAAATACTTAGTTCAATATTTTTTTTTTTTAAAAAAAATAAACCAGCTGCATAACTACAAAATGCCCAAGAATAGTCAACTGGCTCTAAATTATCAAAGAAAAGAATAGGATTTGATAGGCAAATTAACAAAAATAAAATTATATCATTTTGTTTTTCCCTAAATGTTTCATAAAATAAAATTATACCAATTAAAAAAAGTAAAAACGTTACTAGATTTGATGCCCAACTTCCAAAAAAATAAGACAAAAATCCAATACCCATTTCTGCAACTGGAAAACCTGTAAACCTAGATGTTATAAAACCACCATCTGATATTCGTCTTTCAAATACATTAATCATTGGCAATGTATCTTCATCTGATCCATAGCCTCCGATAAAACAAAAATAAATTCCTAAAATAAATATACTAAAAACTAATAAGCTCTCAGGCTTTCTAATTATCATTAGTTTATTTTAGAATTTTTTAATTTTGAAAAATCTGACTCAACCATTTCTTTTACAAGTTGATTAATCGAAATTTTTGGTTTCCATTTTAATTTTTTTCTGGCTTTAGCTGAATTACCTAATAATGTATCTACTTCTGCTGGTCTAAAATATTTTTTACTACATTCTATTATTACATTGCCATTTTTATCATAACCTTTTTCATTTATATCTTTGCCCTTCCATTTAATTTTAATATTTAAATTTCTTGCAGCTAAGTTAATAAATTGTTTTACGCTATATTGTTTTCCTGTTGAAACAACGTAATCATCAGGTTTATTTTGCTGCAGAATTAACCATTGAGCTCGAACAAAGTCTTTTGCATGACCCCAATCTCTTTTCGAATTAATATTACCAAGAATTAATTTTTTTTGTAAACCTAGTTTAATCTTGGCTAAACCTATTGTTATTTTTCTCGTTACAAATGTTTCCCCTCTTCTAGGACTTTCGTGGTTAAATAAAATTCCATTACACGCAAATATTCCATATGACTCTCTGTAATTTATTGTCATCCAATGAGCAAAAACTTTTGAAACACCATAAGGACTTCTTGGATAAAATGGTGTTTTTTCTGTTTGTGGTTTTTGCAAAACTTTACCAAACATCTCAGATGTACCAGCTTGGTAAAATTTTGTTTTTTTTGTTAATTTTAATGACTTAATTGATTCAAGTATATTTAAACAACCGATTGCATCGACTAATGCTGTGTATTGAGGAATTTTGAAAGAAACAGCAACATGTGATTGAGCTGCTAAATTGTATATTTCATTGGGTTTTATGCTATTAATTAATTGATTTACAGAAATTGGATCCGTTAAATCACCGTAATGTAATTTAAAATTATTATTTTTATCATATATATGATCAATACGGTCAGTGTTGAGAGATGATGATTTTCTTTTTACAGCATGCACAATATATTTTTTTGAAAGTAAAAATTCTGCAAGATAAGAACCGTCTTGACCTGTAACACCAAAAATTAAAGCTGTTTTTTTCATTAGAATTGTATAACAGTAAAAAAAACAAAATAAAATTTAAATTTTATTAGAGAAATCAATTCAGAATTAAAAAATATTATAATGGATGATTTAACCTTAGTAATACCAGCAAAACAGGAACCAAACTCCTTACCTATAGTTTTAAAAGAAATAAAAAACTATAGATGTAAAAAAATTATAATTCTAGAGAAAGATGATTATGAAACTATTGATGCAATCAAAAATTTTGATATCAAAATTGTTTATCAGACGGGAAAAGGCTATGGAAACGCAATCAGAGAAGGAATTGATAAAGTTGAAACAAGTTTTTTATGCGTATTCTATGCAGATGGTTCAACAGATCCTAGATACCTAGAAGATATGTTAAGAGTTATTAAATATGAGAAATTATCATTGGTTTTTTGCAGTAGGTATGAAAGGGGGGGTGGAAGTTTAGACGATGACTTTATTACTAGAATTGGTAATTTTTTCTTTTCTAAGTTTGGAAATATTTTTTTTTCCCTTAAAATTTCAGATATTTTGTTTACATATTTTTTAGCTAAAAGAGAAGATTTAGAAAAGTTAAAACTTAAATCAGACAATTATTGCCTTTGTGTAGAAATACCAATTAAAAGTAAAAAAAATAATCTAAATTACAAAACTATACCTTGTATTGAAAGAAAGAGATTTGCTGATAAAAAAAAAGTTAAGCCATTTAAAGTTGGATTGCAAATTTTGATTTACATGATTAAAAAAATATTTAATTAATCTTATCAATAAGAAATAATTGGTCTACAATTTTTAAAGCTATTTTTTTTTCAATTTTTTTGGTATGTAAACCTATAACAAAACCTAAATCTTGAATTTTTTGTGCACCTGGAAAAATATTGTTTTTTAAATTGAGTTTAAATAATTTGCTTGCAGGTTGATTTACAAAAGAGCCACTAATAATTGGTCGAGTTTCTATTCCATTTTTCTCAATTAAAGAAATGAATTTTTTTTTTTTTAATTTATATTTTTGATTAATTAAAATTGGAAAAACCATATAACTGGGAGATATTTGTTTATCTATTTTTACAAAATTAAATTGATTATTCCACCTTTTATCTTTTCTTAATAATTTAATAATTAAATTTTTATTGTAAATTCTGTTCTTTATAAAACTACTTAACCTTTTAAATTGAGAATTTGCTATAGCTCCTTGAATATCTGTTGGTCTTAAGTTAAACCCTGAGTTATAAAAAATATAACGAGAATCCAAATTTGGATATTTTTTTTTATATTTATTTTGAAATTTTCCCCTACTCCAACCATGTGACCTCATACTATATAAAATTTCATAATCCTTTTTATTTTTACATACAACCATTCCACCTTCGCCAGAGGTAATTTGATGAGAATAAAAAAAAGAAAATGTTCCAAAATCTCCAAAAGTTCCAAGATATTTATTTTTAAATTTTGCTCCTAGAGATTCGCAGTTATCCTCAATGAAAATAATTTTTTTTTTTTTAAAAATTTTGCTCAATTTATTAAGATCTGAGGATATACCCAATACATTTATCAACATCACAACCTTAGTCCTTTTTGAAATTGATTTTATTAGTTTATCTACATTTACATTTAATGTTTTAGGGTCTATATCGACAAATTTTATTTTCAAACCAGCTTGAATAAGTGGCCATAAAGATGTTGGCCAACAAAGAACTGGAACAATTGCCTCATCCTTTTCCTTAAAAGTGATTTTTCTCATTGGATTTTTGGCTGCAAATGTTGAAATTAAATTAGCAGAAGACCCTGAATTAACCATCACACAATATTTAACATTTAATTTTTTTGCGAATTGCTTTTCAAATTCTTGGGTATGTTGACCCATTGTTATAAATTTGGATTTTAAAACTTTAATTCCTTTTTTAACATCATTATCAGAGAAACCATCTTTTAATAATGGATAAAAATATTTATTACTTTTTTTTAACATATTTTATCCTATGGTTTATTACTTTTCTTAAACCATGATATAATTTTATTTTAGGTTTCCAATTAAACTTTTTTAATATTTTGCTGTCCAAATTTTTTATTTTAGTTCCATCAGGAAATTTGTTATCAAAAACTATTTTATTTTCGTATCTTAAAATTTTTTTTATCATTTTAGCTAAATTTTTAATAGATATCGATTCTCCACTTCCTACATTTATTAATGGGTATTCACTTTTAATAATTTTTCTAATTTTGATCTGAGGTAATTTTAAGATTTTATAAATTGCGTTTGCTAAATCATCTACATGCATAAATTCTCTTATTGCCTTACCAGTACCCCAAACTTTAACCTCTTCATTTTTTTTTTTTGAAATTAAAAATTTTGAAATTAAACCAGGTATCACATGACTTGATTTAATATCAAAATTATCATTTTCTCCATAAATATTTGTAGGCATTAAACAAATAATATTTTGATTAAAATCTTTATTTAAAATTGATGCAAGTTTTATTCCAACAATTTTTGAAAGTGCATATGCCTCGTTTGTTTTTTCCAGTTTTCCACTCAAAATATATTTTTCTTTAATTGGTATTTTTGAAAGTTTTGGATAAATGCATGAGGACCCTAAAAAAATAATTCTTTTTACATTATGATTTCTTGATGAGAGTAAAATATTGTTTTGAATTTCAATATTTTCTAACAAAAAATCGAGTTGAAAGTTATTATTTTCCATTATGCCACCAACTTTTGCTGCACAAATAATTACATAGTCGGGCTTTTTGAGATTAAAAAATTTTTCTACTTTTTTTTTATCAAGTAAATTTAATTTACTTTTGTCTACTGTAATAATTCTATTGTATCTTTTTTTTTTTAACAATTTTATAATAGAACTACCTACAAGCCCTTTATGTCCTGCAACATATATTTTGGAGCTTTTATTAATCATTTGCAATTATATTTAAATTAATTTACTAAAAATTATATTGTAATTATATTATAATTAAATTGAATACATTAATAAAAAAACATAAAGAAAAAAAATTATTCTTATTTTTATCTTCTATCTTTTTTGTAATTTTAGTTATTGTCTTTCATGATCTAGAGCCAGGTATTGATCAAATAAGACACATATCTTGGGCAAAGAGTCTAAATGACAGTTATTATTTAATAGATTTTAATTTAATAAATCAAAAAGGATTTTTTTTTTATGACCAAAATAGTTTTATTCATAACCTATTAAAAACAGCTTATTCTGATATTGGTCACCTTTTTAATACTGTACCTATATTAATATTATATTCACTTAATTTTGTTTTTGATAATCCAGTTATAATTTTCAACATTACTTCAATAAGTTTTTCAACTTTAAATATTATAATTTGTTATCTGTTGTTAAACGAAATTAATCAAGGAAAAATTAATAAAGATATTTATAATGGGTTAATTCTTCTATATTTTTTAAGTTTAGTACCAGTTTATTTAATTTTATATTCTCCTCTTGGAATTCACAATATTTCTGTTTTTTTTTTGTTATGCTGTATTTATTTATTAATTTCAAAAACAAAAAAAAATAATATTTTTTTTATAATTTTTTTATCTTTATTGGGAATATTCTCTCACAAAGTAAACGCTTTAATATTACCAATTTTAATTTCTCTTTTTTATTTTTTTGAAAAAGATTACAAAAATTTAATTAAATATATAATTTCTATTGGAGTTATTTTTTTACCTATTATCCTAATTATAATTTTTTATCCAGAAATAATTATTTCTACAAAAAAATTTTCTCAATTAAGTAATGAGATCTCGTTATTCCAAAAATTTATACTTTGGTTTCAGAATAATTTTTATACAGTGGGGTATATTACATTTAGCTTTTTTTGTTATGGATTGATTATTTTTTCAAAAAAAAAATATAATATTTTTAATTATTTAATTTTTATACATTTATTTTTGTATTTATTAATCGATAGTTTTTCAAACTATTATTTAAGAACAAATTTATATATCGTACACACAATTTTAATTTTCTCATTTTATGGTTTTTTACAAACATTAAAAATTAATAAATTAATTTCTT
>MDTA01228245.1_pt1 | contig 15025 bp, 14 predicted proteins | sample 811151 | NCBI WGS metagenome assembly MDTA01 (sample SAMN05326648, study PRJNA326480) | marine metagenome | isolation source: seawater | place: Indian Ocean: South | collected 2010 | reverse complement strand
TGTTGATTTAATTTTTATGTTAAAAACAGGGATGGATAGATTGTTATTTTCAATTACTCCATTTTTTATTATTATTATAATTCATTATATAAATTTTAATAAAAACTATTTTAAATAATATTTAATTTGTAATTAATCTTAAACATCTATCGATAAAAAGAGGCCGGGGAATATTTAGCATTTTTGATTTTGGTTTCGTAAATCTATAATTTTTTTTAAGTTTATCTATTTTTAAAAATTTTTTATATAATGTCCTATAACTTATATAATCTATAATTTTAAAATAAATCATGAGATTAAAAATTTTTTTTTCAATTATACCTCCAAAAATATCTGCGTTAGAATTATTATCAACTACGGGAGGTAATTCGATGATCTTAATTTTATTAAAATTTCTAATTAATTCATAACGTAATTTTTTTTTTGCAAACTCATATCTGGATAAAATTAATTTATTTGAGTTTAATTTTGAGTGACTTTTTATTTTTCCTACTGTATCAATATAAATAAGTGTCGTTTTTTTATTTGCATTTTTTTTTATAAATTTTAAAGGATTTGAAATATTCGTATTGTAGTATTTCTTATAGTTGTACCATTGGCTTTTATAATCATAACCACAAATAAAAATTAAACTTATTTTTTTTTTTGAATCATAATTTGGAGTATTATTAATTTTTCGCCAAGGAAAAATATCTATTTTATAATTACAATATAATTTCTTAATTATTTTAGTGAACTTTTCACTTTTTCCTATAATTATAATTTTTTTCATTATTTGTTTACTTTTTTATTTATAAATTAATTGTTTAAATTATTATATATTTAGTTTTTTATTATGAAAAATTTACTACAATATTTTTTTTACAATAAGGAAGTTTCTAAATTAGATGTAGATAGTGGAGATCTTACAAAAAAACATCATGAAATAATAAAAAAAAAAAAACTTTTAAGATCTGCTTATAATACCTTTTATGAAGAAATGTCTAATTCATGTGATGATTATTTTAAAGGATTGGGTCTAGAAATTGAGCTAGGCTCAGGAGTTGGTTATTTTAAGTCAATCCGAAATCAAATTATTACATCCGATATTAGAGATGGTTTTACATATGATATGGCATTAGATGCTACTGATATGAATTTGAAAGATGAGTCCGTAAAATGTTTTTTTGCTATTAATGTTTTTCATCACTTATCAAAACCTAGCAAGTTTTTTTCTGAATTAATAAGAGTTTTAAAAAAGGGTGGTGGATGTATTTTGATTGAACCTCATAATGGATTGATTTCCAGATTTATTGCAAAAAATATACATAAAGATGAATATTTTGATGTAGATGAAATTAATTGGGATAAAGAGAAAGAAAACGGAGTTTTATCAGATGCAAATCAAGCATTATCACATAATATTTTTGAAAGAGATAAAGAAATTTTTGAAAAAATATATGGAAAAAATTTAAAAATAATTAAAAAAAAATATATTCTAAACGGTATAAGATATATATTATCTGGTGGCTTAAACTTTAAACAATTATTTCCTTCGTCCTTAATTTTTATATTGATTTTATTTGAAAAAATTTTTTCCCCTATTTCTAAACACTGGGCACCTTTTAGAATGATAATAATAAAAAAAATTTAGCAAAATACTAAAATTTCTCTAAAATTCCTACACTACCAGTTTTTTCCAAAAACATAATTATAAAATTTTTTTTTTTTGAATATTCTATATCTCTTACCCTGTCACCTAATTTGATAACTTCTTGATTCTCAATTTGAAGTCTTTCATTTAAATGAAAAGTATGTATTGACCTTCTATCGTATTTATTATCAAAACCAAGTGAAGAAATATAAATATTGTTTTTAAATTCTGTATCAAATTTTTTTGGAACAAGTAAAATATCACTAGGAGCAATAGATGGCACAAAAAACTTAACAGGTTCAATAAACCCATAATTTTTATGAGATTTTAATAAAGGTGCTTTAATATATTTTTTTTTATTTTTTTCAACTTTACCACCATAATGTTCTCCATAAGATGAAATGGGCCATCCATAATTTTTAATTTTTTCTGATTTAGGATTTATGTTTAAATTAATTTCATCTCCACCTTGTGGCCCATGATCTACTGAAAATAAAACATCTTTTTTTTTATCATAAAACATACCTTGTATGTTTCTATGACCCATTGAAATAATCTTTAATTCTTTATTATTTATGTTCATCAACACAATTTTACCAAAAATACTTTTTTTGTTTTGTGTTAAGTCTCTAAATCTAAATGTTCCAGTAGAAAGAAAAAAATTATCATCATCAAAAAACTCCATTGCACCGCCTGCTTCAAGGATATAAAATTCTCCGTAAGTGTTATCTTTTTTTACACACTCACTAGGACTAAAAATTTTTTTGAAATTCATTCTATCTAAATTAATTTTTGCTCTAATTACTGAAGTATTAAAACAATCATTTTCAATTTCGTTTACATAAGAAATGTAAATATAATCGTTGTGAATAGTCATATTTAAAACTAATCCAGGGTATTCAACAATTTTTTTTGTAGTAAATATCTCTCTTAAGTTATTTCTGATTACTTTTAGTTTAATTTTATTTTTATTAAAGCTATCAATATTAATGTGACTTAAAACACCTGTTCCTGTGATCAAAAATAATTCATCGTTATCTAATTTTAAAAATACTTTTGGACCATTTTTATTAAAAATTTTATTTTGATATCTTGTTAATTGAAAATTTCTACCTAATGAGCTTTCAAAATTTATACTTGAATTTTTTTTTAATATAATCTCACTCTTAACTTCATGAACATAATAAATATAAACTTTTTTTAACTGAAATATTATATTGGGATGAAAAATATTTTTTAAATTCCAAACTAAATCTTTTTTAAAATCTACTTTGTAGATTAACGTCATGAAAATTAAAAAAAGGATAAAAATAAATAGTATAAGTTTAAAATGTCTCATTATTTATAATATTAATCTATAAAAATTTGGTATTAAAGAGTGCAATTATTTAAAATTTTAATGAATAAAATTATATTATAAAAAAGAAATAAATGTCTATCTCAGAATTAATTATTTTTTTATAATAGTTAGATATTAATAACAAAAATTTATGACTAATCAAATAATTGATAATAAATGAAAAAAATTTTAATTTTTGGGATTACTGGTCAAGATGGAATTTTACTTAGTGAATATTTATTGAAGAAAAATTTCAATGTTTTTGGAATAACTAGAAGAAAAAAAAATAATTTTTTAAATAAAAAAGTTAAACTTATCTATAAAAGAAAACTTAGTTCAAAAAATATATCCTATTTAATTGGAAAAATTAAACCTAAGGAGATTTATTTTTTAATTGGTCAACCAAATTCTCAAATTTCATTTAAATTACCTAAAAAAACATTTGAAAGTAATTTCTTTTATTTCACTTACGTAATAAACACATGTATTAATCTTAAAATTAAACCAAAAATTTTTTATGCGAGTTCTGGAGAAATATTTGGAAACAAATCAACTAATATAAATGAAAAAACTGATAAGGAGCCCACAAATCCGTATGCTTTATCAAAATATTTAACAATGGTTTACATAGATTATATGAGAAAATATTATAATTTAAATATTTCAGTAGGAATATTATTTAATCATGATTCTCATTTTAGATCAAAAAATAACTTAATAAAAAAAGTTGCAAATTATTTAAATAAAAAAAATTTCAAAAAAAAACTAACATTAGGAAATATTGATATTTATAGAGATTTTGGCCTAGCTAGTGAATATGTTAAGGCTATGTATAAAATAAACCAACAAAAAAAAGGAGACGATTATATCATAGCATCGGGAAAGTCAGTTAAGCTGAGAGATATAATAAGTTATGCATTCAATTTAAAAAAATTAAATTACAAACATCATATAAAAATTAATAAAAATATGTTTCCTAAAAAAGTATCAAGTTTTAATTCTGTAAATATTTCTAAAGTAAAAAAAATTAAATGGTATCCAAAAAATTCTATATTTGATCTTTTAAGATCACTAGTAAAGTAAATTAATTTTTTTGATTAAAAATTTTATACTTTTTATAAGATTTCACTGAATTTTTCACAGCATCTTCAATATTGGTAAATTTTATTTTTTTTATTATACTTAATAATTTTTTATTTGATCCATGTGTTTTGTAAACATCTGCAGGATGTGCTGGTGCATTAAATAAATTTATTTTTTTAGAGTATCTTTCGATAATTTTAATAAATGTCTTTAGATATATTGGTTTTGAAGAGCAAATATTCAATGTATAAAAATTATCTTTTAAATTTGCAGTAATTAAATTATGAATAATTTTTACCACATCTTTAATATAGGTAAAATCTCTATAATGATCACCAGAATTATTTAAATATAATTTTTTTTTATTGAAAATTGAATTTAAAGATTTATAGAAAAACATATCTGGTCTACCTAATTCTCCAAAAACCGTAAAAAATCTTAAGGCTAAAAACTGGGTAGGGTATTTATTAGAGTATATTTTTGCTATTTCCTCGTTATTTTTTTTACTTAAAGCATATATATTTTTTGGAGACAAAATCTGATTTTCTTTTAAAGGGAAAATTTTAGACTCTCCATAAACAGAACTAGACGATGCAAATAAAAATTTACGAGGTGGATTATATTTAAGATTATCGATTATATTAAAAAATCCTTTTACATTTGAATTCATATACTTATCAGGTCTTATCAATGAATATCTAACACCAACTTCTGCAGCCAGATGAATAACTATTTCAAATTTATTTTTTTTAAATAAAGTTTTGATTTTATTTTGATTATTAATATCGCACTTTAAAAACTTAAAATTTTTATTCTTTTTTAAAATATTAATTCTTAAATTTTTAATATCTTTTCCAGAATATTTACTGAAATTATCTATACCAATTATTTTAATTTTATTTTTTCTAGAGTAATATTTTGCTATAGAATAACCAATGAACCCAGCAACACCTGTGATTAAAATTTTCATTATTGTTTAATAATTTCTAAATTTGGAAGAGGAAATATAAATTTTGTCCCTCTTTTGATGGTTTTTTCCTCTCTTTTTAATATTTCATTCTTGAAATGCCATGGTAATACCAAATAAACATGGGGTTTTATTTTTCGTGACTTAGCCTCTGTAATAATCTTTATTTTTGTTCCGGGTGTAAAAAGATTATTTTTTTCAGGATTTCTGTCTGCGATACAATCTATTAAATTATTGTCAATTTTAAAATATTGTAAAAGTACATTTCCTTTTGTAGATGCTCCATATCCATGAATTTTTGTTTTATTCCTCTTTAATTTATTTAGAATTTTTAATAAATTAATTTTTATATTTTCAATTCTATTATAAAAATTTAAATAAGTTTTTTTTTTATTTAATTTAAATTTTTTTTCTTCGGAAAGTAATTTTTTAATATTTTTTCCATTAATCTTATAATTTGAGTCTTTATGCGCTATAAATAAACTTAAGCTTCCACCATTGATATCGTTTTTATAAACATTCGTAATTTTCATATTATTTTTATCAATCATTTTTTTTACTACAGTTAAAGAATAGTACTCTAAATGCTCATGACATATTGTATCAAATAAATTATTCTTGATTATTGAGAGTAAATCTTGAAATTCAAGATAAAATATTCCTTTATTCTTTTCTAATAAAAATGAAACATCTTTTAAAAATTTATTAGGATTATTTACATCGTAAAATACCGCGCATGCAGTTATAATTTTAAATCTATTGTTAATTTTTTTTTTAATCGCTTTTAATGAAAAAAAATCTGAAATTTTATAGTCAATCTTATTATAAAACCTTTTTCTAAATTTATTAAGTATTGGGTCAACTCCAACCTTTTTAAGTCCTCTTGTTTTGTAAGAATTTAATAAAGTTGCATCATTGCTTGCAATATCTAATACGTAGTCATTCTCTCTCAAATTCACAATTTTATTTAGTTTTTCTGTTATATTTCCAAGATGATCTCTCATTGTTCTATTAATTCCGGACCTATAACCATAATCTTTGTTATAAAGATATTTAGGGTTAAATTTTCTATCTAATTGAACTAACTGACATTTTACACATTTTACTAATATAATTTTTCCTTTAGGAATATTTTGATTTTTTTTAGATGGAAACTTACCTGTATAACTTAAATTACCTAAAGAAAATAAATTTTCAAATTTTTTACTTTTACAATTTCTACAGGTTGTTTTTGAGACCATATAAATTATTTATTTTATCTTTTTATAATTCATTATGTACTTAAGGATAAAAGTAAATAAAACAATAATTTTGTTTTGTCCATTATCTAATCGAATTTGAGTGCACTCACATAAATGATCGTAGAAATCAATTTTGCTTGAATAACCACCTCTTGAAAATATTCCAAACAATTCATTTTTTTTTGTGCCTATTCCTTTAAGTTTATGTTTAACTATCATTCGATAAAAGTAATCGTAATCTGCTGAATATTTGTACTTGGTATTATAGTATCCAACTTGTTTTGCAGCGTCCCTTTTTATAAAGAATCCTGTAGAATGACTAGAATAAAACCCCCAGGTATAGAAAATTTTCCATGGTTTATACCCATGTAAAACAGCCCAATGTTTTTTTACAGCTCCAAAAAAAAAATCCATGTCTCTATATTTATTATGATAATTTACTAATATCTCAATTGCATTAGGTAATAGAATATCATCAGAATTAACAAATCCTATCAAATCGCCTGAGCACTTTTTAAGTCCTTTGTTAAAAGCATCATATATTCCGTCATCTTTCTCAATTATAATCTCTGATATTTTTGATTTGTATTTATTTATCTCACTAAGAGTATTATCTTCAGATAAACCATCAATTACAATATACTCTATATTTTTATAAGTTTGGCTAATAACACTTTCAATAGTTTTCAATACAGTTTTTTCCGAATTACGACATATTGTGATAATCGAAACTAATGGTTTAGTATTAAAATTATTCATTTTTGTTTTTTAAATAAATACCATTATCCTTGATTTGATAAATTTTATCACAATTTTCAAATAATTCACTTCTATGAGAGATAACAATTATAGTTTTCAATTTTTTAAGTGAATTTATTGTCTTCATAACTTCATTCTCATTATCACTATCTAATGCACTAGTTGACTCATCAAAAATTAAAAAATCAGATGAAATAAATAGTGCCCTTGCAATACCAATTCTTTGTGCTTGACCACCTGAAACTTTTGAAAAACCTTCGCCTAAATTTGTATCCTCTTTATTTGGTAGAGAATCAATAAAAGTTTTTAAATTTGATAATTTGACAACTTCATTAAATTTTCTCATAACTCCGTTATCATCTTTATTTTCAAAAAAAGTAATATTATTCCAAATTGTATCATCGAATAATGCAGTATTTTGTGGCACATAACCAACTATAGGTGTGAACTTATTCTTGGAATTATTTTCAATTTCATTATCATAAATTATTTTTCCAGATGTTGGTTGAATTAAACCAACAATCAAATTAGCTAACGTGCTTTTACCTGAACCACTTTCACCATAAATTCCGATCATTTCACCTTTTTCTATTTTAAAGTTTTGATTTTTAAATAGAATTTTATTTTCATTATATCTAAAACTTAGGTCTTTGAATTCTAATTTAGAAAATGTAAAATTTACCTCATCAATTTTTTCAACTTTTTTTCCACTTACATTAAATTCATTATATATAATCGTTAATGCAGGTAGATATACTTTTAATCTTTGTAAAGAGGTTATGATTCTAGTGGATGAAGGCATTAATCTAACTGCTGAGGCTGCATAGATTGTGATGAGTGGTATTATTTCTTTTGAGCTATTGCCAAGAGAAATCATATATATAATAATTAAACAAACACTTATTACAACTAAGGTTTCAATAAGTAGCTTAGGTACATGTAGAATGATTTCACTCTTAAAATTATAATCAAACTTTTTAAAGTTTGATTTAGTAAATTTTTTTGAAAATAGTTTTTCTTTCTTAAATATTTTTATAATTTTAATAAGACGTAAAGATTGGATTGATTCCTGGTTTACAACTGACGTAATTTTTTCTTTTAAAGAATTAAATTCAAATAATTTCCTCTTTGTTGAAAAATATAAAATTAAAATTGCCAAAGAAAAAATTATAATCACAGCTAGTGTTAATGTGAAATTTACATTTAAAAGGAAAATCATTAAAAATAAAATTATTGAAACTTCAACAATTAATATTAAAAAACTAAATAAAAATAATCCTACAGTCCCAGATGCGTTTATGTTTCTTATTAAAGTTCCACTATTCTTTTTGTTATATACTGGATTAATTTCATTAATATATTTTGTAAATAAATCTGAAGATATTCTATGTTGAATATTTCTAGAGTACCTGCTCAAAACGTAATTATATAAATATAAATAAATATTTTTAATAAAATAAAGAATAATTATAAACACACAGGATATGATAATAATTTCCTCTCGTTTGTAATTATTTATATAACTTTCTAATGTTTTTCCTAAAAAGCTATAATCTCCCCCCATCAAAATAGATACCAAAGGTAATAAAACACCTATACTCAGTAGCTCGATAAATGAAGTGACTAATACTCCAATTCCAATAAAAATTAATTGGGTTTTCTCTCTATAATTTAGCAACGATAACAATGATTTAATCATTTTAAAAAATTAAATAACTTATAATTCTGCCCTAGGTGTTTTCATCAAAAAATTTTTTATTAAGATGAGTATATGTTATTCTATAGTCTGATGAATCTATAAATTTTTCAATTATACTTAAAATGTCTTCATGTTTTTTAATTGAAAATTCTTTATTAATCCAATAATCATAGAGATCATCATCATATTGGCTTTTAACATTTTTTTGCATTTTTTCATAATTATCAAAAAACCAATTTCTAGTATAATAAATATGCATCAAAAAATAATATTTTAAAATATCTTCTTTATTAATTTTTAATTTAATAAGATTTGGATTGATTAACAATTTTTTATAATTAGCTACACTTTTCGCATGAATATTAAAATTAAAATTTATATGAGGATTTATTTTTGAGGCATTAATTACAGGTATATTCATATAGGCATATTCAAAACCAACACTACCCAAAACTGTTAATACACAATTAATTCCTTCTTTAGCTATTTGATTATGACTAACATTAGATTTTATTAGCTTTATTTTGGGATATTCTTTAATAATTTTGTTTATTACTTCAGTGGTAAAATTTCCTTCTTTTTTGTGAATATAAGGATGAGTTTTTAAATACCATTCATGATCTGTTTGGTTAGAGATATTTCCAATAAACCTCAACCATTCAAAAAAATCTGGAAAAAGATTTTTTCCATAGACATGAGGGCTATCAATAAAAGAATGGTTTGCAATCAAAAACTTGAATTTATTATTCCTTGATAAAACTCTTTTAACCTTTATTTTTCCAAATGAACTTTTTTTTGCCCACCAAAGGTCATACCCTCGTTTACCTTTTAATCTATCCTCAATTTTTGTTTTTGCTTTTAAAATTCCTGCTTTAACTATATTTTTATCAAGTTTTTTAATTGTCTTTTTTGCATTAAGAAAATTTGTTCTAATAAATAAATTTGATTTGTTAAGAGAATACAAATACTCGCTGTGGCAAACAAATACCCTTATATTTTTCTTAATTGCAATTCTTGCTGGTATTGCAAATGAATATACCGAGTGGCTTATTATGAACGCTTTGACATCATTTTTGTTTATATACTTGTGCCAAAATAAAAATAAAGAAATTTGATCTTTTAAATATCCTTTAAATTTTAGACTCTTAATATTTATTGTCTCATCATTAAAGTATTTTAAATATGAATCATAAATTAAATCTCCAATCCATATTCCATAAATTTTAAGATTTTCTAAGTCTCTTTTATTTTTTATCTTTTTAAAAACATTTTTAGAAATTTTTTCGGTTTTTGTTGAAATTTCATTATCTATTTTTGGCCATAAAAAAAATTTTGATCCCATTGATTTAAATACTCCAAAAAACCTAAATGAGAATAAATTTCCAAAGTTCCATTTTATTTTATCAATTAAATTCATTTCAATTGGTCTTGTAAGAGCTAGATTTCCAACATATGTAATAATGTTTGCCTTAAATTTTTTTTGTAAAACTTTTAATAAATATGAACTAGAAATATGTAAAGAGCTCCATCTTGAAAATTCAATTAAAATTTTTTTATTAGTTTTTTTATAATTTTTAAATTTAAAATATTTCTTATTATGATTAATGAATAAATTTATATTTCGATTAAAATTCATTTTTTGAAAATCTACTTCTTAAAAATTAAAAATTGTCTTTTTAAAATCAAATTTGTACCATTTGTAACGATTTTTTTATTACCAATAAATTCAGTCCACACAAAATGTTGGGGTTTTGTTTTATGTTTCTTAAAAATATCAACTTTTAACAAGGAATTATGAAATGAGTATTTCTTAATTTTATTTTTTTTTAATATTTTCGATAAAGTGTATTTAGAAAAATGATTAAAATCATTTTGCCACTTGTTTTTTTTGTCTGAATAATCCTTAAAATAAATTTTTGTATCAATATCATAATCATTGAAAAAACCATCAATTATAATTAAGCCATTTTTTTTTACAAATGAGAAAAGTTTAATAATAAGTTTTTCTATATTGGTAATTGAATGGGAAACACCCATACACACCGCAATATCAAATGATGGTTTAATTCTAACGTTTACAAAACTTTTATTAATAAACTTTACCTTTTTTAAATTATTGTTTTGTCGAGCTATCTTTAAAAAAGATTTATTTATATCAACACCACAATAATAATTGTTCGGGTATTTAGAAATCATAAAATTCAAAAATTCGCCATTTGCACAACCGATATCAATTATTTTTTTTTTATCTAATTTTATTTTTTTTTTTAAAATATTGAGGCAATTTTTAAAATCATCTTTTGGTTTTTTTAATCTTTTTAGGTCAAGATATGGACTGACAATTTTTTTATTCATATTAATTTAGGCTATCTTAATACTTTAATTGATCCTTTTTTACACTTAATTAAAATAAATTTTTTTTTATTTATAATTGAACCTGGTTTTTCAAATAATTTTACAGTCGAAATTTGAACTTTTTTTAAAAAAAATTTTTTATTATTTTTCTTATAATAGGAATAATAAGGATAACTTGAGGCTCTAACTAAATTGAAAACTTGCACATCTGTCATTTTTTTAAAAAATATTTCACTATCTTTTTTATTTCTTTGTTTAAAATAATTTCCTTTATTGTAATTCAACACTATAAATTTGTTATTTATAAGGTTGTTTATAGATTTAATTACAATTTTCTTAAAATATTTGTAGCTTTTTTGTTTTATTATATTGATGTTATCTGTTTTTTTTATACTGAATGAAATTCTAGATAACAAAGGCCCTTTGTCCAATTTTTTGGTAATTTTAATGATCGAAAGGCCAATTGTTTTTTCGTTCTTAATTATTTGCCAATTTAAGGGAGATCCTCCTCTATATTTTGGAAGTTTACCAGCATGTAAATTTATTGTTCCAAATTTTGATGAATTAATTATTTTATTTTTGAAGATATAAGGAAAACCAGCAATAACATTAACATCGATACTGTTTTTTTTTATCAGATTGTAAACATTTAACAAGTTTACGTTATTAACTATTTTAAAATTATATTTATTTTTAAAATACTTTAATATAGATCTGTCTAAATTTTTTTTCGCAATAAATACTAATTTAATTTCATACTTATCTTTTAAAAATTTAACTAATTCAACTCCCCTCAAATTATTACAAAAAATTGCTAACTTCATTTATTAAAATTAAAAGAATAGTTAATATTTTCAGATTTTTTATCGATAAAAATTTGAAACCAAACCTCAGTGTTAATAAATTGCCAAATGAAAAAACTTGTTTCAAATTCTCCATTTAAAAATTTTTGCCATTCTTTTTTTAAATTTGTAACATTAAAGATTCCTCTTTCTTCAACTTTTTTTGAGTTGATCATATTATCAATGTACGATTTCATAGGTTCACTTCTTAGCCAGATATTTTGTGGTGATTGAATTGAAAATTTTTTAGCACTTCTTACTTTGTTGTGGACAACATTTTTTACAGAAAATCTTAGTATAGATTTTGACTTCCCATTTAAAAAATACGATTTTGTATCAAGTGACAAAGCATATTCTAACAAATCATGTTCTAGGAATGGTAAACGTAATTCTAAACCAAAAGCCATGCTAATTCTATCTTTTAACCTGTTATTTCTTGGAATTTTTGTATTTTGTATATACTCAATTAAAGAGTCTTTTACTGTATCTCCAGTTTCAATTTTTAGTTTATTTTCTTCAAATTCAAAATTACCTGAAAAATCTTTTGAAAAACTTTTGCTTATGAGATTTGAATTAACCAAATCATATCCATCAATTGTTTTTGGCACTATATTTTGTAAGTATTTTAATTTATCGAGGATTTTTTGCTCAGAAATTTTCCAATTTTCACAAAATAATTTTAAAGCAAAATTGAATTTTTTTTTATTTTCAATTTGTAAATTTGCTAAATACTTTAGATGATGCAGTTCATAACCGCCAAAACCCTCATCTAATCCTGTTCCATCAAGAACAATTTTATATTTATCTCTTTTAATTTGATGACAAAGTTTTGCTAAGGCACAATTCATAAGACCACCTGAAGGAGACTCTAAGCTCCATATCATCGGATTTATTGAATTTTTAAACTCCTCTTTTGAAAAGTTTATAAAATTACTTTTAAATTTATATAAATTAGTTGACTCATTTATATAATCTTTTTCAGAAAAATCGTTACCAAAGACAACAGAATAACAATTTGGATTTTTATTAAATATATTTTTTTTTATTCCAAGAGACATCAAAATGGACGAGTCTAATCCACCAGACAAAGATAACGCTAATGGTACATCTGCTCTAGTATTAATTTTTATAGAATCTGATAATTTATCTAATATTTCATCTTTAATGTTATTAGTGCTATTTCTATTAGAAATATTTTTCTTAAAATCATACCATTTATTAATTTTTATATTTTGATTTAATTTATAAACTGCGTATTCTCCTGGAAGAAGTTGGAATATATCTTTAAAAAATGTATGCCTATTGTGGTCTGTTTTACCAAAATTTAAATAGTCATACCAAATTTTAAAATTCGGTTTTGCTTCATAACCGGACGCAATTAATCCTTTTATTTCAGAGGCAAAATATAAATTATTCTCATTTTTCCAAAAAAATAATGGTTTTTGTCCAAATCTATCCCTTGCAAAGAATGCGATTTTTTCATTTAGGTCATAAATACAAAAAGCAAATGCACCTTTGAGTTCATTTAAACAATCTTGACCCCACTTTTCATAAGCTGCTAATAGAACTTCAGTATCAGAAGTGGTTTTAAATTTGTAAAAATAATTTAATTTTTTTTTAATTTCGAGATAATTATAAATTTCTCCGTTAAAGATAATTATTTTTTTTCTATCATTTGAAAAAAAAGGTTGATTAGCTCTCTTGTCTAAATCGATAATTGAAAGCCTAGTATGTAGAAAAAAAATTTGATCTATAAATTTGTGATCATTAAAATCAGGACCTCTATGACTTAAAGACATCTTCAGCTTTTTAATGTCTAAATTATTTTGAGATATGTTGTTTCCTATAATTCCAAAGATACCACACATAATTAGAAAAAATTTTTAAAGTTTTTATTATTATTTACCCATGAAATAATTTTCAAATTATTTCTTGCTAAAAATTTTTTAAATAATTCTTTTTTTTTTTTATTGATCAAAACAAAATTATTCATTCTTTTTATTGGATCATAAACTATTGCACCATCTAGATTATTTAATTTACATCTTTTTTGAAGTGATGGGGTTACATAATATCCCCAGTTTTTTCTTGCTATATCATATTCTGAATTAAGAAATTTTAAAGTAATCTGTTCATCATTTAACAATTTGAAATTTACGCTATTTTTTTCTTTTATAAATTTCATATAAATTTTTTTATTGGAATTTTTTTCAATTTTTCTTTTTTACAATAATCGTTAAAAAAAGTTTTTTTTTTCTTTTTATAAGAAAGTAGATGTATTTTATTAAAATTTGCACCAGCAAATATAAAATTTAAATCTTTTGTGCCTAAGAGATCATTTTCAATAAAAAAACCCCAAGAGGTAACTTTAATAGAAAGATCCTTGTTATTAATTTTAACTTTTTCACCAGCCTTTAATTCAATATGTGATACATCTTTTATAAAAATATTATTTTTTTTAATACCTACTTGAAATTTCCTGGGTGGTTTTATATTTTTAATTTTCAACCCAGTTCCAGTCTGAAATTAGGAAATCTTTTATTTTCCATATTTCTTTATCTTTGTACCATATTTTAGTATTTCTATAGTTCTCACAAATTTCCCAAAACCATTCCTCTGGCTTTTCAACAAATTTGCAAAAAATTTCTATATCTTTTTTTGGAACTTCTGTACCTTTCTTCTTTAAGATTTCTATAGCTTCACTCCTAGTTATCATTCCGTATCTAATTTGAATCGATAAATTGTCAAAAGATCTTGTCATTCCAAATTTATGCCATTTCGGAAAATGATGTAATGAAATAAAATTACAATCAATATCGGCGAAATCCCAAACTCCTACTTTTCCTTTATTTTCAACGAATTCGAAACCATATTTTTTAACTTCGTCTAATATTTTAAATGAGTTCCACTTTATAAATGATCCTAAAAAGATAGATTTGGGTATAAAATCTCTTACTTTGGGTATTTGATAAGGAACCATGTCCTCTTTTGTTATACCATTGATGCCAATCCAGTCATTGGCAGAAGTCCCCTCCATGCAACCGTGTTTACTCAACCAGTCATCATTTAGATCGGTGGCCATTTGCTCATTTTGTGTTCCTCCATAT
>MDTA01030956.1_pt1 | contig 15029 bp, 11 predicted proteins | sample 811151 | NCBI WGS metagenome assembly MDTA01 (sample SAMN05326648, study PRJNA326480) | marine metagenome | isolation source: seawater | place: Indian Ocean: South | collected 2010 | reverse complement strand
TAGCCTGAACATTACCAATTTCGGCGGCACTAATAACACGATCAATTCTGAGATAACTGTCAGCAGCTTTTGCTGGTCCAATACAGACAGCTTCATCGGCAAGATTGAGATACGGTGCGTCACGATCAGCTTCGCTGTAGACTGCAACTGTCTCAATACCCAGTTCTCGACAGGCACGAATGACACGAAGTGCAATCTCGCCACGATTTGCGATCAGGATTCGATTGAACATGATTTCCCTGAGTGTTAGATTATTAAGCCAAAAACCGTGGCTCACGAAAGCTACGTCCGGAAATTTGCTTCACGACAAAAAAGACTCGACATAAGAGAATTTGTTCTAAGCACCCGGGTCGACTTTGATCAGTGGCTGCCCAAACTCTACTGGCGCACCATTCTCAACGAGTATTGAAACGATTTGTCCAGAAACACCTGCTGGAATCTCATTGAAAACCTTCATGGCTTCTACAATGCAAACCGTCTTCTCAGGTCCGATGTGGTCACCAACCTTTGCGAATGGCGGTGCGTCAGGACTTGATGCCGAGTAAAATGTCCCGACCATCGGGCTTTTAATCACAACCATACGTGCCTCTTCAGCCGATTGTGCCGGAGCAGCAGGTTCCGCGGGAGCGGCCGGAGCGACTGGTTGAGCGATGGCAGGAGCGGAGTACGATGCGACTTCACCACCCCTTTTGATTCTCACAGCACTATCAGCATGCTTCAAATCGATCTCAGTAAGATCGTTCTCCTGCATCAGAGAAATAAGTTTGCGAATTTTGCGAACATCGAAGACGTCAAATGATTGTTGGGACCCACTCATGGTGTCCATTTCTCCTCAGAAGGCCGGAGGTTAGTAAAAGTAGTTGTTGAAACAAAAAAAGTATCGGCAAACCAGTAAACCCAATTCGACCGAAATGTACAGAAAACCGGCCATAATCGGGCCGAAGGTAGCCATTTTGGCCCCTTTTCGTCAAGTTGGGAGCAATTTCGACGTTTCTTATACACAGATCTCTCTTGTTTGTGGAAGTGTCCTTCATGGTCGATAGGTCTCAACATTCATGTCATCAAATCCCCGAAGGCCTTCCGAAGCTGCCGGTTCGTGTCAGGGAATCTAGCAAATTCGACTATGGTCGCGTGGTTCTTGTAGTTGGAAGCCGTGGAATGGCTGGAGCTGCCGCCCTCTCGTCGATGGCAGCACTCAGAGCCGGAGCTGGGTTAGTTGAAGCCGTTGTTCCAGAGTCTATTCAGGCCACAGTTGCCGGATTTGACCCATGCATCATGACACACGCTCTTCCGGAAGATGCCGCTGGGCGATTTTCATTGTCAGCGCTATCAGCAATTCAGGCCCGTTGTCAGAAAGCGGATGTTGTTGCTCTTGGGCCAGGGCTTGGTCGGAGCGATGATCTTTTAAAAATCGTTCATGATCTTTGGCAGACGCTACCGATGCCCGTGGTTTTTGATGCGGATGCGTTGTGGGCACTTTCGCAGGATGCGGAGTGGAGGGAAATCCAACATGTTGGGGCGAGGGTTCTTACTCCTCATACTGGTGAGCTTACACGCCTTCTCGGTCACATTCCGTCACGCGACAAAATGCAGGAACGCAACAAATTAGAGGCGGCAGCTATCCGTCTCGCTGGAGAGACAGAGTCAGTAGTCGTCTTCAAAGGACCAGATTCTCTGATAACAGATGGCACGATGAGTATTCGTAATGAAACAGGGAACCCTGGTATGGCCACTGCTGGAACGGGTGATGTGCTTACGGGTGTTCTTGCTGCCCTGCTTGCCCAACAACTCAGTACATTCGATGCTACTCGGCTTGCCGTATGGATTCACGGAGCGGCAGGTGATGAAGCAGCAGAAAGGAAAGGAGAGTGTTCATTAACGTCTAGTGACCTCCTTGAATGTTTGTATACACAAACAAGACGTTGCGTGTGAAAGCATGCCGCACCTTCTTGTTGACCCCCGCACTGTAATGTTTGTTACGAATGTATGAGCGCACTGGCTAGCGGCATCACTTCATCATTTAGGGAAAGCCATACGCGAGTTCGGGCCGTAGGGCGGATTTTATAGCCACCTGTAAATGAGCCAAAAGCCGGGAGGGTAAGTGTTGTGCCGGTCGCCACAAAACAACGGCATGTAAGCCGATCTCTGCCCGTGCCTTTGATAGTAATAGTTGGATGGACATGGCCTGCAATTGTAAAGGAGCCAGGCTGTACGTTTGAATGCTTTGTCTGATCATGAACAAATTGGAAAGGTGGTTCAATAATTTCCTTTTCGCACCGGCTAATACCGATTTCATAAGGCCTGAACTTTTTTCCCAAAGATTGTTCATGATTGCCGAGAACAAGAACGACGTTAGTTCTAGTAGACGACTGAACCTGCTTGCAAAATTCAGAAAACTCCTCGAGCACTTGCGGCGTACATCCTGAACGAGCGTGAAAGAGATCACCTGTGATTAAAAGCCGGCGGGCATTGTATTGATCAATTATGTTCAGAAGTCGCTTGAGGTCGTGTTGTGCTGATCCCTCAGGGATTGGCATGCCAGCGTGTCGGAAAGTTGCTGCTTTCCCAAGATGAATATCGGAACAGACAATAGTCGATGTTTTCGGAAGGAATGCAGCTCTTTCAGGAAGAAGGACAATGTCTGCGTTGGCAGGCAGGCTTTCACCTTTTGCAACAGCGATCCGTACATCTTTCGCGTCTTGAACCCAAGTCGATGGCGATAGTTTTTTCATATGCGTGCCGCGTGCTCGAGCTCTTCAGCCATCTGCGTAATTCTTTCACGCCAGTTTTGAGTTGTCAGCCGTGACTGGATTTGCTCGGCCCAGATTGGGAATGCGAGTGGTGAAAGTCGTGGAGTATCAATGACTACGATCTCTTTATCTGCGATAGCGTCAAGGGATTCAGAAAGTCGCTGGAATTCGAACTGATTTTCTAGTACCTCCCGACGAGATTGTTCGAGAAGCAGGTTTTCAGAGTCGTATTCATTCAAAACATCAAAAATAAGGCCAGCAGATGCCTGCGTGTGTTTTGCTGAGCGGTTACCCCCTTGGATGAGACCTGCCACACGAGCAATTTCACGAAATTGTCTTTTCGCCATTTCGGTTCCATTGAGGCATGCAAAAAGGTCTGTAAGTAGTTCGCCCGGTTTGAAAAGTCGTCGAAAGTCGCGCGCATCCAATTTCAGTTGCTTGGCTCCAGAAAGTTCGAATCCCCAGTCATTGGCCGCAAGTGTCAGCGTGCTCGGTGTCTTGTTTGCAATTCGCCAGGCAAGCAGAGTTGCCAGCCCCTCGTGAACAAGGCGGCCTTCAAAAGGAAAGATAAAGAGATGATGCCCATCCCGGCTGCGGGCGCGTTCGATCAGAAGTGTGTCCTGCGTAGGTAAGCGGCTCCAGGTGGCTTGCGTTGCAATAAGCGGCGCGATGGCTTCCGTTTCGGGAGGCAACCGAGTTGCAGATGAATCCTCTCGGCTCTCTCCCGCCAGCCGAACCTGTTCAAGCACCGCTGCTGAAAGGAGCGTGGAAAGAGGCATCCGTCCGCCATTCCATCTGGGGACTTGCAGCCCATGGCTTCCTCGGGATCGTTTGACATAGGCCGTGAGGCCATCAAAACGAAAGAGTGTGAGTGGCTTACCAGCGAAAAGAAAACGGTCTCCGATGTTCAGGCGGCTGATAAAGGATTCTTCAACTGTGCCAAGCCTGCCACCCCGACACCATTTGACCTCGACGGTTGCATTCGACGTAATTGTGCCAATATTCATTCGATGTTGGCGTGCCAGCGAGGGGCTGGCGATATACCAACGGCCAAATCGTTCTTTGATTCGGCAATAGTCTGGATAGGCAGAAAGAGCATGCCCACCGCGAGCAGCGAAGTCCATCGCCCACTGCCAGGACTGTGTGTCGAGCTGAGCAAACGCGACTGTTTCTCGCACTTCCTGATATAATTCGTGTTCACGAAATCCTCCACTGCACGCCACTGTTACGATGTGCTGTGATAAGCAATCAAGGGCATTCGTAAGCGGGCGACGAGGTTCAACGGAGCCAGCACTGGCAGCCAGTCGTGCGGCTGCGCACTCGATAAGTTCCAATGCATGTGTTGGAACACAAATAAGTCGGCCAACTGCTCCAGGCGCATGACCGCTTCTGCCAGCACGCTGGAGAATTCTTGCAATCCCTTTTGGGCTTCCAATCTGAAGGACCTGTTCAACAGGACCAAAATCAACGCCAAGATCAAGACTTGAAGTAGCAACAACACATTTGAGTTTGCCGTTGCGAAGACCTGCTTCAGCAGTCGCTCGCAGGGCACGATCAACGGATCCGTGATGAAGTGCAAGTTTGTCTTTCCAGTCTGGTCGGGCTTCTCGTATTGCGTCGTACCATCGCTCAGCCTGAGAGCGGGTATTTGTAAATGCTAGAGTGGTTTTGGCTGACTCAATTGCCTCAACAACTTGTGGGAGGAGCCGTAGCCCCATGTGCCCCGCCCATGGGAATCGTTCGATCGGGTTTGGGATAATGGTTGAAAACTCAAGCTTTCGTGGTGTGTTGGCTTCTATGAGTTTGGCATGGTCGCGACGTCGAGGACCGACAAGTGTTGCAATGGCCTCATTCAGGTTTGACAGTGTTGCTGATAACCCCCATGTGATCATTTTCGGGCGAATGGCTCGTAGTCTCGACAGCGCAAGTTCAGTCTGAATACCGCGCTTTGTTCCGAGAAGTTCGTGCCACTCGTCGACGATAACGGTGTCGAGATCTGAGAAAATTTCCTGGCTGTCTTCAAGTGACAATAAAATCGAAAGTGATTCAGGAGTGGTGATGAGAGCCTGAGGCCAATTCTGTCGGAGGCGACGACGATCCGCAGTTGTTGTGTCGCCAGTGCGAGTTCCAACCTGCCAGCGGGAGCCAAGCATTTCGTTCAGGTCGGCAAGTGGCTCTTCAAGAGAACGGGCAGTATCCGCTGCCAGAGCTCGTAGTGGGGTGACCCAGATAATCCGAATGCCCATTTTCTTATGTTGAGTGGGTACGGCAAAGCTGCGACACAATCCACCAAACCATGCTGCACGTGTTTTTCCTGTGCCAGTTGGAGCGTGGAGAAGGCCGTCTCTTCCGGTTGCCATCGCTCGCCAGGTTGCGCGCTGGAACTCGAAAGGTGTTTGATCTCGATTCGTAAACCATCGTTCACATGACGCGTAAAAAGCATCCGAATTAATTACCGTTTCTGTGTTTGTAGTTTTGTTTCGAGAAGAAAGCTTTTGGCCTGTTGGCGTGTTCTGCTGAGAGAGGCTGGTTTCAGTTGCTGATGGCATAGTTCTACTCGTTATTACTCCGAGTTGATTGCTGTTGGCCAGTTGCGTCAAGAAGAAGAGATTTCAATTCACTAAGTGTTGCAGCCTCGTGAGGCAGTTTGTCACGTCTCCATCTCGCTATTCGTGGGAAGCGAACGGCTATGCCTGATTTGTGACGGGTTGATCGTGATACATTTTCAAAAGCCAACTGAAACACTAGTGTGGGTCGTACAACGCGAACAGGTCCATGTCTTTCAATCGTAGTGCTACGAATAATCTTGTCGATCTCAACAAGTTCTTTGTCTGACAAACCACTATAGGCTTTTGCTACGGTAACAAGCTGATCTCCGTCCCAAACCCCAAGGGTATAGTCAGTGTGGAGCCCGGCACGTCGGCCATGTCCCGCTTGGGCATAGTGAAGCACTGCATCAATTTCAAGTGGATTCACCTTCCACTTCCACCAATCGCCTCGTGGTCGACCATGTTCGTAGCTGCTTGTGATTCGTTTGAGCATGAGCCCTTCAACACCACGTTGACGGGCTTGTTGTTGAGTAAATGTGAGTTCATCCCAAGAATGACTATCAATTACAGGTGAGTGGAAAAATCTGATCTCACCACTGGCTGTAGAATTGTGGTGAGGTTTGGCAGGCCCACCAGACAAGGCTGGTTTTCCTTCAAAAGCCGATGGCACCATGGTTAGGAGTTCACTGCGCCGAAGAGAAAGCGGTTTTGAACGAATGTCTTTTCCGTTGGCTTCGAGCAAGTCATATGCAACAAAAATTGCCGGAATTTCAGTGCAAATCTTTTTACTGGCACGCTTTCGGCTGGCCCTTCTCGAGAGCATTGAAAACGGGAGGAGATTGTTTGGGTGGGCTGCGAGCAATTCCCCGTCGAGAACAGTGCCATCAGGGAGATGTTCTGCGGCTTCCACAATTTCAGGGAAGGCATCATTCATTCGTTCTTCGCCTCGGCTCCAGATCGAGATTCCAGCCGATCTTCGAACGACCTGAGCCCGCATGCCATCCCACTTCCATTCGGCTTGCCACTCCGTAGCAGCCCCAAGTTCGCTGGGTTCACCTTTGAGTGGTGAAGCAAGAAAGAAAGGGTAGGGGCGGAGGCTGTCCGCAGGTGTTGGGTTTGGCGAAATGAGTGAGTGAAAGTCTTCGGCAGTCTCGATGGTCGCAGCCATCATCCGTTCGGCAACGACTGCCGGTTCCAGACCAGATATTTGTGAGAGTGCCCGAGCAACTAAAGTTCTTGATACACCAACACGGCAGCCACCTGTTACAAGTTTGTGCCAGACAATTCGCTCACGGGGCGGCAGCCGGTTCCATGTTTTTTCAACGACCTGTCGTTTGTGGTGGTCCGACTTTCCCTTGAGTCCGCGGATCGTTTCTTCGAAACAACGAGAGAGTGATAACGCTTCGGTACTGGGGTGCTGGCTACTCGATTCATGTGTCGGTTCGTTCGGCAAGATAAGGGCAAGTGTCTCAGCCAGATCGCCAACGTGAGCGTAGCTTTCTTCAACCAACCATAGAGGGAGGCCGGCAAACTCCGCAGCCCATTCTTTGAGTGATCGTGTTGATACAGCTCGTAGTTGCCTGGCTCCACATAGGACTCTCAGCCCACATGCCGCATCTTCAGGAGGCGCAGATACAAAGTACTCTTTCAAAGCCTCAATCTTTTGGTTTGTGCTGGTTGTTCCGTCCAGTTTCCAGTACAGATCAGAGAAGCGTTTCATTGGTCACCCTCTGCATCTTTTTTGTCAATGTCGATACCATCCGGAGTGATTGTCTGAGTATCGGGGACTTCTTCGTACGTTCCATGATCATCTGGGTTTGTTTCACCGGTAAACCGTGTTGCAAGTACCTCCGCATGAAGGCCTTGTTCCGTGAGTAGTCGTGCGACGATATCCGTGAAACCGTGAGTGACAAGAACTCGGGGCGCACCTGAAGATTGAATTGCCCGCATAAGGTCTGGGTAGTCAACATGATCGGACAAGATGAAGCCTTTTGGAATTCCACGTCTTCGACGGACACCACGGAGAAGCATCCACCCAGATACCATGGCGATAGATGTGGCACCAAAGCGATTGATCCAATTTGTAGCTGCGGCGCTCGGTGGAGCGATTACAATACCACGTCCCCCGCCTATCTTGCGGCTATGCGGTGGTATGCGATTAATCGGAGGAAGTCGTACACCACTCGCTCGATAGGCTTCAACAAGCTTCATCACGGCTCCGTGGCCATAGATTGGTCCGATTGATTGATCTAACATCGAGGCGAGCCGCTGCGCCTTGCCAAGTGCATACGCTAACAGCACGCTGGTGCGACCAGATTCGGCGTTTGCTCTCCACCATGCATTTATTTCTTGAGCAACAGTTTCTGGATCAGGCCAACGATATACAGGTAGGCCAAAAGTGCTTTCTGTGACAAATACATCACAGGGAATGGGCTCAAAACAGTCGCATGTTGAATCATTTTGGAGTTTATAGTCACCAGTTACGACCCAGGTTGTCCCGTGGTGACGGACTCGCACTTGTGATGATCCTAAAAGATGACCTGCGGGATGAAGTGAAACATCAACACCATTGATGGAAAGGTGCTCGTTGTATTTCAGTGAGTCGATGCGTGCCTGACTACCCATTCGTGTGCGTAATACGTGCTTGCCGGGTGCCGCGCAAAGGTAACGATCACTGCCCGGACGGGCATGATCAGCGTGGGCGTGGGTTATGACAGCATGAGAAACTGGACGCCATGGATCGATATAAAAATTACCCGCCGCGCAGTACAGGCCGTTGGGTGTGATTTTAAGAAGATCGGTCACGATACGATGAGCCTCCTGTCAGGTGGCCCACTGCTTTCTCTGCTGTTCAGCGATATGCTGCATTACCAACAGCCGGGAATCGATAGCCACCGAATCCAAATGGAGCGTAGCGTGGCCAGTCACCTGGGGCGACCCCCGGCTCTGTTCCATACATTTTCCACGTTGGTGTTCGCGGGATTGTTGGCGGCTCATAGTAGCGAGGTCGGCCTTGAATTCCGGTCACATACGGACTGGCCCCCGGCTTGTACGGTGCCTGATTTCTTGGGGTTCGGGAATTCTGGTAACTCGAGGAGTTTGTTTTCCTCCAACGAGCAGCTTCAGCAGATGAACTGATGAAGGCAGTAGTCACAAGAGTAAGAATCAAAAAAGATTGGTTTTTGAATTGCATGGTTTCTTTACGCCAGGTGGACAGAAATAGAAACAGCCAGAGTCTTAGGGAAGCAGTGTCTCAGGAAACATGTCTTTTTAACTCTACCCGGTGAAAGCTGCCAAAGGGCTGAAGATTCGAAAAACCATTCATCCGGGTCGGGTCGTATGGTTTATATGTTTTGTGAGCGGTTTGTACCGGCATGCAGACTTGGCTGGCTTGAGGTTCCTGGATGAGTCAGTCACTGGATGACGAATGTTCTTTTTGCATCCCGGCCCAGCGAATCCGGACAGGCATGTCGAATACCTTTTCGAAAAGATCAGTTCTCCGCTCCGCGCCCCATATATCAACTTGTGGGTTGGCGTCAGACACAACAACAAGGTTCGCACCGTCATTATCAATGCTGGCAAGCACATCCTTCACTTGCTGCGATCGGCTTCGATCAAGGCCCCCAGCGAGCCGTAAGATAGCCGCCATGCTCCGAACCCTGTGTTGGTCATCAGAGGACAGTCGTGAAAAGTTTTGGTGTTTTTTCTTTGGGAATGCTCCACGATGATACCGAGCGATGTTCGCAATCATCTCAAGGTCAGGGCCCAAGATTCCAGGAAGTCGACTGTTTCGTATGAGATGATAGCTATGCTTGTGGTGTTGGTCGTAGTTAATGACATACCCCACATCTTGCAGTCGTGCCGCTGTTTCTAGAAGCTTTCGGTCATCCGGGAGAAGTTCGAGCGATGAGGCTAGTTGGTCGTAAATTCGTACAGCTAATGCCGCAACCGTGCGGCCATGCTCTAATTCACCAGAGCATGTCTCTGCTAGTCGTTCAACTGCTCGTTCACTTTCGTCAGGATCATTTGTCTCACCGCCGAAATGCTCATCCACCATCTCGCGAATGAGCCCGTCTCGAACTCCTCGAGTGTGTACAAGGATCGTATTGACCCGAAATCGTTTGAGAAGACCGTCAATAATCGAGAGTCCGGCGATAATGATATCAGCGCGGTCAGAAGACATGCCTGCCATTGATTTGCGTGATCGAAGCGACATTTTTTTGAGTTGATCAAGAAGGTGACGGAGTTCGGCATGTGAGACTTTGTAGCCAGCAACAGGAATGTCGGCTTCTTTCTTTGAGGCCATGACCAACTCAGCCAGGGTGGTAAAGGTGCCACCAGAGCCAACAAGAAAATGAGGGGCAAACAAAGGCCTGCTCGTCTCACGCTTCAGGCATCCATTAATTTCTTTATTTAATTTGATGAGTCCTCGCTGAAATTCAATGCCGTCAACACCGCTTCCGATTCCACACCTTTCTGTGAGCCGAACCGCTCCTAGCGGCGTAGAAAAAATAGATTCCACCAGAGATCCAGTGGCGAAGACAATCTCTGTACTGCCGCCTCCGATGTCGGCGATAACAATATTTTTTCCGTTCAGGTCAAAGGCATGCTGCACACTGGAGAAGGCAAGTCGAGCTTCTCTTTCTCCAGAGATGATCTCGACACTCAAGCCAACTTCCTTCTGTATTCGCTGGCAGAACTCGGAGCCATTCGTCGCTTCACGAACAGCACAGGTGGCAATCGTCCGTAGTGCTGAAACCTGATACCCGGCAGCGATTTGTTTGAACGTCGCAAGGGCCTCGAGAGTTCTTGCCATTGCTTCCTTGTCGAGTTCTCCGTCAGAGGAGATGCTGCGAGCGAGTCGAGTTGGTTCGCGTTCCTCGTCGAGAATTCGGTAGCTGCTTCCACGAAACACTTCAGCAACCAGAAGTCGTACGCTGTTGCTACCGATATCAATTCCAGCTAGGCGGCTTGCCATTTCCGTATTAAGGTAAATTTGTTTTTGATCAGACGGGATGGTCATGAGGCTTTCAACCGAGAAGAAAAATTGCTGGCTGTTTTTTCTACTTTAGCTAGAGGGTCATTGTTGCTGGCCGGGTTGCACTTCTTGTTGGTATGATTTCAACTATCGATAGCTCCATACTAATTTACCGCTTTCTGTAATTTTCACACGTGACACGAACATTTTCAGGAACCGTTTTTAGTAACCGCAAGGGCGTGACGTTGCCTGAAAACGGCTGCGGGATCACAGTAGGAAACTTTGATGGTGTGCACCGTGGGCATCAGGAAATTGTCTCGAGACTAATCAGTTTGGCTCAGCCTCGCGGGTTGCCATCTGTTGCGTTGACGTTTGACCCTCATCCTGCAGAACTGCTTCAACCACGCCTGGCCCGCCGGTTCCTAACAACTATACAACATCGAGCAGAGCTCCTGCTTTCTCTTGGTTTAGATGCAGTATTTGTTCTCAAGACCACACCAGCGTTATTAAATCTTTCTGCCGAGGAGTTCTATCGCGAGGTGCTTTGTCGGTGTTTTCGTCCGGCTGCTGTCGCGGAGGGTGAAGACTTTCATTTTGGTCGCAATCGCGAGGGAACTTTGTCAGAGCTGCAACGCTGGGCTGCTAGGGATTCGATTGAGCTGGCAACCGTAACCCCTGTTCAAATTTTCGGGACTGCTGTATCGAGTTCAAGGATACGTGGTTTGCTGGAAAGAGGAGACATCGCAGAGGCAAATGAATTACTTGTTTTTCCGTACAGGATAGAGGGGCTGGTTGAGCAAGGGCAGCAACGAGGTAAGGAACTTGGTTTTCCGACGGCAAATCTTGGAGGCGTGCAGACGTTGATCCCTCTAGACGGTGTCTATGCAGGAGTCGCTACAACAGCCTCTGGTGTCCGGTATGGGGCCGCCATTCATGTAGGGAAAAATCTCACGTTCAGTGCCACGGAAAAGACGATAGAAGTTCACCTGCTCGATTTTACAGGCGATCTTTACGGGCAGTTGCTACAGGTAGAGTTTTTCCAACGTTTGCGGGCAACTGAAAAATTTGAAGGAGTGGAGGCACTTACGAAGCAACTTCACGCGGATATTTCGAACATCGCATCATTGTCCCAACAAAATTTAAGAAAACAGCAACCTCAGCAGGTTTCACTCTCTTCAACACATTTTTCCGGGTAAACTGATGAATGACTGTCTTCGGTAAGAATGTCTGAATTTAGCTGCGTCCGTGCTTCACTCAAAGGAAATTTCCATGCGTCTCGATTGGTCTGCGTTTCTCAAAGTTCTTAATGAATCAAAACGAGTAGTGCTCACAAGTCATGTTCGTCCTGATTGTGATGCTCTTGGTAGTGAGTTAGGAATGGCTGGGATTCTTGAGGCCGTGGGAAAGGATGTACGAATAGTCAATGCGCAGGAAACCCCAGCCAATTTACAGTGGATTGATCCCCAACAAAAATTGGAGTCATTAGCTCAAGGTGTCACGCCAGCAGATCTTGATGACCGTGATCTGCTCATCGTTCTTGATACCAGTGCATGGGCGCAGCTTGGGGCAATGGGGGAGGTGCTCAAGCGACGGAGAGAACGGGTAGTCGTTGTTGATCACCATGTGAGTGAAGATGATCTTTCAGATCGTTGGTTTAAAGATACGACGGCTGAAGCCACGGCACGAATTGTGTACGAAATCGGGCTTCGTTTACGAGTTCCTCTGACTGAGTCGATTGCAACGCCATTGTATGCCGGGCTCTCCACTGATACTGGTGGATTTCGCTTTCCGTCTGCAAGTGGTGAAACGTTTCGTGTAGCTGCTCGTCTTGTTGATGCGGGCGCTAGCCCACCATTCATTTATAGAGAACTTTTTGAACAAGATACTCTTGCTAGATTGCATCTCGTTGGGCGAACACTTGCTGGGGCACAGACCTTTAACAATGGTTCCTGTATCCTTTCGACAGTTCGTCAGTCCGACATCAAAGAGGTCGGCGCCTCACCAGCTGATACGGAGGATTTAATTAACCTGACTCTTGCGGTGAAGGGAACACAGCTTGCAGCTATCATGATTGAGCAGCCAGACAAGCGAGTGAAGCTAAGTTTTCGAAGTCGTGGTGCCGCGGATTGCAGCGCGCTGGCTGGGCACTTTGGCGGTGGTGGCCATAAAGCAGCTGCCGGGGCAATTACCACAGGAGCATTCGACGATATTGAGAGGCAGGTGACAGAAGCGGTTGATGCCGCGTGGCATGCTCTTCAGCCAGCGTGAACGGATTACCGAGTACGATTCTCGGTCGGAAGATCAAAACAGGACAGACGTTTGAAAAGGCCGGACTCGCTGTTATGGACTAACGTCACTAACATTTATTATTAAAAAAGGGAACGGGAGGTCTGGACGTGACTGAGGAATCAGATGAAGAAACAACCGCCAAGAAGACAAAGCGGCGGAGTTTCCTGACAGGTGTTGTGGCAATGCTCTGCGGAGGGCTTGCAACGATCACTCCTTTTGGAGCTGCACTCTGGGCGTTTCTTGACCCCTTGCGTCGCTCATCAGGTGCGGCTACGTTTCTTCCACTGACAGATTTGAAAAATGTTCCTGCTGACGGTCAGCCTCGACAGTTTCCGGTGGTTGCAGATCGAGTTGACGCATGGACAGGGTTCAAGGCTGAACCAATTGGAGCGGTTTACATAAAAAGAGATGCGGGGAGTGATCAAGTAGAGGCTCTTTCCGCGACCTGCCCCCACGCTGGCTGTTTTGTGGAGTTGGATAAGGCAGCAGGTTGTTTTCGTTGCCCGTGTCACAACAGCAGTTTTACGCTTGATGGTGGTATCGTTGCGCCGAGTCCAAGTCCTCGTTCAATGGATAGCCTTGAATGTGATGTAAGCAAGTCAGGTGCGGTCTCTGTAAAGTGGCAGAATTTCTACACAGGAATTGAAGATAAGGTAGCCCGCAAATGAAAGATGCCCAGAGTTCTGAAGTGTCTTCGGAGTCGCGCGTGTCAGTGGGTGGAAGTTGGCTTGGTAACTGGCTTGATAGCCGAACAGGCTACCGCGCTATTGTCAAAAGTGCACTCTACGAGCGAGTGCCAGGCGGGGCTCGTTGGCGTTATGTATGGGGAAGCACGCTTGTTTTTGCATTCATGACGCAGGTTGTTACTGGCTTGGTGCTGTGGGCAAGTTACTCGGCCAGTGCACAGACTGCCTGGGAGAGTGTCTATTTCATCCAGTACGAGATGACAGGAGGCTGGCTTCTTCGAGGTATTCATCACTTTATGGCTCAGGCAATGATAGTACTGCTTGCCCTCCATGTCATGCAGGTTGTGATTGACGGTGCGTATCGAGCTCCACGGGAAGTTAACTTTTGGTTGGGTCTGGTCTTGATGACGTTGGTCCTCGGTATGGCGTTAACGGGTTACCTTTTGCCGTGGGACCAGAAGGGGTATTGGGCGACTCGCGTTGCTACCAATTTGGCTGGTCTTGTCCCATTAATAGGGCCATCAATTCAGCAACTTGTTGTAGGTGGGCCTGACTATGGCCACCACACACTCACGCGATTCTTCGCATTACACGCAGGGTTTTTACCGGCAACGTTGGTCCTCTTTCTTGTCGTACATCTTGCGTTGTTTCGAAAACATGGTCTGCATGCCAAGCAGCCAATCACGCAGCCCGATGCAATGTTTTGGCCAGATCAGGTGCTCAAGGATGCGGTTGCGATGCTCGCTGTGATGGCGGTTGTGCTAGGAGTAATTCTGCTGCCAGCGTTGCGAGCAATTCTTGCTGGTGAACCCATCGTGTCCGGACATCTTGGAGCGGAACTTGGTGCGCCGGCAGATCCATCTGAGCCGTATGCTGCGGCCAGACCAGAATGGTACTTTCTGTTTCTGTTTCAGTTTCTCAAGGTTTTTGAGGGTTGGGGAGCGACAGGTGAATTTCTTGGAGCGATTATCGTGCCGGGAGCTACGCTTGGTGTGATGTTTCTTATGCCAATTTTAGGGCAGTGGAAACTTGGGCATCGCTTCAATGTGCTTTTCACAATTGCAATTTTGGCGGGAGCTGGCCTTCTGACTGCAATGGCGTTGCATGAAGATTATTATGCGCTCTGGGCGGACCGGACTGCCTTTGCAGATGTTGAAAACCTGCTCGACTCAACGGGAGGAGACAGCGAAAAGATTGCAGCAGCATTGGGGCACGACGAAAATAAGATTGCTGCCTTTGAGAGCAGGCGTCACAAGTTAGAAGCCATTCGTCGTTCCGAGTCGTTCTTGAGTGCGGTAAAGCAAGCTGGCATAGATGCTGAACGAGCGATAGAGCTTGCAGGACGTCCCGAAAAGATTCCACCTGCCGGAGCTCTTTCATTGGTGCGCAGTGATCCGCTGATGCAAGGGCCCAGGTTGTTCGCCCAGCACTGTGCGAGTTGTCATGCCCATATAGATCCTTCTATGGAAGGGGCAGAGCAGGTTTTTGCAAAAAGTTCTGCCGCAAATCTTTTTAAGTTTGGGCAAGAGTCTTGGGTGCGAGGACTCCTTGACCCAAAGCAGGTTGCAAGTGATGCCTATTTTGGCAACACAGCGCACAGTGAAGGTGACATGGTGTCATTTGTTTCAGATGATTTTGTGGATGAGGAAGTCTGGGAGCAATCAGATAAAGAAGCGGTTATATTCGCGCTTGTGGCAGAGGCTGGGCTTCTCAAAGACGCTGGAAAAGAGAAGGTCGTCAAAAGAGGTATGGACCTGATTGCTGATACCGATCGCTG
>MDTA01018081.1_pt1 | contig 15031 bp, 16 predicted proteins | sample 811151 | NCBI WGS metagenome assembly MDTA01 (sample SAMN05326648, study PRJNA326480) | marine metagenome | isolation source: seawater | place: Indian Ocean: South | collected 2010 | reverse complement strand
CGGGGATCAGGCATACTTCGTCTCGGAGGAGTTAAGCTTGATTGAGACGGCTCGCGCCGTTTCGACCTCCCCACTCGCCTGCCTGACCAGTTGGTCCAACCGTTGGACTCTCGAGTCCGGCTAAGTCCGGACAGCGCCCCAGATGACCAACCCCAGCAGTTTTGCTGGCAGACGTCGCACGTTGACCGCGCGTGCGCGCATCCGTGCATACTGCCTGCGTTGGCGGATTAACATTGGAGTTGCTCATGGAAGCAATCGAGGTGGGTTGGTTCCTTCCCACCAGTGGCGACACAACCGCGCATGGTGTTCCAGAGGCTGAGGTCAGCATAGATCCCTCCTATCTTGGTCGTGTCGTACAGGCGGCCGAAGAGGCTGGTTTTGAGTACTTGCTCATTCCCGTCGATCAACGCTGCTGGGAGGCATACATCGCTGGCGCGTTCATGGCCGCACAAACCCGCTCGATCAAGCCACTCATCGCTGCCCGGCCCGGATACATCAATCCCGTCTTGCTGGCGAAGATGATCTCGACGTTTGATCAGTTCTCCAACGGTCGCATCTGCGTCAATCTGATCGCGGGCCAGGCAGAAGCCGAAATCGCCGCGGAAGGCATCACCTATGCGAAAGAGGACCGCTACGCGTTGATGCGCGAAGAAGTCGCGATCATGAAAGCGTTGTGGACGGCGGACGAACCGCTCACCTGGAACGGCCGCTTCCATCAACTCAAAGGTGCGAGCATTGTCCCGAAGCCCGCCCAACAGCCATTCCCGCGTTTCTATCTTGGGGGCGGTTCGGCGGAAGCATGGGACCTTTCCGCCGAGCACAGCGATGTCCATTTATTCTGGGGCGATACACCCGAGCGCATCGTCGACAATATCGCCCGTATACGCGAACTCGCTGACAGATACGGACGCCGGGATACCATTCAGTTTGGCATGCGCTTGCAGATGATCTGCCGCGAGACCGAGGCGGAGGCCCTGGCGGCCGCCGAGCAATTGATCTGTAACGTTCCGGAAGCGGCACGCGAGATACTGAAAGCGGACACCTACAACTCGGAAGCCAACCGCCGTGTACAGCAGTTAGTGGACGAAAAAGGGTTATGGATAGCCCCGCACCTGTGGAGCGGGCTGACACGCTTCCGGCGCGGTGCTGGTATCGCGGTGGTTGGCAACCCGGAACAATGTGCCGATACGCTGCAGCAGTTTATCGACGCGGGATGCACTTCGTTTTGCCTGTCCGGTTACCTGCACGACGAAGAAGCGGAGCGTTTTGGTCGCCTGGTAAGACCTCTGCTGGTGAAATACAACCAAGGTCGTATGGTCGCCGCTTGACGACCGCCCTCTGACCAAGGCCTCATGCTGTCAGGCGCGTGATGTTTGCTGGCGTGCACTGATGGCTCAATGCGCGAACGGTCGTCAGCAGGCACATTTACAGATCACGATCCATAGTTCATGGCCAACGTCTTCTGATAAGCCTCGCGCGCTCCGAGGCGCTCGCTCCACTCACTAAAGAATGGCGATAACTCGATGTTGTAACGCACCGCGGCATCGAGATTGGATTTCAGCAGAACATCAGCAATGCTGAACTTCTCACCCATCAAGAATTCCCCCTTCCCCTTGATGGTCTCCTCCATACGGTCAAGTTGATAGCGGAAATACTCACGTCCAGACGCTGCTGCGACTTCTGAAGCGCCGTAGATCTCCGCGAGGTCCTCGTGCCTGCGAATAGAGTAGATGCCGATCGCGTCGAGTTCTGTCATCGAGAAAAAACACCACTCCAGCAGCGTTGAGCGCTGCAGCGTGGTCTGCGCGACAAAAATATTCGCAGGCGCCGGGAACGACTCGTTCATGTAATTGAGAATCGCGGCACTCTCGGTCAGGACAACGTCACCGTGTACCAGAGCTGGCACCTTGTGCCGTGGGTTAATCGCAAGATAAGCGTCGGTCTTCGTTTCACCGGTTCGTGGCTGGATGGGCATATGCTCATAACGAAGCCCCATTTCTTCGGCAAACCATAGCGGGCGATGCGTGCGCATGGTTCCAGCGCCCCACAGGGTCAATGTTGTGTCGTTCATACTCGCGTTGCGTTGGCGCTGTCAGTTGTCCAGTCCGTTCCCGCTAGTCTATTTGGCCCGCGCATTCAGGTCCACAACTCGCTAAGCTTTGGTGTGAAGACGTCTCGTAAGCGCGTCAATCGACAGGGCCCAGGAGAGTTTGTTGTGAGCATCATCAACCGTGTGGTTTTGCAGGAATACCGATACACCATCGAAAACTTTGGTCCGAACATGGCCACTTTTGAACCCGGGGTAGCGTTTGCGTGCCGCCGGTTTGTTGTGACGATACATACCAATGACGGTTTAAGCGGTAGCTATGCACCGCATTTTGGCGCTACAAGCCAGATACTTGCGCAGGTTAAGCAGATGGCGCCGACGTTGATTGGCATCAGGGCCACGCAGCGCGAACTGGTCTTCGAAAGGCTCAAGCTCATGTTCCGCCATTTCGACAAGGCAGGCATTGCCGCGTTGGACGCTGCTCTATGGGATCTGGCTGGCAAACACTATGGTGCCTCTGTCGCCGAGCTACTGGGGGGCTACCGCGAGAGACTGCCCGTTTACGCAAGCACGACGCCAGGTCAAAAAACACCCGGCGGACTCGATAGCGTTGCGCGGTATGCGGAGTTCGCTGAAACGTGCCTGGAGCACGGTATTACCGCATTCAAGATTCATAGTTTTTTTGATGGCAACGCGCGCACCGAAATCGACATCATGAGCGCGGTTCGCAAACGCGTTGGCGACAACATGAAATTGATGACCGACCCTGCCTCGTCGTTACCGTCTTTCATGGACGCGGTCGAAGTTGGCAAAGCCTGCGACGACCTCGGCTTTTTCTGGTATGAAGATCCTTACCGAGACGCGTCGTCAAGCGCAGTCGCGCACAAGAGACTTCGCGACTTCATTCGCACGCCCATGCTGATCGCCGAACATATTCGCGGCTTCGAACAGAAAGCCGACTTCGTGTTAGCGGGCGGCACCGACATCATGCACATAGATCCGGAGCTGGATGGTGGCATCACGGGCACGATGAAACTCGCTCATTTCTGCGATGCGATCGGCATGGAAGTACAACTACACACTGCCGCCCCTATTCACCGTCATTGTATGGCTGCGATCCCCAACACCCATTTCTACGAACTTGGCCTGGTGAATCCCGACCGCGCCTGCAACGCGCTGCAGCCGCCCATCTACGCCGACAGTTATGGCGATGCGATTGCAGATGTAGGCGCAGATGGCTGTGTTCCCGTACCCACGGGACCCGGCTTGGGCGTCACTTATGACTGGGACAAGATCAATGCCTGGGAAACCGCGAAGATTGTGGTCGAGTGAACGTCACCCGCGTTGCCCTACAAACTCGATGATCGCCTGGTTCACCGCGTCACTCGCTTCAAAGTGAACAAAGTGTCCGGCGTTGTCCTGAATCTCGACCAGCGGATCTTTGAAGTATTGCGGCAGCGTATCCGTCCACTCGGCAAGTAACACCGGGTCATGGCGCCCCCACAAAAAACGCGTCGGCACTTCTACTATCGGCAACTCGGGTGCCCCGTCCCTTACCAGAGCCATGCGTATCGGATGCGACACGATGTACCAGTTGAATCCGCCTTGCAGATTTCCCGGGCGCATGAAGTTGTCGACAAAAAACTCGATGTGCGCGTCAAACGCATGCGGGTCATACGACCAGTGCGCCAATAGGTTGGAAAAGTAGATTCGGACAGTATCGCGACTATGCCCAATAAGTTCGGCAGCCCAGGGCTGCTGATGGAATGACTGATACCAAATCTGGTTGATGTGTTCTGCTTTGACCCATCGGCGACCAACGCCCGGGTGTGCACCGTTGCAGAAGAACAAAGCGTTCAGGCGCTCGGGGTGAGTACGCGCGAGCAACATCGCGACACCCGCACCTACGTCGTGGGAGGCAACACTGAATTTCTCAAAGCCCAAGTGATCGGCAAGCGCGATGATGTCCTCTACGTGATGTTTCCAGTCGTAACTCTCGAACGCATCGCCGACCGGTTTTTCGGACTCCCCAAACCCTCGGAGGTCAGGCGCTACAACATCAAAATATTGTGCCAATACCGGAATGTTACGGTGCCAGCTCCACCAGAACTCTGGCCACCCGTGCAAAACAAACAGCGTCTGTCCGGCACCCTCGCGCACATAATGCACCTGAATGCCGTTAACGGAGGCAAATTGGTGATTCCATCCGGCACTATGCGGCGTCGCCCGACTCATGTCATTCAAGGTTTCTTCTCCAACTTGCGAAGCGTCTTTGCACGATACCGCGGTCCGAGCTGCGGGTACACTTGTACGCGCCGGCGGTTGCAAGGCGGGGATTGGACTCGACGCGCCAACTGTCCAAGCGTGTCTACCTTGTTGTGGGGCACACTGACCCCGCCGTCAACACGTTAACATCAGGGCGAGACAATAGGCCGTCAAGGAAAGCGGGATGAAGAGAAAGCATCCTGTGAGCCCCGAAACAGTAAAACCCGGTCAGGAGTCGGTATGGCATTGTCCACGCCCTCCTGCACTGGCCGCATGCACAGACCGGGTGCGGTTGGTTCTGAGCGGCCATACGATTGCGGACACGATTCGTGCAATTCGGGTATTGGAGGCCAGTCATCCCCAAATCCTTTACGTACCGCCTGCCGATGTCTATATGGGCGGCTGAAGCCGGTTTCTGGAGGGAGTTTCTGCGAATGGAAAGGCATGGCGTCATACGTCGAGATCCAGGGTCCGCCTGCGATGCGACCGCGGGTCGCGTGGACCTATCGTAACCCGACACCCGCGTTTATCGTGACCGCAAACTACCTGGCGTTTTATCCGCACGCGATGGACGCATGTTATGTTGGTGAGGAAAAGGTTCAGCCGCAGGTAGGCGACATCTACTGCGGCTGGATCACCGCCAACATCCGGGGACCATGCAAGGGCGCCGCCGGAACGGCGGACTAGCAATATTCAGCTGAGCCAACGCGACCCCAGCTCAAGCTCCAAGTCGTTACGTGCTGGCCACGCCACCCGGCATCACAGCCGCGACTACCAAGACCAACGCCCAACTCACGAGCGAGACCAACGCCAGCAACCTGGCGCCCAGTGGGGACGACTCACCCCACTGGTCCGCGTGCTTCAAATGACTCGACAAGAACCCAACAGCCAATGTGGCGTTGACCAACAACAGTGCCATCTTTGCGGTAAACCATGAGTCGGTAATTAGTACCGCGTGATTAGCGGCAAACAACGCCACTCCTGTAGGCAGGATCAACACCAACGAGACCAGCGACAGCGATAGCAGGAATTTACCAATGGCCTTGGCATTGAGATGGCTACCAACGCCGAGCACGCGCAAGTCAAACGCGACTACAGTACCCACGGCCAGTACCACTCCAAACAGATGCACGGCTTTGACGACGCCGTAAACCACGGCGCTTGACTGCATCGCGGCAATGGCCGGAAACGCAGAGAGCTCGGGTACGGGAACGATGTCAGCCGACACGATAGAAGGCCCGTGTTTCGGGACAAACCGATGCGGCGCGCAACCGCTCGAATGCTATCGAGCGGTTGTCGCACTGTATCGTCCCTATCGCTGGCCGTACCCCTATTTTCCGCCCAAAACCCTCGGTAACCACAGCACCAGTTGTGAGGACGTGAAAATTAGAGCCAACCCTACCAACTGCACCAGCATGCCCAAATAGATATCCTTCAGATCCCAATTTGGCACTCCTCCCTTCAGGAAGTATGCGGACAGCGCTACCGTTGGACTCAGCCACGCCGTCTGTAGATTGACTGCCACACGCCTTTGACGTTTACACCTATTTCTTTCCACACACGACCGTAGAACTCTTTACCTCCGCCGTACTGAAACCAGGACAGAAACGCCAGCGCGTCCATGCCAGCACCGACGATCGGCGTACGAAACAGGTTGGCGGCCGGGTGTTTACCACCCCAGTAGTGAGTCCAGGCAAAGCCACCTGCAACCACCAGACAAGCGTCCACCGCATCCATGATATCGCACCGGCCAACAACGGCACCGGCCGGCAGCACTTCGATTTTCAACGAACCGGAAGTGTGCGCCGCGACGTCGTTGCATAACTCGTTCACCATATGCACTTCTTCGGCAGTCGCCGGTAGGACGGATTGAATACGCAGAACTTTCTGCACGTAGGTGCCCGAACTCATCAGAGCCCGACCGGTGGCGGCAGTAGCCGCCAGTGACAGGAAACCGTTCGTCTAGTTTCTGCTCTTGTCGGTTGCCTTCATTGAGTGAGCCGAGTAGACGCACGCAATGCCAAATGACGCATCGGTTGGCACGCGCTTGCGCATAAGTACTTCTAACTCACGTCCTCCAGCACCATGTCCGAGGCTTTTTCGCCGATCATGATGGCAGGGGCGTTTGTGTTGCCGGAAACAATGCTCGGCATGATGGAACAATCCGCCACCCTCAAGCCTTGCATGCCGTGCACCCGTAGTCGCTCATCCACCACGGCCATGGGATCAGGTCCCATCTTGCAGGTCCCCGTCGGATGGAAAATGGTGCTCGACGTATTGCGTGCCCATTCGAGCAACGCCTCGTCATCCTGGTCGTCTATGGCTATGCCCGGTGCATGCTCTTCCGTCACGATCGACGCGAGCGGTTCCGTGCGTGCAATCTTGCGAGCCACACGAATGCCCGCGACCAGCGTTTGTTGGTCGGTGAGCGTAGCCAGGTAGTTCGGATGTATCCCTGGATAGTCATCCATGTTCGCTGACTTCAGAAGTATCTCGCCCCTGCTCTCCGGTCGCAGTTGCAGCACAGACGCCGTAAAGGCCGAGAAAGGGTCCGGGTCCTTGTCGGCCATCGTCGACTTACTGAATGGCTGCACATGAAACTGGATGTCCGGCGCATCCAGCTCGGGGCGGGTCTTCAGAAAGCCAAAACCCAGGCTCGCTGCCATGGCCATCGGGCCCGTGCGATTGATAGCGTAACGGGCGGCGCTCACCGCTTGCTTCAGCAAGCTGTTGACTTCGGTATTGATAGTCGACACCGTCGTCTTGTAGACCGGCCGTGCTTGTAGGTGGTCCTGCAGGTTCTTACCCACGCCAGGTAACGCCTTGATTACGTTGACGCGGTGTTTCTGCAGGTGCTCCGGTGGCCCGACGCCGGAAACCATCAACAGCTGTGGCGAGCCGATGGCCCCCGCGCTCAAGATGATTTCCCGGCTGGCACGAATCGTGACCTCGCGACCTTTCACGCGCGCTTTCACTGCGCTTGCGCGAGTCCCCTCAAACTCAATACCAAGCGCATGCGCGTTGGTGATGATCTGCAGGTTCGGTCGACCTTTTGCTGGTCGTAAGTAGGCAACGGCACTGGAGCATCGACGCCCATTACGCATGGTCATCTGGTAATAACCAACGCCTTCCTGGTCTACGCCGTTGTAATCGTCCGTGGTCTTGTAACCACATTTCACGGCCGATTGAATCCAGTCGTCGATAATGCGGCGCGTCAGCCGTGACGGCGAGACTGACAGTGGGCCGGCCCCGCCGCGCAGCTCATCTTCACCGCCTTCCCAGTTTTCCGCGCGTTTGAAGTAAGGCAACACATCTTCCCAGGCCCAACCAGCGTTACCCAACTGACGCCAATGGTCATAGTCGAGCGCCTGTCCGCGCACATACAGCAGGCCATTGATGGAGCTTGAGCCGCCAAGGACCTTGCCGCGTTGCCACGCCATCCCGCGATTATTGATGCCTTGGTCCGGCTCAATCTCATAACACCAGTCGGTGTTCGGATTACCCATGGTCTTGAAGTAACCAACGGGAATGTGGATCCACGGATATGAGTCTTTAGGCCCGGCTTCGAGCACAGCAACGCGATACCGCCCGTTAGCCGACAGACGGTTGGCGAGCACGCAGCCCGCAGACCCAGCACCTACGATGACGAAGTCGAACTCCATCCGTCGCATTCCTCCTGATTCGACACTGTGACAACCTGACCGGGCTCGACAAAGAAAGAGACTTTTAATCTTAATATTTTGCAACGCCGGAATTTGAACAAAGCCCGCGGCATTTGACAACCGATGCGTCCCGCTTCGGCCCGAGAGGTGTCGAAATTCCACCATATGCGGCACTTGGAGCCTCCCGGTTTACCCCCGGGGCCGGTAATCAGGGATCTTCAACAGCCGCCAACACCGTGTTCCGAGCAGCGCTCCGGTCACGAAGTGTGCCCATCGGGAGCCGTGGTAAGGTCTTCAGCTAGCTCGTTGGTACGACAGACATGCACCAGATACAGCCGGCTGCAAGCGCCACAGCCAATGCCTTGCGCGCCGTTAAAGCCTCCATCCGTAGCGCCACGGAGACAATCAGGACAAGCACAAAGCTCAAGTTAGCGACCGGAATGACAATCGATGCTTCGCCGCGCTGTAGGCCTAGTAACAGGGTGTTGAAGACCAGGAAAAGCAGCAGACCCGATACGAGGGAGAACCTTACCATCGCCCAGGTGACGCGCACGCGACGCTCGCCCAGCCAGGCATAAGCCAGCCCACCGACGACCCAACACAGAGCCCCGCCCAGGAGTAGCGTGGATTGAGTGATGCCCAGCGTTAAGGCAGCCTTTGACAAGACGCCGAAACAGGCGCGCATGAATGACGCGAGTACGACCAACCAGTAGGACGAGTTGTGCAGGGCCTGGGTGTTTGCGTCCGCGCGCCCGCCGTAGAGCAATATCGCGGCGGCCACGCCCAGCGCCACCGCGGTCAGTTTGGTGATCCCCAGTGGTTCCCCCAGGAACAACAGAGACAGAATGACAACGACAACTGTATTCAGCCGATAGATCGTTGAGCCCAAGCTGACGTCAATATGAGAAAGGCTGACGATCAGCAGCAGATTGGATGCGGTCACACAAACACCGGCCGCTACGCAGAGCGCGATGGCCGCAGTCTCACCAGGTATAGTGATGGAACCGGGACCCGCGACCACCAATTGCGCCAGTCCCCAGACCAGTCCGATACCGGCCACGTAAATCCCGCGTGAACGCGGCTCGCTCGAATATCTCTTGAAAGTAAGATCGAGCCCAACTGCGAACAGCAGGCTCAGGCAAGCAAAAGCAATAGCATTCATTACGTTGGTAGAACCCTCGTTCTAACTGGTATCCGGTGTTCTGGTGCGATGCGGCGGCTAAGTCATAGACGCTACAACGTATAGAAGCTACAACGAACGTGCGCAGTTGCGCCAACTTCCTCGTAACGCCGCGGTAACAAGAAACGGTTCCGGCCCGAGGCACTGTATGTCCGCCATACACGCATGGCACCCATGCCATGGCACCGAGGCAGACATTTGCGATACCTTCGCCATACGCCAGAAAGACACCTGGAGCGCCTGACGTGCGACTCGTTCAAATCACTGGTCTACAAAGACCCAACTGGCCATACATTGCACGAGCTTGAGCAGTGGGAACGTTTGCGGCGTTGTTTGCAAGACATCAACGAGAAGGCCGCTGATGCCGCTCTCTGCATTGCAACCGGTGACTTCGCTGGTCGCGGCGAACGTGACGCTTACGATATGGTGCGCAGTAATCTGGACGATCTGGTCATGCCGTATTGCCTGGTCGTTGGCAAGCAGGATGATCGTCCCACCTTTCAGCAGGCGTTCCCCGAGGTGCCCTCGGTACCCGCACGAATTTGTTCAGTACGGTCGTAAGATGGACGATGCGGTATAGCTGTTTCTGGACACGCTCGAGCTTGGTGGGCACAACGGTCGATACTGCGCCCAGCGCTGCGAGTGGCTGGCGGAGGAACGCGGCAAGTGGGCAGATGAGAACGTGCACCTGATCATGCATCATCCGCCATGCTCCATTGGCTTGGCCGGGCTTGATGTGATCAGACTGCTGGATTCAACTGGTATAGAGGACGTGTTACGCGACGCGATACAAAAAAAGCACATTTTCTTCGGCCATGTGCGCCGGACAGTGTCCGGCAGCTGGCGGGGCATGCCGTTTTCGGCATGTCCCTCAACACTGCATCAGATTGCGCTCGACTTTGATACCCCACCATTTATCGTCTAGAGCCACGAGAGACCCGCATACGCCAATCTTGACGTGCAATCAGACGCAAATGTCGTACACATTCAGGACTTCACGGACGACGGACCTCTCTGTCTGCGTGAAAATCAATGGCGGCCAGCATTCGAGCAGGTGCAGGGTGCCGCTGTTGCTGCTCGGGCTCACGACCGCCTATGGCCTTGGAATCGTATTCTCACGCTCCGAACTCGCCTTGCCCTTCTGACTGTTCCGCCAACTAATAGGCCAACCGGGTCAGGTATTTTAGCGTGCCATGCGCGTAGATCATGGTGGCGCTAATCAGACCGTCGTAGTGTCGGGTCATCATGCGCATTTGGTCAGTTGAAGCTCTCTCCCCCACCTCTGCGAGAGTCGCAGCCAGCTGTGCATGGAATCGGTCATCCATCGTTGATCTCGCATCAACATGGAATCGCATCAGTTTGCTGAGAATGCGCAATGCTTTGCCTGCAATGACTGTTGCGCCAGAGCCGAAGGGCTTATGGCGAAACTTCGTCAGGTGCAGGCGGTCCCGACGGTCACTCAAGCTCCGTAAGATAATATATATGCGTCATATTGTTGCACTTGTCTTGTTCGCAGCCCTCACAACAGCCGATTATGGGCCGCTACATTTTTCTGCACGCTGAGCCTGCGAAACGGACACAGCCAGACGAACAGCTTGCGAGGCAAACGCGACTGAACGCTATTGAAGATACGTTGGATCCTTGCCTGCAACGATCCGCTCCAGCGCAGCAAACAATCCGTTGCCTCGCGTATCTTGCGCAGCAAACAAGCCACCATCGCGTGTAGAATTAAGCGTCGCTTGCTTGTGAACTTCGATGTCAGGGCCTGACATCGATTGCGACAACAACTGCGTTTCGCACGCAAGTTGCAGAATCCACAGTCGATTGAACGCCTCTTCTGCGCTGCGTCCGTGGGTCAACAGGCCGTGATTGCGTAGGATGACAACCGGGCTGGCTCCAATGCTCGCTACCAGTCGATCCTGTTCGTCCGGTCGATGGGTCAACCCTTCGAAGTCATGATAGGCGACACGGTCGTACAACATCGCGGAATAAAAGTTGGTGTTCGTGAGCCCACTCTGCTTGCACGACACGGCGATACCCTCAGGCGTGTGTGTATGCATAATCCACAATGCCTCCGGAACGTGTGCGTGTATTGCACCGTGAATGATAAAACCCGCGTAGTTGACGTCCTGTGAGTCACCAACCACGTTACCGTCCAGGTCGACCTTGACCAGATTGGATGCCGTCACCTCGTCATAGCGAAGCCCAAAAGGATTAATGAGGAAATGATGTTCATCACCTGGTACACGACAGGTAATATGATTAAAAATCACCATCGTCCAGCCAAGGTGGTCAAAGATCCGATAGCAGGCCGCCAGTTTCTGGCGCAGCGCCCATTCAGTCTCGTCCATTCCGGCGGGACGGCGGTCCGTAGTTATCTGCGTGACGTTATCCATACCTGCTAACTCCATTGCTAGCGGCGCTCCCGCCGCGATGTTGAGGGCAAGAAACCGAAACTTATCCTGAATCCGATCCGCAACGTTCGCGAGAATCCGCACACGTCGAATGGATTTGTTTAATTCGAGATGGTGAGAAGATTACATACATGACAAAAAATATGGAACGCTGCGCATTCGCTCGAAGCGCTGGGTTGGGCTAGAAGCATCGGTAAGGACTTGCAGAGGAGCGCTCGCTTGACCTGGTTGCTCCGAACGTTTGCGCCCTGACATCCTGAAACTAGGTCCAGAGCGTCATGTTACCGTATGAACTTAGGGTCGCTAGGTGAAGCATGACTCGTTTCAGGCAAACATTGCGGCACTTCGATGGAAGGCAGCTGCATGCTTGCAATACTTAAGACAGCCTTCGTTCGTGAAGTCATTGTGCTGTCTTCACGGCGTCTGTTTCCCAAAGTTCTTTTCGAGTGAGCGGTATGGAGCCTTCTGGGAGACGGTGGTATGTGCTACTCGTCCTGTGTATTGGCCGTCTCGGGCTCGGTTTTCAGTTTCAGACTATGGGCTCCACATCGGAGTCAATCCTGAGCGAGATGGGTCTGAATTATACCGAAGTCGGTACGCTCATCGGTCTGTTCATGTTGCCGGGTATGTTTCTCGCTATTCCTGCCGGCTATAGCGCTCGCTTCGCGTCTGACCGATGGCTAACGGGCGTGGGGTTGCTTCTACTCGGGTTAGGCGGGGCACTCGCGGTGGTAGCGGACAGTTTCGGTTTGCTGGCACTCGGTCGCCTTGCATGCGGGGCCGGATTCGTCTTCTCTACGCTTTACTTCGCGAAGATGGTTACCGAGTGGTTCGCGGGGAAGGAACTTGCGACCGCCATGAGTCTGCTTGTCATGACCTGGCCGCTTGGCATCGCGATGGGGCAAATCGGTCACGAGTGGCTGACCGCGACATTCGAGTGGCGCAGCGCGTTCGCTGTAGCGTCGGCTTATTGTTTCGCTGCTTGTCTCGTGATCGTACTCACCTATCGCGCGCCACCTGGGACGGTAGTCTCGGCCCCGGCAGTGGCTCGGCGACTTCCGCGACGCGAGTTGATCCTGACGTTGCTGGCTTCATTCGTCTGGGCATTGTTCAACGCGGGCTACGTCGTGTACTTGAGCTTCGCGCCCAAGGTGTTGACCGCGGGCGGCTATGCGCCGCTGGAAGCTGCCGCGACAACCAGCATTGCCAGCTGGCTGATGATCTTCTCTGGAGCGATGTGTGGACAAATCGCTGACCGCACCGGTCGCAATGATCTCATTCTGTATGTATGCATGACTGGAGCGACTGTATCACTGCTCATGTTGCCGTTCGTCTCGTACGCCGTTGTTGTCAGTGCACTGTTTGGTCTCGTCGGGGCGGCGCCCGCCGGCATCATCATGGCTTTGACGGGAGAGGCCATGAGTGCTGAGCGTCGTGCGTTTGCGATGGGCGTATTCTTCACCAGCTATTTCGTTCTGACCGCACCGGCGCCCGCCATAGCGGGCTTCCTGTACGACTTGAGCGGCGATCCCTACTGGCCGATTGTGTTTGGTGCTTGCTTGTTCGCCGCTACGGCCGGCGCATTCGCTATCTTTAGAGCAACGCACCGTCGCTACACCGGGGAGTTGGAGGCGTAAGCGCTCAACGTTAAGCGAGCGTTATAAACACAGAAGCACACCTGTCGCGCTACACCTCTTCGTTACAAAGGAAAGGGTTGAGCACAAACCATCACGCGTGGGTGTTCATCGTGTCGCTCGACAACGGCATGCGTATGAATGAACTCTACAATCTGACTATAAAGGACATCTCTCTTGAGCGTGAGGAGATGCACATCTGGATGACCACAGCTGACCTACCAAGGACGGTACCCATGGCATCCAGAGTCTAATAGATCTTCGAGACACACGGCTGTCCGAGCACCTAGAGACCTGGTCTTATTGCCTTCGAGAGAACGTTCCGTTCGGTACGCAAGGCGTTAGGTCTTGAGAAAGATATTGAATACGTGCCTCACGCCTTACGCCACACCTGTGCATCTCGTGTTGTCCAAAACGCAGTGGACATCCTGTACGTCCAGAAATGGCTGGGACACAGGGGCATCGCCATGACCCAGCGCTACGCACACCTCGCACCAGACAGCCTGAAACACGCCGTCAAGGCATTGGCCGAAGCGGCATGAAAGCTAGGTTGCACCCATTGACCACTCCACCTTCGAGAAAGACCCAATGGTCGATTAGTTTTCATAATCACCACCACTTCATTGCAGGATTGTTGTCGCAACAGAAACACAGACCAGAAATTTCACCACCTGATTCTTCTGCACTTTTCAATCGATGGGATAGATACAGACGGTAATCAGTTGTGTTGAACCTGGGATAAACTCAGGAGGTCTCGGAGACGTTAAACGGGTCGTCAACGCTGTGGCAGGGCTGCGTGAACCATCGTGGCCCGTCTTCCGTGACGTAGAAATGGTCTTCGAGGCGCACGCCAAACTCGCCATAAATGCAGACCATCGGCTCGTTCGAGAAGCACATTCCCGGAGCCAGCGGTGTTTTGTTGCCTTTGACCAGGTAAGCCCACTCGTGTACGTCCAGGCCAATGCCGTGTCCAGTTCGATGCGGCAGCCCGGGAACGGCGTAACCCGGACCAAAGCCACCTGCCTCGATGACGCGGCGCGCGGCCGCATCAACCGCTTCACAGGCCACGCCTGGCTGTGCAGCGTCAAACGCTGCTTGCTGGGCCGCCTTCTCGAGATTCCATACCTCGCGCTGACGCTTGTCCGGCTCGCCGAATACGTATGAGCGTGTAATGTCCGAGTGGTAACCCTCCACCGTTGCACCAACATCTATCAATACCATGTCGCCTTCGGCAAGGGTTTGCGGGTACGGCACTCCATGCGGATAGGCCGTAGCCTCGCCAAACAACACGATCGAGAAGCTCATCGGACCATCTACGCCCGCTTTGCGGTGCGCAGCGGCGATGAAAGCGGCAACCTCCTCCGTTGTCACGCCAACGTCCAGAGCGCGCGCCGTCACCTTGTGGATCTCGAGTGTGATGTCCTTGGCACGTTGCATCAAGACCAGTTCTGCCGGCGATTTGACCATGCGGCAGGCACCGGTCATGTCAGATGCGTTGACAAAATTGAAGCGATTTCCGGCCTTGCGCAGACCATCAAAAGTAAAAAACGGCGTCACCTCATCTACCGCGAGTGTCCCCGAACCACCACTTTGCGCGCCTGCTAGGTCAATCACCAGTGCAGTTGGGTCCTCATGCTCTACCCAGCCACAGATCTCACCATCCAGCACAATGGATGCCGCGGTCTTCTCGATCTCAAAAGCGGGACACACGTAACGAATCGGCCCATCCAACGGGACAATGGCACCGTGTAGCCGTTCGCTAGGCCGGCAACGCAAGCCCGTAAAGTAGTACAGGCTGGTTGATGCATCGAGGTAAACGGCGTCGATGT
>MDTA01156520.1_pt1 | contig 15032 bp, 10 predicted proteins | sample 811151 | NCBI WGS metagenome assembly MDTA01 (sample SAMN05326648, study PRJNA326480) | marine metagenome | isolation source: seawater | place: Indian Ocean: South | collected 2010 | reverse complement strand
CTGTTCCTGATAGAACTGTTCGTAGATCGATTCCATCACCACGCCCGAGACATCGAGCCCGGTGGTGTCCATCAGCTCGAATGGCCCCATCCGGAAATTCGCCCCGCCCTCGCGCATTACGTCATCCACGTTGTGCGGTTCCGCGATGCCTTCGGCCAGGATGCGCGCACCTTCGGTGTAAAGTCCTCGGCCTGCATGATTGACCAGAAACCCAGGCGTGTCCTGGGTGCGGACGGGTTCGTGGCCGCATTTGCGGGATATAGCGTCCAGCTTTTCGGCCACCCAGGGCGCGGTCATCTGGCCGTCGACGACCTCCACCACTTTCAGTAGCGGCACCGGGTTAAAGAAATGATACCCGGCAACCCGTTCGGGCTTGTCGCAGCCGGCGGCGATTTGCGTCACCGACAGTGACGAGGTGTTGGATGCCAGAATCGTGTCTTCGGCGACAATGCCTTCGAGTTCGTTGAACAATCGTCGCTTGATATCGAGATTTTCGACAATTGCCTCAACCACCATGCCGCACCCGGCAAATTCCGCCAGGCCGCTAACGATCTGGAGCCGGCTGTTTGCAGCCGTCGCTTCGTCTTCAGACATCTGACCTTTTTCCGCTGCCCGGTTGACCATGCGGTGAATAAACTCTTCGGCTTTGACGGCCGCGCCGTCCTGTGCATCGTAAATTTTCACCTGAAACCCACCAGTCACGGCGATTTGCGCGATGCCGCGGCCCATGGTTCCGGTGCCGATAACGCCGATGGTGTAGTCCGGGGAATTGACGTCCTGCGCCATGGTCCTGTCCTCTTTTAGCTCTAAAGTCCGTTCAGTTTTTCACGCACCGCGACCGCCTCCGCCATGATGCCGTCGATGATCGACTCCGCCGGTTCGATACCATGGGCGAATGCTACCGACTGGCCAATGGACATGGTGCCCTTGTTCCAGTCGCCGTCTTCATAGGCTTCTTTCTGCAACGTGCCCTGCACGTGAGGCCTGTACGCTTCGTAGTCGGTGACGCCTTCAGCTTCCAGCGCCAGCACGGCGGCGGTGGAATCATTGTCGATCACCCGCGAATTATCGCCGAATATCGACATGATGATTTTCGTCCCGTCGGGGCCAAGCTCTGCCAGCCGCTTTTTGTAATCCACGTGCGCCCAGATTTCTTCGGAGACCAGCATGCGGGTCGCCAGGATCATACCGTCGGCACCCAGGGATAAGCACGCCATCAGTTGCCGTCCGGTACCCATGCCGCCTGCCAGCACGACGGGCACGTCCAGCTCGCGCGGCACAATCGCGCCCTGGACCATGGTGCCGATCATATCCATGCCGGGATGACCGCCCGCCTCTGCACCCAGAATAGCGATGGCATCGACACCCGCATTCTGCGCGGAAGTTGCGTGGCGCAGCGTGGTGCATTTATGCATGACCGTGATACCGGCATCCTTGATCTTGGGCATGAAGGCCTTCGGCGAGAACCCGGCGGTCTCCACGAATTTCACGTCTTCTTCGATGGAGATATCGAGAAAAGTCTGCAGCTGCTGGTTAGCTTCCGGCCGCGCGGAAATATACAGGTTCACCCCGAACGGCTTGCCGTCGGATAGATCATGCGCTTTTCGGACCTGTTCGCGGAAATCTTCGGGTGTTGGAAACGACCTCGGCGTGATAAACCCGATACACCCCGCCCGCGCCACCGCCGATACGTAATCCGCATCGGCCAGCCACATCATCCCGCCGCAAACCAACGGATGATCGATACCAAACAGATCGGTAATGCGTGTCCCAATTTTATGAGGCGTCAAGAATTTATCCTCGGAACAAGGGCGCGCGTTTTTCCATGAACGCGGTGAAGCCCTCGGTAAATTCGTCGGCGCCAAAGCATCCTGCCTGGGCCAGAGCCTCCATCTCCAGCGCTTCTTCCAGTTTGACGGGTGCTAGGCCGAGCTGCTGCTTGGCAATACCGAAAGCAAAGGGCGGCATTTCGGCAAGGGTGAGCGCGCGCTCAATGGCGACCTCCTCCGCCTTGCCCTCACCCACCAGTTCGTCGGCAAGGCCAAGATCGACAGCCTCGGCCGCTTTCACCATTTGCGCATAAAGCAGGATCTGGCGTGCCTTGGCCCCGCCCGCCCGCCGGGGCAAGGTGTGCAGGATGCCGTAATCGGGGATCAGGCCGACGCGAAAGAACGGAAAGCCGATGGTGCCTCCGTCGGCTATCACAGCAGTATCGCCCAGCATGGCGAGGCCCGCGCCCGCGCCAACGGCGAAGCCTTCAATCGCCGTGACGACCGGCTTTTCGCACTCGGCGATCATGCGAACGATCTGATGGTTGTCCTTCATGCGACCACGCGCGGCTTTCGAATTCAGACCTTCCATGCTGGCGATGTCTCCGCCGGCACAGAAATGTCCGCCTTCACCCGTCACCACCAGCCCATGCACCGCATCGTCCCGCAACAGACCCGGCAGTTCGGCAATCAGCGTACGACGTACTTCGTCATTCAGCGCGTTTCGCTTTTCCGGTCGGTTGATGGCAACGCGCGAGATCCCATCGGCGCGGCATTCGATATTCACAACAGACATGGTTTTGCTTCCCCGTTCGATCCGCCGCGCAATATTGCCGTTTTGCTATAGCCCGGCAAGGCGTACCAGATGGGCGTCACAAACCGCACAGTCAGAACTGCCAAACCCGGGAACGTGGAACGCGGCCCCATTCTGAATTAGCCCGGCAACCAGATTACATTCGTTGCCGCCGATATAAGTTTCGACCTTCACGCAGCGTGAGGACGAGGACAGATAATCCACGTGCCAGTGGGGTTTTTTGTCGGCACGAAGATGACGGGATACGCGAGCGCGAATACCGCCCGGCCCGTAAGCACTGCCTGCGTAAATATATGTTCCGGGACAAAAAACAGGATTACCGAGGCGCGCAATGGGCAGGGTCAGTTTCTGCCTGACCTGAAAATGCAGGACATATGCCCCACCTTCGGAAGATAGTGTCTTGAGTGGGCGGCTATTCAACCGGCTTTTGATCCGCCAGTGCCTTGCCAAAAGCAGACATCAAATCATCGACTTGGACACCGGCAAATTCTACATCGTCGCGACCGAGGAATTCGGTGACTGAGGACCGCACGTCATCTTCCGTGGCGTCAACGCCAGCAAGCGCGTCCTCGAGCCAGCCGACGGAATCGATGGGACGCGGGTGCCAGTCGCCGTTCAGGATGGCATGCCAGATTTTGCCATCTCGCACAGCCAGCGTCGCCCAAAGCATTCCACCGACGGCTTTATCCCGCCCGTATCCAACGGTATCGCCCGGTTGAACTTCACTGCGAAAACGGTTGCTTTCGCTCTTGCCGAACAGCCAGCCTTCGTTGTCATATTCTGCGCGGAATTCCTCCGCATACCCGCGTTCGGCATCCGTCAGATCACCAATCTGTAGATCCGGGGCACTAAAGGCATGTTCGACGGCGGATCTCGCCATCTGCTCGAGGTCGTCGGCCAATATCTCCCGGCCAGCCTCACGTTCGAGACAGGTGAACCGGGACTGCAGATCCTTCAGCACCTTGTCCTTTACCTTTTCCGGCGGCATCGGCATGGCCGCGCCTGCAACCTCGGTATCCATTTCCTTCACGTTTACGACAAAGCGGAACGTCATCACCCCGTTCTCGATCTTCAGCGACGTCGGCACCAGCTTGCGCCCTTCGACCTGCACGTCGTTAAGGGGCCGGTATTCCGCCGGAAAGCCGTACAGATCGGACAAGGTTTCTGCAAACGCGGTCAGGATTTTAGGAAACGCCTCGGCCGTGGTTTCCGGCACATCAGGATGGGACGTGGGCACGAAATAAACCATGAACGCTGATCCGGTGCCGGTATAAATCGCCCCGCCGCCGTTTACCCGGCGCCGGAAATCAATGTTGTTGTCTCGGCAGAAGTCCAGATTAAGAACCTGTTCGGGGTCTTCGTTGACGCCAACTGTGATGGAATCCTGATCGAACACATTCAGGAAGATCGTCGGAGGCGCTTCGCCGTTGACAACCGCCTTTTCAACGGCGGGAGACACGGACACCGAAAAATCGGCATAGGAGTTCTTGTCGACGATCAGACGCCAGGTTTCGTTACTCATTGCAGATGTCCTTCGTTCCTAGGTTCGCTCATCCACCACGGCAGGGCCATCGCCTAAGGAATCCTCGAATGAAATATCGTCGGCGGAAATCAGCGTCTGGCTTTTGAAGCGTTTGACAATTTCGGCTTCGACATCACCGCTGCCCGACCCTTCTAGCGCCAGCGCCAAATGGTCGCCGCCGCCCGATTTCGCCGAGACGGTCAGCCGATAGGCGCCGGTCAGACCGTAAAGGCCCACTAGGACGCTGCGGACTTCCGACGGGTAAATTTTTACGCCTTTAACCTTCACCATATTATCGGTGCGCCCGAAAACGACCCGAGGCAGGTTAACGGTTCGCCGATGAACCGGATTCGTCGTCTGCCGGATGGTCAGGTCACCGGTTCGATAACGCAGCAGCGGTTGCGCCTCTTTTTTCAGATGGGTCAGGACCAGTTCGCCGCGTTCACCGTCGGCAACGGGTTCGCCCGTGTCGGGATCGACTACTTCGGCATAAACCAGTTCGTCGAAGACGTGCACGCCTTCGCCTCCCGGAAAGGTACGCGCAACCGGCAAAAATTCCGACAGGGAAAAGGAATCCACCAGCACGGTATCCGGCATGGCAGCTTTCACCGCTTTGTATAATGTCGGGTTCCCGGTAAAAGCCTCGCCACCCGCGAAAAACACCTTGGGCGGCATCAAGCCCGCGTCGATCAGTTTCAGCGAAAACGACGGATTGCCGGCGAGCACCGTGACACCGTGCTTGGCGCAGACATCGACGGCGCGTTCCGCCTCGCCCGGCCCGAGGGGAATGCATCCGACGCCATGCGCCTCCATCTGCGACTGATAGAACAGGCCGGCGACGAACATGTGGTAACCGAACGTCACGGCGCACACATCGCCCGGCCCGATCCCACAGGCATCCAGATGAGTGCGCACCGCAGCAATCATGTGTTCCATATCCCCGGCCGTTTGCATCGCGGGTATCAGGGATGGCCCCATCGGGCTGAGATTGATGCGGACCGGATTGGTCCCACTAAACGCGCCGTATCCGGGTTTTTCCATCTCCGCCACCAGATCGGCGCGCGACATCAGGGGCACGGCAGCGGCAAATTCATCGGCATCGGCTACAGAAGCCGGGACCCGATCCTTATAGAAGGGATGACCGGCCAGCCATTCGAGTCGTTCGTTCAGGGTATCGGAGGAAAAGGTCATCAGCGAACGGCATCCGCCTTCGCGGCGGCGTCGTCATAGGTTGTGTTAACATTGATCACCGCCGTACGCTTATCGACATCGACAGCCTTCAGCCCCCGTTCCAGAGCCGCCGGCAGATCTTCCGGCTGCTTCACCTCTTCCCCGTAGCCATCGGAAGCCTCTACGATCTTGTGATATTCGGGTGCCGGATCGAGATACGTGAGCGGCGCCTGATTGGCGCTGGACGCCGCCCCTTCGGGATAGAGACCCAACGTTGCCTTGCGGACCGATCCCCACATCTTGTTATTCATGATCACGGTCAGCACAGGCAAGTCGTATGCAGCCGACACGAAATGTGCGGGTGTCGGGTTGCCGAACATGTAGGAGCCGTCGCCGACCACGCAAAACACACGTTTGTCCTGCTGGCCCAGCTTCACGCCAAGACCCGCGCCAAGACCCCAGCCGAGCCCACCGGAGGGGCTTGTCCCGAAAAACGTGCCTGGCTTACGCAAAGACATATTCGCGAGCGCCAGCTGGGATTCAGACACCAAAATATCGTCTTCTTCTTTTACCTGCGCCAGGCAATGAGCAACCCATGCATTATCCATTGCCGCGGCACCGGACGAGATTTTATCGATCCGCGCCTGATTGGCGGCAGCCTGTTCGCCCTTGATATCGGCAATGCGGCTGCGCCGCGCATCGATCCGCGCCTTTCCGGATGCCTCGCGAACGGCCATCGCCTCTTCCAGTTGGGGCAATGCAGTCGCCGAGCTGCCGCGGATGCCGAGATCACAGGGGAACCCGCGGACCGGGTAGTTTTCATAAAGCGGATCGGATCCAAGCTGGATGACGTTGGCGTCGGGGTTCAGCTTATGCAGTGACGGAATCCACGGCACGTCGCAATCGATGGTTAGCACCGCGTCCACCTCCGGCAGATAAGCGCCGGGCTCGTACCCCATATGCATGGGATGGTCAGACGCGATGTTCACATAGCGTGGGCGATACGTGATTACCGGCAGTGCAAACCGTTCGGCCAGCGATTCCAAGGCGGGGACCGCCGCCCGGTTCTGGCCCATGCTGGAGGTAATGATCAGCGGGTTTTCCGCCGCAGCAAGAATTTCCGCAGCTTCATCCAGTGCATTGGGATCCGCCGCAGCAGCGCGGGCCGGCACCCGACGGGTGGGAGACTGATAGGTAAAATCGCCGGGCTTTTCGGCCAGTACCTCGCGCGGCAGCGACAAGTAGACTGGCCCCCGGGGTTCGGTCATGGCAACGGTTACCGCGCGATCGACAATGGTTTCGATCTGCTTGCCGTTGCGCAGTTCGTAATCCCATTTGACCATTTCGCGCAGGGTCGATGCCTGGTCGAACATTTCCTGGCCCCAGTGAATGTAAAGCGACCTGGACCCATCGAAACCTTCTTCCGTCAGGGGCGTGCGTCCGGAAGTCATCAGGATTGGCACATTCTCACGCGCGGCGTTCATGACCCCGCAAATTGCATTCGCGGTACCCACGTTCACATGAACCATCACCGCCGCCATTCGGCCGGTGGCAACGTAATACCCATGGGCCATGGCCACAACGAGGTTTTCGTGCGGCACCGTGACCGGTGTCGGCGCGCTGCCCTCGCCAGTCAGCGATTTGGACAAGCCTTCGATAATTGATGGAAAATCCGTTCCGGCATTGCCGAAAAGATAATCGACGCCCCGATCTTTCAGAACGGTGAGATAGGCTTCGGCTGCACTGTCGACTTTGATTGTCTTGGCTGGCATGGCTGTCCCTGTATCCCGTTTATTTTTATACCCGATAGCATGGAAACAGGGGTTTATCTAGCAATCCGCCGGATCTTGGATCTCTTAAAAAATATACTGTTTCAGGCGTGGGCGAGATTGTTATGGCGCACAGGCTCCGCGTGCTAAAGCTTGGCGATCATGGTCGCCCGCTTTTCCTTTTATTATGCCGCAATCTTTCTTGCCGTAGGCATACATCTGCCTTTCTGGCCAGCGTGGCTGAAATATCGTGGACTGGATGCCACCGAAATCAGCCTGATTCTATCGGTTGGTGTCTGGATTCGGGCCTTCGCCAATCCCCTGGTTGCCCATTTTGCAGACCGATCGGGCGCACATAAACGCATTATCATGATTTCCGCAGCGGGCGGGGTGGTAACATATGCGCTTTTCGCGTTGGCCAACGGATTCTGGGCGCTGTTCGCCGTTAATATCCTGGCCAGCGCCATGTTCATGGCCCTGATACCACTGGGCGAAAATATGGCATCCCGCGCATCTGTGGACCACGGCTTCGATTACGGCCGGGTCAGGCTTTGGGGCTCGCTGACCTTTATCCTGGCCGCCTATATCGGGGGGTGGGTGATAGACAAGGCAGGCGATGCCTCAATCCTGTGGATGATCGTCGCCGCCATGATCGCCGCTCTCATAGCCGGTTTCGGATTGCCGGAACGGCCCAGCCGGGACGGGCCGGTGGAGAGATTTCCGGCCTTTGCACTGCTGCGGCAGAGGCGCTTCCTGATCTTCATTACCGCGGTCAGCCTGCTGCAATCCAGCCATGCCGTCATATACGTCTTCGGCACCATTCACTGGCGCGATGCTGGCCTGCCGGATCACATCATCGGCGCTCTGTGGGCCGAAGGGGTGATCGCTGAAATCATCCTGTTCGCATTTTCCGGTACCGTGGTCGCGAAGTTTGGACCGATCCGCCTGATGTGGATTGCGGCCGCAGCAGGCATCGTCCGGTGGGGCATCCTTGCCAATTCCACAGATATGATCGTCCTGTTCGGGACGCAATGGCTGCACGGACTGACATTCGGCGCGGCCCACCTGGCCGCCATGCATTACATGCTTCGCACCGTGCCGGAGAATTTGTCAGCATCCGCCCAAAGCCTGTATTCCGGCTTTTCTGTAGGACTGGTGATGGGATTGATGATGCTACTGACCGGCTGGCTATACGAAACTTATGCCGGGTCCGCGTTCTACGCGATGATCGGTTTGTCTGCTCTGGGCGGCGGGGCGGCGATCCTGCTGGCCCGCCATAAATCCAAAGAGGATTAGTGGCCCCGTTCCTCGTGATCCATCGATGTACGGATCAGGAAAAAAACGAAAAACACGGCAAAAAGGAAAATGGCGAGGCCACCATAATAGCCTACGCCGTGTCCGGCGTGGGATGCAACGAATAGCCCGCCTAGCCCCATGATGACGCTACAAAATCCGAGAACCCAGTTGGAAACGTTGGTCATTATGCCGGTTCGCTGTCTGTTGATTGGTCCGTCGATGTAATAACCGCTCTGGCCGGCGGGTGCAACGATCTACTCGGCGGCGTTGGCGGGTGATCCGGGGTCCGGTGACGTTCCGACCGGCGGGCGGCGGAACCGCCCACGATCCTGCTTTTTCTCCACCGGTAGACGAAGCAAGAACACTGGTCCTCAACTTATCGTGAACAGTTGCCACCGATTTGTCACAGAGGCGGAACGTCAGGCGAATTTGAGCAAGAAGCGGACGATTGCTCTCATCCGTTCGCTGAAAATCTTGGGTGTGTAATAGCTGCCGGCGGCCCGCTTGTTCACTTCGCCAAGGGTCGGGTAGGGAATGATCAGACCTGCGATAGCGCCAATTTTCATCTTTTTCTGAATAGGCAGTATCCAGCTCTGTATCAGTTCGCCCGCGTGGGGGCCGACAATAGACGCTCCGACGATGACGCCCTTTTTAGTCGTGATGATCTTTGCGAGGCCGTCCGCCTGGCGTTCGGCCAGCGCCCGGTCATTCTCGGCAAACGGGTGCCGCAGAACACGGACGTCACCATACTTTTCGCGCGCCTGCACCTCAGTCATCCCGACATGGGCGAGCTCCGGATCAGTATAGGTAACCCAGGACAGCGCCGAATAGTCGACCTTGGCCGGCATGCGGAACAGAATGTTCCGGATGACGATACCGGCGTGATACCCGGCAACGTGGGTAAATTGAAAACCTCCCGCGGCATCCCCGATGGCGAACACCTTTTTGTTAGTGGTCCGCAGTCGGCGGTCAACTTTAATCCCGCTTTTGTCGTAGTCGATGCCTGCAGCTTCGAGATCGAGACCTTCCAGGTTGGGGACCCGGCCGGCGGCTACCAAAAGATCTGACCCGGTAACACTTTCCTCCTTGCCGCCGTCCCGGAAATTTACCGTCACGCCATCGCCGTCCTTTTCGATGCTCAGAATTTTGATCTCCTGCCGGATAGTCACACCCTCTTTCAGCATACGGGTACACACGACTTCCGCCAGTTCAGGGTCGTCTTTGGATAGCGTTTTTGCGGTCTCTAGGATTGTGACTTCGCATCCTAGCCGGCGATGGGCCTGCGAGAGTTCGCTGGCGATAGGCCCGCCGCCGATCACCAGCAGATGCTCGGGCGCTTCGGTCCGATCAAACACCGTTTCGTTGGTAAGATAAGGAACAGTCCCCAGGCCCGGGATCGGCGGCGCGCACGAATGCGATCCCGTGGAAATTACAACTCTCTTTGCCTTCACGACGGTATCGCCCGCCTGAATGCTGGTCGGGCCAACAAACTTTCCCTTTGCTTGAATGACCCTGACGCCGAGACCTTCGAAGCGTTCGACAGAATCATGCGGCGCGATGGCGCCGATGACGCCGTGGACGTGATCGTGAACCTTTTGGAAGTCAACGACCGGTTCCGCGGCGCCTATGCCGAACTTGTCGGCGGAGCGGATGGCTTGGGCAGCATGAGCGGCGGCGATCATCGATTTTGACGGAACGCAGCCATAGTTCAGGCAATCGCCACCCATCTTGCCGGGTTCGAACAGGACAACCTCTGCACCCATCTGCGAAGCCCCAGCGGCAACCAACAACCCGCCGGAACCGCCACCGATGACACAGATATCAGCGGAAATTTCGTTTGCCATTGAGAAGACCTTCGATCATTTGGCCGCGCCGTCTTTACGAGCCTTTAGGCGTTTATAGACGATGGGAATGCAGGTAAGCGCCGCCAGCCCCATTATGGGCGCAAGAAAGCGCGGCTCAAAGATGATTCCAAAATTCAGATCGCCGCCAGCATCGAGAACCGCGCCGGCCCCATCGCCCACCAAGGCATAGACAAAGGTGCCGGGGATGATGCCCAGCAGCGTACCGATCGTGTAGGTGCGCAGGCTGACACCCAGAAACGCGGATACCAAATTAACCAGCCAGAACGGGAATAGCGGCACTAGGCGCAGGATAAGCAAATAGCTCATCTCATTTTCGCGAAATCCGGCTTCCATCCGCTTTATGGCTGGTCCCGCTTTCGCACGTAGGGTTTCGCCGAGGGCGTATCTGGCGACGAGAAAAACCCCGACGGCCCCGATGGTCGCACCCACGACTACGTATACTGTTCCGAGGTATGGGCCGAACATGAATCCGCCGGCGATGGTAATAAACACGGCTCCGGGTAACGAAAACGCCACGGCCAGTGCGTAAATAGCGGCAAAAGCTATGGCAGTGAGCACCCAGTGGTTGGCAACCCAACCCTGCAGGGTTTCCCGGTGTTCCTTTAACGCGTTTAGCGACAAAAATTTGTCGAGACCGAAGACGAAAAACACCACCAGACCGATTGCAAGCAACGCCAGCGCAACGATCCTGCCGGCGGAGACTGACAATTTACTGTCAGCAGACGACTTCCCCTGTTCGTTAGACGTATCTATTTTTGGGCCTTTATTCGTTAAACGGCGTTCAGAACCGATAGTAATCGGGGAGGATTAGGACTGAGTTACCATAATTATTCCGGTCCATAGAAATTGTGCAAAACATGGCAAGCTGTTGTACGCACCGAATACCTTTATTGATCGATCGCGATACCCTAATCAATATTCCCTCAACAAAGCGTGAAATAGCGAAAAACGCCGTCAGGAGAGCGAGGTTCTGTTTCGTTGACTTGGACCGGCCAAATCACTATACAGCGGCCCTGAATTTCGACCAGATTCTCGTGGGAGCGAGCCCGTGAAACGTACATTTCAGCCGAGCGTCCTAGTGCGCAAACGCAGGCATGGCTTCCGTGCGCGCAAACAGACCGTGGGTGGCCGCCGGGTTTTGTCCCGCCGCCGTTCCAAGGGCCGTAAGCGCCTGTCAGCCTGATAGCCGGGGCGCTAATGCTTGAGCGCCTGAAAACCCGCCGTCAATTTCTCAGAATTGCGGCAGAAAACCGGAAGTGGGCCGCGCCAGGCCTAGTTCTCCAGGCAGCGCCCCGTCCGGCCTCCGATGCCTGTGAAACAACAGGCCCTCGATACGGTTTGACGGTAACCAAACGCGTCGGGAACGCGGTTGTTCGGAACCGAATCCGAAGACGCTTGAGAGCGGCAGCGGAAGACGTTCTGCCGCATTGCGCCGCGCCGTCTTATGACTATGTTCTTATCGGTCGGGCGGTGACACCCAACAGGAGTTTTTCGGACCTGAAGGAAGACCTTCGGATAGGTCTCGTAAAACTAGGGGTTATGAACGATAACGGCTGACCGCCGAGAAAACATAGGCGTAGCCGTCAGGGAAGCATTCGACTGGATGAAGACAATAAGCAAAATATCGGGATGGCTGATCATGGGACTCGCCCGCGGATACCAGCTTTTCCTATCCCCGGTCCTACCGCAAACCTGCCGCTTCCATCCCACCTGTTCGGGATATGCGATCGAGGCGGTGAAAACCCATGGCTCCACTCGCGGAGCGTTGCTCGCGCTAAGGCGGATAGCCCGCTGTCACCCGTGGGGAGGCAATGGCGGGTTCGACCCGGTCCCGAAATCGGATAGGCGATAGATCATGGAACAACGCAATCTGATCATGGCGATCGTCATGTCGGTATCGATCCTGCTGGGTTGGCAGATTTTGATCGAAGCACCACGCATGGACCAAGAGCGGGCACGTCTGGAAGCCGAGAAAGCGCAAAAAGCAAAGGAAAGCGCCCAGCAGACACAGCCCGGCGCGCCGCCTGTCAGTGCCCCCGGGTCGGCCCCGCCGCCAGCCACGGCGCTCCCGCCGGGCACTGCACCCGTAGCGCCGGTCGCAGGCCAGCCTGCCAAGGTCTCCCGAGACGCGGTTATCAATGCGGCGCCGCGGGTCAAAATTACGACGGGCCGCGTTGTGGGATCGGTCCGCCTGAAGGGGGCGGTGATCGACGACCTGACCCTGCTGGATTACCGGCAGACTTTAAAAAAAGACAGCAAGGAAATCGTTCTGCTGGCGCCACAGGGAACCGAGAATCCCTATTTCGCCCGGTTCGGCTGGGTGTCGCAGACTCAGGGTATCGCCGTACCGGGGCCGAACACCGTCTGGACGGCGGATCGGGAATCCCTCTCGGTGGACACTCCGGTAACGCTAAGCTGGACCAACCCGGACGGCATCGTCTTCCGCCAGACGATCGCCATCGACGAGAACTATATGTTCACGGTCCGGCAGCGTATCGAGAACCAGGGCAACAAGTCTGCCTCCATTCATCCATTCGGTTTGATCTCTCTTTCCGGCACACCTGAGGTAACGGAATTTTTCATCCTGCATGAAGGATTGATAGGCGCCTTTGGTGAAACCCTTACCGAAATTGACTATGACGACCTGCAGGATGAAACCAATGGCATTCGGTCGCAGGCCACGACAGGTGGATGGATTGGGATAACCAGCCAGTACTTCGCGACCTCACTTGCCCCCGATCAAAAGACGCGGAACACTAGCCGCTTCGTCCACACCGCGCCAAACGGCAAGGACAAGTACCAGGTCGACTACCTCGCCGCCGCACAGGCAGTAAACCCTGGGCAAACGGTGGAGTTCACCACGCGCCTGTTCGCCGGCGCCAAAGAGGTCCGGCTGCTCGATTCCTATCGCGACAATCTCGGGCTGCCGATATTCGATAAGCTGGTCGATTTTGGCTGGTTCTATTATCTGACCAAGCCGATTTTCTATGCGATAGATTACTTCAACCGATTGCTCGGCAATTTTGGGCTCGCGATCCTGTTGCTAACGGTTCTGATCAAGATCGCGTTCTTCCCGTTGGCCAACAAATCCTACCGGTCAATGAGCCGGCTGAAAAAACTTCAGCCGAAGATGGTGGAAGTCCGGGAGCGTTATAAGGACGACAAGCAGCGCCAAAACCAGGCGATGATGGAAATGTACAAGAAGGAAGGCGCCAACCCGATGTCGGGCTGCTTTCCGATCCTGATCCAGATCCCGGTCTTCTTCGCCCTTTATAAGGTTCTGTTTGTTACCATCGAAATGCGCCACGCGCCGTTTTTCGGCTGGATTCAGGATCTGTCAGCCCCCGATCCACTAGGCTTGCTGACGGCGTTCGGCATCTTCTCGTGGGACGTGCCGGGCAGCCTGCAGATTGTGAACATCGGTATCTGGCCGATCATCATGGGCCTAACCATGTTCCTGCAGCAGAAGTTGAACCCGCAGCCCGCGGACCCGATGCAGCAGAAAATTTTCATGTTCCTGCCGTTCGTGTTTACTTTCCTGCTAGGGCAGTTCCCAGCCGGGCTGGTGATTTACTGGGCCTGGAACAACCTGCTGTCTATTGCGCAGCAATGGCTGATCATGCGGCAGATGGGCATTTCGGCATCGGGTGAAGCGATAAACGAAGAACCGCCCAAAGCTCCGCCGCGAGGTAACAAGAATAAGAAAAGGGCGGAAGAAGCTACAGAAGAAAAATCCGCACCGGCATCCAAAGCGAAGGCAAAGAGCAAAAAGTCCCGCCGACAGCGCAAGAAACGTTGAACCTAACCGGAGGGACCGGACATGACCGGCAACCCCGAGCAGCTTGATACATCGGCCACAGACGACCTGGAGCGTGGGCGGTGGCTGTTCGCGCAGGAGTGCCAGTTCATTTCTAGTGCCGCCACCTATGACGGGGTTCCAGATGCTCACCTTCCTGAAATCGCTTTTGTCGGCCGGTCGAATGTAGGCAAATCCACCCTGATCAATGCACTGACCAGCCGGAAGACCCTGGCACGGACATCGAATACACCTGGGCGGACACAGATGATCAATTTTTTTCAACTGGCGGACGCGCTGATGCTAGCCGACCTCCCGGGGTATGGGTATGCCCGTGCCTCCAAATCGGAAATCAAGCGATGGACCGCCCTGATTTTCGACTATCTGCGCGGGCGCCCGTCACTGCGCCGAGTATGCTTGTTGATCGATGCCCGCCACGGGCTGAAAGATAACGATATCGGCGTGATGAAGGATCTGGACGAAGCCGCCGTGTCCTATCAGATGGTCCTGACCAAATGCGACAAGGTAAAGCCCGGTCCTCTGACGTGCCTGGTTGAAGAGACCTCCGGTCGCGTCTCAAAACATGTCGCCGCCCATCCGGAACTGATCGTCACCAGTTCGGCCAAGGGTACCGGGATCAAACATTTACGCTCGGAACTGGCCAAAATCGCTGAATTCCGTTAAACGCGGGTCGAATTTCGGCGTTCCGCCCTTCAATCCGCCAGTGAGTGCCCGATGGCAGACAGCACCAAGAACGAGTCGCGCAACATTTCGGAAATAAAATCCCTGCTGCGCACCGCAGAAACCCTGACTGAAGCCCTGCCCTATCTGCAGGAATTCGGCGGCAAGACATTTGTCATCAAATATGGCGGTCACGCTATGGGCGACGACAAGCTGGCCGCCCAGTTCGCCCAGGACATCGTGCTGCTGAAACAGGTGGGCATAAACCCCGTCATCGTGCACGGCGGGGGACCACAGATCGGCGCGATGCTGAAGCAGATGAAAATCGAAAGCGAATTCATTGACGGACT
>MDTA01130292.1_pt1 | contig 15032 bp, 14 predicted proteins | sample 811151 | NCBI WGS metagenome assembly MDTA01 (sample SAMN05326648, study PRJNA326480) | marine metagenome | isolation source: seawater | place: Indian Ocean: South | collected 2010 | reverse complement strand
CATAGTGACCAACCGTCATCTATTATTATATTTTGTCCATTAATATGTTTTGAATCTTCACTTATTAAAAAATTAATTAAACCATTTAAATCCTCTGGGTGAAGTAAGCCCTTTGAATTACAATGTTTTTTATAATTAGAAATAAATCTTTTTTCTTGATTATCTTCTATACCGCCTGGACTTACACAATTAATTCTAAGTCCTTTTTTCCTATAATACTTTGCAAGGTATTTGGTCATAGAAATAATTCCCGATTTAATTGCTCCATATTCAACTGGGCTATAAGCTTTACTGTAATAATCCTCAAAATTTGGGGAAGAGAAACCATAAATTGAAGAGAAAAAAATTAGATTTCCTTTTTTTTTTTTTAAAAAATATTTTATTAAATGCTTCGCAAAAATAATTGAAGATCCCAATTGTTCATTTAAGTTCTTATTCAAGTTACTTTGTTTTAAATTTTCAAGTTTATTTCCCCAATCATTAGTTTTTGGATATAAACAGTGTAAAAAAACATCAATGTGCCCTAGTTTTTTTAATGCAAAATTAATAAAATTTTGAATATTTTTTTCTTTAGTAAGATCAGACTTGAATAAAAATAAATTTTTTTTGGAATACTTTCTTATATTTTTAGTAAAAAATTTATCACCACATACTATATTATGGTTTTTGCTAAAAAAATAATTAGCTATACTTTTTCCCAGCCTACCGTTACCACCTGAAATTAAAATATTTTTTTTCATTTGTTTGCCATTAGTTTTACTAATTTATAATCATGAATATCATCTATATCTATTCCTCTCTCTTTAGGAATTTCAATAAAATCAATCTTACCAGAAAATACATTTTTTGTTTTGATAATATACTCTGGTTTAAAAACATAACACGCTGTGGTTAAATCAAAACATTTAGGAGCATCTTGTCGTCTTTTAATTATTTTTTTATTTTTTTTATCAAAAAATTTCGAGACAACATCAATTTTATTACTCTTTTTTGTGATTATGTTAAAATAAGGATTTCTATATGACTTTGTCACAGTGAACACCATATCTAATTTTTTTTTCAAAGCTTTTTTCAAACATGTATTTATATCTGAAACTTTTCTCAATGGACAAGTTGCAGGAACAGAAATTATATAATTAGGAGTTAAATTCATTTTTTTTTTTAAATGTTTTATTGCATGTCTCCAAGCGTCAATTTCGGGACTGTTATCTTTAGCAAATTTTTTTGGTCTTAAAAAAGGGATTTTTACATCATACCTTTTTACATAATTCAAAATCTTTTTACTATCAGTTGAAACAAAAACTTCTTTTACATATTTTACTTTTTTTGCTTGTTGAATGGCATGCCCGAGTAAAGTAGTTTTTTTAAATTTTAAAAGATTTTTGTTTTTTATTCCCTTAGAATTGCCTCTTGCAAATATAAATACTATAATTTTCATTGTATATTTTTTTTTCTAATTAATTTGATTACTTTTAATACATCTAATCCCTCAGAATAAGAGCATAAATTTTTTAATTTCTTTTTAATAATGGCTCTATGTTGATCTATATACATTTGATCTTTAATTTTACGAAATTTGATAGTTTTAATTTTATTACTTCTTGAAATTTCAATTTTGTATTTTAATAAATCTGCTTTAATGTGAAAATTATCTCCCTCAACAAGAATATTTCTCTCAGATCTGTGACTTAAAAAGTTTAAATCAAGAAAAAAATTTGCATTATTTGTCTTACCTATTACCAGCACACTATCTTCACAATCAATATTTAAGTTAGAAATTTTGTTGAGTTTTGCAAATTCTATAGATTTTACTCTACCGAAAATCCATTGCAAATAGTCTAATTCGTGACTTAATTCTAATAATGCTCCTCCACCAAAAGATTTTTTTGCAGAATTAGATTTTGCATAAAAAATATTTTTTCTCCAATCTGGTAAATAAGATTTAGAAACTATATTGACATTGAAAATTTTTTTATTTTTAAGAAATTTTTTTAAAAATAATATTACTGGATGAAACCTTAAGTTATAACCCACAAAAACCAAATTGTTTTTAACTTTAAAGTTTCTGTATTTTTCAAACAAAGGTTTTTCCACTAAAAGCAAGGTATTATTAATCTTTTTTTCTAAAAATTTTAATTGAGAGAAATGTAAATTTGTCCTGGATGAAATGACTATATAAGAAGGATGAATAAGATTAATTTTTTTTAAATTTGTGAATTTATTTATCTTATATTCTTTTTGTTTTGAAAGAGTATATACTTTTTTAAATAAATTTAATTTTTTTAAGATTGAAAAATGTTTTCTTCCTATAGATCCAAGCCCTATGATTAATGCGTTTTTATTTTTCAATCTAAATTTCTTTATTTAAATTATTTTGATATTTATCCATTTGACCAATATCAATCCAATCTTTTTTATTTATTTTAAAAAAATTAATTATCTTTTTATTTTTAATACAAATTTTTACAAAATCGTTAAAATCTAAATATTTCTTTCTCTTGAGAAGCGCTAAGCATTTTCTTTTAATAAGATAAAATCCTGTATTTACTTTGAATTTATATTTAGGTTTTTCAATGAATTCTGTTTTCTTACCTTTCTTTTCACATACACCATAAGGTATTATAAATTTTTGTTCGGCAACAACAATCGTAATATCACTTTTGTTTTTTAAATGATGATTTAAAATCTCATTATAATTTGATTTTATAATTGTATCGCAGTTAGTAAGAAAAAAGTTTTCTTTTACTTGATTTTTTATATTTATAAGACCGCCAGCTGTACCCAAAGGTTTATTTTCATGAATAATTTTAATTTCTTTGGACTCCTTTTTTAGACTTTTAAAATATGATGATAATAATGATGATTTGTAATTTACTGTAATAAAAAATTTACTTTGACCATACTCTCTAAATTTGTCGATTATATATTTTATTGCTGGTTTCTCTTTTATTGGAAGTAATGGTTTAGGCAGAACAGATGTGTAGGGAAGCAATCTTGTTCCTTTACCCCCAGCCATAATAACAATGCTAGCATTTATTTTCTTTTGTTTTTTATTTTCCAATAATCTCAATTTATCAATATCTAGAGCATCGACAATTTTTTTTGAGTCTCTCTTAATAATTGGAATTATGTTAAATTTTTTTATATTTGATCTTATTTTTGGTAGGTGTGAGTTGAGTTGATCATCGTAAATAAATTTTGGTTTTTTATTATAAATTTTTTCAATTGTTTTATTTAAAATATTTTTACTCATTATAGCTTTTCTTAAGTCTGCGCTACTTAATATACCATCTAAAAATTTTTTTTTTTTTGTTACAATAAGACTTAACCCGCCAATTTTATTAATTTTTAAAATTGCTTTTCTTGTAGAAGTTTTGTGATCAATTAGAAATTTTTTGAAATCAATCATATATTATCAAATTAAATATTATTTTTATTTATTTGGTTATATTTAAAATTAATCATAAAAAAGTTTTTCAAAATTATAAAGGATTTACGATTTAAAATACTTGTTTAAAAAATTATTACTAAACGATCCCTGCATAATTTTTAACAAAGATAACCTGATGTACATTCCGCCTAAACCTTGTTTATCAACTAATTTTCTTTTTTCTTTGGTAAAAAAATAATTTTTTAACATTTCTTTATATCTTTCATATATAAAATCATTAAATTGTAACTGAATGGGTGAGAGTTTTTCTTTGTTTTGTATCGTTTTAAAATATTCTTCTCCATAATAAAAAAGATCCTCTTCAGAATTTTCCTCAAAATTAAGCATATCATATTTATAAGAAAAATGATGGTTTTCATAAGAAGAATTTAAGTATTCAACAAATGACAAAGTTTTATTATTTTTTTTTAATTTAATTTTTTTAAATATCTTTCTACTTAAAGGGTTTAGTGGAACCTCATTATAAATTCTATAATCATTAGTGTACAAACATGGTTTATCAAATAAATTTGGCACTTGGGTAAATCCTCCTCCACCTGAAATATGAAATTTACAATTTTTTGCTAAAAAATAATCAAATTCACGAGAATTAAAATCCGCAAAAGCGTAGTCTATGATATTAACATTATCAGAATTTTTTAATCTTTTATTTGCTTTCAATCCCATTCTGAAAATTTTGAAACCTTTACTTTTAAAAAAATTTATAAGTTCTAAATAGTTATCAATATTCGAATTTCTGAAATCTCGTCTACCTACATCCCCATGAAAGCTATTGTCTCTCACATGTAAACAAATAAAATTTGAATCGATATCAATATTGTAATTTTTAATTTCTTTTTTACAGTCTTCCTCTATTTTTTTATCTAAAGAAAAGTCGGTAGATTTTATAATATTAAAATTTTCAATAAATTTATTATCAAATGTTTGAAATATTATTTTTGGATCACTTATGAATATTTCAGTATAATTATCCCAAAAATCAGATCTTTTTTTTAGAAAAACTTTTAGCATAAAGAATCTATAAATTGAAAATTCAATACTTAATATAAAATTTAAAATCTTATAAATTTTACCATAATTCAATTTTTGATTTTTAAATAATATTGAATTGCTTATTTTTAAAGCATAATTAGTAAAGTTAAGTTTTTTTTGAAATAAGAAGGGAGAAAGTAAAAAAATTTTTTTTACATTTTTTTTTGATAAGTTGACAAATAACAATTGTTCAAAAATTGTGCCTATCGCATAAGGTGCAACAACCAGATATAATATTTTGAAATTTGAAATCTTGTTAATTAGTTTTATTAAAAGTAAAGTCATTTTTTTATTAAATAATTACCAAGAACTAGCGCATCAAGATCAGTCCATAAAAAAACGTTTAATGCTTCTTGTGGAGAGTTAACTATTGGCTCTCCTTTTCTATTAAAGGAAGTATTTAGTAATGTATAAATTCCTGTTAAATCCCCAAAACTCTTTATTAAGTTGTAGAATTTTTCATTATCTTTTTTTAAAACTAATTGCGCTCTTGCAGTACCATCTACATGAGTTACTGCAGCTAGCTTCAATTTCATACTATTTTGAACTTCTACAGTTGAAAGCATAAATCTATAAGGATCACAATCTTTCCAATTAGAGTTTACTTTATAATATTCATTAAAATATTTATCTAATGTTGATGGTGCGAAAGGCCTAAATATTTCTCTAAACTTTATTTTAGAATTAATTATCTTTTTATTTTTAAAATGTCTTGGGTCTGCTAAGATACTTCGATTTCCAAGAGCTCTCGGGCCAAATTCAGACCTCCCTTGAAACCAACCAATAACCATTGAATTGGAAATTAATCCTGATACCTCTTTATTAAGATCTTCATCTTTTTCAAAATAATTATAACCAATGGAATTTAAATCTAAGCATTTTTTAATTTCTTGGTGATTATAACCTTTTCCCAAGTAAGTATTTTGATAATTGAAGTTTTTTTCCTTAAGCAAATAACTTGATCCAAGTGCACACCCTAAAGCGCCTCCTGAGTCTCCAGCGGCTGGCTGGATAAAAACATTTTTATAAATTTTACTTCTTATAATTTTAGAGTTTATCGCGCTATTATATGCTACTCCACCGGCGTAGCACAAATTCTCATCTCCATTTTCTTTCTTAATTTGCTTTATATTTTCAATGGTAAAATTTTCTAAATAAATTTGTAAGCTTGAGGCAATATCTGCAAAATATTGACTTTTTGAATTGATCAATTTTTTATCAAAAATTTCCTCTGATAATAAATCTTCTGAAAAATTTTCTAAATAAAAACTGTCTCCTATTTCTCTTCTTTCCCCGAACTCATCAATAAATTTTTGAGTTAAATTTGATCCGGACTCAATGTTAAAATTAAAATAAGATTGGTCTAATTCGAAGTTTAAACCTTTTTTTTTAAATAATTTATCAATTTTGTCTTGATAAATAGGTTTGCCATAAGGCGCCATACCCATTACCTTGTACTCTCCCTCATTAACTTCAAAGCCTAAAAATTCAGTGAAAGCAGTGTAAAGAAGTCCGATTGAGTCAGGAAAGCTGACTTTTCCTGATCTTATCAGCTCTTTATTTTTTGTATTACCGTAAGTAGTAGTGCACCACTCTCCGACAGCATCTGAAGTGTATAGATCTGAAGATTTGTAACTTGAACAATAAAAAGCGCTTGCGGCGTGGGAAAAATGATGTTCAAAAAATATAATTTTTTTTTTTTTAATTCCTAATACTTTAGAAATAAAACTTCTTGTTGAAATTTTATTTTTATCCCAACTTTTTAAAAGTTCAAATTGAGAATTAAAATTTTTAAATATATTTTTACTATTAGAAAATAAAATTCTATGTAATTTTAAAATAGGCTTTTCATAAAACACAACATAATCTATATCGTGTATAGAAAGATTCCCCATATTTAAAACAAATTTTATGCTATTGATGGGAAAACTATTGTCATGCTTGACTCTTGTGAATCTTTCCTCTTCGGCTGCAGCTACCACGTTTGGGCCATCAATTAATGCAGCAGCAGAGTCGTGAAAAAAACTTGAAATTCCTAAAATTTTCATAGAAAGTTTTAAAAGTCTTTCTGGAGATCTTTCTTGGATAATTTATTGTAATAATTTTTTTTTTTAAAAAAAATGAAAAAAACTTTATTTATTAGAAAAAAAAATTTTAAAATTATTTTTTGTAAGTACATTTCTAATGCATTGTATATTTAAAATTCTGACTTCTTTTTTTAGTTTTACTGTCTTTGTCTTTTGACAAAGTCAGAAAAGTCATAAATCTAAATAAGTTAACAATTATTGATTTAAACAGAAAATTACTAATCATCCTATTGAGTATTTTTTTAAAATTTTTCGATAATATTCACTAGCTATTATTTCCTCACCAGTTTCCAAAGTGTGAATTATGTCTCCAAAATGAGTTTCAGTGGAGTCTAAGTTTTTAAAAATTTGATGGAAGTTAACATTATATTCAATTGAAGAAGAGTTAAGATATTTTTTTTCATAGTCATCAAAAAGTTTTTTCATATTATTATAAACATCGTGATAATATTTATTGTAAATTTTAATTTTTTCTTTTTCTTCGTTAGAGTAAGATCTCTTACTATATAAAAAAGATTCAAGTGAGTTAATAAAAATTGAACCGTTATTTTCTGCTAATTGTTTAAATTGTTGTGACCTTTTGTGAAAAGAGTCTACGATTTTGTTCGGATTATTTTTTACTTTAACTGGTTTGAAATTTTCGCTACTTTCATCAACATAATCTTGAGCTATTTCGGTATTGCTATCATGGATTATTTTACCCCAAGCTTCTGCTATTTCAACATAAGTAATATCATAATTGTTTAAAAGAAAACTATCAGAAATTTGACCGTAATGAAAATCGCAAACCCCTCCATGAGAAATAATAATTTCTGGATTTAATTGATAAGCATACAAATTGTAATTTATGATTTGATTTAACATGGTGTTAGCCGGCTGAGAAAAATTTAAAACTTTGAAATTTTTATTTATCTTTTTTTTTAGGTTTTCATCCATATTTAATTTTTTTTCTAATTTTTGAGCAAAAGTATCAGTGTCTTTCACTAATATACTAAATGCATTTGACCCTCCAAAAACTGCTACTATAATATGATCAGGATACTTGCTTTTTACTTCATGAGAACCGCAGTCTTGTCTAAATCCTAATTCATTAATTTTTCCCCATCTTGGATGTCTAAATAGATAACCATAAGGAAAATAATAAAATCCATATTCAGAGTTAAAACTTAATTTATTAAATATGTTGTGCTTTGAAAATTTTTCAAAATCGAAATCAATTTTCATTGTTGCTTCCATAAATCTTTTTATGGCAGCGTGTCTTTTTTTTTCTTTTTTTAAAAAAAACATTTATAAAAAATTTGTGTGGAGAGGTTTGGGACCTTCAGCTTGCTGAATTTTTTCGATCCCTTTAATATGTTTATCCAATGCTTCACTTACATAATGTTGTATGGGTAATGTTCCCATCATTGTTTGGGCATCAAAATTAGGTGAAGCCAAATAATTCATTATTCTCAAATATCTTTGAGATTTAAAAATATCTTTAAATCTTTCATCAACAAAATTACCAATGTGAAACTTAGAATATCTAGCATTAAAAAACATTCCAGAAGGTGCTACAAGTCCACTTCCACTTATTTGAAGAAGGAACTGTGGTCCATAAAATCTTTTGTATGACGGGATGCCTTTATTTTCAATTTTACTCCATTTAACAATAATCTTTGTTTTTTCATTACTTAATTTCTCTGCCTCAATTAATTTCTCATACATATTCTCGTATTTACTATAATCTACACCTAGTGTTCCAAACTCATCATCAGAACAATGTTTGATAACTCCATAATCTACACCTAGATCTACAGCTAGTTTAGAAAAAGGAATAATCTCGTCTTTAAACTCAGGTAGTAGAACCATTTGAATTCCTAAAGTCACATCAAGATTAAGTTTTTCTTTTAGTCTAACTGCATATCTAATATTTGACATTGCCCTATCAAATACCTTAGTGTGTTCACTTCCTTTAAACATAATCTTTGAATAAGACTCTGGAGTTCCTGCGGCTACAGTAAATCTAACCCACTTTAAATGGGGAAGTACTTGATCTATTTTTTCCTTTTCCCACTCCCAACCATTCGTTGCATTCCCAACATCGATGCCAATTTTTGAAGCGTGTTGTATAAATGGAACATAAGATTTAGAAAGAGTGCTTTCCCCATCTGAAATTAATGAGACACCTCTTACACCAATTTCTTTAAAATCATCTAATAAGTCCAAAGCATTTTTAGTTTTAATACTTGCTCTCTCTTGCGGCTCTTGAACCATTGCGTAGCAGAAAGAGCACATTGCTCCACAAGCTCGAGTTAAAGCCATGTCAACGCTCACTGGAGCAATCTTTTCACCATTAGCCCAAGACTCAACTCTGTCATAATGATAAGATAGTTTATGAGAGTCTAAAATTAATTTACCTTCTCTTGTATCAATTCCTTGAATTTTATTTGTTAATTTTTCTCTGTCAATTTTCATGATTTAATTTCTAATCCTCTTAATCTTCTTAAAGCGCTTTTATCTCCAACAGGTTCACACCATACAGTAATACCTTGATCAATCGACTCTTTAATTTTTTCCTCTAAATCTAGTAACATTGGTCCTCTGCGATTTGCGGGTATAGTTTTTTCAATTTTTAAAACTATCTGACCATTATTTGGTACACTTACAACTTCGATATCTTTGAATGCCAAATTTTCTTTTAAAATATCTGAAATCATTTTACTTCTATCTTGCTCTTTAGCATTTTTCCATTTATCTCCGACAGTAAATGTTTCAGTGTTAGCAAAATTTTTCATCATATCTTCTAAAATGGTCCAGTAAAATCTAGATTTGGTTGATCAGTTGCAATATTTTTGCTTAGAAGTTTATTTTTAATTTTTAAGTTTGCTTTTAACATTTGATTTACTTTATCAACTAAATCATCATATGTGGGATAGCAGTATTTAGCTAGGCTTCTAGTGCTCGGAATAGGGTTGTCAGAAAGTCCAATCCGCTCAATTAAAAACTTATTTTTTTCTTTTAAGTTTAAATTTTCATTGATTTTAGAAATTATTTCAGAACTTATACCATACATCATGCCGCCGTTATCAACCATAAGTACTTTTTTAGTTTTTTTTACAGATTTCATAATTGTATTAATATCTAATGGGCGTAAACTTTGTAAATCAACTACTTCGACTTCGATTGAATATTTTTTTAAAATTTCTGCACATCTTAAACACTCCATTACCATATAAGAGCTGGATATAAGAGTTATATTTTTGCCTTTTTTGACTATTTCTGCTTTTCCTAATTTTGTTTTAAAATATTTTTTTGGGACAAAATCTCTAACTTCATGTAACCAGCGATGTTCAAAAATTATTACTGGATTTTTATCCTCTATACTTGAAATTAATATACCTTTAGCATTTTTAGGATTTGAAATACTCACAACTTTTAAACCGGGTATGTGTGCAAACAAAGCCTCTAGACTTTGAGAATGTTGAGGGCCCTGACCCCACCCTCTGCCAATAATTAATCTGATTACTAGAGGCACACTTTTTTTTCCTCCACTCATAAAAAACCATTTTGCTGCCTGATTAATAATTTGTTCTAATGAAAGGAGAGCAAATTCAACTCTTTGATGAACGATAACTGGTCTAATACCAGATAAAGATGAACCAATGGCGATTCCCGTCATTGTGTTTTCAGCAGTAGGAAAATCAAAAACTCTCTTTTCTCTTGAAAATATTTTGTCAATGTTTTTTGTAGTTCCGAAAATTCCTTTAGGATCGTCTACACCTAATCCTATTAAAATAACGTTTTTATCTCTTTTCATGGACATTATGAGTGCTTCTCTAATTGACTCGGCTACAGAAATTTTTTTGTTATTTTTAGGCATATATATATTTTTTAAGTAGATTTTTTTTTGGAAATTTACTTTTTTTAGCAAAATTAAATGCTGAGTAAATTTGTCTATCAACTTTTTCTTTAATTTTAAATACTTGTTGAATTGACATTGATTTATTTTTTTTTAAAGTTTTTTCGTAATTTAAAATTGGGCACTTTTTAAACCAATAATTTAAATAATTTTTTGTTCTATAATTAAGATGATCGTCTTTATTTGGCCCACAGTGTTCTACTGCTCTAAAAGTTTTAAATTCAATTAAATAAGGTGCCGGGTCTTTCCTTATTTTGTTAATGATATTTTTTGATTTTAAAAAAACTTCCTCTATTGAATTGCCATTTGCCTTTAATGACTTCACGCCTAAAGACTTTGAAATTAAAGTAATATCTCTTTTTTTTGATTGTCTTTTAGAGATATGTGAATAAACAGAATACTCATTATTTTCGCAAACAAATAAAACTGGTAGACTATGTAAAGCTGCAAAGTCTAAACTTTCAAAAAAAACACCTTCCTCAGTTGCGCCATCACCAAAAAAAATAACTACAATTTTTCCATTTTTTTTAATCTTATTTGCCCAAGCTAATCCTGTTCCAATAGGAATTGTACTTCCAACAATTGGTACTGCAGCTGATACACCTGCCTTTAAATCGATTAAATGCATAGATCCTCCTATCCCTTTTGCGCAGCCTGTTTCTTTGCCGTAAAGTTCAGAGATCATACTTTTAAGAGAACCGCCTTTTGCAAGATAGTGGGCATGACAACGATGGGCTGTTACTATTTCATCACTTCTTTTTAAATTTTGGCATACACCTACTGCAACAGCTTCTTGTCCTATTGAGAGATGTATAGGGCAACGCATTTCCCACTCACTATATTTTTTTGATATAGTTTTTTCTACTTCTCGAATTCTAAGCATTTCATAATATAACTTAACTTTATCTTTTTTATTTATTTTCATAACTTTTATTTTATCGAATAGTTGAAGCGTAAGATATGCGCCGGATCATTTCTAGCAAATTCTAAGTTGGAAACATTTGCTTTAGCTGTTGGAAAGAGTGTAGATCTAAAACCGCAAATAATTTTCATATTTTTTAAAATTTTGAGAGTATTTTTATCGTAAGAATTGAGAGGGTGTGACATGGATTGAGGTTTTGTTTTTGTTACTTCATAAATAAATCTGTAATTGTTCATATATTCTTTTTTTTGATCTTGATAAGACAGACTTTTAAAATTCAAATCATGAGTGTCTGAATGCATTCCAATGGTATGCCCAAGCTTATTTATTTTTTTTAAATCATTAATATTCATCCACAACGATCTTGCTTGAGTCAGATCTTTTTGATTAATATTTAAAAGATCATCCATTACGTCTTTTAGTTGTTGTTTTGTTAGGATAAGATTTCTAACATATCGATATTTAATATCATCATTAGAAAAAAATGGAAATAATTGTTTATTCTTAGAATAAAAATTTAAATATTTTTTTGATTTAAAAATATCTTGTTTTAATTTAATTTTTTTTAAGAAAGTTTTTTGAAATTTCTTTTGATTTTTATATCTTTCAAAAATTAATTTATTATAAAGTTCATTCCTATCTATACTGCTTTTAAAAACTGATGAAAAAATAAACCAAAAAGCTTTTAACTTATATTTTTCCAAAATTGGTAATGCATAAGTAAATTGTGACTTTAAACCATCATCAAATGTTATGCATACATCGGTATCTCTAAAAGTTTTGTTTTTTGTTTTTTCTATCCATTCATTTGGGCTAATTATATTTTCAATTCCAATAAGTTTAAGAATTTCCTCAAATTGATTTTGGCTTAAAGACCCTACCCCGCTGAGGTTATTTCCATTTTTATGAAAGCGATGGAACATCAAGCCATGATGAAATTGTGAAAAATATTTTTTTTTCATTTTAAGAAAAATAATCTTCTAACTTGCTTTCTCTAACTGTATCTAATGTTGCGCAATGTATGCCGCCACCTTGGGTATAAATATGCCTCATTCTAACCCTAATTACATTAAATTTATGTTTTTCTAGTAAGTTAATTAGCTTTTCTTGGCGTTGATCCACTAATACTGTTTCTTGATCGAATGAAAGTAAATTCATTCCTACCCAAGGTGAAGACATTTCAAGCAGGTTAGTTTTGAAACCCATCTCCTTTAGTTTATTTCCAATAGGATCTCTTATCTCTTTTTGAATTTTAAGTTCAGTATCAGAGGTAGGGGCGACTTCATCAAAATATATTTTCTCCCACTTATCAAATATTTTTGGACAATTTTTTTCATTTACTCTAGCACTATTAAGTAAAACTAATCCTGGCTTCAAACACATTACAGTTGAGTCTATATGGCTAGATCTGTAGATGTCTTTAGTGGTATGAACTCTGTAATCATTTCCTAAAACTGATTGTAACCATCTTGCTCCTAACTCATTTCCTGATGAAGAAATTAAATACAATAAATCTTTTCCCATCCTTACAGTATTAGCTGCTTCAAAGAGTATCTCTCTTTCGGCAATTTTATGCAATATCTCTAATCTTCCTTTAGTTAGTTTTTTATGTTTTAAGTCTTCTTCGGTAAGTATTCTCTGATTTTCATCTCTGAAATATGGCAAGCTAGATTCGTAGTTGATTAAAGGTTTAGGTCCAGCAACCCACTTAAAACCTTTTTTAAAATACTCATAAAATATTGGGTAAAGGGCTGTAGTTTCATAATATCTATTAATTTGATGTGAGGGACTCTCAATAACATTATTTCCAACGACTAAATTCAGATCCCTAGTATTATAAATATTATTACTTGTGGAAAACCAATGAGGTGAGGAGTACACTTCTGATAAATTAAAACTTTTTGGTCTATGTACAATCGTTCCAAGTTTTTTTAAATGTTCGGCTAAACCATTCAGATCCTCCTCAACTTCATCGTATAACCATTTTGGTGTTGCTTCAGAAGCTAATTTTTTTGCTAAATCTATACTTTTTTGACTAATGTTATCATCTTTGTTCCAGGTTAATGTTGCTTTTGTACCTACTGCCGTACCAACAATTATTTCTTTTAATTTATCCCACTCATTGTGACTATTAATTTTATTAAACATTGAAATTATATGTTAAGAAATCTGTTATTTTTTTTTGTAAGCCACGAAGTCAACGTGTCTTACACCACAAGAACCTTTGAATAAGTATTTTGTATTTTTAATAAATTTTTTTACTGATAAAGGATTTGATTTTTGAACAAGATTAACAAATTTAACAGCCTCTTCTAAAAAAATTCCAGCTTTTTTATTAAATATTTTAAAGTTATTAAGTTTTTTAATATCTGAACTCAATCTAAAAGCTTTTAATTTAAAATTATTGTAGTCTATCTTTGTTTTAGTATTACAATTAGCTACATAAGAAGATAAATTACTTACAGATTTTGAAAAATTTTTTAAATCATAGTCTAAGTTTCTTATAACTTTTTTATCATCATCTGTTTGTGTCATCCAAATTAATTCAGAGAGTGAAAACAAATTTTTGAACTTCAATAAATCCTTCTTATCTTTATGGTGTAATGAATTTCCAAAAAAGAAATCAGGTAACTTTGGATAGCATGAATAAAATTTCAAATTATTTTCTTTTATCCAATTAAAAACTTGATTAATTGAAGGATCGTCCTGACTTTGAATTACCCATCTATCGTAGATTATTTCCTCTCTTGTTCTTGGAATAGTCTTTTGACTTCTATCTATGTCTTTTTTGAATAAATACTCAGAAATTTTTATCATTTCATTGTCATTTTTTGAAAAGCTGTAAACTGCATATCTTTGCAACATATTTTGAAAACCTCCAGATTTATTAGGATCGCCAAATATTAAATACCCGCCTGGTTTTAAAAAACTTGAAATTTTTTTAAATGCAGTTCTATTAGCTGCTGTATGAGATAACACACCTCTGCAATGTACAATGTCATATAACTTTTTTGTTTTTTTAAAATCAAAAATCGACGACTGAATGAACTTATGTTTTTTTATTTTTGAATATCTGTGGAATACTTTTTTTGATATATTTTGAGCTAATTTATTCATTTCAACTAAAGTGCATTTTGCTCCCCAATTTGCCAGATAAATAGTATTCTCTCCAGTTCCTGCTCCGAAATCTATTAATTCACATCCTTGAAACATTTTTGGGGGAAAATTAAAAAGGTCTCTATAAATATATTCTGCATTTTTAACATATTTCTGGTATTGAGTTTTACTTTTATTAGAAAAATAAATTGAGGGGATATGAGTTTGAAAAGTTTTGAGAGTGGCTTTTTCTGTCTTTTTAATTTTTGTTTTAGCAAGCATATCGTTTAATATTTATATCCAAAATATTTGTCAATTGGTTTCTTATTTATTTTCATAAAAACTATTTATCAATCTACAAATTTTTTTAATCTCTTTTTGCTTTAAAAATTGGTTAATAGGGAGAGTTATTATCTTCTTCGATTGTTGTATTGTCTCAGGTAAATAGCTTTTTTTAAAACCTAATTTTTTATATGCAGGTTGTAAATGAATTGGGGTTGGATAATGAATTGCGGTCTCAACACCATTTTTTTTTAAGTATTT
>MDTA01221887.1_pt1 | contig 15033 bp, 19 predicted proteins | sample 811151 | NCBI WGS metagenome assembly MDTA01 (sample SAMN05326648, study PRJNA326480) | marine metagenome | isolation source: seawater | place: Indian Ocean: South | collected 2010 | reverse complement strand
CCTCGGGCCAGCAGGCCTCAGCGGCGCGGTCCTCGCAAGGTGTGCAGTTCCTTACCGCCACGACCGGCGATCCTCTTCTTCGTTCCGTCAGCCTGAGTCTCGAACCGGACGCGGGACGGTTTCCCATCGACGGCCGGGCTCACATTGCTGATGTGGATGGGCATCTCCTTGCGGAGCAGGCCACCCTGCGGATTCTGCTGTGTCGGCTTCATGTGACGGGTTCGGATGTTCACACCCTGGACGACCACTCGGTCATCACTGGTGATCACACGCAGAACCTCTCCGACCTTTCCGGAATCATTTCCGGCGGTCACGACCACGGTATCGCCCTTTTTGATGTGCCGAGCCATGTCACACCACCTCCGATGCGAGAGAAACAATCTTCATGTGATTGCGTTCCCTCAGTTCACGGGCGACCGCACCGAAGATGCGAGTACCCGCTGGGTTACCTTCTTTGACGATCACGCACGCATTGGACTCGAAACGGACGTAGGAACCATCCTTTCGACGCGTGGGGTATTTCGTACGAACGATCACGGCACGGACGATTTCACCAGGTCTGACCGCAGAATTGGGCAGCGCCTTCTTGACCGAGCCGACGACCATGTCGCCGACGCCGGCTGTCCGTCGTGTGTACTTGCCTCGAGCAGTCGAGCCACCCAGAACGCCGATCACACTGATGATCTTGGCGCCGCTGTTGTCGGCTACGTCGAGTCTGGATTCCTTCTGAATCATGGCATCAATCCTGCAACTGTTTTCATATCGCCCAGAGGACGACGATCAGCCTTCACCGCCTGGGGCTGCTTCCACCACGCGGACAAGCGTCCACGACTTTGTCTTTGAAATCGGTCGACATTCGACGATTTCCACCCGGTCTCCGGCCTTGGCCGTGTTGTTTTCATCATGGACATGCAGCTTCGTACGCTTGCGGATGTACTTGCCGTACTTGTCATGCTTGACGAGATAGTTGATCGACACCGTGCAGGACTTGTCCCGCTTGTCTGAATCGACCATTCCAACTCGACGTGCTGCCGTATCCGAAATCTTGATTTCCTTCAGGTGACTCATGACTTGGCCCCTTCTCGGCTGCGCTTCTCGGTCAGCAAACGGGCAATATCCTTCTTGATATGACCGAATTGCGAGGTGTCCTGGATACGCTCGGTAACTCTCTGGCTTTCCAGTTCGAAGAGCTTGCGGCGCAACTGCAGAACCTCGATGTCGAGTTCGTCAGTCCCCAGCTTTTTTACATCTCTTGGTTTCATGATTCATATCGCTCCCGGGTCAATGCCCGTCATGGGATCAAACCGAAAGGCGCTTTCCAACAAACCGGCAACGAACCGGCATCTTCCTGGCGATTCTGGACAACGAACGCTTGGCAATATCCTCAGGAACACCTGAGATCTCATAGAGAATCGTTCCGGGCTTCACGCGAGCTGCCCAGTAGTCCACGTCAGCCTTGCCCTTACCCATTCGAGTTTCGAGGGGCTTCTTGGAGATCGGCTTGTCCGGGAAGATTCGGATGACAACCTTGCCTTCACGACGCAGGAAGTGCTGCGCCGCAATTCGGCCGGCTTCGATCTGACGCGCACTGACCCAATGGGGCTCCAGTGCCTGAAGACCGTAGTCACCGAAGGCGACGTAGTTTCCACGGCTGGCGCGGGTCTTGAGATTGCCACGCATCTGCTTGCGGAACTTGACTCGTTTGGGCATTCGGGGCATCGTTCGTACTCCTGGACACGACAGTGATGATCACTGCGTGCTTCCACTCCTGTTCAGTGGCGACCTCGGGCGCGGGCTCGTCCGCCAGCTGCCTTGGATTCCAGCTCGTCCTCGTCCTGACCTGTGTACATGCCCTTGTAGATCCAGACCCGGACACCGATGGTGCCGTAGGTGGTATGGCTGGGCACGGAGGCGTAGTCAACATTGGCCTGCAGGGTCGACAGCGGAATGGAACCCAACCGCTGCACGAAGGTCCTGGACATCTCGGCACCTCCGAGACGACCGGCAACCGAGATTCGCACACCCTTCGCACCGGCCTGCATGGCAGCCTCGGAACGCTGCTTGAGCAGTCGACGGAAGTTCGAACGCTTCTTCATCTGCTCGGCAATGGCCTCGGCGATGAGATGGGCGTTCGTATCCGGATTGCGGATCTCGATGATCTGCGTCTGGACCTTTCGACCGGTCAGGGCCTGGAGGTCCGAAGTGAGCTTTTCGATTTCAGCACCCTTTGGACCGATGACCAGACCAGGTCGTGCAGTCTTGAGGATGATCTTCAGTTCTTCTCTCGTCCGCTCGATATGGATATCCGAAACGGCAGCGAATGGCGGCGTCCTGTTGAGACGCTTGTCCACGTACTGACGAATCCGATAGTCCTCGACCAGCAGCTCGGCAAAGAGCGCCTTGGGGGCGTACCACCGAGACTTGTGTGCTTCAGTGACGCCGACACGGAATCCGAAGGGATGTACTTTCTGTCCCATGGATCAGTTCCCTTCCTCAAGAACGATATGGAGATGACTTGTCCGCTTCCGGATCGGGTGAGCCCGACCACGGTCCTTCGGACGGAATCGTTTGATGGTTCGACCCTCATCCACCCAGCTCTTCTGGACGAACAGGCGTTCGAGATCAGCCTCACGCTCCTCAGCGTTGGCAATCGCAGACTTGAGGACTGCCTTGAGGTACCAGGCACCTCGTTTCTTGCTGAACTCGAGCGAATTGAGAGCATCATCAATCCGCATGCCACGAATCATGTCGGCGACCAGCCGAGCTTTCCTCGGAGCGATGCGGGCGAATTTGTGACTTGCTTGATAGGCCATGACCTGGCTCCAGAAAGACGGGACTCACTTGCCCGACTTGATGCCTTCCTTCTTGTTGGTGTGACCACGGAAGGTCCGTGTCAGAGAGAACTCTCCGAGCTTGTGCCCAACCATGTCCTCAGTCACGAAGACGTCGTTGAACGTCCGACCGTTGTGAACCTGGAAGGTATGACCGACGAACTCAGGCACGATCGTGCAGGCTCGAGCCCAGGTACGAATAGGCTTCTTGGCGCCGCTCTCGCTCTGCGCCATGACCTTGCCGTACAGCTTCTCGTCGACGTGCGGTCCTTTTTTCAGTGATCGTCCCATGTGTATTCCGTTCCTCTTTGTCCGGATCCCGCTCCGCGAGACTGATGGACACTCCAATCAGAGTTTCAACTGCCCGTAACGCTTGCTCTTGCGACGGCGAAGAATCCGGGAATCGGATGCCTTGCCACGACGTCGGGTGCGCCCACCCTTTGACTTCACGCCCGATGCACTGGCCGGTTCACGACCACCCTTCGAACGACCTTCACCACCACCGAGTGGGTGATCATCATGGCTCTTGGCCATGCCGCGAACCTTGGGCTTTCGGCCGAGCCAACGATTGCGGCCCGCCTTGCCCAGCTTCACGAGCTGGTGATCCGTATTGCCGACCTGGCCGATGGTGGCCCGGCATCGAATCGATACCTGTCGAATTTCACCGGAAGGCAGAACGAGCGTCGCCCAGCGACCTTCCTTGTTGGTCAACTGGGCGAAACTTCCTGCAGATCGGCACATGCTGGCACCCTTGCCCGGCTCGAACTCAATCGCATGGACCTGGATACCGGTCGGAATGAATTCCAGCGGCATGGTGGATCCCGTGTTCGGCTCGACCGCGGCATCAGCACTCATGACCTCGTCACCGACGGCCAGACCGACCGGGTGAAGGATGTAGCGACGCTCTCCATCGGCATACTCGAGCAGGGCGATGTGACAGGTTCGGTTCGGGTCGTACTCGATACCGATGACCTTGGCCACCATGTCGTCCTTACGCCGCTTGAAATCGATGACGCGATAACGACGCTTGTGTCCGCCGCCACGTCCACGCACCGTGATCTTGCCCTGGTTGTTTCGACCACCAGTCTTGCCCAGAGGTCTGAGAAGAGACTTTTCAGGAGTCTTCTTCGTGACCTCGATGTGCATGTTGACCGACGAGTTTCGTCGTCCGTTGGTCGTTGGCTTGTGCACTCGAATCGCCATAGTTCTCTCCGGTGCGGGACTTACCCGCGACCGTCTCCTGCTATCCAATCAGAACAGTTCAATCCTGTCGTCGGGATGAATCTTCACGACGGCCCGCTTGACGGCGGGAGTCTTCCAGTAACCGAAGCGGCTACGACGCTGCTGACCCTTGCGATTCTGGATCGCGACGGACAGAACACGAACGCCGTACAGCTCTTCGACAGCGGCCTTCACATCACCCTTTCGAGCATCTGAATCGATCTCGAAGGTATGACGGTTGAAGGTTCCGGAGGCGAAGGCAGCCTTCTCGGTCACGACCGGTCGGCGAATGACCCTAGTTGCAAGCATCATGCAGCCTCCTGGTTGTCATCACCGAAACACGAACCGTCGAGGAACGCCTCGAGTGAGGCTCGGTCGACGACGAGGTAGCGGTGATTGAGCAGCTCGAAAGCATTGAGCTGATCGATTCGGATGGTGTCCACGTTCTCGAGGTTGCGTGCGGACAAGGCCGTATTGCGGTTGTCGGGAGACAACGCCACCAGGCAGGTCCGATCGATGCCGACGGCTTCGAGCGTCCCCTTGAGATCGCGGGTTTTTGGTTCAGACATGTCCAGGGAATCGATGCACTTGACTTCGCTGTCCACCAGCTTGGCAAGCAGTGCATTTCGATTGGCCAGTCGACGCATGCGTTTGGGCATTCGCTGACGAAACTTGCCGGTGTCTGCGGTCTTGGCAAAGGCAACACCACCACCCTTTCGGACAACGGTTCGTGCGTTGCCGACCCGGGCGTTACCGGTCCCCTTCTGTCTGTAGAGTTTTCGAGTTGACCCTTCAACCATGCCACGACTCTTGGTCCGTGCGGAACCGATTCGACGGTTCGCATGGAACATGACATAGGCTTGCTTGAGCAGAGTTGGCCGAACCTCGCTGCCGAGGCTTGCCTCGTCGATCTGGATCGTATCGACCTTCTTGCCCGTCTTATCTATTACGGGTAGTTCAATCATCATTCACACCTTGGCAGCGACTGCTGCCCCTTTGCGCCTTGCCCTCCTGGGTCCCGTTTGGTCGTCACTCTGACAACCCGCATTGCTGAGCCCGGGTAGGACTGCGACTCGGCGTCCTCTTTCTTGTCTTCGTCTCCCGGTTCCCGACCTGTCGTGTTCACGACAGAAGGCCTTGAAGACCAACAGCGGCTATTGCCGCTGATGCGATAGTTCTACTTCTTCTTTCCTGCTGCCGTTGTCTTCACTCTGTTCAAGCGAACAGCTGGACGCACGAACACGTTTGCGTTGTTCGGGCCAGGGACTGTTCCCTTCACGAGAATCAAATTCTTGTCCGTGTCGATTGCCACAACCTCAAGGCTGCGAGCAGTCACGTTCTCATCACCCATGTGGCCGGGCATCCGCTTGCCCTTCTTGAGCTTGGGGCCGGTACCCAGATTGGCGGAGTGACCACCAATGGAACCGACGGAGCGGTGACGCCGCTTGACGCCGTGGGATGCCTCAAGACCGGAGAAGTTGTGACGCTTCATGCCGCCCTGGAAGCCTTTGCCCTTACTGCGTCCGCAGATATCCACGAACGGGACACCCTCGAAGTTCTCAACCGTGATGGTGTCACCGAGCTCGACATCGACGTCTTCTGTTCGAAGCTCACGATGGAACCGCTTGGGTGAGACCCCCGCCTTGTGATCATGACCGATCATGGGCATGGTGCTGCGACGAGCGTTCATGTCCTCGTAACCGATCTGGATCGCCGAGTAACCATCTGTTTCCTCGGTCTTGACCTGCGTCACAACGCATGGCCCCGCCTGGATGACGGTGACCGGGATATTGACACCCTCTTCAGTGAAGTAGCGAGTCATTCCGAGTTTTCTGCCGAGCAGTGCAGAAGCCATGTTCCCGAACCTTGCGTGATCAAATCAACTGGCAGACCTGTGTTTCACGATGCGAATCCGCCTGCCTGGATCCGGCCGTGTCTTCTCTTCATGCCTGACGTATCAGGCCTTGATCTTCACGAACACGCCGGCCGGAACGACCAGGCGGTTGAGTGCTTCAACAGTGCGTGCATTCGGATCCTCAATGTTGATGATCCGCTTGTGCGTTCGAATCTCGAACTGCTCACGCGATTTCTTGTTGACGAACGTCGAGCGATTGACGGTGTAGACCTCGCGTCGAGTAGGAAGTGGAATGGGGCCGGCAACACGCGCACCTGTTCGCTTCGCATGTTCGACGATTTCCTTCGCCGAAACATCCAGTGCTTGGTGGTCGTATGCCTCCATCCGGATCTTGATCTTCACCGCTGACATCGAATCTTCTTGTCCATTTACAAGCCGGTATGTGAACTACCGGGACACGTTCTCGTCTCTTCCATATCAAGACAACGCCCACGACCACACGGCCGAAGGCGAAACGACGATGATAGGCCTCCAGCAGCCTTTGTCAAGGTTTGAGGAGGTTTGGAGCAAGTTCCTGGAAGGAAACTCGCCACCCGGCCTCCCGATCTTGAGGGTACAGTTCCGAGATGCTCCATCTTGTCATGACAATCATTGTCGGCCTGCTGACCCAGCCCACGGATCCCCTCCAAACAGGGCCTCAAGGGGGCGCCAACACCCCTCCCCAGCAGTCTGATCGAGTCCCTCTTGAAGGTGAACACTTCATCAGCAATGAAGTGGGCATCACCATGACCTTGCCCAAGGGCTCCATAATCACCTCCCAGAAGACCGGACCAAGCCCGTTTTTCGTTATCCGAGACGGTTCCCGGACCCCCGCCTGGAGCCTTCGGCTGGAATCCGTCCCCAGCAGTGACCCCACCGCGGAGGCCATGATCCGCCGGATGATGCTCAGTGGCGATAAGAAGGACAGCACGATCGAGATTCTGCGGGAGCAGAGCCTCACCATCAATGGTGAACCGGCCTATCTGGCCTGGGTCCGAGAACGTCTTGAAGATGGCCAGAATGTGGTATTCGGCTGGATTGTGCTGCCCCAAGGGCGATTGATGGGCCAGCTCCATTATCTGGTCGGAACCGTAATCACGATTCCAGACCGCTATCCACTCGTCCAGCCCGAGCTGGAAGCCGCCATGGGCAAAATCCAGCTTCGAGGCCCTGAAAAGGCCGGTGAACTGGCCTATCGGGAGGCCGAAAACGCCAAGACCTTCCTGGCCGGCTTGAGCGAAGAGACGCTGAAGGCATCAACCAACCATCGGACCTGCCGGAGAATCTATCGACCTGGGCAGGATGGTGAACCCGATGAGGAAATCGCCTATTCGGTCTTTTCGATCGAAGCCGCCCCCATGGGCACCCTGCAACCCGGCAGCTTTTCGGAGCTGTATCGACATGACGAACAGGAGGAAGGCCTGCTGGTGAAGGTGCATTCACGGATCGTGGTGGATGCCGATCGCGAGATCTACATCGACATGCTCGGCCAATATTGGCTTGCATGGGATCTTTCGCATGAGGCCTGGACCGCCTTCGTGACACGTCGACAACGAGCTGCGACGCGAACGGAAAAGGAGTACGGCTTCCGAACGAAGCAGACCCTGGGAGATCCAAGATCTCGCATCGTCGTGATCAAACAAGATGATGAGATCAACCTGCGACAACCGTATGAATGTGTGACACCGTCCCCATGGATGCCTCGGGCACTGACCTGGACACTCGGCATGTTCCTGCCGCGTGAAGAGCCCCTGTCGATGAGCTATGCCTTTTTCGACCACAGGCAATCCGATCCCCAGATTGGAACACGTCGCGATGACTGGACCCCCTCAGGATCCACGGCCAATCAATGGCTGCTTCAGACATGGATGGATGATGCAGGACTGCCTACGAAGGGCGTCTACGGCATCGATGGCCTGCTTCGACAAAACAACCCGGACGGCGTCATCGTGGAGACAACGACTCCGGACCGTATCGAACTGATCTGGAATCAGGCGGGCCTGAAGACCTCCTGAGCCGGGATCACCTGATCGTCTTCAGGACATCCTTCTCGACGTCATCAGCCAGTGCATCCATCACGTCCTCGGGATAGAAGAAGAAATCCCAGTCGCGACGACTGGTTGTTCTTCTGGCATCCCGGACCCGGCCAGCAACCTCCGAAGAAGCCTGCCGTTTGACGTCCCGAAGCGTCGCGAGTGTCTCATGCATCGACGCGAAGGCTTCACGACGGGCATCACTGCCTCGCGGTGCCGATTGAATCGAATCGAGTGCGGCTTGTTTTCTCGGCCCAGGTCCCACCTGTGCCTCGTCATTCGATTCAGGATCGTGATAAGCGCGTCGATCCCTGGAAACCAGTGACTGACCGACTCTCGCAATGTCTTCAAGTCCTGGCAGTGGCAGCCGGACATCGGATGTGGCCACCATGAACGGCATGACTTCAAGCCCGAGCCATTCCCGAATCCAGCTCTCCATCAACGCGTCATAGCGGGCACCACCCGTTCCATGGATGAACAGGTCACATCCGGCAAGTCGCATGATGGCCGTCGTGACCAGAGCCTTCGGCAGCAGATTGCTTTCGTCGAGATCCTGCCTTCGCGCCGTGCGGCGGTCGGCACTTCGAATCTCCCAGAGTGGAAGCTCCCCAGCATCCATGTCGAGCGGACGGATCCCCGCATCAGGGTCAACACTCACGGCCGCGTTGTAGGCCTGGGCACATCGCATCGAATCCCGTTGCATCCGATCGAGGAGCCATCTTCCGCAAGCTGTCTTGAGCAGTCTCGAGGCCGGCAGAACGGTCGGCCGACCAGCCCATCGACGAGCCATGTTCAATTGGGCACGCATCAACTGGGACGCCAACGAAAGGTCGGATCCGGCCGTGCGAATGGACTCCGCGTATCGCTCGAGTGGTGTGATATCGAAATCCGCCAGACTCGAGAGCCACTGCAGATCCACGGGCTCGGTTGCTGGCTGCATGCCCAGACCCAGTTCTGGACTGGATTCAAAGAGGCGGAACGTACTGCTGCAGGGAAGGCCATCCGCATCAAGAAAAGGCACTTCGATCAAACCAGGGTCCCCGGCAACGGTGTCGATGTTGAGAACCAGCGGCGTCGCTTGACGCTCCTGCGACAGAACACGCATCGCCATGAATTTGGTGACGATGCCGGGGTGCCATCGCATCGGCGCATGCCCTGTCGCGATGACTGGTCTTGAATCCGGCAGCTTGAGCGATCGACGTGTCTCCCGGATCAACTCAATGGGCAGCCCGGAGACCACGCCCTCGGAAGATGGCGGAACGATCCGAACATAGGACGAGGAATCAGCCATGGATCGCGGACTCACCGATGATCAGACCATCGTCCGCACCCTTCGGAAGCCTGGATGACATCCGGATGATTTCCTCGTACAGAGTCGACTGGTAGAAACGGAGTCGACGCTCATGATCATCCAATGGACCGCCGAATGAACGCGATGGGTCGTTGTAGATCAGCCGTACCGGCAGCTCTTCGATCCTCAGACCCGCAGCAACGGCCTGGACCCAGAACATCATCGGGAAGTCGTACCCGTCCACATCCATCACGAGATCCGCACAGGCTTTGATCCGATAGGCCTTGAAGCCGCAGAATGAATCCGTCAGGGAGAGTCCGAGCCGACGATTGATTTCACGCGTCATGGTCAGATTGATCTGCCGTCGATCCTCCGGCGGCAGGTCGGCATCATCCCATTCCTGCATGTAGCGGCTGCCCGAAATGACGTCGATGTCACCCGCTCTGATCCGATCCTTGAATTCCGGAATCGCCGCGGGTTCATGCTGCCGGTCACAGTCCATCGTGATCAACCAGTCGAATCCGTCCTTCAGGGCCCACTGGAACATGTCCCTGCTGGATCGACCATAACCCCGATTGGTGTCATGACGGATGATCTTGACGGGATGCTCCGAGAGCAATCGAGCCGTGTCATCGGTCGAACCGTCATCCACGACGAGGACTTCATCCGTGTACTGCAGGACTTCCTGGAGAACCTCGGAAACGTACTCCGCCTCGTTGTAGACGGGAATTCCAACAAGTATTCGATCGTGTCTGGACATGGGGGAGGAGGATTCTACACCACTCCCCTGCGACTTGTCTTCGTTCAATCGCGAAGAAGTTCACTTCTGTACATGCGCGATCCCGTTCCCGCCGCACGCTCAGTGATTGAACTGCCGTCGGCCGAACGACCATCGCCATCAGGATCAACGGCGGCAAGCGACATGGCGACTCGAGCATCCGTATTGTCCAGCTGTGCAACCAGAACAGCCTCGGGGGTCATCGGGGGACGGAGAGCGCCATGCTCTGGTTCACCGTGATGACTCAGAAGGATGTTGTGAAGCACGGCCAGATCATCCGTCGCAAGGGGTGGATCCAGATCGCGAGCACAGTCCTCGAGCCAGATCGATGCTCGAGCGATATGGCCGACAAGATTGCCATCCGTCGTGTAGGCGAAGCCCTTGTGCCAGGACAGCTCGGTTGTCTTGGCCAGGTCGTGCAGGAACAATCCCATGATGACCAGATCTCTGTTCAGGCGAGGCCGACCTGAATCGTCGACGTAAGTCGCCAGCACGGCATCAGCCATTCGCATCAGCTGCCATGTGTGCTCAAGCAGGCCACCGATCCAGGCATGGTGCATCACGACGGCAGCCGGGCTTCGGCGAAATGCCTTCATGAGCACCTCGTCATCGGTGTACCGACGGGCCAACGCTCTCATGGCTGGATGCTCCAGCGAGTCGAGCAGTCCGAGGACCGACTTGTACATCATGTCGATGTCGAAGCGGGTGTGCGGCAGGAGATGTGTGAGCTCCGACTCGGTGACCTGCGCCGGCTCGATGTCGTGGATATTGACCTGTGGGAGACCGTTGAACTCCACCACTTCCCCATCCAGTCGAACGAATCCGGTACTGGTGCAGTCATCCAGATCGAAATCGGCCAGCTTCCACTTTCGTCCCGCGACTTCGCCGCTTGCATCTCGAAGAAGACATTTGAGGTACTGGCCGCCGTTTCGATTGGTCCCGATCTGAGGATTGACCAGCGAATAGAGGCCTTCACGCAGATACATCCCGGACTGGAGTTCACGGACCCTCGGACTTTGAGCTACATGATGATCAGCCATGCATCGAGGATACCAGTCAGGCCTGAAGTCGGGGCACCTGCTTCAGGACAGCGGGAACTTCGGCAGCAAGGTCCGCCGCAAGCAGTCCGGCCGTACCGTTTCGCTTCGACCATTCTTCGCCTGCGACGGCATGAATCCATGTTCCCCAGACGGCGAGATCCCAGGCTTCGGCACAACTCGAAGGGCGACCTTGCGCCATCAGACCACCGATGATGCCAGCCAGGACATCACCGGATCCTCCGGTGGCCAGCGCCACCGACCCTCGGTCACAGGTCCATGATCGGTCTGCTTCCGAGACGATCGTACCCTGGCCCTTGAGCACGACGACAGAACGTGATGCGCGACTCAATGCCGACGCGGCATCCTGACGTTCCTGCTCGGTGCGAGGCCGGATCGGCAGATCCAGCACATTGGCGAGTCGATCGTATTCACCAGGATGAGGCGTCAGAACCATGGCACCTGATCCAGTCAGGGATCCAACGAGTTCCCGTGAAACGACGTTGAGCCCATCGGCATCAAGCACGACGGGTCGATCACAGCTTGCCTGAAGAACCCTGGCCACCAATTCAACGGAAGAGTCACTGACACCGAGACCGGGTCCGATGACGACGGCCTGAACACCATCCAACGTGTCCTTCAGATGAGCCACGGCTTCATCGACCGAATCGGACAGAGGCAGACCCGTTGCGGACGGGGCCACTTCAAGACAGGAGTTCACGATCGTTCGTGGGACCGCGAGAATCGCTCGACCGGCACCCGCACGCAAGGCCCCGATCGCCGCAAAGGCCGGCCCACCCACCATGCAGCTCCGCTTGGTATCGCAACCACCAATGACCAGAACGGTACCGAACGTGCCCTTGTGACCATCCGCCGGTCTTGGTGGCAGAGGACTCGCAGGCGGCCTCATCCCGGCAGGAGTCATTCGTGGTCCACGCGAACCACATCGATGTCGATCTTGCCCAGGAGACTCACCAGACCCGACATGTCCGCCGAACCGGTGCCCTGTGAAAGCGCCGATGTGTTCGTCGTGATGTGTCCACCACTGAACGAGACGGGAAGCGTGGCATCAAGATCGAGCCACTGTCCGTCGATCAGGGCCTGAGTCCACATGTGCCAGCCGAAGGCCCCTTGGCCCTGCTCTCCAATGCCGGGCACATAGACCAGACCAGTCACGACTCGCGAGGGAATACCTTCCGAACGGAGCAGCGCAGCCAGCAAGACACCATGCTCGCTGCAATCACCTGTTCGATTCCTGGCGACTTCCGAGGAACTGGCGAATGCCGTTCCAAGATCCTTCTTCTCGATGTATCGCAAGACGAATGCTCTCAAGGCCTCGGCACGAATGATCGGACTCTGATCCACAACCTCACTGAGCGCCTGATCACGAAGCCTGATGATCTCCTCATCCTGCGGATCAATCATGACCGACTGACCCAGGTACGCCTCATCGACGATCTCTTCGGCGGTGGCTGGTTGCGGCGCATCCATGTCCACGACGATTGTGAGCTCGTCATCCGACTTGCCGGCAATGCTCTGATATCCGACTGATGGAAGATCCAACGGGGTCGAATCCGTCGTTCGAACCTTCATCACGACTCGACGGGCCTTCCAGGGATCATCGATCGGCTGATCCGGTTCGACCATCAACTTGTAGAAGACTTCCGGGGCCGCATCCGGCTCCTGAAGAGCCTCGCTCTTGTTCGAAAGTTTCTGGCGAAGGACGCCGAATCCCAGGTCGGTTTCATTGGCGACCAGAACACCGTCACTGGAGTACCACATGGTCGAAGGCACCTGAGGCGTCGCACTGTTCACCATCTTCCAGACCGTGGTGGGAATCGTGCGATCTCCAACCTGCATGGCCTCATCTCTCAAACGCGTATAGGTCACGGTGATGACCTCCGGTCCGATCTCCGGAGACATCATCTTGACGGAGATCTCCTGGGCACCCGCTTTCGCGCGTTCATGAAAATACTTCTGGGCGTCGTATGGAAGCAGCCACCGCTCATCGGGCAACGGCACCTCACGCGTGACCGGAGGGCCACCACTGGTCTCGAGGATCTTGATTCCATCAGGCTGAAAGGTCCATTTGGCAATGGTCTTGGCCATGCTCATGTCCTGAATCATCTTGGCGGAAATCGGCTTGCCGGAGACCGTCGAGGTCCAGCTTGATTCAATGGCGACCTCGATGCTCATCTGACCACGTTTGAGCGCCATCTCCATGGTGACCTTGCTGATCCGTTCATCGCCGTCGACATGGACGTACGAATGCTGCCAACCAACGCGGCCACCGGCGATGTCGATGCTGTACCAGAGATCCTCCAGGACATCAGCAGCTGTTGCCGTTGACGTGTAGACCGTCGAAAGCACTGCAAGGAACAGCAGAAAGCCACTTGTCATTCGCCTAACTTGCCTCATCACTTTCGCCTCCTTCGGGCTTCAAGAGCGGAAACAGGATCACGTCCCGGATGCTGGTGCATCCAGTCATCAACATCACGACTCGATCGATGCCGACTCCAAGTCCTCCGGCAGGCGGCATGCCGACCCGCAGGGCGTTGATGAAATCCTCATCAAGGGACCTGAATGTACTGGCTTCATCATCAGCACCCGACAGCTGCTCGGTAAAACGAGCCAGCTGAATATCGGGATCGTTCAATTCGGTATAGCCGTTGCTCAGTTCCATGCCACCAATGAACAGTTCCCCACGGAGTGCGAGCTCGGGATCCTCCGGGTCAGGTCGAGTGAGCGGAGACAGCTCTGCTGGAAAATGGGTGACGAACGTCGGACGCGACGGGTCGATCGCGGGTTCTCCATGCAGTTCGAACAAGGCGTCGACCAGCAGCCAGTGATCCTGCTTGTCCACATCCGGCATGCCGGCTGCCTCCGCCGCTGATCGGACTCCCTCACGATCGCTCATCTCCAGGCCCGTCCCTTGACGGAACAGGTCACCGTATCGCACCCGCTCGAACGGACGGCCGTAGTCGATCTCGAGATCGCCCCATTGGACGGTCGTTCCACCATCGGAATTGACTTCACGAGCCAGTGTTGCGAAGAGATCTTCCTGAAGTTCCATGACGCCATCGAGATCACTGAAGGCCTCGTACAGCTCCATCATGGTGAACTCAGGGTTGTGCTGGCGATCGATGCCCTCGTTCCGGAAGTTGCGATTGATCTCATAGACGCGACGCATGCCACCGACAAGGAGCCGCTTGAGATACAGCTCCGGCGCAATGCGCATGAAGAGGTCGATGTCGAGCGCGTTGTGATGCGTCATGAAAGGACGAGCCGCAGCACCACCTGCAAGCGGTTGCATCATGGGGGTCTCGACCTCGATGAATCCCCGACCTTCCATGAATCGTCTGATGACCGAGAGAACCTGCGACCGCTTTCGGAAGATGTCCATGACTTCCGGGTTCATGTACATGTCCACGTATCGCTGTCGGTATCGGGTCTCGACATCCGTCAGACCGTGGTACTTCTCCGGTGGAGGAACCAGTGACTTGCAATGCAGCTCGAAGCGATCAGCCCAGATGCAGATCTCGCCTCGCTTCGTCCGGCCGATCGGCCCCTCTGCAACGACGATATCACCGTAATCCAGCTTGGAAGCAACCTTGAATGCAGTCGCATCAACGGCTTTCTTGGAGACGCTGATCTGAAGATCTCCGGAATCATCTCGGAGCACGGCAAACACCAGCTTGCCCATCGCGCGATGTTGAACACATCGACCGGCAACACGGGCGCGCGGCCGAGGATCCTCAGGACTCTGATCGCCCTCGGCAGCTTCCGATCGCGTCTGCCAAAGATCATCCGCAGCTTCATCGAATCGTTCTCGGGCAGTTGCCAGTGAATCGACTTCATCCACCCGATGCCCGAACGGCTCAAGGGCATACTCCTCACGCCAGCGGCGGAGCTTCTCCCTTCGTGCCTTCACCAGTACGGAAGGATCGG
>MDTA01040742.1_pt1 | contig 15034 bp, 9 predicted proteins | sample 811151 | NCBI WGS metagenome assembly MDTA01 (sample SAMN05326648, study PRJNA326480) | marine metagenome | isolation source: seawater | place: Indian Ocean: South | collected 2010 | reverse complement strand
TCCCACTGATATGTTGGTGTTCCACTACTTGATGTTGCAGTAACACTGAATGCAGCAGTTGCACCTTCATTTGCAGTTGGGTTAGAAGGCTGTGCAGTAATTGAGAATGTTCTTTGTACAGTTAAAGTTGCATTATTTGTATATGCAGAGTTGGATGCTCCAGTTGCATCTAACTTACAACGATATAAATCTTGGTTATCATCAGCATATGTTAATGCAGCAGTTGTATATGATGCAGATGTTGCCGAACCAATATCACTCCAGTTAGATCCAGCATCATCAGATTTCTGCCACTGATATGTTACTGAAGGTTCGTGGTGTGATTGACCTTCAAATCCTCCACCTCCTCCTCCAGCAGGAGTTGTAAAGGTTTCTGTATCAAATGATGAACTAGCAGCATTACCACCAAAAGGTTGCATAGTAACATCACCCAAGCAAGTGAACGTTGCAGTAGCATTTTCATTGACTGTAGCATCGGATGGATGAGTTGAAACAACTACAGTTACAGTTTCTACTTGTAATGTAGCAGCATTACTAGGTATAGTTGTTGCACCTGGACATGCAAGTAAACAACGATATTGATTCTCGTCGTATGTTGTAGTTAATGTAGGTGTTGTATATGTTGCTGTTGTACCTCCAGTTCCTTCAGTAACATCAGACCATGAAGCACCAGCAGTAATAGAAACCTGCCACTGGTATGTAATATCACCTGCGTCATTGTCAGATGTAGTTGCAGCAACTCCAAACTGTTCTTGACCACCAACAGCACCAGTAGTATTCGTTGGTTGTGCAGTAATACTAATTGTTCTTGTTACTAAACTTCTAGCAACAGAAGAAGTTACATTTGCTGCACCTGAAGCAGATAAAATACAACGATAGTAATCTCCATAACTATCATCGTATGTAGTAGAACCAGTAGTATATGTCGATGAGGTAGCTCCACCTATAGAAGTATAACTTACTCCATCACCATTCTCTGATTTCTCCCACTGATATGATATAGGAGCAGAATCAAGAGTACTAGCAGCAACAGTAAATGATGCAGTTGCAGGTGCAACTGGAGCTGAATCTACTGGTTGATTACTTATAGTAATAGTACGGAATACTGTTAGGGTAGCAGCAGTAGTATATGCAGGAACTACAGCAGTATTTGTATCTAACTTACAACGATATTGGTAAGTGTTCTTGGCAAAATCATCATCAACAGTAAGTGTATTAGTAGTAGCTCCACTATATCCACCACCATTAGAAACATCAGACCAACCTACACCACCATTACTTGAGAACTGCCATTGGAATGTAATGGTAGATCCATCAGAACTAATACCAGATACAGGACCAAACGTAGCAGTATTTCCAGATCCAGCTTCTACTGAAGCATTAGTTGGGTGTTGGGTGATTGTAACTAGAACACCAGTTCCTGTTGTAGTGAAATTATAAGATTGAGCATTACCAGTAATGTTCTCAGTTACAGTAAAATTAAATGTTGTGTCAAGATAATCAGAAGTTACAGTACCACTTAGAATACCTGTAGAAGTGTCAAGAGCAAGACCAGATGCACCTATGGCATCTCCACTAAGACTATATGATTCTTGAGTTGGTTCACTTGCAAATGTTGTTCCATTCAGTCCAAGATCTATATTAACACTTGCACCATTAGTAAATGGAGATCCACTTATTGCTCCTGAAGATGCTTGCCATGTTACATTAGTATCAATATATGGGAAGAATACACCACGCTTCGTTGTGAGAGGAGCTGTATTAGCATCATACTTAAAGTCAACACCACTATCTACTGGGAAATATATGACATTAGTATAAGTTCCTGTACCAGCAGCTTCTTGTACATCAGTTTGAGATCTTAAAGTTGTTTCTGTCAGAATAACTCCATCTGTACCCTCATGATATTTTTCCTCTGGGTTTATCAAAGCAAGATAGTTATTCGATCCACCACCAGTTGTACCAGCATTAGCAACACTTTGAGCCTGAATGGTAATAGTATTATTAACAGCACTCTCTGCCTGAATATTCAACCATCCAGATTGAGATAGTAGAGCAAGATCAATACCACCAACAGTTAATGATCCAGTTGATCCTACAGTTCTCAATTGAACTTTCTTACCAACATTACCAATGAAATGTGCTGCATCAGCAGGATTAAATGAAACTACAACATAGTCAGAACCATTTGAAGTTTCAAATGGATCCGCTGGAAGCCTCTTATCTATTATACTATTGACTGGATAATTACCATGAGCACCCTTGGTAATATCACCATTGCTATCTGAGACAGATCTGCAGAATTCTTTTGCCTGACCTGTTATATTATTTGTATTAAGAGTAAAACCATTCTTACCACACCATGCTGCAATAATACCAGAAACTATTGGACATGAGAATGATGTACCATTTATGGTACTGTAATTTGCTGTACTTGTATATGGTGTATTAGCAGTCCAGTCATATGTTGGAGTACAGATTCTAGCACCAGGAGCAACAGTAGTTACACCAGCACCATAGTTTGAGAAGTCTGCCCATCTATCATTATATTCTGTAGCACCAACACAAATCTTTTTCTGATCAGTATCTACCGTGTTAATACCACCTGTAGGATTATCTGAATAACCAGCAGTTCTTGATCCAGCAATAGCTTTGGTTTGCATTGGTCCTACAAACACATCACTACTGTTCTTAAATCCATTACCTGCAGATCGACATACAATTATACTATGACTATCTGAAATAGTTCCTTCAATATCATCTAGTATTTCTTCATCAGTACCACTATCACCACCAGCATCATTTAATTCAACATAAGGATAGTTCTCATTAGGTATAGTAGGACCAAATGAAGCATTGATAATTGCAGGTCTAGTATTACCTTTATAATCAACATGAGTAGAATCATTATGATCAATGACTGCTTGATAAGCACTTAAGATAGCAGTAAATGATCCAGAGTTACTAGAATTAAATGCTTTAGCTGCATATATTTTTGCATTCTTAGCGACACCTGCAGTTCTACCAGCAGCTAGAATAGCACAATAAGTTCCGTGACCATTATCATCTTCATTATTAGTTCCATAAGAACCAGAATAATTAGACATCTGGAACACTCGATAGTTCTGTTGCTCAGAAGCACCGTTCAAATCTGATACAAAATCAGGATCATATAATTCTGGATGTAATGCAGCGTTGTTACCAGTTGGTCTACTTGCTCCACGAACACCAGTATCAATTACATATATGTCAACACCATCACCTGTTTGAGTATAACTATATTCTCCGTTTAAGTATTGTCTATCCTGCTTTGTGATTCTATCTAAGTGCCAGAAGTCATGTACATTAACACTACCATATCTACTAATAGGAGAATATGAATACCTACCCATATTACTATGAGCAGTACAATAATAGAATAAGATTGAAGGAGTTGAAGCACTTATGGATAAAACTGTAGTACCATCTGTACCTGGTGTACCAGCAGTAGTTACTCCTGTTGAAAACTCTGTACCACCTGTAGTATGAGTTCCATCTGGTGTTATAGAAAATCTAAATGGATGACCAGCGTTTGAAGCGTCAGACTGATCGAATGTGTATGTACCACCTTGAACAAAACCAGTTAGGTTTGAAAATAAAGAATAAGTTCCAGTGGGACTACTAGAAAATACAAAGAGATCATTACCACTAAAATTTTGTACCTTCACATACATGGTACCTGAACCAGTGGTGGTTAGGTTTCTAGTATTACTTGTGGTTGAAGACTCAGCAGAAGTATTAGTATCTAATGTATCTGAGTTATCCACAGATAAAGTAGCACCTGTGTCAACAGGATCTATAGAAAACTTATCATCAGCATCCCAAGTACACTTCTTGACTGGCCCCAAAGCATTCAGCTTTTCAAGCAATCCACTTGAATACTTATCTGGACAATCAAAAGTTATGATTGCGAAACTTCTAAATGATTCTACAAAGGTGAGATAACCATATAATTTGAGAATTGCTGCAGCAGCGGAATCCAAACTATAATTATCAGATACCCTAACGACTACCCTCTTCATTCTAACTGGCACTATTATCCTTCAGTTGTATTTATACTGAAAAAATTGGATAGTCTTTTTTCCATTTCATAAAAGAATTCATCATCCCATAGGAAATTAGCAATAATTCTCATAGACTTATTCCTAGTCTTTGTTAAAACTATTCCTGATTCCTGCAATTCCTCTTGACTTAAATCCCTATGTGCATCTAAAGAGAGTAGTAAACCACTAAGCCTATACCCTGTAATATAGTTTTTATTCAGTAAACTTTCAGAAACAGATCTGAGTTTATCTTCTATACCTTGGCATTTACTAAACAAATTCTCACGTACAATAATATCATTAACTGTATTCATAGCAGATATACCTGTCATGGTAGGTTGCCAAGTATGCCCCCAAGTCCAATCCTTTTTCTTTATTACATCCCCAACCTTCTTATTAGCAACAGCACAACCAAGAGGTGTGTATCCAGCAGTTAAAGATTTACCCAATGCAGATATATCAGGTTGTACTCCATACCTCTTATATCCATGGTAATCTCCACCCTTACCCCAACACACTGCACAATCATCACTCATCATAAGGATATCATTCTCATCACATATATGACGAATCATTTTCCACCAAGATTTTGACCATGGAATACCACCATTGATCCATGGTAAAGTTTCCATAACTATACATCCAATCTTTCTCCCACAACAATTATATGACTTAATAACAAGATCCAAATACTTAAGTGCTTTCTCCTCAGCCTTTGCTTGATCCTTTAGATCTTTCCATATAGGAGTTGGTACCTTCTTCAGTCTCTTACTTACACTATCAACTTCACTCATATCTCTAGTGAGGAATGTTGTTCCATGATAGCTTGGTGTGAAGGTAACTATGTAATTACTTTGATTGCCCCAATACTGATCATTCATTTTGATTGCAGCTTCAACTGCAGATGATCCAGATATAGCCCAAGACAAAACATCCCAGTTGCCTGTTGAGCAAACTAGGTCTGTCATCTTTATACACAGTTCAGAAGTCTCTCCTCGATTACCTCTGACAAAATTAACTTCAGGTGCCAAAGCACCCATTACTTCTTTATTACCGTAACCTAATATATACGCAGAATTTCCAGACTGGAGATCTATCAGTCTAGTTCCATCAGAATATTCTATCCAATATCTATCCGTCTTAGTTACAACTTTATCTAGGGGTTCTTTACTCCAAGCCCTAAGTTCATAACCCATCTGGTAAGTATTTCTTAAGTTCTGCCTCAGTAGGTGCAGCAGTCATTCTCTCTACTGGCTTACTGAATTTTAAATCATGTGCTGAATCAAATTGGAACTTAGTTCTTAAATGAGTTCTATCTCGTTCTACAATAAGATGATAGTAATGCCCATAAACATTTTCACTAAATCCAATTGCTATGATTGGTCGGGTATCATAAACATCCCCGACCTTCCATGGACAAGTTTCCTCAGTTCCATCAAAAGGAATATAGAACTGAGTTGATTCTACGTGTTCTTTTTGTCGAGCTGCACTACTCTTTACTATCATCTGTCTCTGGTTCTTTCTGTGTTAATTGAAGTGCTTCAATAGCTCCTTCCAATCTCAAGACTTGTTCATTACGAGATTTGAGTTGCTTTTCAAGTTCCACTACAGTTGCTTTCTGTTCTTTCAATTGATTGGTGAACTCCTCCACCATTTTGTCAATATCCATGTTTTAAAATCATAAGTGTATTATTTATTATAGCACAAAACCCTTTACCGAACAAACATATAGTTCATACGTTTACCTGGTCTTCTACTTGAACTATTCAAATTGTCATCATTACAATGAGTACCAATAGTAGAGTTATTACCATAACCATATGTTTGAGAAGTGTTGTCCTTAGAGTGGAAACCCCAGTTAAATGCAGGTGAGTTGTGACCTGTCAAAACTCCAGACTGGTTGGTTCCAGAACAATACACACCACCTTCACGACCACAACATGAGAACATATAGTTACCATCTAAAGTATCTTGTCTCAATACTCTACCTGTACTATCACTTGTTGAAGTAATCAAAGAAGCGTTAGTCATGATGAAAGATTCTGATGGGTTTGTAGCATCCTCACCTAATTTATAGAAGTTGCCCCCACCATAGTTAGTAATATCACTAGAACTTTGATAGTCCTGATATGTAGAAGATGTACTACCACCAGAGTTAGTTACACTTGATCCATCAGTATCCCATAGTCTATTTGGATCAGAAATAACATTCTTATGAAACTGTGAAAACATTGGTGAGAAACTCAATGTTGTCGAAGTACCAGCAGTAACACTTGATGCTGACTGGTTAGCACTTGTGAAACTTGTTGATGATGTATATTCATTTCTACCATGTCCAGATGCAGAATCAGTACAAGCGTGCATCATCCACCTACCACCATATCCATTACCAAGGGTTTTATTGAAATTGATTAGATCTCTAATATTTAAAGTTTCATAAAGAGAACCATTTGCATTCAATGAACTTAGACCAGTGTGTCCATTGTATTGTCTTCCACCTTGATCTTCCAATGAATAATTGTTATTAGATGCTACATCTCTATCATACTTAATAGATAATGTCCATCCACCACCTTGTGTATTCATATCACACCAAACTTGGAATGGTGCTGCACCACTATTAGAACCAGCAAACTTAGCAGGATTAAGCCACAATGGACCTTCAAGTGCTTTAACATCATTCATAGTTCCACCAGCTGCTATAACATCTACTAGTATTGCTAGTGCTGATGCAGCTGCTTTATCTGAGGAAGTACCATCATTTACAGCACCTTGCATCTTAACTGTGCTCCATGCTGTACCATCCCATAGAACCAGACCTTTAGTACTGGTATCATATATCATAAAACCAGCATCCCCCGCACCTAAACCTGTTGGGTAATTTCCAGAACCGTTAAACCCTGCAAATTTTATACCTGCTGTAGAACTTACGGTACCGACGTTAATCGTACTCATGCTTTCTAATAATTTTTATCCTAACTTATTTAGCCAAGACTAAAACATATAAACCGTTCCACCACATTTTATCATCCTCTTGATCATTGATAAGTTCTCTTTCATATAAAATATTTAACTTTTGCTTCTCAACCCATCCTTTAGTGATAGCAACATTCTGTTCTACATTTGCATCATCAACTACTAAAGTAAAAACATTTTCAGTAAACCCTAGCATATTGTTAAAAAATTCTATCATTTTATGCTCGGCATTATCCCCATCATAAAAGATTATATTAACATTCTCCTTAAAATCTTTCTTACCCAATTGGGATGAATCACCATTGAGAACTTGTATATCAAAATCTAAAGTGTCTGTGGTTATATTTGTCTGTAAATTTTTAACAAAAGTATTAACAGTAACATCCTCTAATGGTAAAGTAATATCCTTTCTAGCTGGTTGTAGATTTGGTTCTGACCAGTTATCATTTGCATATGCAGCAACCATATCATTATTCTGAATAGCTGCACAGAATGTAGATCCAGCAAACACACCTACTTCAAGATAGACAGCACCTTCCTGGGAGCAGAGGTTGTTTAAGAAATGTCTTACTCTAGATGACGATAATCCAGGTACATTATAATACGCATCAGGATCTTTAGGATCATAAGCCTTATGATTTGATAGGTACTTACCAGAATTAATAAATGCTTCTATACAAGTTTCTACTTGTGGATGTACAATCAGATCAGCTTTCTTCATATGAGATTCTACTACTTTCTCACAGTAGTTGCAATCCCAACAATCAAACTTACATGTTTTTATTTTCTGCCTCCACATCCTAACAGGAGAATCTTTTATTTCCAATTGAGCATTATATTTAATATATTCTGGAAACATATATTCCTCTTTAGCTGCCCATCTTTTGATGAGATCCATACTCTCTTGAAGTCTCATCATACTTTCCCTACCATGTAGTTTAAAAGTATCAATACCCAACTCAAGAAATTCTAACCAGTCATCTCTCCATGGTGGAAGATTTGCTGCTTTTAAATCATACTCTGGATGTTGTACATCCCAAGTAGAACATGATACTCTACTAATAGGACTAGCAAAGAATATAGGATCCTTTGGTCCTCTTGTACTATTATATTGATAATGCTCTGGCATGATAGGACAACCACCCCAACATGTTTCATTGACTAGCATTGATAACATGACAGGTTTACCTAAGAACTTACAGTAATCCTTTGCCTTCTGAATACGAATTAATTGATCACGATCTCTCATGAGATCCCGATCAAGATTTATATAATGAAATCCAGCCTCTGCTAATGCTACTATCTCATTAGGTCTTGTGACTTCTCTAAGAATAGTATTCTTAATAAACAGATCTGGAAATGCTTGTTGAATCTGACCAGTAGATACCCATGATGTATGTGGTAGTGTTACCACTCTAACACCAGCATTATAAATGGGAGCAAAATTTTCAATCCAAAGATCTAAATTCTTTTGATCTGGTCTCACCCATATATTATTAAATGTAGCTGATAATGGAATATTAGATTTATTTGAGATATAACATGCAGATTGTATTAAAGCTTGATTCTCAGCAAAACAATCCCCCATAGCATCCTGATCGAATGGGGGGATTCTGCAAGTGAAATATAAATCTAATATGTATTCTTTATATTCTTCTAAGAACGGAAGAAATGTATTGACTACAAAGTGCTCACTCAGCTTCGGATTTATCGGTAGACTGAAGACTCTTTTGTTCATTACTATGTTCCGCTGTCAGTTGATTAAATAATTCTAAGTTGAGGTTATCTTCAATGTTATCGAAGGTTGGGAACCTAGGTGGTTCTCCATCTGTTAACATCTTATCAATTTGAGGTTTCATACTATTCTGAACCTTAGCAATACCTGCATTAAGCATTCCTGAATATTGCATTGCTATACTGACAGCATAGATCTGATCCTCCTCTCTCATCATAGCAATAGAATCCATATTACCAATACCTATTCTACCATTAGCATATATGTCAATAGCAGCCTGTTTACCCATACGAGCAATCCAGTATTTTCTTTCTTCCTCTTCAGTATAGTCAGCAGCTTCTCCCATCTCTTCAATGGACTTATAATGCTTACGAACATAATTCATAAAAGGTTCCAGTTCATGATCATACTGACGTATGCTCACATCAAACTTACCTAAGTCTAATTTATATTCAGCAATATCTAATTCGATGAGTTCCCTTTCAAAAGGATCATCTTCTGTTTCTAATTTCTCTTCAAGTTGACGTATCTTTACAGTCTTTCTCTTTCTATCTAATTTTACTTTCTTCCTTTCATGGTTCCTACTTTCAATCTCAATTAGAGCTTGACGTAGTTGACGAAAATCAGTGACATGTGAATTGATAACAAAATTTTTAATTTGCTCTCCAGTCATGCCATAGTGCATAGAGGTTTCTACCCAATCCTCTATATTCTGGGCGGTAATCTCAGTCATAGTATAAAATAATTAAACTTTTAATCCAGGCTCCACGTTGTCTACGGTTTGTACTCCATTGAGACCCTCATGAGTCTGACCAAGTTCCTCTGCTTGTTTGTAAGGTACTGGCATACCCATGTACTTCTGATAAAGTACGTTTAGTTCTTTTATTGTAGCACAAGATTTGAATTCTTGCTTGATCTTCAGCATATCTGCGTAAAGAGCTACTACTTTTTCTTTAAAATCTGCTTGACCTGCTTTAATTGCAGCAGCGACTTCTTCTTTTGTTGAACCTTTAACAGCTACAATACTATCTATAACAGGTGTTTCACCATCCAAATTGTTCGCTTCTCTGATCTGAGATTCCCAAAGAAACTGTTCAATCTTAGATTCTTCTGCCTTGAGTGTAAGGAACTTACGATCATATTGATCTTCAATAATAAGTTTTGCTGCTAACTTCATAAATGCTATGGCAGCATCAAATCTTTCTTGTGGTAGTTCAACTTTAGTTTTACCATCACCAACTTCTTCAAGTAAATACTCATCATCTTCAGATAAAGGGTCTTCATCTGTAACTTTAACTACAGCACGAATTTCTCCAAAGTGCTTGGTTCCCCACCTACCTAGATCTTCACTTATCTCTTCATATGATTTTGGTAGAGTATATAAATCTCTAACCCATTTTTCTTCTACGGAAAATACGCAGATACCAAACATATTCCAGATGATATTGGCTGTTGACAACCAATCAATATCATCACTTCTTCTTCCTATGAAGTATTTTAATTTGATTTCTTCACTCATGTTAGAATCCTGTGTATCCGTACATTAAGGTACCATATTCGGAACCAGCAGCAGATGCTGTTCCTGGAGGACCACTCCTATCCATTCGACTATCTCTTTGGAAACTATGACTTGCATAAGTGAAGAGATAACCATTGTTATTCTGGGAACCATCATACTGACCACAAATGAAACCATATTCATTTCCAGTATGGAATGTTTCCTCACCAGTAGTTATGCCATTTTTACTGACAGATGCTCTACGACCACCATTGTAAGAATCTCTTACATGCCAGTCACTAGAAGTACGATAACCACCACCAGTGTTCCAGTACCCAAAACCATTTCTACTTGAGAGTGTTTTGTTAGTACCGTCAGTTCCTGGTCCGTCTGTCCAACCATGGAATACTTCGGTAGAGAAGTTGAAACTTTGTTTACTACCAGTAGCAATCCAACCTACAGTAGCACCTTGTCCACCAGCAGGGTTGTTCTGTGTACCATTGGGATGGTTTGTACTAAAAGAGTTTGCAGCAGTTGATAAGTTATATTTTACCATGTTGCTGCTATTACCACCACCATGTACATATGCAAAAGTAAAATCTTTCTTCATGCAGGTAGCTCTATGTTTTGTTCCTGCCATAGAGGTTGCTGCACCAGTATTGGTTTCTGTCACCATACTGATAGATGATACTAGGTCAGTAGTTGCGTTCCAACTATCTCCAGTACAGAATATGTAACTCTTAAATGATGTGTTCCATGCAGAGTCAATATAAGCACCTGACCATGTAGTTAAATCTCCTAGATTACTCTGAGTAAATGTTGAGTGTACAAGTCTATTAACGTTCTTGTAAGAGGTTCCTCCACGATATCCACACTGACTAAATCCTCTGGTTATATCAAATCCTGCTTTATATGCTGCCTGATTCGCACCTCCTGCAGTTCCTTCTCCACCTTCATCCCAATAAGCCTGACCACTACTACCACCAGATCTCAGAACAGCACCAATGTTAGTTACATCCTGAGTTGGTAGAGTTACAAATGGTTGTCCATTTTGTAATAGAGTACCAGTAAAATCTATATTTCCAGTAACATTTACATTACCACTAAAAGAAGCACCTCCAGTCGGGAAGCTTACGGCTCCCGATTCATTCCTATTCGTTACTTCATCAACTTTAATTCTAGATGCCATGTCTCTTTAATGTAACCAAAGGGTCCAAGCGTTTGTATAACGATACTCATTATAAGCATCTGTGGTTCCCCAAATCACCTGACAAGGTGCTGAAGAACTTCCTCTTTCAGTACCAAAAGATAGAGGTCCAATATTCTGAGAGTGGGCGTTGTTACCACTAGTCAAGTTACCTGGATCAAGAATAAGCATATTGCTACTAAAGTTTCCAGATGTATTACCATCAAAAATAACAGCCCAATAACCACAACCATTGTTTTGGTATGGTGAGTTGTTTACGATACCACTAAAGTTTTGAGTAAATGCACAGAAGTCAGCAGTCTGACTACCACCAGATACATAACTTGCTTGATAATGCACCTTAGTCAATTTAGGTAAACTACATCTAATTGTAGATAGTGAGTTACCACCAGCATGACTTTGCTCTCTACCAATTCTATGAGTTCCTTGTCCAATGGTATCATTATTAGTACTGCTAGTAGAGTTAGTGTTCCAAGCAGGAATAATCGTACTTGGACTTCCATATTCAGTATGTGCTATAGCAGAGTTATTTGCACCAAAGAATGCAGCATCATATTTAATCCACCCATTATCACCAGTACCATAACGATCAGTTGCATCATATTCAAACTGAAATGCTCCACTTCCAGGTATTGTAACCCATACATTCCCCGATGTTTGGTTACCCTGTTCATATGCGTCTTTAGCAGAAAATGCAGGATTACTTTGGGATCCACCACGGTTTCCTCCACCGCAGTTTGCCCACCTATCTCCAGTCCAAACTTCTAAAGTTGCTGAATCAGTATTGATAATAAGTTCACCTACAGAAGGGGAATTTGGTTTTGCGTTACCAGGATAACTTGGCAAACGAAACCTACCATCTATATCCAACTCATGACCAGAAGGGACGTTGAGTTTATTATTTGAAGAAGCAATTCCCTGCAACTTATTGACTGATAAAATACTCATGAGTTTTTAAATAATTGTCCAGCTACCGCCGTTGTCTATAGTAACAGTGTTACCGTTATTTATCTCCAATGGTCCTGCGCTCATACAGCAATCTCCATTTGCAACAGTAATGTTTTCCGAAACGGAACTTCTATTGCGTTTGAATACTCCATATGAATCAATCCATTGCTTATCACCACTTGCTCTAAGAACAGTAGTTTTTTGTCCACTAGATAATCCTTCGGATGCATTTATATTTAGACCACTATCTCCAGTAACTTGTACTCTATATGTTGATTGAATAGAGTTGCCACCTGGTTCGTGGAAATGACATCTACCACCCTAATCCCATGATGCAAATGTTTGGTCACTATCATTTCTAAAGAAGAAATCATCACCAGTTCTAAAGTAAGTATGACTGTTGTTAGAGAAGTAGAATCTTTGCTGACCACCATCATCTGATATCCAAGTGTTAACTACACCTTGTAGATAAGGTAGGTTAAGTGCACTGTAACCATCAAGTAAATCAGCGTTCAAGTTAGAAACAACAGTTGTAGAACTAACGCTAAGTGGTGCAGTACCAGTTGCAACAGTAGACTTGAATTGACTGTCAGTTTCAATAGTACCACCAACATTTATCCTTGAACCAGCTCCAGTACCACCTGCCTTATTGATGAACCATCTACCAGTACCTTCATAGATTGAAAGGTTACAAGATCCAGTAGAACCTTGAGAATTAATAGTTGCTGCAGTACCAGGACTTGCAAATCCTTTAATAACGAACCATGATGCGTTAGCATCATCTGCACCCATGACCCATGCATGATCATTATCTTTATCATCAAATGTGATAGAAGGAGATCCACCACTACCACCAAGTAATATACGACCTTGATTTGAACCACCCTTTTCAAAGATTGCGAATGCAGAAAGACCATCAGCATTATTAACGACGTGTAAAGGTGTTCCAGGATTGCTCTGACCAATACCTAAGCGACCATTACGGAAGTATACATTGTTGTATGATAGATGAGTTCCATTCCAACCAAAGTCATTACTGTCAGTACCAAAGCGGATGTAACCAACAGAACCACTGTTTCTACCCTTGATGGATAGAGAGTTAGTTGCTGCCTTACCTAAGTCAATACCATTAGCACCAGCAAGTTGTAGAACTCCAGTACCAGTGTTATTGAATGTACCTTGGTCAGCAGTTAAATCGTTAACTGTAAGGTGTCCAGAAGCGTCTCTACGAGCGATTGTATTAGCATTTGCCGCAGTAGACTGAGTGAATCCATCTAAGTAATGAGCATCGAGCTGAGATGAACTACCATCGTTACCTGCGTGCCACACCGTATTACCATTAACGGTAATGTCACCAGTATTAATTCTTAAAGTACCATTTCCGTTGTTGCTATTACCACCAGAAATATAGAACTGAACGTCATAATCAGGAGCTTGTCCAGAAGAACGGAAGTCTACAGTTGGAGTTGTGGAAGTAGCTGCCTTACCAATTTGTAGTTTAGCACCTGCAGCAGCATCACGTAATCCAATAACAGTAGTAGAACCACTAGAGATTGGGTTAGATGATGTTACAGTCCACTTAGTTCCTGGGTTAGGACCAACAACATATATGTTTGCGTTAGTATTATTACCAACAAATGCGATTGTACCTGTTACTAATGAATAAATCTCACCAGATGTATGAGTTGCTTCAGTAACACCATTAGCATCAACTACGATAGAACCAATGTTGTTTGTTGCACCTACATCAGAGTAGATAGTATAAGTACCACTTGGGTTGATGTTACCATTAGCACCAGTCCTACAATGGAAATCTGGGATGTATAATGTGTACTTCAGACCACTATCATTAAGATAGAAGTTCTCGAAGACCATTTTGTCTTGACCAAGAACTTCAGGTAAGAACATATCACCCATAGGTGTATTGATTCCACCCTTAGAGTTACCGAAGTTATAACCTGACTGATACCATAGACCTTGTGAACCATCTAGTTTATCAGCATCTAATCCACTTCCAGCACCATCATTAGAACCTGACCAAATCTTAGACCAGTTACCATATACACTGTTACCACCAGAGTTACCTCTTAACCAAAGATTATCATTATCAGTATAACCAATTTGGATAGCAGCAGAACCTGTTGCTTCCCTTCTGTAGGTCATGATACCGTGTGTGGTACCACCATCAGTTAGACCAGTTGCACTGTTATTTCTAAGAGCAGCAGATATACCGTTTGCTGCCTGTGCAGGACCAGGATTTGATGTAAGTGATGCAGTCTCGTTAAATATTCTGTTTGCAGTATCTGCAGTACCAGATATTGATATTGCGTATGTGGTATTTGCAAGACGTGCGGGATCAAGTGTACCAGCATTCAAACTACCAGCGTTCTGATAGAATGCACCGTGGTTACCATCTAGTTTGTCAGCATTAAGTTCTGATCCTGGTCCTTGATCTAGTGCGACCTGACCATCATTATCAATTACAAAACCACCTTCTGACTGATTACCAACTGCTTGGTTAGCAACATCCTTACGGAAACGGAATACACCGTAGTTACCATATACAGTAGCAGCAGGAGTTAAGTTAT
>MDTA01147555.1_pt1 | contig 15046 bp, 15 predicted proteins | sample 811151 | NCBI WGS metagenome assembly MDTA01 (sample SAMN05326648, study PRJNA326480) | marine metagenome | isolation source: seawater | place: Indian Ocean: South | collected 2010 | reverse complement strand
TGACAAATATTAGTAAATTTAATCTGAAAAAATATTCAGTTTTTAGAAAAAAAGTTTTAACTAATGTTTTAAAAATGGCTTATCATGGGGGTTCAAATAGTGCCCACATCGGAGGCGCGTTATCTATGACAGATTTGTGTTCAGTAATATTTAAATATTTTTTAAATTTAGATAAATCCAATATAGCAAAAAAAGATAGAGATTATTTTATTTTGAGCAAGGGACATGCGTGCTTAACGTATTATTCTCTTTTAGCTGAAAAAGGATTTTTAAATGAAAACGATTTTCAAACTTTTGAAAAAGATGCAAGTAAATTATTAGGCCATCCTGTAAAAAATTCCGAAATAGGAATAGACTTTTCCACTGGTAGTTTGGGAATGGGAGTAGGTATCAGTGTAGGTGTAGCTATGGGTTTAAAAAAAATTCAAAGTAAAAATAAAGTTTATGCTGTAATAGGCGATGGAGAATGCAATGAAGGCTCAGTTTGGGAAGCTTTTATGACAGCTTATCATTATAAACTGGATAATTTAACTTTCATAATTGATAAAAATAATTTTCAACAAACCGGTTCTAATAATGAAATATTAAATATTGAGTCCTTAATAAAAAAAGTCTCATCTTTTAATTTGGAAACATTCGAGGTTGATGGACATGATCCTGAATTAATTTATGAAACATTAAAAATATTTACAAAGAATAGACCCAAAGCAATTATAGGAAACACAAGGAAAGGAAAGTATTTATCCTTCTCAGAGGATAATAATAAATTTCATCACGCAGTATTAACAAAAAGTTTATATGAACAAGGAATTAGTGAAATCGAAAATCTTCAATAAATTACTTTTTAATGTAAATGAATTCTAGACTTGATATAGATGAAAAAAAAATAAAACTATTTTCTACCATAGGTCCCAGAGCAACTTTTGGTCTTGCTATGCTAGATGTGGTAAAGTTATATAAAAATATAATTTTATTAACATCAGATGTTTCAACTTCAGCTGGATTAGATAGATTTCGAAACCAGTATAAAGAAAATTATATTGATGTTGGTATTTCAGAACAAAATTTAATTAACGTAGCAACTGGATTATCTAAAATTGACTTTAATGTAATAACAACCACTTTTGCACCTTTTCAAACTATGAGATGTTTAGAACAAATTAAGGTCAATCAAGGTTATATGAAAAATAAAATTATAATGGTGGGTCTTGCTAGTGGTCTTGTATTGGGTCCTTTAGGTTATACGCATTGTTGTATTGAGGATATAGGTGTTTTGAGATCTATACCAAATATAACAATCATTTCTCCAGCAGATACTTTAGAATTGGTAAAATCTTTAGAAGCATCAATTTTATACAATGAACCTGTTTATATTAGACTTACTGGTGGTCAAAATTCCGGAATAATTTATGATAAAGATTATAATTTTAAAATTGGAACCCCTGTTACTTTGCAAGAGGGGAAAGAAGGAATAATATTAAGCAATGGTAGTATCACATATAATTGTTTACAAGCAGTAAAAAAACTTAAAGATTCATACAATATGAATTTTTCTTTAGTAAATGTTCATACTATTAAACCGTTAAATGAAAAATATGTTTTAGAGGCATGTAAAAATAAAAAATATATAATTACGGTTGAGGAACATTCTTTGATAGGAGGATTAAAATCTGCTGTAAGCGAGGTATTGGTTAAATCTAAGACAGATTTTAAAAATTTTAAGTCACTTGGAATCAATGATAAATATGAATACAGTGGAACATATAATTATATGTTGGACAAACATGGTTTATCTGTAGAAAAAATTGTTAATTTTATAAAACAATTAAAAAATTAACTAGTTAACAAGATTTTTTTCCTTAAGAAGTTTAAATAAATAAAGTGTAGTTTTTTTATCAGTTTTTATTTTTTTTGAAATTGAGTCTAAATCGTTTTTACCATCAGAATAGGCAAGAAAATCAACAATCTTGTGAAATAATTTAGGTAAAAATAATTTTCTTTTTTCTAAAAAAGGTTCACAAATATTTTTACTTTTAGGAATAATTTTTTTTGATAAAATTTCAACTGCTTTAACAGTTAGTTTAAAACTTCCAATTAAACCCTTCAGTGTCACAAGAGAAAAGTCATCAAATGATGTGTGATATTCTTTATATTCACCAAATTTAGTTCTTGAAATAAGTGCCATAGGCAGGTCTACTCCAGGAAAATTAAATCTTCTTTCGTCTGATCCGGCGTCAATAAATGGGTATTTTTTTGGTACGATTTTAAAATATTTGAATGCAGATTTAAGTGCCTCGTCAACAAATGTATTTTCCATTCTTGTGGGTTTAAAAGAATAATTTCTTTCATCACCTACGCAGCTCAATATAAAACCACCTATCATATTTTTTTTAATTTTTTGTAAATTTTTTGATATGTATGCAATAGAACCTATATTTTCTGGAACAAATATAAATCTAATTGATTTTTCTAATTTTTTTTTTTGAAAATATTTAATTAAACTCATTGCAAGAATTATCCCTGATGTTTCATTATTTGCCATATTTGGGTGACAAATATATGTTGAGATTAATATTTCCTCTTTACTTTTACCTTTTAACAAAATTTCTCCATAATGCATTTTGCCATTCTTTTTAAAATGTGAGTCAATAAATACATAAAAACTATCATTTGTATTATACTTTTTATTAATATATTTCTTGAAATTATAACTTACACAAAAAGCAGAATTTTTTTTATAATATGATGTCATGTAAGGAATTGAATTTTTTAGTTTTTTATTTGTATAAAGTATTTTTAAAAGTTGTTTCTTTTTCAGATTATTCTTAACAGGATGTGAGTACCCCACTAGATGTAAGAAATTTTCTTTGAAATCAATTATTTTTTTTCCAAATTTATCAATTACATATGCATTTTTAACATTCCATTCCTTAGGAACTTTCCAATCAAATACTTTTGAATTTGATTTAAAACTCTTTATTTTGAAATTTGGAAATTCTTTTTTTATTAATTTTAAAGTTTTGAAATTTCCTTTTCCAGTTAAACTACGATTAATATTAAAAAGTTTATTTTTACCAAACAGATAAAACTTTTTTATTATAAGTTGAGACATTTTCTGAAATTTAATTATAAATTAATAAAAGTGCAATTTTCATCGTAATATAGAGGTCCAGTAAAATATGTGAAAGACAAAATAGATCTTGAGTTATTTTTAAGTGGTTTGCTGCCTCTATGAAAACCAGTTGTATCTTCCATAAAACATGTACCTTTTTTTCCGTATATTTCAATTATTTGATTTTTATTAAAATATTTTTGGACAACTGTATCTTTATATCTAAATTGAGGCACAAACCTTAATGGTTTTATTTTATGGGAGCCTAAGATATAAAAATGACCCCCACAATCTGGACCCACATCACTTAAATATACAAATATTTTTACAAGTCTTATACCATCTCTGTCCCTGTGCCAAAAGTTTGTTTTAACTCTTTCGTCTTCTTCATATGGATATGTGTTGTGGGAAGCTACATAAAAATTGCAATTTTTTACATTAAGATAATCCTTAGCTAAATTGTGAAAATTATTATTTTTCGCAAATAATTCTGCTTTATTAATGTCAATTATATTTTGTGTTGTAGCTGTTTTTGCGTTTCTATCAGTATTATACTTTAAAAAATCAAACTTATTTATATCAATGTTTTTTAAAAATTGTATTCCATGTTTTTCTAATTGAAAATTTTTTTCCTTAATTAAATTTTGATCAATTTTAAAAGTATTTTTAGAAATATAGTATTTAAATGATTCTAAATAATTTATTAATAATCTTACATAAAGTCTTTTTAAAAGTTTAAATTTACCTTTAGTTGGTAATTTTAAAAGTAATGACGATTTTAATTCTAAATAAATAAATCCTACATGTCGTATAAAAAATTTATCTAATAAAAAAATTCTCATTTTATTTTAAATCTAATATTAGTTAAAAATTAGACATTTATTTTATATTTTTTTAAAATTTCTTTCCCTTTTTCAAAACTACTAAAATCAATAACATCATCAGTTTCAATTGATATACTAAATTTACTCTCAAGTTCACTAATTAAGCTCATGTGTGCTATTGAATCCCATTCAGGAATCGATCCATATTCTAATTTTTCATTCACTGTTTCCTTATCAACAGAAAGAGATTCTACAAAAGCATTTTGATAAATTTCAATATTTTTCATAAAGTATTAAGATTGATAATAAGATTTTATAGCTTTTTTTGGTAAATTATTCCACCTTGTTTTTTAATATCATCAATCATGACATCACCAGAAATTTGCATATCAATTAATCCAAAATAAATATTGTAAAAAAAAAATTTTTGATATGCTCCTTTTTTAATAAGAACATCATCTAGTTTTTGATTTATTGCAGTTGAAACATTTTTATCTAAATCTCTAACATACATTTTATATTTTTTTCTACTTTTATTTCCATATCTATCAATATAATTTCCCTCAAAATATTTAAAATATCTATAATCAACACCTACCATCTCTTCTGCATAATGGTCGAAAGTAAAACCATTTTTATAATCGATACCTATAAATAAATTTTTTGCATTATTTTTATGAAAATATGCAAATAAAGAGTCTTTTCCCCATCCACTCTCATCATCTAATTCATATAAAATTTCCTGATCCTTACCTTTTACTGAGAATGAATAAATAGGGTGCTTTGTTCTAATAAAATCATTTCTGTTAAGAGCTAATTTTGATAGAGAACCTGACTCTGATGGTGTTTCTTTATAATTAAAACCTCTACCAGAGCAAAATCCCCAGTTAAATGTTGGAAATAAGAGATTTCCTTCCTTACCTACTCTAATAAGAAAGTAATCAATCAAGTCATTTGGATTAAATTTATGATTTTTCTTTTTATGAAATAATAAAACTCTGGTTATATCTGATGCAATATAAACGGTATCTCCATTTTTAATATCAAGTGTATCTAAAAAATTAACAAAATCTTTATGCATAAGACATATTATTATTTTTTTTCTATCTTTTTACTTATAAATTAATAATTTTTATAATAATTAACAATTTATCTTAATATATTCAAAAAAAATTTAATCTGTATAATTTTATTATGAAAAAAAAAATTTTAATTGTAGGTTGCCAAGGTCATATTGGTTTTAGTCTCACAAAATATCTAACTAACAAATATAATATAATAGCAACTTTTAACAAAAGAATTAGTAAAACATATTTTAATTTACCTAGAGGTAAAAATATAAAGTTTTTAAAACTTAATGTTTTTAATAAAAAAAAAATTAATAAATTATTTGATGAAAATAAGATTGATACATGTATTTATTGTGCCGGAGTAACACACGATTCATTCGCCAAAAATGATCCAGAAAACACAATTGTCGCAAATAGTTTAGGTGTAAATAATTTTCTTAGTCTCCAAAAAAAGAAAAACTTCAAATTTATTTATATAAGTACAGGTAGTGTTTTTCAAAATATTGTATCATCAAAAATTAAAATTAATGAAAATGTTTCTCCATCCCCAAGATCTCTTTATTCGATTTCAAAAAGATTAGGTGAAATTTTAGTTGAAAATTCTTTTTCAAAAAAAAATATCTCAACACTATTAAGAGTTTCGTGGGTATATGGGCCACCTATAATAAATAAACAAATAAATATTCAAAGGGGACCTTTACCTTTTATTTTGACTAAGCTTTTTAAAGAAAACAAAAAAAAAATTTATTTTTCCTCTGGTAGAGATTTTGAAGCATCATTCACTTATATTGACGATGTATCTCTAGCTATTGAAAAACTCATAAGTTTGAAAAAATTTGCATATTCTAGTTATCATCTTGGTAGTGGGAAAAATTATAAATTATCTGAAGTTTGTAAAATAGTAAATAGGCTATCAAATAAAATTAGAATTAAAATGGGTCCTGGGTTTTTACCTTGGACAAGTGATAGTGTTATAAGAGGACCAATAATATCTACGAGAAAAAAACAAATACTTAAGACTCATTATTCTTTAGATAGAGGTATAAAAAATTATATTAACTTTTTAAAAAAAAAATGATTTTAAATTGGGCAATTATAGGTTCTGGAGATGTAGTAAGCAGGTTAGTTAAAAATTCATTTAACACTAGATATTCTAAAGTAAAATATGTTTTATCAAAAGAAATTAATTTGGCAAAAAAAGTTTGCACTAAATATGATTATGGTATTTCAACAAATAATATAAAAAGAATTTTGGATGATAACCAAGTTAATTGTGTTTATATAGCTACTCCTCCTGATAGCCACTACAAATATATTAAATTATTTGCAAAAAAAAAAATGAATATACTTTGTGAAAAACCAATTGTATTAAAAGAAAAACATTTGAATGAAATCTACTCATTAATAAAAAAACACAAAATTTCATTTTATGGATGTTTTTACAGGAGAGAACAAAGAAGATTTAAATATATAAAAAAATTACTAAAAAATAATATAATTGGAAAAGTGCTAAGCTTTGATTATAAACTTCATCATTCACTTAAGTCTCATCCTACAGCTCCGATAACAAATAAAAAAAATATTCCCTGGAGGTTTAATAAAAAAATAAGTGGAGGCGGAAACTTTTTAGATATGGGTCTTCATGTACTTGATTTTTTACTTGATATATTTGGAGATTATAAAGATTTTCAAAAATTAGATCATAAAAGCTATAAAATCTACAATGTTGAGGATAGTTTTATATTAAATTTAAAATTTAAAAGTGGTGTTCTAGGACAATGTGCATGGCACTCCAATGTTTCAGAAACAAAAGATTTGATAAAAGTTTATGGAGAAAAGGGAATAATTGAATTTTCATTTAATTTCAATGACAAAATTACTATTTATAAAGATAATAAAATAAAAAAAAAATTAATAAAGCTCTCAGATCCTGCACACAAACCTATTGTAACAAAAGTTATAAAGTTATTTTCAAATTCTATTAAAAATAAAAAAGTATATGTAGATAAAAAAACTTTTAAAGTTACAAAATTACAAAATCTTTTAGCAAAATAAAAAAATATGAATAAATTGTTATTTTTAGGATATGATGAAAGTCAAACAAATTTAATCTCTAAGTTAAGGAAACGTAAAAACATTCAAATTGACCATAAAAATAGTAAAATTTCTCTTAAGATAGTAAAAAAATATGATCTAGTTATATGTTATGGCTATCGGTTTAAAATTAATAAAGAAATAATAAATAAGTATAAAGAAATTATAAATTTACATATCTCTTATTTACCATACAATCGTGGAGCACATCCAAATTTTTGGTCGTTTGTAGAAAATACTCCTTCAGGAGTCACTATACATAAAGTAGATTGTCAAATTGATAGTGGAAGTATAATTTTTCAAAAATTGATAAACTTTAGTTTAAGAAAAAATAAGAAAAATTTAACTTTTAGGACAACTTATGAGAAATTAAAATTTGAAGTTGAAAAAATGTTTGTAAAAAATTTTGATAGAATAATAAATAAAAAATATAAAGCATATAAACAAAAAGGAAAAGGGACTTTTCATAGTTTAAATGATCTTCCATCTTATTTAATATCCTGGGATCAAAATATATATGAATTCATTAGTAAATATAAAAAATTGAAAGATAAAAAAATATGAAACCCTTTTTTATCGCTGAAATATCGGCAAATCATTGCGGAGATATAAAGCATGCAAAAAAATTAATTAAGTGTGCAAAAATATATGGTGCTGATGCTGTAAAATTACAGACCTATACGCCAGAAGCAATGACTCTAAATTCAAAAAAAAAATATTTCAAAATAGAGAATGGTATATGGAGGAATTATACTTTGTGGGATTTATACAGCAAAGCTCATACACCTTTAAAATGGCATAAAGAATTATTTGAATTTGCAAAAAAAATTAAAATTAAAATTTTTAGTACTCCATTTGATAACAATGCAGTAGACTTTCTAGAAAAATTAAACTGTCCATTATATAAAATAGCATCATTTGAAATGATGGATCTTGAATTAGTAAAAAAAATATCTTTAACAAAAAAACCACTAATAATTTCAACTGGTATGGCAAAACTCCATGAAATAAATGAGACTTTTAAAGTTGCAAAAAAATATGGAGCGAAAGATATTACTTTATTATATTGTGTTAGTAATTACCCATCTCAAATACAGGATTTTAATCTTTATAATATAAAAGTATTAAGGAAAAAATTTAATTGTAAGGTAGGTCTTTCTGATCATTCAAAAGATAGCAGGGTTGCGATGACAAGTATAGCACTTGGAGCACAAGTTGTAGAAAAGCATATAGCTTTAAAAAATCAAAAAAAAGGATTTGATGTTAAATTTTCATTAAAAGGTGAAGAGATTAAAAAATTTAGAAATGATATAGATACAGTCGCAAAATTAGTGGGCAAAAAATTTTTTTTTAGAAATAAAAGCGAGGATAAATCAAAAATATTCAGAAGATCATTATTTTCCACAAAGAATATTAATAAAGGAGAAAAGTTTACTAAAGAAAATATAAGAGTAATCAGGCCTGGATATGGAATTGAACCAAAGTATTATAATTATTTGTTAAATAAAAAATCACCTATCAAATTAAAAAAAGAAGAACCAATTAAAAAAAATATTTTAAAATTTTTAAAAAAAAATCATTTTGTTTCAAAAAAACTAAAATAGTAATTTTATTTTTATTTGTATTTTTTTTACATTTAATATATTGAAATATATATGCAAAAAAATGATAGATATTTAAAAATTATATCAAAAATCGAAAAAATAAGATCAAAAAATAATGTAAATTGGATGGATATTTTAAGATTAGCATTTAAACTTGATCCGATAGAAGCCTCAAAAATAATGAAGAAAATTAATCATGATGATAAACAAATAGCGAGGTTATTGTCAAAGCTTGCAAAATAATTAACAATTAATTGAATTATATTGGGATGATCAAAATACCATACGGCAGACAATTCATTGATAATAAAGATATTCTTGAGGTATCAAAAGTATTGAAAGGAAAATTGATTACAACAGGAAATAAAACAAAAGAATTTGAAAAAAAAATTAACACTATCTTTAAGTGCAAATATAGTTCGGTATGTAATAGTGGAACTTCAGCTTTATTATTAGCCTTTTTATCAATCGGTTTAAAAAAAAACGATATAGTCATTATGCCTGCTATTACATTTATTGCATCCTATAATGTAGCAAAATTTTTGGGGGCTAAGATATATTTAGCAGACGTAAATTCTAATACAGGGCAAATGTCCCCAAAAGATGTTTTAGATTGTTGTGAAAAATTCAAAATTAAAAAAGCAAAAGCAATTGTGAACATGTATAATGGAGGTTACCCAGAAAATGCACAAAACTTTTTAAATATAAAAAAAAAACTAAAATGTTTTATTATAGAGGACGCATGTCATGCTTTAGGTGCAAAATATTTTCACAGAGGAAAAAAATATTATATTGGATCTTGTAAACATTCTGACTTATGTACATTTTCATTACACCCTTTAAAAACTATCACAACTGGAGAAGGGGGTATAGTAACAACTAATTTAAAAAGTTTAGACCAAAAAATTAAAAGTTTAAGATCACATGGAATTAAAAAAAAAAATTTATGGTCCTACAACGTAAATTTTAATGGTTTAAACTTAAGACTTAATGATTTTCAAGCAGCTTTAGGTATTAGTCAATTAAGAAAAATGAAGCAATTTATTTTTAAAAGAAAAAAAATTGCAGAGTTCTATAACAACGAATTTAAAGATTTTAATAAGTGTATAATTCCAAAATATAATACTTTAAATGACCCCTCATACCATCTTTATATACTAATAATAAAAAAATTTAATTTAAGTAAAAAAAATTCTTTTTTTAAAATTATGAAAAAAAAAGGAATATTTATCCAACATCATTATATTCCAATTTATAAATTTAAAATATTTAATGGAAAAAAATTTTCAATAAATTCTGAAATTTATTTTAATAAAACTATAAGTTTACCGATTTATTATAATTTAAAAATAAATGAATTAAAATTTATAGTAAAAAATATTAAAAAATATTTAAATTAAACAAATGAAAGTAGCAATAGGAACTGCAAATTTTCAGAATAGTTATGGTCTTTTAAAAAGTTTTGTTAAAATAAATAAATTAAAAAAAATTAGTAATGAAATTTTGAAACATAAAATAGATTTCTTAGATACATCTTTTGATTATAAAAATCTAGAATTAAAAATTTTTAAGAAATTAAATAAATTCAAATTAATTACAAAAATAAAATTACCAAAAAGAAAAAAAAATCAATTTATAAAAGATTTAGACAATAAAATAAGAATTGAACTTAAAAGACTAAAAAAAAAAAATTTTGAGGTTCTGCTCTTTCATAATACAGATGATTTAAAATATAAAATAGGTGGTGATTTTTTAAATGAAATAAAAAAATTAAAAAGAAAAAAATTGATTAAAAATATTGGAATTTCAATTTATGATCCTAAAGAATTAAAAATCGTATTCTCAAAATTTACTCCAGATATAATTCAAGCACCATTAAATGTTTTTGATACAAGAATTCTCTTGAGTAAATATTTAAGAAATAGGAAAAAAAAAATTAAATTACAGGTAAGATCAGTTTTTTTACAAGGTCTTTTATTACAAGATTTAACAAAGTTAAAAAAATTAAATATAAAAAAAAATTTAAGAGCAAAACTAATTGAATTTGATAATATTTGTAAAAAAAATAAAATTAGTAAGTTAGAACAATCAATTAATTTTATAAAACTTCAAGATAAGGTTGATATAATTACTTTTGGAATTAATAGTTCTGAAAATTTAAAAAAAAATATGGAAATATTAGAAAAAAAAAAAGTTAATAAAATATTTGATTTAACAACAAATGATAAAAATGTCATCGATCCAAGAAAGTGGTAAAAAAAAAATATTGTAGCAATTATACAAGCTAGATCCAACTCATTACGTTTCCCTAAAAAAGTTTTAAAAAAAATAAATAATAAAACATTGTTAGAAATTTTGATTAACAGACTTAAACTATCAAAATATATTTCTGAAATAGTTGTAGCTACCACAAATTCGAATGACGATAATGAAATAATTAAAATATGTAAAAAAATAAATATTAATTATTATAAAGGTGATGAAAAAAATGTATTAAAAAGATATTATTATGCAGCAAAAAAATTCAAAGCATCAGAAGTTGTTAGAATCACTGGTGACTGTCCATTAATAGATCATAAAATAGTCGATTTAGTTATTTCAAAATATTTACTTTCAAAAGTGGATTATGCTTCTAATATAAATCCACCAAGCTTTCCAGATGGCATGGATGTAGAAATTTTTTCAATTGAAGTTTTAAAAAAAATAAACAAAAAAAAATTACAACCTCACCACAAAGAACATGTTACGACCTTTATTAGAGAAAGTAATAACTTTAAAAAGTTAAATATTAAATATTACAAAGATTTTTCAAAATTAAGACTGTGTGTTGACTATCAAGAGGATTTGATTTTACTAGAAAAAATTTTAAAACGATTTAAATTTAAAAATAATTTTTCGTTAAAAAGTATTTTGAACTTTATGAAAAAAAATCCTGAATTAAAAAAATTAAATAATAAATTTGAGAGAAATGAAGGTCAATTATTATCTGAAGGTCAAAAGTTATGGTCAAAAGCAAAGAAAATTATTCCAGGTGGAACAATGTTATTCTCAAAAAATCCGGATTTATTTCTTCCAAAATTTTGGCCTGCATATTTTACTAAAACAAAAGGAATATGTATTTGGGATTTAGAAAAAAAAAAATATTCAGACATGTGCTACATGGGTGTTGGCACCAACATTCTTGGATATTCAAATACATCTGTTGATAATGCTGTCAAAAATGTAATAAAAAATGGAAATATGTCTACATTAAACTGTAAAGAAGAAGTTCAGCTTGCAGAAAAATTAATTCATATACATCCTTGGTCCGAACAAGCTAGATTTACTAGAACAGGTGGAGAGGCAAGTAGTGTAGCAATAAGATTAGCAAGAGCAGCAACAGGTAGAAATAAATTAGCAGTGTGTGGATATCATGGTTGGCATGATTGGTATTTGGCAGCAAATTTAAAAAATTCAAATAATTTAAATACTCATTTAATGAAAAATTTGGGTATTGCAGGCGTACCTAATTTTATGGAGAACTCTTGTTTTTCATTTGATTATAACAATTTAGAAAGTTTTTTAAAAATAGTTAACAGACATAAATTAGCTACTGTGATAATGGAAGTTTCGAGATTTCAAAAACCTAAGTTTAATTTTCTAAATAAAATTAAAAAAATTTGTAATGAAAAAGGAATTGTTTTAATTTTTGATGAATGCACTTCTGGTTTTAGAGAAACATTTGGAGGATTGCATCTTAAGCTAAATGTAAATCCTGATATTTGTATTTTGGGAAAAGCTCTAGGTAATGGTTATGCAATTAACGCAATAATTGGGAAAAAAAATGTGATGAATTCGTTAAATTCTACATTTATCAGCTCTACTTTTTGGACCGAAAGAATAGGTTATGCTGCAGCTCTTAAAACATTAGAAATAATGGAAAAAGAAAAATCTTGGAAATTAATCTCTAGAATTGGGAAAAAATTTAAAGATAATTGGAAAAATTTGGCACAAAGAAACAATATAAACTTAGAAATTAAGGGATTAGATCCTTTACCAAAATTTGAATTTGATAGTAATAATCAATTAAAGAAAACATTTATAACACAAGAATTTTTAAAAAAAAATATCCTAGCTAATGATACAATTTATTTAAGCACAAAACATTCAAACAAAAAGATTATTCAAACATATTTTAATATTTTAGACGAGATATTTAAAATTATTTATAAAAATAATAATCAAAAACAATTGACAAAATTATTAGATGGATCTGTTTCTTTAAGTGGATTAAGATCAAAGGTATGATAAATTTAAATTTTCTTAAAAATAAAAATATTTTAATTACTGGTGGGACAGGATCTTTTGGAAAAGCGCTAACAAATTATTTACTAAAATCTAAGTATTGTCCAAAAAAAATTATAATTTTTAGTAGGGATGAACTAAAACAATTTGAAATCAGTCAATCATTAAGAAAAAATAAAAATTTTGATAGATTAAGATTTTTTATTGGCGACGTAAGAGACAAAGATAGAATAAAATTGGCATTAGATAACATAGATTTTTTAATTCATGCAGCTGCTTTAAAGCAAGTTCCAGCTGCAGAATATAATCCATTTGAATTCATAAAAACAAATATTATAGGTGCTCATAACATTATTGAGTGTGTTTTAAATTCAAAGGTTAAAAAAGTATTAGCTTTGTCTACAGACAAAGCGAGTTCACCTATAAATTTATATGGAGCTACAAAGTTGTGTTCAGACAAATTATTTACTTCTGCACAAAATATGTCTGGTTCTAGAAATATAAAGTTTAGTGTTGTAAGATATGGAAACGTGTTTGGGAGCCGTGGATCTGTATTTCCAACATTTATGAAATTGAAAAAATCAGAAGCGTTTCCAGTAACAGATATAAATATGACAAGATTTAATATCACATTAAAAGAAAGTGTTGAGTTTGTTTTGCAATCTTTAAAAAATCAAAAAGGTGGTGAAATATTTGTACCAAAATTGTCCAGTTTTAAAATAGTAGATCTTTGTAGAGCAATAAATCCACATAAAAAAACAAAAATAATTGGTATAAGACCGGGTGAAAAATTACATGAAGAGTTAATTTCTAAATTTGAGGCAAATGATACAATAGATCTTGGTAGCTATTATGTGATATTACCACAAAAACATTACGATACAAAATTTAATTACAATTTAAGAAAAGCAAAGTTTGTTCCAAAAAATTTTCATTATACTAGTGAGACAACTAATAAATATTTAAAAATTTCTGAGTTGTTAAAATTAGTTAGAAAAACTAAATAATATAATGAAAATTATTAATATAGTTAAAAAATTATATCCTTATGATTATTCTGTAGCAAGTGAAGGCAGCGATAAGGCTATTCAAGAATTTAAAAAATTTCTTAATTTTAAAGTTCATAAATTTAAAACAAATAAGAAAATGAATGGATGGAAAATTCCACAAGCACAAAAAGTTATTACAGGAAAAATTTTCCATAAAAATAAAGTGATTTTAGACTCAACGCATTCACCATTTCATATAATTTCGCAAAGTCGCTCCTTCAAAGGAAATATAACAGGGAAAGAGCTTCTAAATAACTTGTTTTATTCTAATATTTGTCCACAAGGTATACCATTTAATTGGACAGGCTTGTATAGACCAAACCAAAATACTTGGGGATTTTGTGTTAAAAAAAAATTTATTAAAAAAATAAAAAGAAATGAAAAGTATTTTGTAAATTTAAAAATAAAAAAACTTTCTAATCCAATGAGAGTTTTAGACTTTGAAATAAAAGGTAAATCAAATAAAACTATAATTATAAACGCACATAATTGTCATAAGTATCAAGCTAACGATGATATTTCAGGCTGTTCAGTTGCTATAAAATTTTTTAAATATTTAAAAACAAAAAAAAATTTAAAATATTCATATAGATTGCTTATAGCACCTGAGCTTTTTGGACCAATGTTTTGGTTAAAGAAAATAAAACATAAAAATATTATTGGAGCAATTTTGTTAAAAGCAGTAGGTAACAATAATAATCTAAAACTACAAAATTCTTTCAATTCAAAAAGTATAATTGATTTTGCTGCTCAGAATGCTTTAAAGAAATTGAAAATAAATTCTGAAAGAGGTGGATTTAGAAAAATTTATGGTAATGACGAAACTGTATTTGAAGCTCCTGGTTACAGTATACCATCTATAACTTTCACAAGATTCCCCTTCAGACAATATCATACTGATCAGGATAAACCTGAAATCGTTAAAGAAAAAAATCTAATAGAAACCTATAAAGCTTTAAAATATACAGTTGATACTATTGAAGGGGAATCTTGAAAAAGTTAAAGATGG
>MDTA01103829.1_pt1 | contig 15050 bp, 12 predicted proteins | sample 811151 | NCBI WGS metagenome assembly MDTA01 (sample SAMN05326648, study PRJNA326480) | marine metagenome | isolation source: seawater | place: Indian Ocean: South | collected 2010 | reverse complement strand
GGAGTGTAGCTCAATTGGTAGAGCGCCGGTCTCCAAAACCGGAGGTTGGGGGTTCGATTCCCTCCGCTCCTGCCAACAGAAGAGAAAATTATGAGAAACCCATTAAAATTTTTACAAGAAGTAAAACAAGAGGCCTTCAGAGTCACTTGGCCCACAAAAAAGGATACAGTAACAGGTTCTTTGATGGTTTTTGTTTTAGCTAGCTTAGCAGCAGTATTTTTTTTATTGTTAGATCAAATTTTAAAATTCTTTCTAGACTTAATATTAACAATAAATTTTTAGTATGAATTGGTATATTGTACAGGCTTATTCAGGTTTCGAAAACAAAGTTGCAGACAATATAAAAGATATGATGGCAAAAAACTCTTTAGAATCTAATCTTGGTGAGGTTCTAGTACCAACACACAAAGTTACTGAAGTTAAAAAAGGCAAGAGAACCCAAAAACAAAAAAAATATTTTCCAGGTTATGTATTGGTTAAACTGGAATTAAACAAACAAATTTATCATAAAATAAAAAATATTCAGAAAGTTAGTGGCTTTTTAGGTCCAGAGGGGAAACCCGTTCCTGTTTCAGAAAATGAAGTTAAGAAAATAATGAATCAATTAAGCGAAACTGAAGCAAATCCATCAGCTGGTATATCTTTTGAAATTGGAGAAAAAGTAAGAGTATGTGACGGACCTTTCGCTTCATTCAGTGGTCTAGTAGAAGAAATAGATGAGGACAAATCACGACTTAAAGTTTCTGTTTCTATTTTTGGTAGACCAACGCCAGTTGATTTAGAATTTAACCAAGTGGAGAAAAACTAATGGCCAAAGAGATAGCTGGTTATGTTAAACTTCAAATTAAAGGGGGGCAAGCTAATCCAGCTCCACCAGTTGGTCCTGCTTTAGGTCAAAGAGGAATAAATATCATGGAATTTTGTAAAGCATTTAATGAAAAAACAAAATCCTTTATGGGAAAACCTGTACCTGTAGTAATCACAGTTTATAAAGATAAAAAATTTGATTTTATAGTTAAATCTCCACCCGCTTCTCATTTTATAAGAGAAGCAGCAAAATTAAAAAGTGGTTCACAAGAACCAGGCAGAGTAATCGTGGGTTCAATAACAAAAAAACAAGCACAAGATATAGCAAAAGAGAAAATGAAAGATTTAAACGCACATGATTTAGATGAGGCTACAAAAATTATATGTGGTTCTGCAAGATCAATGGGAATAGAAGTTAAAGAGTAATTTATGAGAAAAATATCAAAAAGATATAAAAAACTTTTAGATTCAAACAAAGAAAAAAAAATAGAGTCTGTTGAAAAGATAATAGACCAGGTCAAAAGTAACTCAACTGCAAAATTTGTAGAGTCCGTCGATTTATCATTCAAAATTAACCTAAAAAAAATTAAAGCTGCAGATTCAGGAATACGTACAGCTATTGAGATACCTAATGGAAATGGAAAAAAAATTAAAGTTGCTGTTTTGTGTGACGAAAATAAATTAAGTGATGCTAAAAAAAGTGGTGCAGAAGTTTTTGGATCTGAAGATTTGATTAAAAATATTACATCTGGAAAAATCAATTTCGATAAACTTATATGCACCCCATCAATGATGTCTAAAATGGGAAAATTAGGCAAAATTCTAGGTCCAAAAGGTTTAATGCCAAATCCAAAATTGGGAACCGTATCGGATGATATTCTTGGAACAGTTAAAAAAATAAAAACTAAATTAGTTGAAGTAAAAAACGATAAAGATGGAAATGTAGGTATTTCACTAGGTAGAAAAAATTTTACAACGAAGCAAATACTTGAAAATCTTAAATCAGTTTTTGAAAATTTAAAAAAAGATAAAGGATCTATTTTTAATAGTGAAAATATTAGAAATATCTATTTATCATCAACAATGGGACTTTCTTTTAAAATTAGTTTTAAGGACATTTAGATTATGATGAGCAAACAACAAAAGAAAAATTATGTTGAAGAAATGAAAAAAGTGTTTTCTTCAAATGAGGCAGTTATGATAGCTCATTACAAAGGACTTAATGTAAAAGAGCTAGATAAAATAAGAGACGAAATGAGAAAAAGTGGGATATTTTTTAAAGTTACAAAAAATAGAATTACAAAGTTAGCTTTAAAAGAAACCAAGTGTAAAGATTTAGAAAAATTTTTTACTGGTCCTACTGCAGCCGCTATTTCTTCAGACCCTATTATGTCAGCAAAAATATTAGCTAAATACGCAAAGGGAGACTCACACTTAAAAATCGTTGCAGGTTTCATGGATGGGAAGGTTTTAGAGGCAAAAGATGTGGCCAAAATTGCCACATTACCTACTCTTGATGAGGCGAGGGCTAAAATAGTAGGTATTTTATCTACTCCAGCACAAAAAATCTTAAGTATTTTACTTGCACCTGGCTCAAAAATTGCTATTTTGGCGCACGAGAAAAGTAAAAAAAGTTAAATCAAATCTTAAACCAAATGGCAGACTTAAATAAAATTATTGATGAACTATCAAAGCTTACTGTTGTTGAAGCAGCTGAGCTTTCAAAACAATTAGAAGAAAAATGGGGAGTTACTGCAGCGGCACCAGCAGCAGCAGCACCAGCTGCAGGAGCAGCGCCAGCTGAAGAAAAAAGCGATTTTACAATCTTTCTGAATTCTTCTGGTGATAAAAAAATTAATGTGATTAAAGAAGTTAGAGCTATTACAGGATTAGGTTTAAAAGAAGCAAAAGATTTAGTTGAGGGAGCTCCTAAAGAAATAAAAAAAGGCGTACCTAAAAAAGACGCTGAAGAAGCTAAGAAAAAATTAGAAGCTGCCGGCGCTAAAGTAGAATTAAAATAATACTGGTACAGTTCTCGTAAGTACCTAAAAATTAATTGTTGAATGGAATTATCTTTTACTCAAAAGAAAAGTATAAGGAAAAACTTTGGAAGATTAGAAGAAACCTTATCAATACCAAATCTAATTGAAGTTCAAAAAAACTCCTTTAATGAATTCATAAAGAAAAGCAGTGATAAGAAAAAATCTATTTATAGTAAAGGCTTATCAAAAGTATTTGAGAGTGTTTTTCCTATTAATGATACAGCTGAAAAATCTTCTTTAGAATTTATATCTTATAGATTAGGAAAACCAAAATTCGACGTTACTGAATGTAGACAAAGAAGCTTAACATACTCTGCAGCATTAAAAGCAAACCTAAGACTTGTGGTTTACGATATTGATAATACTTCAAACACAAAACAAATTTTATCAGCTAAAGAACAAGAAGTTTTTATAGGAGACCTTCCATTAATGACACCTAGCGGTACATTTATTGTAAATGGAGTTGAAAGAGTTGTTGTTAACCAAATGCACAGAAGTCCAGGAGTTTTTTTTGATCACGATAAAGGAAAAACTCATGCTAGCGGAAAACTATTATTTAATTGCAGAATTATTCCAGGAAGAGGTTCATGGTTAGATTTTGAATTTGATCCTAAAGATATTTTGTATTTTAGAATAGATAGAAAAAAGAAAATACCGATAACGACCTTACTTTATGCCCTGGGAAAAACTAGAGAGGAAATTCTTAAAACTTTTTATTTATATGATACTTTTACTTACGATAAAGAAAATGTTTCTTGGTCCACTATTTTTGAGCCCGAAAAATATAGGAGACCAGTAAAATTGCAGTTTGATTTAATTGATAAAAAAAATAAAAAAAAAATATTAAAAAAAGGAGAAAAACTAAATTTTATTTTAGCAAAAAGTTTAAAAGATAAAGGTTTAAAGGAAATTGTCATCTCTTCTGAAGAATTAATAGGTAAATACACAAAAGAGGATATCAAAGGAAAAAATGATGAAATAATTCTTAAATCTGGCTTTAATATTACTAAAGAAGTTTTAGAAAAAATTTTATCTTCAGAAAAATACAAAATAGAATTAGCTAATGTTGACTCAATTCTAAGAGGACCGTACATATTCGAGACAATAAAATTAGATAAAAATAATAATAAAGAAGAAGCTCTTAATGATATATACAAGGTCTTAAGACCTGGCGAACCACCAAGTACCGAAATAGCCGAGGAAGTTTTTAAAAATCTATATTTTACCAAAGAAAGATATGATCTTTCTGATGTTGGTAGAGTAAAGTTAAATGCTAAATTGGATTTAAAAACTCCAGAAACGACAAGAGTTCTTACTGAGAACGACATAGTATCAATAATAAAATTTATGCTGGATTTAAGAGATGGAAAAGGTGAAGTGGATGACATAGATCACCTAGGAAACAGAAGAGTAAGATCAGTAGGTGAACTTGTTGAAAATCAGTTCAGGATTGGACTACTTAGAATGGAAAGAACTATTAAAGAAAAAATGTCCACTTTATTAGAAATAGAGTCATCAATGCCTCAAGATTTAATAAATGCTAAACCTATAACAACATCTTTTAAAGATTTTTTTGGAACTTCACAACTTTCTCAATTTATGGACCAAACGAATCCATTGTCAGAGATTACACACAAAAGAAGAGTTTCTGCATTAGGTCCCGGCGGTTTAACTAGAGAAAGAGCTGGATTTGAGGTACGAGATGTTCACCCAACACATTACGGAAGAATTTGTCCTATAGAAACGCCAGAGGGACCTAATATTGGCCTTATAAATAGTTTAGCAACTTATTCAAAAGTTAATAGGTACGGATTTATTGAGAGCCCATACAAAAAAGTATCTGATGGGAAAATTTTAAATAAAATTGAGTATTTATCAGCAATAGAAGAGGAAAAATATACAATTGCGCAGGCTAACTCACCAGTGAACGAAGAAGGAAATTTCATAGAGGAGCTTGTATCTTGCAGAAAAGGTCTAAATTTTATTTTATCAAGAAGAGAAAATATTGATTATATAGATGTTTCTCCAAAACAATTAGTTTCAGTTGCAGCTTCTTTAATACCATTTTTAGAAAACGATGACGCTAATAGAGCATTAATGGGATCAAATATGATGCGCCAAGCAGTTCCTCTGCTCAAACCGGAATCACCTTTGGTTGGTACAGGAATAGAAGGTGATGTTGCTTTGGACTCGGGAGTTACTATTGTTGCAAGCAGAAATGGTGTTGTAGATAAAATAGATGGAAAAAGAATTGTTGTAAAAGCTACTGAAGATAAAGATCTATCAAAATCTGGAGTTGATATATATAACTTATTAAAATTTCAAAGATCTAATCAAAATACTTGTATAAATCAAAAACCTTTAGTTAAGGTAGGCGATGTAATACGAAAAGGAGACATCATTGCTGATGGACCAGCTACAAAGCTTGGCGAGTTAGCTTTAGGAAAAAATGTAACTGTAGCATTCATGCCTTGGCAAGGATACAATTTTGAAGACTCAATATTAATTTCTGAAAGATGTGTAACCGATGATGTTTTCACATCAATCCATATTGAAGAACATGAATTAATGGCTAGAGACACAAAGCTAGGTACTGAAGAAATAACTCGAGATATTCCAAATGTAAGCGAAGAAAGTTTAAGAAATCTTGATGAATCAGGAGTTGTCTATATAGGAGCCGAGGTAAAAGAGGGAGACATTTTAGTTGGAAAGGTTACTCCGAAAGGGGAAACAGCTTCAAGCCCAGAAGAGAAACTTTTAAGATCTATTTTTGGAGAAAAAGCTACTGATGTCAGAGACAGTTCTTTAAAACTTCCACCAGGCAGCGGGGGAGTTGTAGTGGATGTTAGAGTATTCAATAGACATGGAGTTGAAAAGGATGAGCGAACAATAGCAATTGAAAGATCTGAAATAGAATCTGTTCAAGAAGATAAGCAAGTGGAAGAAGAGATTCTTGAAAGAAATATTAAATTAAGACTTAATGAAATTTTAAAAAAGGAGCCATTAGACAAAACCTATAAAAATTTTAAAGCAGGATCTAATTTAGATAAAGATGCTTTAGATAATTTAAATATTAAGGAATATTGGAAATTAGAATTTAAGAGCCAAGAAATAAATAATAAAGTTTTACAGTTAAAAGAACAGTTCAATAATGCTCAAAAAGATATTCAATTGAGGTTTGAGCATAAGGTTTTAAAAATAAAACAAGGGGACGATTTATTACCCACAGTAATGAAAGTTGTTAAAGTTTTTGTTGCAGTTAAAAGAAGACTAATGCCAGGAGACAAAATGGCAGGTAGACATGGAAATAAAGGAGTAATTAGTAAAATTGTTCCTGTTGAGGATATGCCATACATGGACAGTGGTAAACCCGTTGACATAGTTCTTAATCCTTTAGGTGTTCCAAGTCGTATGAATGTTGGACAAATTCTAGAGACCCATTTGGGGTGGTCTTGTTCTGAGCTAGGTGAAAAAATTAGAAAAGTTTCAAATGAATACTTTAATAATAAAAATGGTATAGATCTCACAAATACACTTGAAAAAGTTTATGGAAAAAAGATTTACAACGATGTAATTAAAAAATTTGATAAGAAAGAATTAAAAGAACTTTGCAGTAATCTTTCTAGCGGAGTCCCAATAGCTACACCAGTTTTTGATGGGGCTTCAACTAATGATATAACTAAGATGTTAGAACTAGCCAACCTCCCAAACACTGGGCAAACGAATTTATGGGACGGAAGGACTGGTGAGAAATTTGACAGACCAATTACAGTTGGAATTATTTATATGCTTAAACTCCATCATCTAGTTGAAGATAAGATACATGCAAGATCTACAGGCCCATATAGTTTGGTTACTCAACAGCCACTGGGTGGAAAGGCACAATTAGGAGGCCAAAGATTTGGTGAAATGGAAGTATGGGCATTAGAGGCGTACGGCGCATCTTATACTTTACAAGAAATTTTAACCGTTAAATCTGACGATGTTGCAGGTAGAACAAAAGTTTATGAAACAATAGTTAAAGGTGATGATAATTTTGAATCTGGAATACCAGAGTCTTTTAATGTTTTAATTAAAGAAATTAGAGCATTAGGCTTAAATATTGAATTAAATTAAAATGAGAAAACAATTATTAAAAGAGTCAAAACAAAATTTATCTGAAAAAAACTTCAGCCATATAAAAATTACCCTCGCGAGTCCTGATAAAATAAAATCGTGGTCGTTTGGCGAAATCAAGAAACCAGAAACTATAAATTATAGAACTTTTAGACCAGAGAAGGACGGTCTTTTTTGTGCGAGAATATTTGGCCCAGTAAGAGATTATGAGTGTTTGTGTGGAAAATATAAAAGAATGAAGTTTAGAGGAATAATTTGTGAAAAATGCGGGGTGGAGGTTACAAAATCAAATGTAAGAAGAGAGAGAATGGGCCACATAAACCTTTCATCTCCAGTTGCACATATATGGTTTTTAAAATCTTTACCAAGCAGAATTTCTTTAGCTATAGATATGAAATTAAAAGAAGTAGAGAAAGTTTTATATTTTGAAAGTTTTATAGTTATTGAACCTGGTTTAACTGAATTAAAAAAAGGACAATTATTAACAGAAGATGAATATATTAAAGCACAAGAAAAATATGGCGAAGATGGTTTTACTGCAGGAATAGGTGCAGAAGCAGTTAGAGAAATTCTAATCAATATTGATCTTAAGAAAGAAAGAGAAAAATTAAGTAATTCTCTTAAAGATACTAAATCCAAAGTTACCGAAGAAAGAACTTTGAAAAGATTAAAACTTTTAGATTCATTTATCGAGTCAGGAAACAAACCAGAGTGGATGATCCTGACAACAGTACCTGTAATCCCTCCTGAACTTAGACCTTTAGTCCCATTAGATGGAGGAAGATTTGCAACATCAGATCTTAATGATCTTTATAGAAGAGTTATAAATAGAAACAATAGATTAAAAAGACTTTTAGATTTAAAAGCGCCGGAAATTATAGTCAGAAACGAAAAAAGAATGCTTCAAGAGTCAGTGGATGCATTATTTGACAATGGAAGAAGGGGTAGAGTTATAACTGGAACAGGAAAAAGACCTCTAAAATCTTTAGCTGAAATGCTGAAAGGTAAACAAGGTAGATTTAGACAGAATTTATTGGGTAAAAGGGTAGATTACTCTGGTAGATCAGTAATTGTTGTTGGACCAGAACTTAAATTACATCAATGCGGCTTACCAAAAAAAATGGCTTTAGAACTTTTTAAACCTTTCTTGTACGCAAGATTAGCTAAACTAGGTTTAGCGACAACAATTAAACAGGCTAAAAGAATGGTAGAGAAACAACGAAGTGAGGTATGGGACTCATTAGAGCACATCATACGTGAACATCCAATTTTACTTAACAGAGCTCCTACTTTGCATAGACTTGGTGTGCAAGCCTTTGAAGCTAAACTTATAGAAGGTAATGCTATTGAATTACACCCGTTAGTTTGTGCTGCATTTAATGCAGATTTCGATGGAGATCAAATGGCAGTACATATACCACTTAGTTTAGAGGCACAACTTGAAGCTCGTGTTTTGATGATGTCAACTAATAACATATTAAGTCCTTCAAATGGAAAACCAATTATTGTACCTAGCCAAGATATAGTACTAGGAATTTATTATTTATCCCAATCTAAAGACACTGGAAAAGAAAAACCATCAGGTATATTTCTAAATGTAGATGAAATTAATAACGCTTTAGAGAGGCATTTAATAAGTTTGCATTCAAAAATAGTTTCTCAATTTGTTACAGTAGACAAAGAAGGAAAAAAAATAGTTGAAAAACATATTAGTAATGCTGGAAGATTTTTACTTGCTGAAACATTGCCCAAACATCACAAAATTAAATTTGCCTTAGTTAATAAACTGCTAACAAAAAAAGCTGTTTCAGAAATTATCGACATTGTTTATAGATATTGTGGTCAAAAACAAACAGTTATATTTTGTGACAAAATAAAAGATTTAGGTTTTAAACATGCTTTTAAGGCTGGAATATCTTTTGGTAAAAACGATTTAATCATCCCAAAAACCAAAGAAAAACTTGTAAACCAAACTAAAAAACAAATTGAAGAATATGAAAAACAATATCAGGACGGTCTTATAACAAGAGGAGAAAAATATAACAAAGTAGTTGATATTTGGTCCAAATGCACAGACTCAATAGCTAACGAAATGATGAAAGAAATTTCTTCTGCAGAAAAAAAATATCCAGATGGAAGAATAGAAACAAACTCTGTATTTATGATGGCGGACTCAGGTGCTAGAGGTTCTCCAGCTCAAATGAAACAATTAGCTGGTATGCGTGGATTAATAGCTAAACCATCAGGTGAGATTATTGAAACACCAATAGTTTCTAATTTTAAAGAGGGATTAACCGTTTTAGAATATTTTAATTCAACACACGGAGCGCGAAAAGGTTTAGCGGATACAGCTTTAAAAACTGCAAATTCAGGTTATTTAACAAGACGTTTATGTGATGTAGCTCAAGATCTTCAAGTTACTATTAAAGACTGCAATTCAAAATCTTCAATTAAACTTACAGAGATTATTGAAGGAGGAAATATATTAGTGAGTCTTTCAGAAAGAGTTCTAGGAAGAGTACCTTCACATGATGTAAAACATCCAATTACAGGTGAAATTATTATCAAAAAAAAGAAATTAATTGATGAGTTAGATTGTGAATTAATTGATCTTGCTGGCGTTAAATCTATAAATGTTTATTCAGTAATAACATGTGAAGCAACAAAAGGTGTTTGCCAAACATGTTATGGTAGAGACTTAGCAAGAGGAAAATTGGTTAGTATCGGCGAAGCCATTGGAATGATCGCTGCCCAATCAATAGGCGAACCGGGAACACAGTTAACGATGAGAACTTTTCACGTTGGTGGAACAGCACAAATCAAAGAAGAGTCCTCTGTAGTTTCAGTAAATGAAGGTATATTAAAAATTAATAACAAAAATTTAATAAAAGATTCAAAAAATAATACCATTGTAATGGGCAGGAATACTCAGTTATCTTTAGAGGATAATAATGGAAGACAATTAGCTTTATACAAAATTCCTTATGGTGCCAAAATACATTTTCAACATGGAGATAAAGTTGGAAAAGGAAAAAAAATATGTGAATGGGATCCATATACCTTACCAGTTATATCTGAAACAAGTGGTATAGCTAATTATATGGATTTAGTAGAAGGAGTTTCTTTAGCTGAAACTTTAGATGATGCTACAGGAATATCTGTAAAATCAGTTTTAGATTGGAGATCACAATCTAAAAATTCTGATTTAAAACCAAGAATTACTTTAAGGAACCCCGATGGAGAAGTTATAAAAAAAGCTGACGGTAATGAAGCAAGATATTACTTGGTTCCGGATTCTATTCTTTCAATAAAAGATGGTCAAAAGATATCAGCGGGAGATGTTTTAGCTAGGCTACCAAAAGAAACGTCAAAAACTAAAGATATAACCGGAGGCTTACCAAGAGTTGCAGAATTATTTGAAGCTAGAAGACCAAAAGACAGCGCTATAATTGCCGAAAATGATGGAACAATTCAATTTGGTAAAGAAGTAAGGGGAAAACAAAAAATCTCTATTGTAACATCTGATGGAACTTCTTCGAATTATTTAATTCCAAAAGGTAAACACACTAATTTTAATCAGGGGGAAAAAATTAAAAAAGGTGAATATTTATTAGATGGAGCACCAGCGCCACATGATATTTTAAGAATCCTAGGTGTCGAGTCGTTAACAGAATACTTTGTAAGTGAGGTACAAGAAGTTTATAGAATGCAAGGCGTAGTAATAAATGATAAGCATATAGAAACTATTGTTAGGCAAATGTTAAAGAAAATTGAAATTAAAGAACCAGGAGATTCTAAATTTTTATCTGGTGAAATGATAGACAGAATTAAACTTGATGAAATAAACAAGGATTTAAAAAAAGAAAATAAAAAACCTGCTTCTGGCGAAAGGGTTTTATTAGGAATAACTAAGGCTTCGTTGCAAACTAATTCTTTTATTTCTGCAGCATCATTCCAGGAAACCACTAGAGTGTTAACTGACTCAGCAATTAAAGGTAAAACGGATAGTTTAGAGGGGCTAAAAGAAAATGTTATTGTTGGAAGATTAATACCTGCTGGAACCGGTTTTACGAAAAATAAACTTAATAAACTTGCTCAAGAACAAGATAAAATTAGATTGGACCAGCTAGAAAAAAAACAATTGGAAAACGAACAGGCTGAAAGCAAATCTTAGCCTAAAACCCTTGTAATCATTAGTTATTTTAACACCATTAACCATTGACTTTTTATGCTTCAGTGTTAGTTTAGCGCAATTTTGATAGTTAGAAGTAAGGTTGATACTGACCTTAAACAATAACTGAAAATGTAAATTTTCCTACCGAACTTTTGCTTTCAAAATTTTATTATGCCTACAATAAGTCAACTTTTAAGAAAAGGTCGAGCTCGACCTGTTTCAAGAAACAAGGTTCCTGCTCTTGAAAAACAACCTATTAAAAGGGGTGTGTGTATAAAAGTGTATACCACAACTCCTAAAAAACCCAATTCAGCTTTAAGAAAAGTAGCAAGGGTAAGATTATCAAATGGATTTGAAGTCACAGCTTATATTCCTGGAGAGGGACACAATTTACAAGAACACTCTGTAGTTTTAATCAGAGGAGGTAGAGTTAAAGATTTACCTGGTGTTCGATATCATATCCTTAGAGGCAATCTTGATGCACAAGGAGTTACAGCAAGAAGAAAAAGACGTTCCTTATATGGAGCAAAGAAACCTAAATAAAAAAAATCATGTCTAGAAAAAGAAGAGCTCCTAAAAGAAAAAATTATCCAGATCCAAAATATAAATCTGAGGTTATATCAAAATTTATTAATTCAATCATGTATGACGGAAAAAGATCAACTGCAGAAAAAATTTTATATACAGCTTTAGAAAAAATGAAAACAAAAAACCAAGATCCGCTTAAAATATTTAATACTGCTATAAGTAATGTAAAGCCAAATTTAGAAGTTAGATCAAGAAGAGTTGGAGGCGCTACATATCAGGTTCCTGTAGAAGTCAAAACAAACAGATCACAAGCGCTTGCATTACGATGGATTTTAGCTGCATCAAGAAAAAGGAAAAACAAAACTATGGCAGAAAAATTATTTTTTGAATTAATGGATGCTTCACAAAATAAAGGCTCAGCAGTTAAAAAAAGAGAAGACACTCACAAAATGGCAGAGTCAAATAAAGCATTTGCTCACTTTAGATGGTAAAAAATGGCTAGAACACACAAATTAGAAAAATATAGAAATATTGGAATTATGGCTCACATAGATGCGGGCAAAACCACTACTACAGAAAGAATTTTATATTATACAGGAAAGAGTCATAAGATAGGTGAAGTTCATGACGGTGCAGCGACAATGGATTGGATGGAACAAGAACAAGAAAGAGGAATAACAATTACCTCTGCTGCCACAACATGTTTTTGGAGAGAACATAGAATAAATATTATTGATACACCTGGACACGTAGATTTTACAATTGAGGTTGAAAGATCTCTTAAGGTATTAGATGGAGCTGTTGCAGTTTTTGATGGTGTAGCTGGAGTTGAGCCTCAATCAGAAACTGTTTGGAGACAAGCAGACAAATACAAAGTACCAAGAATTTGCTTTGTAAATAAATTAGACAGAACAGGTGCAGATTTTTTTAATTGTGTTGATATGATTAAAGATCGTCTTGGATCTAAACCTCTAGTTATGCAATTACCTGTAGGAATGGAATCATCTTTAAAAGGTGTAGTGGATCTAATTAAAATGAAAGCAGTAATTTGGAAAGATGAAAAGTTAGGCGCAGAATTTAGTTATGAAGAAATACCAGCAGATTTAAAAGAACAATCAGAAAAATATAGAAAAGAGTTAGTGGAAACCGCTGTAGAACAAGACGAGAAGTTAATGGATGATTATTTAAATGGAAAATCTATTTCCGAAAACGATTTGATAGCATGTGTAAGAAAAGGTTGTTTGAAATTCGATTTCGTTCCTGTATTTACTGGTTCAGCTTTTAAAAACAAGGGTGTTCAGCCATTATTAGATGCAGTTGTTGATTTTTTACCAAGCCCAAAAGACCTATTATCAATAAAAGGAACAAAACCAAATTCAAAAGATGAAATAGAGAGAAAATTTGAGGACAATGAACCTTTTTCAGCTCTAGCTTTTAAAGTAGCTAATGATCCTTTTGTTGGTTCACTTACATTTATCAGAATATATTCAGGTACATTAAAGTCAGGAACTGGCGTTTATAACACCTCAAAAGATAAAGAAGAGAGGGTAGGAAGAATGTTATTAATGCACGCTAATAGTAGAGAAGATGTAAAAGAAGCCAATGCTGGTGATATTGTTGCTTTGGCTGGACTAAAACATACTATTACAGGTCACACATTATCAGATGAGGACAATCCTGTTGTTTTAGAACCTATGGAGTTCCCAGATCCAGTTATTGAAATTGCAGTGGAACCAAAAACTAAAGGTGATCAGGAAAAAATGGGTGAAGCATTAGGCAGATTAGCTAAAGAGGACCCATCATTTAGAGTTTCATCAGACGAAGAATCTGGGCAAACTATTATTAAAGGAATGGGGGAGCTACATCTAGATATCATTGTCGATAGAATGAAAAGAGAATTTAAAGTTGAAGCAAATATTGGTGCACCACAGGTTGCTTACAGAGAAACAATTCTAAGATCAATTTCTAACGTCTATATACATAAAAAACAGAGTGGTGGGGCTGGTCAATTTGCAAAAGTTGAATTATCTGTTGAGCCTTTAGAACCAGGAAAAGGAAGAGAAGTTGAAAATAAAATTAAAGGTGGAGCAATTCCAAAAGAATTTATTCCAGGTGTAGAAAAAGGAGTGGAAAGTGTTGCAGATAATGGAATACTAGCAGGATTTCCCTTGATTGATTACAAAGTGACGATCGTTGATGGTTTACACCACGACGTAGATTCAAGTGTTTTAGCATTTGAGATAGCCTCAAGAAATTGTTTTAAAGAAGCTTGCACAAAAGCTGGATTAAAACTTTTAGAACCAGTTATGAGAGTCGAGGTTATAACACCTGAAGATTATATGGGAGACGTTATAGGTGACTTAAATAGTAGACGTGGTCAAGTGTCGACAACAGACAAAAGAGGTAATGCAACGGTAATAAGTGCAATGGTTCCACTTGCAAATATGTTTGGATATATAAACAATTTAAGATCAATGTCACAAGGTAGAGCTCAATATTCTATGTTCTTTGATCACTACGCAAAAGTTCCCCAAAATGTTCAAGATGAAGTTACAAAAAAAATGGCATAAAAATGGATAAACAAAATATTAGAATACACCTGAAAGCTTACGATAACAAAATCCTAGATATATCTACCCAGGAAATTGTGAATACCGCAAAAAGAACAGGGGCACAAGTAAAGGGACCAATTCCATTGCCAACAAAGATTGAAAAATTCACAGTATTAAGATCACCTCACATAGATAAAAAAAGCAGAGAACAATTTGAGACAAGAACACACAAGAGATTAATAGATATAGTAGAACCAACTCCTCAAACAGTAGAAGCTTTGATGAAATTAGATCTAGCTTCAGGAGTTAACATAGAAATTAAAATATAATTATGACTTTAGGATTAGTAGGAAAAAAAATTGGTATGACTAGAGAGTTTTTTGACTCAGGTATCTCTATTCCTGTAACAGTTGTTAAAATAGAAAAAGGAAGAGTTATAGATGTTTATACAAAAGAAAAAAATGGTTATTCAGCTGTAAAATTAGGATTTATGAAATTAAAAAATTCGAAGCTTACCAATCAAATGAAGGGATTCTTCGCAAAAAAAAATACTGAACCAAAAAAAATCATTAAAGAATATAGAGTTGAAAAAACTGATGAATATAAAACTGGAAATGAAATAGGCTTAGAGTCATTCAAAGATGTTAAATTTATTGATGTAAGATCTCAAACAATAGGAAAAGGGTTTGCCGGTGTAATGAAAAAATATAATTTTGCGGGATTAAGAGCAACACACGGTGTTTCTGTTTCACACAGATCGCATGGTTCTACAGGACAAAGACAAGATCCAGGTAAAGTATTTAAAGGAAAAAAAATGGCTGGACATATGGG
>MDTA01215223.1_pt1 | contig 15051 bp, 8 predicted proteins | sample 811151 | NCBI WGS metagenome assembly MDTA01 (sample SAMN05326648, study PRJNA326480) | marine metagenome | isolation source: seawater | place: Indian Ocean: South | collected 2010 | reverse complement strand
CTTTTTTTACATTTGCAACCAGTAACATATAGGGACTTGGACGATCTATATCAAAATAATCTGATATATTTTCTTCCCTTATGGACGGGGCAAAAGGACGAAAACTCTCCCTATATTTAATTTTTAAATTTATTATTTTTTGAGTTTTAGGCGAACGAGAATCTCCAATGATGGTTCTACTACCTAATGCTCTGGGTCCAAATTCCATTCTTCCTTGAAACCAACCAATAACGTTTTGTTCATTGATTAGGTCGGCAATTTTTTCTGGGAGCTCATTATCTGAAAGTTTTACGTAATTATAATTTTTGTTATTTAGGTATTTTTCAATTTCTTCGTTGCTAAATTCAGGTCCAAGATATGAACCGTTCATAGAATCATGTTCTCCATCAGTGATTCTTTCATTTTTATTATATTGAAACCAAGCTAATTGTGCGCAACCTAAAGCACCGCCTGCATCGCCAGCGGCAGGTTGTATAAAAATATCATCAAAAATGCCCGCGCGTAAAAGTTTTCCATTTGCCACACAATTCAGAGCAACTCCTCCAGCCAAACACAAATATTTTTTTTTCGTCACCTTTTTGACATGTTTTGCAATTTTTAATACGACTTCTTCAGTCACCTCTTGTACTGATCGAGCTAAATCCATTTCTTTTTGAGTTAGTTCTGATTCAGGCTTTCTAGGTGGACCTCCAAATAGATCATTAAATTTTCCGTTAGTCATTTGTAAACCAACATTATAATTAAAGAAGCTCATATTCATTTTGAATGAGCCGTCTTCTTTTACATCAATTAAATGATCGTAAATTAATTTTTTATATTTTGGCTCTCCATATGGCGCAAGGCCCATTACTTTATATTCACCTGAATTAACACGGAAACCTGTGTAGTAAGTGAATGCAGAATAAAGTAGACCTAGTGAATTTGGGAATTTTATATCTGCAACGACTCTCATTTTATTTCCTTCCCCAATTCCATAGCTTGTAGTTGCCCATTCACCAACACCATCCATTGTTATAAATGCAGCTTCAGCAAAAGGAGAAGAATAAAATGCAGATGCAGCATGCGACGCATGATGTTCAGGGAATAGTATTTCCCCTTCGTATTTTAACTCATCTCTAATTAATGTTTTTATCCAAAGCTTTTTTTTTATCCATAGTGGCATGGCCTTTAAAAAAGAACGGATACCCAAAGGTGCGTAGGAAAGATAGGTTTCTAAAATTCTTTCAAACTTTAAAAATGGTTTATCATAAAAAGCAACCATTGCAAGGTCATTTGAATTAATTCTTGCGTGTTTCAAACAAAATTTAATAGCATTTATTGGGAAATTTTGATCATGCTTTTTTCTTGTAAACCTTTCTTCTTGAGCCGCAGCGATTATTTTACCATCTTTTAATAAACATGCTGCGCTATCATGATAATATGCGGATATTCCCAGTATATACATCAGTAAACTTAAAAAACATCCAAAATAATGAGGAACAAATTTTTTTATATTCCATATTCTAAAATTAGACTAGTATATAAATCATAAGCATTATTACCATAGCGATTCATTTATATCTCAGCATACTTATTAGAATGCATTTCATTTGCAATGTAAATACAAACAAATGTGCATTATTAGACAATTTTTCAATTCATTTTAATTAATTCAAAGTGATAAGTTTTTTTGTTTAAATAATCTATATTGTAATTATTAAAAATAATTAAAAGAAGAAATATTAATTAAAATTCAGTAAATAACTTCTAATATGAAAAAAATAAAAAAATATATTTTCCCTTGCTGGGTTATCATAGTTGTCTTTTGCTTTTACATTCAATATTGGGATATGATAATAGTAATAATTAATAAAATTTTCAGAATTTGATTTGTATAACCTGTTAACAATTTGTATTTCTTTAATTCTTTTTGCTTCTTTTAGAAAAATCGGCAGTTTTGTTCTAAAAATACTAGGTATTAAGCTACACAGCTTTCTTGAAAATTTTGTTGTAGCGTTTTGTTTCGGGTATTTTATAATTAGTTATATTCTATTTTTTTTAGGGCTCGCTGGGTTTCTAAATGAATGGGTCGTTTACACACTTTTTATAATATTGGTAATTTTAGGTTTAACCTACCTAGAGTATTTACTTAATTGGTCTGGAATTTTTGAAAGGTCATATGAAACGATAAGATCTTTTTTTAATAATCATTTTATTGGTTTCGATATTTATGTCATTTCTTTCTCAGCTATTCTTGTTTTTGGTTTAAGTTTATTATCATCCTTCGCATATCCTACAGAATCGGATTCAATGACTTATCATCTTTCATTACCAAAACTTTATATCGATAATAATCGAATAATACCTACAACTTGGTATAAAGATTGGATGTCTCCCTTTTCGATTGAGATGATTAATATGTTTTTGCTTATTATTGGAAGGCCACATAGTCCAGTGTTTTTTAATTGTTGTACTCAGTTGTTTTTATCAGCGTCGATATATATTCTTTGCGCTAGAAGATTTAATCAAATATCAGGTATTTTTTGTGTTTTGTTTTTTTACTTAAGCCCAGATTTAATTTTATTAAACAATAGCGCTAAACCTGATGGCATTATGTTTGGACTAATTTTTTTGTCAATTCATTATTTTTTAATTTGGGTTGAAAAAGAAAATATAAAATATTTTTATTTATCTTCAATTTTCACAGGGTTTGTTTTAGCATCCAAATATCAAGGAATTTACTGGGCTGTCACTATTATACTATTGAATGTAATCGTTATTTTATTTAACCATAAAAAAGATAATAATTTTCGAATCTATTATTTATTTTATTTCCCTTTATTAGCGGTATTTGTTTCATGCCCATGGTATTTAAAAAATTATATCATTACAAATGATCCATTATGGCCATTTGGGTACGCTTTATTTAATTCAGAGTTTTGGTCTGCTGAGTTACATGTTAAATATAAAAATTGGGAACTTGGACCGGGGAAAGATTTTAAAAATTATCTATTTGGTATTTGGAATGTAACAGTCAGACAGAACGAATGGAAATGGGGACTTTTAATACCGTATTTGCCATATAATTTAGCACTTGTTCCAGGATTAATTTTTTATTCACAAAAACTTAATTTTTTACAAAAAAAAGCAATCAAGTATTTAATAATCATTGCTTTCATTTTTTATACCATTTGGTTTATGGGGTATCAGCAAAAACGATACTTATTACCATTAATGGGTATATTAAATATCTTTTCTAGCTTAGTAATTGTAGAAATGTATAAGCATAAAATTTCAAGATACTGTTTGAGATTTCTATTGTATTCTACTCTGTTTTTTTCAATTATTTATTCTGTTGTTTTCAATGCTCAATTTTTAGGAAATGCATTGGGTTTAGAATCAAAAGATAAATTTTTAGATAAAAAAGTCAGCTATTATCAGGAGATAAAATTCATTAATGATCAAACACCAAAGGATGCAATTATTTTAGTAAATGACTTGAAAGGTTTTTATTTTAATAGAAGATGGGTCTATATACCGCTATATATGCAAAGTAACTTTATAAATAATTCAAAAAAAGCAATTCAATTTCTAAAAAAGGAAAAGGTAAATTATATTTTTGACCCTTATCGTGAAAGGTTTGAAAATATTTGGAATGATTTAATTGCATCTGGGCATATTGAAATAATATATGAAAATTTATCTGCAAAAGTTATCAAGAGCCGAAGCCTCTCAGATATTGATTACCAGAGAGTTGTAATATATCAGGTTAATTTGTAAAGATTATGCTACCTAAGGTTTTGAATTAAATTTAATTAAGGATAAATATTAAACTAACCGAATAAATATTCTAATTAATTATAACTATATTATGGCAAGTCACTTTTGTAAATAAACCAAAAAACCCTCTTCATGAAAAATAATGATCTTATAGTATTATATGGGCCTCCTTGGTTTGGTGCTTCTCAAATGAGCAAACATCATTTAGCAAATTATCATTCAAAAAAAAGAAAAGTTTTATATATTGAAGTTCCAATTAACCCTTTGTCATTTATTACCAGGACGAAAGTGGCTCTAAAATCTCTAAAGACATTTTTCACGGGGCCATTAAAATTGAAAAAAAATCTATGGCTACATACCTACTTTTATTTACTACCATACAGAGGAAGTGAACTACTGTTTGGAGCCAGATGGGTAAACTCAATTAATCAATGGTTCGTAAGTAAATTTTTATTTCATTTCATAAAAAAGTTAGGTTTACATAAACCAATTATCGTAGTTGGAACTGCTCATGCTTATGATTTATTAACTAAGTTTAATGACAATCTATTGATTTATCATTGTAGTGATGATTATACTTTTGTTCCAACATTCCCTAAATCCTTTGCAGGGCTAGAAATTGACTTGTTTAAAAAATGTGACTTTGTAATCGCGACAGCTGAGGAACTTATGAAATCAAAAAGAAATTATAATTCAAAAATTTATACAGTCCCGAATGGCGTAGACACAAGCCACTTTTTATCAACACAAGACAATAGTAAAAAGATAAGTCATGAACTAAAAAATATGGAAGGCCCAATAATTGGTTATATTGGTTCGATATTTGATTGGTTAGATAAAGATTGGATTTTTGAGGCAGCGAAAGCATACCCTAATTGGAACTTTATATTTATTGGACCAATAGAAACAGATATTTCATTTTTAAAAAATATAAATAATATTCATTTTTTAGGACCTCGACCATATGGTACCTTACCTGAATACCTGAAAGGTTTCGATGTCGCTACAATTCCTTTTGTATTTAACGATGTTACTCTCAGGGCTAGCCCGATAAAATTTTATGAATATTTAGCTTCAGGTGTACCCATTGTTTCTACAAACCTACCAGATCTTAAAAGTATGAAAGACTATGCTTATCTTGCAGATAATTCTGTACAATATATTCAATTTTTAAATGAAGCATTAAATAATGATAGCGATAAAATGAAAAATAGGCGGATGAAAATATCAAGAAAATTTTCTTGGTCTACTAGGTTTGAAAAAATAGATAAGCTTATTGAAAAAAATTTAAACAAACAAATTTAGAGACTGAATATGTGTGGAATTTCAGGGCAGATTAGCTTCAATGAACCTGTAAATAAGGAATTAGCTTTAAAACTAAGCGGGACATTAAGCCATAGAGGGCCCGATGACAAAGGGATATATATATCTAAAACTAAGAAATGCGTTCTTGCACACAGAAGACTATCAATAATCGACCCATCAGTAAATGGGAAGCAACCTATGTTATCTCAAGATAGACAATATATTGTAGTTTTTAATGGTGAGATATATAATTATGCTAAATTAAGAAATGGACTTATTGATCATGGTGTGAAGTTTTATTCAAACTCTGACACAGAAGTATTATTAGCTTTATATGTTAAATATGGAGTTGATTGTTTAAAATATTTAAGGGGTATGTTTGCTTTTGCAATTTGGGATGAAATAAAAGAAGAACTATTCTTAGCAAGAGATCCATTAGGAATTAAACCAGTCTTTTATAGTTGTTTAAACAATCAGATAATTTTTTCATCTGAGGTAAAATCTTTTAAAAAAACAAGCCTATGCTCCGAAATAGATCTTAGAAGTTTAAAACATTTTTTACAATCGGGTTCAATACCCTCCCCCAAAACTATTTATAAAAACATTCAAAGCCTTGAGAAAGGTAGTTGGATGAGATTTTCAAAAGATGGATTTAATGGACCTAATAAATATTGGAATACCGCTAACATTTATAATAATAATTTGAAATTATCAAATAGAAATGAAGCTGTTGATTATTTAAGAGAAGTTTTGTTGGACTCAGTTAAATCCCATCTTGTTAGTGACGTACCGGTCGGCGCCTTTTTATCTGGAGGCATCGACTCATCTGCAGTAGTGTCACTTATGAGACAACTAGGTCAAAGCAAAATTGGAACTTTTTCTATTAGTTTCAATAAATCTGAAATAAATGAGTCTAGATTTTCGAGAAAGATTTCACAAATTTATGATACCGATCATCATGAGCTTCTTATTGATAGCGAAAATCTAATTAGTTATAAAAATAATTTTATATTATCCTTGGATCAACCCACAATTGATGGCTTAAATACTTTTATAGTATCTGATTGGGCAAAAGCGAACAATTATAAAGTTGTTACTTCTGGTATTGGTGGAGATGAATTATTTAGAGGTTACAATTTATTTAGGTACTTACCATTTATTAATAATATTTTGAAAAACACTCCAGAGTTATTTAAAGCTTTTGGTGTTTCGATTTTAAGTCCACTAATAAAATCTGAACTTCTTAATAATAAATGGCAAAGAGCATTAAATCTGCTTGATTCTCCTCATTCATTTGAAAATTTATATGAACAAAGTAGAACACTTTTTACGAATGAAGAAATAAATGACATTATTGCAGAACATCAAGCTCCTTCTGATGACGAAACTAACAAAGATTATTTAGAAGACATATATAATGATCAAATATCGTTACAGAAAAATTTAACTCTATTTGAAATTAATAGATATCTTTGTAGTCAGCTTTTGTATGACTCTGATGTTTTCAGCATGGCTAATTCGATTGAGTTGAGGACACCATTTGTAGATAAATTTGTAATAGAAGGTGTTAGTAACATAAAAAATGATAATTGGTATTATGATAAAAAATATAATAAATCATTATTGGTTGATTCAGTTGGTGATTTACCATCCGAGATATATAACAGGAGAAAAATGGGTTTTTTCTTACCAATGGATTACATCATAAAGAATGAAAAATATAAAATAAAGAGTGATTTGATTAATTCAGAATACTATGAGGCCATTGAAAAGTTATATTTTAAAGGTAAAATCAATAATTCTAAAATATGGGCATTAAGAGTTTTAGACACTTATCTTGTTCAATAAAACAAAAAAAAATAAATTGGTAAAAATTGGTATAGATGCCTCTAGCTTAAGGTCGGGAGGATCAATAACCCATATAATAGAAATTTTATCAAAAAGTAAAAAGTCAAACCATTTATTTGAGACAATAATTATATGGGCTAATTCAGCACTAATTAAAAGACTACCGAAAAAAAAATGGATAAAATATATTCCTATAAATTTTATCAAAAATGGAGTAAAAAAAATAATCTGGACATTTTTCACCTTAGATATAGAATTAAAACGAAAAAAAATAGATATTTTATTTGTACCTGGAGCTGTTTTTTTTGGTTCATTTAAACCATATGTAGCAATGCCTAGGAATTTGTTACCATTTGATATGGAATTAGTAAATACTTATAGGTTTAGATTACAGTATTTTAGATTAAAAGCTCTACGTTTTATTATGATGAGAACATATTTAAAATCTGATGGTCTGATTTTATTATCTGAATTGCATAGGGAAATAATGCTACCTAAATTAAAAAATTATTACGGATTGATTAAGGTAATACCGCATGGTGTCAGTGATGTTTTTAGTGATTACAAATTAATTGAAAACAAATTTGAAAGATCATTTAAAACAAAAATCATAAAAATATCATACGTATCAATTATTGATTTTTACAAGAATCATGTTAGTGTGGTTAGAGCAGGTAAAAAATTGTTTGACATGGGTTATAAAATTCAAATCGAATTTATTGGAGATTACTATAAGCCAGCATTCAATAAACTGCAAAGAGAGATAAACCGTTTAGACCCTGAAAATAAATTTATTCATTATTTGGGACATCTAGAGCATCATAAATTACCCGATTATTACAGGAATATTGATATTTTTATTTTTTCATCAAGCTGTGAGGCATACGGGCAGGTGCTTGCTGAAGCAATGAGGAGTGGCTTACCGATTGCATGTTCAAATAAAAGTGCCTTACCTGGGGTACTCGGAGATGCTGGATTATATTTTGACCCTGATGATGTAGGTTCAATAGTTACTACTTTACTTAATTTAATTAATTCAACTAAGTTAAGAACGAAACTTGCTGAAAAAGCTTATTTGAGATCAAAAAAATTAACTTGGACTAACACATCACGAAATACATTTGAATTTATTTTAGATACATTAAAAACAATTTAAATTAATAAAATTTTATCCATAATATTCTATTCCTCTTTTTATATAAAAAAATAAGATAATATCATATATGAGTGTAATACTAGGTCTAAATACATTCCATGCAGGGTCTTCAGCTTGCATCGTAGTTGATGGTATCCCTCTGTTCGCTGTAGCTGAGGAAAGACTGAATAGAAAAAAATATTATGCTGGTTTTCCTGCTCTGTCCATACAAGCTTGTTTAGATTATACAGGCATAAAATTATCAGATATAGATTATGTTTCTATTGGAAGAGACTCTAGTTCAAATCTGCAAGAGAAAATTAAGTATGCTCTGAAGAACCCCTCAAAACTTTTGAACCTAGCTAAAATAAAATCTGCAAGAGGATCTATTGATGATATTAAGTCACTAATGATTAGTGAAATGAACACCTCTGCTAATAATTTAAAATTTAAGCAAATTAATGTTGAGCACCATTTAGCTCACATTGCCAGTGCATTTTTTATATCTGAATGGGATAGCTCAGCAGGATTTTCATGCGATGGTTCTGGCGACTTTGTTTCGAGTATGATGGCTGATTGTTATCCTGAAAAAATAGATGTGAAAAGCAGAATTTTTGTGCCGCATAGTTTGGGATCATTTTATTCTATGGTATCTGAATTTATTGGTTACAAAAAATATGGTGATGAAGGGAAAGTAATGGGTTTATCTGCACTTGGTGAGGGTACGTATGTTAATCAGTTAAATGAAATAGTTTTATCTGATAAGAGTGGGTTCAAATTGAATCCAAAGTATTTTTTACCATTTGGATCAAATCAAGGTGTAAAAATCAATGAAAATGGTTCCATGGCTATGATGAGACACTATTCTGATTATATGGTAGATTTATTTGGAAAGCCTCGGGTAACCAGTGAAGAGATAACGCAAAGAGATAAAGACTTGGCTTTTTCAGTACAAAATGTTTTTGAGAAAGCATATTTAAACTTGCTTAATATTTTATACGACAAGGTTCCAAAAGAAAAAGTTTCAATGGCAGGTGGCTGTGTCCTTAATAGTGTGGCAAATGGTATGATATTTGATGAAACTCCATTTAAAGAAACATGCATCCAGCCAGCTGCTGGTGATGATGGCCTGGCCATGGGTTCCGCATTGTATGCTAGTAATGTTATCTTGAAAGAGGGCAATAGATATAATTTGATAAATTCTTATCTTGGGCCTGAGTATTCTGATTCGGTAATTAAAAGCGCTCTAGATAGGAATGGGATAAATTATCAAGAACTATCCAAAAACGACTTGTTAGAAAAAACTTCTGATGAAATAGTCAAAGGTAATGTAATTGGCTGGTTTCAAGGAAGGATGGAATGGGGTCCAAGAGCTCTGGGTAATAGATCAATTTTATGTCATCCTGGTTTAACAAATATGAAAGATATTTTAAACTCAAGAATAAAGCATCGTGAATCATTTAGACCTTTTGCGCCTGCTGTCTTAAAGGAATACCAAAATGATATTTTTGAAAAGGATTATCCTTCACCATTTATGTTGCATGTTTACAAAATAAAGAAGGCATGGCAAAAAAAACTACCTGCCGTAAACCATTTAGATAATACTGGCAGATTGCAGACTGTTAGTAAGCATGAGAATCCACTTTACTACGATTTAATTAGTATCTTTTATAAAAAAACAGGAATACCCATTCTACTAAATACTAGTTTTAATGAGAATGAGCCCATTGTGTGCAATCCTGAAGAGGCTATCGACTGTTTTAAAATAACCAAAATGGATACTTTAGTGATAGGTTCTTATTTTTGCTTAAAATAAGCTATCGCAATAAATAAAAATATATTAAATAAGTTATTAATCCCAAAAGGCTATACCATCGAATGGGAAGAGCCAGGTTATTATATTTTATCAAAAAGAAATTCACTTTATTATTGTAATCAAATTGGAGAAAAACTTGTTCATATTTTAGATTTTCCATCCAGTATTATCAAAAGTTTTCTATCAAGAATAAGGATTTTTCAAAGATTATTCAGATTCCTTTTTTATAATGTATTAAAATTACCTAATGGGGAACTTTTTATTACTTTTGGTAATGAAATTGCTTTCTATGATAATAAAAAAATTGAAAAGATTGATGTTGGGAAAAATAAGTTTCGTGTTTTACGCTCAGGTTGTGCATATGATAATAATGGTTCAGTTATATTTGGAGAATACCATGGCAATAAGAACAGAAAAAGGATGAATATTTATAGATTTGATATTAAAACAAAAAAATTAAGTATTATTTATACTTTTAAAGAAAAAACCATCAGGCATATTCATGGAATTTATTATGATAGTTTTTCAGAAAGGCTTTGGTGTGTTACAGGTGATGAAAATCATGAATGTAAAATGGTGAGTTCCTCGGATTATTTTAAAACAGTAGATGTCGTTGGTGAGGGTGATGAGTCTTGGCGATGTGTAAGTTTAATTTTTACAAAAAAATATATATTTTATGGAACAGATTCAGAGTTCCAACAAAATTTCATTTATAAAATTGATAGAAAATCATCAGAACGGAAAGTTTTATCTGAAGTAAATGGGCCTGTTTATTATTCAAAGAAAAAATATGGGAAAATAGCATTTGCAACAACTGCAGAAATTAGGCCTAGGGATAATGAATCAAAATTTAAGGGTACACATCCCACTATTTATGTTGTTAACAAGGATGATAGAGTTGATTTAGTTTTTTCATCTGAAAAAGATAATCTATCTCCTGTAATATTTATGCCTGGGTCAATACATTTTTCACGCGGTGATGATGGAACAAATAATATTTATTTTTATTGTATAGCTATTTCTAGGCTTGACAATTTGTCTTTTAGTCTAAATTTATAGATAAAAGTTTTAAATGTTATTTCACACCCAATATTTTATTTGTTTTTTTCTTTTTATTTTCTGTTTTCATTGGTCTATAAAGGATCAAAAAGGGAGACATATATTCCTACTTTTATCCTCCTATTTATTTTATATGATGTGGAATGTAAAATTAGTTTCACTTTTAATTATATCATCTATCCTCGATTTTTATCTGGGTAAGTCAGTATGGAAAACCGGGCATAAATTATATGTATTCATTAGTTTATTTATAAATCTTTCAATACTGGGGTTTTTTAAATATGCAAACTTTTTTATAGAATCATTCATCGATTTTTCTAGGCTTTTAGGATATGACCCATCTCGAACAACATTAGATATAATTTTACCGCTTGGTATCTCGTTTTATACATTCCAAAGCATGAGCTATACTATTGATATGTATAGGAAAAAATATAAACCATATAATTCAATTTTAGATTTTGCTTTATATGTTTCATTTTTTCCTCAATTGATAGCTGGTCCAATTGTTAGAGCGAACTATTTTTTAAAACAAATAAATAGAAAAATTAATCTTAGTTTTAAATTAGTTAATACAGGAGTCAGTATATTTATAATTGGATGTTTTAAAAAAATAGTTATCGCCGACCAAGCTGCTGTTTTTTCAAATGAAATTTTCTCCAGCCCCTCAGAATACACCTTCTTATTATCTAGTGTCGGGATACTTGCATTCTCTTTTCAAATATATTTTGATTTTTCTGGATATACAGATATGGCGCGTGGACTAGGCTATCTGCTAGGTTATAAGTTGCCAGAAAATTTTTTGCATCCATATGGTTCATTAGGTATTCGTGAATTTTGGAGGAGGTGGCACTTGTCGTTATCTAGTTGGCTAAAAGATTATCTCTACATATCTTTAGGTGGTTCGAGGGGAACTTCTTTAAAAACTAAATTTAATTTAATTATTACAATGCTATTAGGTGGTTTGTGGCATGGCGCTTCATGGAATTTCGTTATCTGGGGAGCAATTCATGGATTATTATTATCCCTTGAAAATTATCTAAATCAAAAATATAATTGGATGGTTAATTCAAAAATATTTGATGTATTTTTAAGAATGGTGACCTATGTGTTAGTTTGTTTTGCATGGGTGTTTTTTAGAGCAGAAACCTTTAATGATGCAATGTTAGTTTTTAATGCACTTTTCACTTTGCCGGCAACAAATTTATTTCATCAAATTGAATTTTTTGGTTTACGAAATTGGATATTCGGAATTTTTATTCCTTCTTTCATAATTTTAATTGGAGCTATAAATCCAATCAATAAAAATTTTAATAAAAACAAATATTTTGGTGCGATTATTACCGTAATATTACTCTTAATAATACTAGTTGTTGGTGGTGGAGGTAATGAGTTTATTTATTTCCAATTCTAATAATGGATAAAAAATTATTTATTTCAACATTTATTATTTTCATTTTAATTAATCTGCTAGTTGAATTAATTCCAGATGGGCCATATAAAGCTATGTTGAAAAATTCATTAATGATTGCCAAAAAAGCAGAAGTTCCAGCTGAAGTTCTTATATTTGGCGATTCAAAGGGAACCTCGTTCCATCATACTTTTTTCAACCGCCGAACTTTTTCGTTCGCTTGTCAAAATAATAGTATTATATACTCAAAGTATTTGTATGATAACCTCAAAAAATATCCTAGAAATCCCTATAAAGTAATAATTGTTTTTTTGGGAGCAAATAATTACAACGAAAATGGAATATTTGTTACGAGAGATTTTGGTCTAAGGCGCTTATATTCAATTAAAGATATACCTGAAATATTGCATTTAGAAAATGGTTTTTCGAATTCATTAGAAATTATTTTCAGTAATCTGATTCCAATTTATGGACGACGAATGGAAATAAGAGATTTTGGTATCCTCAAAAGAATGTTGTTTTCAAAATATGATACATTATTGCCACAAGGGATGAGACCATTAAAACATAATTGGGATAAAAAAAATAAATCCATAGATACAGTTGAAGATACCCAATACTTATTAACATACAAAAGGTCTGTATATAATAATTTTAAACTATCGAAACTTCATGCATATAAATTAGAGCAATTAATTACAGAAAATGCCGGTTCTAGTATAATCCTTGTTCAATTGCCAATAAAAGAACAGATGTATGAACTTCAAAAAAATATGATTAAGAATGTTTTTGACGATTATATTGCTGCGTTAAGCATAGGTAATGACAATGTCTTCAGCTTAGATCTGAGGGAAAATACAAATTATGAATTCAGTGATATTAATCATTTAAGTATGAAAGGATCATTTGATTTAACTCAGGAAATTCTAAATCCTTTAATTGAAAAAATAATTATTAATAATTAAAGATTATGTGCGGGATTTTCGGTATTCATTCAAATAAAAAACTTAATATTGAAGACAATATTATGGAGCATAGAGGGCCAGATAGTTGGGGAGTAAAACATATATTAGACAGGAATGGGGAAATAACATTTTTTCATTCAAGATTGCAAGTGATCGGGCTTGGAGATCAGGGTCATCAACCATTTGAACTGGATGGGTTTAATTCGATTCTACTTTACAATGGAGAAATATATAATTATGAAATAATAAGAGAAAGTTTGATTAAAAATTATGATGCGAAATTTTATACTAACACCGATACTGAAGTTTTATATCAAAGTATTCATTTCAGAGGGCTAAAAAATACCTTAGCTGAAATTAATGGTATGTTTTCATTTGCATATTTTGATGGAATAAAAAATAAAATATTCCTATGTAGAGATCATCTTGGTATAAAACCTTTGTATTATACACAAGATGATAATTCATTCTCCTTTTCTTCAGAGATAAAGGTATTTTTTAATCATGATATCATAAAACCAAGAATAAAAAAAGAATTATTAGGTGAGTATTTAGCTAATGGATGGATTTATGAGCCTGATACATTATTTAAAGGTATTTATAAATTAAAAGCTGCCAATTATCTTGAATATGATATAGAAACAAAAGAGGTAGCAACATCTGAATATTGGTCATTCAAAAAAAGATCAAGAAAAAATGATTTAGATAGAATAATTAATTCTCAGATTATTTCTGATGTCCCAATTGGTATTTATTTTAGTGGAGGGTATGATTCTTCTCTAATTGCATTATCTTTAATTAGTAAACGGCTAAGACATTTTAACTTAAAAATAGGCACTCAAGAAAATAAAATTGTTGATTACATTACAAAAACATTTGAAATCGATATTAATAGGACTATACCAGGGAAGACACCGCTCAATACTTATGATAAGTTACTTTATCATATGGATGAACCCATATCTGATCCTGCTATAATTCCTGCTTATGAGCTTGCAATGAAAGCAAAGTCTAATGGAATGACTGTCATGTTATCTGGGATGGGTGGTGATGAAATTGATGGTGGGTACACTCGGCATAGGGTTATTAATAACCTTAGTCTATTTAGGATATTACCAAAATTCATCTTGGATATTTATTTTAGAAATAATCAGAGGGACAAAAAGAGGCTTGAATCATTTTTAAAAGATCCGAGCCCAATGAATTATTTTTCAATTACTAGTTATTTAAATAAAAAAGAGATAAATGATTTAGTTGGTACTTCATGGCAGAAAAACTATTTTAATAAAATCAATTCGATTGTTGATGGATATAATAATAAAAAAAAATTCTATATACTTGATTTAAAAGGATTCCTTGCAAGCCATAACTTAATCTATATGGATAAAAGTTCGATGGCTGCCTCAGTAGAGGTGAGGGTGCCTCTTTTAGATAAAGATTTTGTTCTTGAAATGATTTCAGATATCGAGAATAGAAATAGAATAACCCCTAAAAATTTTATAAAAAAAATGTTTAAGAATAAGATTGGAAGAAAAATTTCTATAAAAAAAGAAGGATTTTCTTATCCGATACATGATTTTATTAAAAAAGATATAAATTGGGATAAAATTATTACATTTTTTGAAAAAACTAAATTAATCAATACGCAAAAAATCAAAAGTTGGCTTAAAGATAGTGAAAAAGATTTAAAATTAGTTGATATGAAATTATGGCATATATATACATTGTATAGATGGATAAAAGTTTTTAATGT
>MDTA01003925.1_pt1 | contig 15055 bp, 16 predicted proteins | sample 811151 | NCBI WGS metagenome assembly MDTA01 (sample SAMN05326648, study PRJNA326480) | marine metagenome | isolation source: seawater | place: Indian Ocean: South | collected 2010 | reverse complement strand
TTCTTCAAGTACTACGGTTTTTTTGTCGAGTCGCTGGCGGAGCTGTTGTTTCAGATCGGGTGGCAGCGTGACCTGCTGTTTCTGGATGTCATCTTGCCGGTTGGCATCTCGTTCTTCACGTTCCAGGGAATTTCCTATGCGGTAGATACCTACCGCAACAAGATTCCGCAACGACCAGGGGCTGTGGACGTGCTCCTGTACATCTCGTTCTTCCCGCAGCTGGTCGCTGGACCTATCGTGCGCGCAGCCCATTTTCTGCCACAGCTGGCCGCCCGGGCGCCAACCCGAATTGCCGCGACTTTTGGCATGGTGCTCATCAGCTGGGGGCTGTTCAAGAAGGTTGTGGTTGCGACGTACATTGCTGAACAGATCGTCGACCCGGTCTTCTTCGACCCGCTTGGCTACGGCACGCTGGACGTATTGGCCGCGGTTTACGCATACGCGTTTCAGATTTACTGCGACTTCAGCGCGTACAGCGACATTGCCATCGGCGTAGCCGCATTGTTGGGTTTCGAGTTCCCGCGCAACTTTGATCAGCCGTATCGTGCGGCAAGCCTGCGCGAGTTCTGGCGCCGCTGGCATATCTCATTGTCCACATGGTTACGGGACTATCTGTACATTCCGATGGGAGGTGGACGTGGCGGTCCGCGGCGAACGTATCGCAACCTGTTCCTGACCATGTTGCTGGGTGGCTTGTGGCATGGTGCCGCCTGGAAGTTTGTTGCCTGGGGCGCGTTGCACGGCGCAGGGCTTGGCATCGAACGCGCAGTGCGGGCCGCAAACTGGGGGGTGGTTGCACGCGTGCCTGTCTGGCTCAGGATCGTGCTCATCTTTCAGTTTGTCTGCGTCGGCTGGATCCTGTTCCGGGCCGAATCGTTTGCGCTTGCGATGGATGTGTTTGCGGCGTTGGGACAGACCGATCTTGAGCTGATGCTGCTGTCACCATTTGTTGTGGGTCTGATGCTTCTGGGGGCCATCATGCAATTTACGCCGGGTCGCACGTTGCAGATGGTAGAGCGCGGATGCGCGCGCTTGCCATTGTCGGTGCAGGGCGCATTGTTTGGGTTTGTCGTTGTGCTGATGGACGCGTTGGGCGTCGAAGGCGTGGCGCCGTTCATCTATTTTCAATTTTGAGGTCAGCGATTTCATGACGACTGACAGCAAGGACTTTAATGCTATTCAGGGCGGTGAGTTACGCCCCGTCGCGGCAACCGGCGTCGCTCTGGCGATTGCGTTGGTGGTAGCCGCCCTGTTGCACCCGAGTGCGTTACTGGAGTGGTTAAACGGGCTGCCGGTGAACGCTATGGTGGACGCTTCAATTGCGCAGGCCGACCAGGTCACGCGGTGGCTGGCAGGATTCGATTTGCATGCCCCATTCGACGGCGTACGGGCAACGATAACAGCGTGGAAGGAAGCCGATTGGTGAATGAGATCAGAGAAATCGCACGTGGTCTTCGTTTTCCGGAAGGCCCCGTTGCCCTCCCGAACGGCGATGTTGTGTTGGTTGAGATAGAGCGTGGGACGTTGACCAGCGTGCATCCAGACGGCACTCAGACCGTTATTGCCAACTGCGAAGGCAGCCCAAACGGCGCCGCGCTTGGGCCGGACGGCAACTTCTACGTCTGCAACAATGGCGGCTTCGAGTGGGAAGTTGCCGACGGTTTCCTCCGGCCCACCGTACAGGCTGGCAGTTACATCGGTGGCCGTATCCAGGTGGTGGAAGCGGAAACGGGTGTCGTGCGCACTCTGTATGAGCGTTGCGGCGACCATCTTCTGAAGGGGCCCAACGATATTGTGTTCGACAGTCACGGTGGCTTCTATTTCACCGACCTTGGCAAGACCCGCGCCCGTGAGGCGGATCGCGGTGCCCTTTACTACGCGCAGGCTGACGGTAGCGATATCCAGGAGGTGGCATTCCCTCTGGAGCGGCCCAACGGCGTTGGACTATCGCCGGACGGCAAGCGTGTTTATGTCGCGGAGACCACCACCGGACGCATTCTGTACTGGGCTTTGGAGGCACCAGGGCAGTTAAGAAAACCAGGCAACCTGTTCGCGCCTGGCGACCCGTCGCTGCTGTACTCGTTTGGTGGTCTGGAACGCCTGGACTCACTGGCAATTGATAGCGAGGGTAACGTCTGCGTCGCTACATTGGTGACCGGGATGATCACCGTCATTTCCTCCGAGGGTCACCTGGTGCGCGAGATTCCAATGCCAGAGTTTGACCCGATGGTGACCAACATCTGCTTTGGCGGTGAGGGCCTGCGCACGGCTTACATCACGTCATCAGGTCTCGGACGGTTGTACGCCATGCCGTGGCATTGCCCCGGCATGGCGTTGCATCATTTGAACGACTAGCGGGCCCGCACCTGGTGCAGGCCCGGGCCTTTGTCGCTACTCAGGCTTGATGGCTTTGTAGAAATCCACGGGCACCATCAATTTGTTCTCCTGCGCCTCCAATGCGCCCAACTCTGCGCTGGCTTTGGTATAAGCCACCCAGTCAGGGTCAGCCCACATCGCGGCGCGCTTGGCTTCGCGATCGCCTGCGTTCTCGTATACCCAGATGTGCACGTATTGATTCGGGTTGCCGGTTTCTGTCACCAGATACGCGAGCGGTTGCCCAAGATGTTTGCTCTGTGGCGCTTTACCCATCTGCTCATACAGCGCGAGGTGCGGTTTGATCGTGCCGGGCTTGCATGTGTATGTGCGAACGTCCAATAACATTAGTTGTCTCCTGTTTGCTTGGCTGTGCCTTTGATGATGACGGCTACGCTTATGGTAGCGCCGACTCGGGTACGTGCTAGGCTTACGAACGAATATCCCCCCGCCGCGAATGGGGTCTGCCCGGTAAAGGATGTGGGCCTCCGGCCTTACAACTGTCTGGGCATTTCGAATGGGCGTGTGCATGAGCGCGGCCCCGCGGTACTCGATGGAGCTGCTTGATGAGTGAGAAGCACTTTCGGTTAGTATTCGCTGGAGAAGTGGCTAACGATACCGATGTCGCCACTGTCCAGGCGGCCATGGCCGAGAAGTTCAAGCTTCCCGAGGCCCAGGTTGCGGAGCTGTTTGGTAGCCGCCGGGCCGTACTCAAGAAAGATTTAGACGCGACAAGCGCCAAGCGCTATCAGCAGGCTTTTGCACAGATTGGTGCTTTGGTTACCGTGGAACCGATGAGTGATTCCGCGGCTGCATCCGCACCGCCGTCTCCACCGGCTGGTCCAGCATCACCCCCGCCCAGACGGCGGATAGCGCCCGATCTTGGCGGGCCAGCACTGGGGCCCGCGCTAAAACAGGAAAACGATCCGTACGCGCCGCCAAGTGCCCAGCAGCTGTTGGTAGACGTTGACAACGACGACTCAACCGCACACGCACCGGTTATGGTTGGCATCGGCCGCGGCTGGAGCTGGATCGCCGAGGCCATGAGTCTGTTCGGGCGTAGCCCCGGCGCCTGGATTGGACTGGTCGTGGTCACCTTTGTACTGCTGATGGTGCTTGGCCTTATTCCGGTCGTGAATGTGTTGGCATCGGTCATATTCCCGATTCTGGTCGGTGGCATGATGATCGGCGTGCACCGGTCCGCGCGCGGCGGTGACCTGGAAGTAGGCGACCTGTTCGAAGGCTTCAAGAGCCACGCGGTTCCGCTGGCCCTGGTAGGTTTGGCGTACCTCGTCAGCTACATCGTTGTCTTGGGTGGTGTCTTCACCGTCGTGATCGGTGGCGGCGCAGCCATGGGTCTGCTCGCTGGAGATGGTGAAGCTTTTGCGCAGATGGTCGAGGACGGCGAGATTGCACTGTTTGGGATCATCATCCTGCTGACTGTAGGCTTGACGTTACCGGTCATGGCAATGATCTGGTTCTCGCCCGCGCTTATCGTACTGCACGACGTTCCCGTATTACGTGCGCTGGGCTGGAGTATCGTTGGCTGCCTTAAAAACGTGCTGCCGTTCCTTCTTTACAGCATCATCATGTTGGTCGCCTCGATTATCGCAACGCTGCCGTTGATGTTGGGTTGGCTCGTGCTGGGACCTATTCTGGTTGCCAGCATCTATACCGCCTATCGCGACATCTACCTTGACGAGGCGTTTTGACCGCAACTTCCGATTCCCAGACCAACCCTCAAACTGGACCTGAGGCTCACAGGCGCGAATTTGTACGCGCGTCATCAGCCGTGATCGAGACGGCGCCTGACGGCATGACCGTCGACGTGCTGGCACGCGGGTCGCGCGCCAGCATGGCGCGCTTCAGACTCGAGGCGGATGCGGTTGGACGCGCAGTACGCCATCGCACCGTCGACGAGTTATGGTACGTGACAGCTGGTGGTGGCGAACTCTGGACGCATCAACCTCACAACAACCAGTCGGCCGCGGAAGAGAGGGTGCGGGTACTTGGGCCAGGCGACTCATTACTTATCGAGGCGGGCACCTGTTTTCAGGTGCGCACGCAGTCAGATGGCCTGGACGTCGTCGCTACCACCGTGCCGCCCTGGCCTGGCGAAGAAGAGGCCTTGCTGGTGGCTGGCAAGTGGACGCCAACGTTATCTGCCGGGGGCAACAATTTGTTCTCCGTCACGACAGCCTTGCCTGACGAGGCCAATGCGCTTGCGGCGCTCGCCCTGCGCGCGAAGGCATGGTGGCGCTACGACGATGCGTTCCTGGCTGCCTGCAAAGCCGAGCTACGCGTAGCGGATGCGCAAATCCAGGCTGGCCAGGTCCTGGTGGCGCGTGATCCCAGTGGGATATTGGGTTTCGCTGGTTTTCACTCTGGGTCAGACGGGTGCTGCGAGTTGTCGCACTGTTTCGTTGAACCGGTGCATATGAGCCGTGGTGTCGGAAACGCGTTGATGGCGGCAGTGCGCACGACTTTGGCTGCAGGCGGCGTTGCGTCGTTGCTGATCCAGGCGGACCCAGGGGCCGCGCCGTTCTACGAACGTGTTGGGGCGGTGCTGAAGGGCACGATGCCGTCGCTCAGTATCCCGGGCCGCGACTTGCCGTTACTTGAGCTCATTATCGAACCTGAGTCTCTGTCTGAAGCCAGGAAATGATGGTTCGGGAAATCGACCAGTAAACAGATCAGGATATTTTGCCAGTGAGCATTGAACTCGAGCCTGTTGCTTACGTCCTTGGCGGTCGGACGGAGCCGTTTGATGACGACTGGTCGCAGGTGATGGCCAAAATTACGTTTGACGCGCAGCAATTCTCACCGGATTCTCTGCAGGGTCTGGCGGCGTTCTCCCACGCTGAGGTGGTGTTCTACTTCGACCGTGTGGGTGACGATGCGATCACCATCGATGCCCGTCACCCGCGTGGCAACCGCGACTGGCCGCGTGTTGGTATATTTGCGCAACGCGGCAAGAACCGTCCGAACCGACTGGGTGTCAGTGTTTGCGAGATTGTTGGTGTTGACGGTCTTACCGTGACCGTAAGGGGCCTGGACGCGATTGATGGTTCTCCGGTGTTGGACCTCAAGCCCGTGATGTCCGGCTTCCAGGTGCGGGGTGCCATACGGGAACCGGACTGGGCGCGCGCAATCATGCAGGCATACTGGTGAGGACCAAGCACCGTCGAACTTAAATTCACTGAGCCTTCAAGGTTTCCGTGTTAGCTTCCTTCTCAAAGTTCCAGGCATCCGTAGCCGGCCTTGAGGCGCTACGAGCCCACTTCGGACGAGCAACAACTAGCGGTGCGCCTGTTGATGGAGATGTCCGACCCGATTGGACGTGTCATCGTGAAGCGCTCAGCGGAGAAGGTCGCGACACGCAGGGCGATTATCGCCGCTGTTGTAGCCGAGCCTGGTGATGCCCGGCTGCATGAACAGTGGATTTCAGTAATGAGTAACCGAGGTTTTATCGGAAAGCCGGCATCACCTCATTGATGAATAATTCCAGCGAGCGCCGCTTGTGCTCGTAGCTCATGCCGCAGTCGACCCACAATGCGTATTCGTCATATCCGAGATCGGCGCACGCCTGTAGTCGTTTGATGACCTCCCCGGGGGTGTCGATTACACAGTTCTTGCGCATGACCTCCGGCGTGAACATCGGATTGTTGGCGATCTCTTCGTCGCTCAATGGCTGGATGTTGCCCTGGCTGACGGGCCTTTCGTTCCGAAACCACGCGCCAAAATAGTTGTAGAACCGGCTCAGCCCGTTTGCCAGCGCTTGAACCTCGGATTCGTCACTGCCCACCAGCGTGTGGCGAAGCAGCATGATGCGGGGACGTTCACAGTCTGGATGTTCCGCACAGGCGGTGTTGAACTTCTGCATCAGGTTCTCGACTTCGTCGTCCCCGTTCCATAAAGGCGTGCACTGCACGTTGCAGCCGTTTACCACTGCGAACTCGTGCGAGTTTGGATCGCGCGCGGCGATCCACAACGGCGGGTGCGGGTCCTGCACAGGCTTTGGCGCGCTGCTGGTGGCAGGGAAGGACCAGAATTCATTGTCCTCGGCGTGGTCGCCTGCCCACAAGCCTTTGATAGCCGGCACCATCGCGCGAAGATGCTGGCCGGCTGACCAGGCGTCCAAACCCTCGGCACCCAGGCGCTCGTACTCGTAGGTATACGCACCACGAGCGATACCCAGGTCCAGACGCCCGCCCGTAATCAGGTCTGCCATCGCAGCCTCCCCAGCCAGCTTGATGGGGTGCCAGAAAGGTGCCACAACCGTCGCTGTACCAAGCCGCAGGTTGCGTGTGCGCCGGCCGATGTCGACCAGAGTCGTCAACGGATTGGGCGCGATCGTAAAATCCATGCCGTGGTGCTCGCCGGTCCATACGGCCTCAAAACCGTTATCATCGGCGAGTTGGCATAGCGCCATGAATTCGTCGTAGAGCGCGTGCTGGTCCTGATCGGTCCCAAGCCTCTCCATATGCGCAAATAGAGAAAATTTCATCGGTGTGATTCGCTCATATGCATCCGCCAAGCCGTCGTTATGGCTGCGGAAACGTCGTTATTACAGTGGTGCATACCCCAGGGAATTGAGGCTGGTACACACCGATTAGGCTCACTGCGTACCCACTTGAGCGACTTGCGTTTCTTAGCACAGTCACTACATTTTCAGCAAGGGCGGCGACCTGCCGTTGTAATGACCATCATTGACCAATAATTTCTGGAGCGTCTCGTGGCAATAAACTTCGCGGTTCTGGGTACCGGCCGCATCGCGAACAATGTTCTGGCTACTGCCATCAACGATGCTAATGGTGCGTCGCTATGGAGCGCGTACAGTCGCAATCAATCGCGTGCGGCGGCGTTTGCCGAGCGCCACGGCGCAGCTGCACCGGAAGCGGCGTACGACGATCTGGACGGCCTATTGGCTGACCCGGACCTGAACGCTGTGCTGATTGCCACGCCGGACAAGCTGCACGCGGAACAAGCCATCAAGGCAGCTGAGGCGGGCAAACACGTGCTGACGGAGAAGCCCATGGCGACTTCCGTCGAAGACTGCCAGGCCATGATCGACGCCTGTGCCGCAGCTGGTGTACGCCTCGGTGTCGCCTACCACATGCGTTGGCACAGCGGTCACCGTCAGGCGGTCGACATGTTGCGCGCCGGCCAGTTTGGCGAGATCCGCCATGTGCGTGTGCAATGGTCCTGGCCAGCGCCAGACGCGAGCAACTGGCGCGCCGGCGAAGACGTTGGCCGCTGGTGGGGCCTCGCCGGCGTCGGCACCCACTGCCTCGACCAGATCCGCTGGCTGCTGGCTCACGACGGGAATGAAGTCGCGGAGATGTCGACACTCATCACCCGCGAACATTTCGGCGGCCCCCACGACGAAACCGCAATACTCGGCTTCCGCTTCGAAAACGGCGCCACTGCTGAACTGTGCTCCTCGGTCCTGTTCGACGCACCTAAACGCATGGAGGTTTACGCCACCAAGGGCTACATCCGCTTCGAAGACACGCTGGGCCCTCACGGCGGCGGTCGCATCGAAACCCAACAAGGCCCGATGCAATTCACCACCGCCAACCTCTACGTCGATGAAGTTGAAGATTTCGTAGCCGCCATCCGTGAAAACCGCCCGCCCGAAGTGGACGGCGAGGAAGGCAAACGCAACGTGGAACTGATGCTGCGCGCCGTCGAGTAATAGCACGCGGTCTGGTTTAGAACGGTTGGGTGAGTGAATCGCCTAGTCATCTGCGTTCTTGAACTCTGCCGGTTCACCCATCTCGATGCGCTGGACTTTCTCCAGTGTAATTTCGATGGGCTGTCGGTTGAAGTTGATGAGTTCGGCAACCATACCCGCAAGGACACTGGTAAAGCCCATCATCACCAACACACCACCGATTACAAGCGACTGGATATGCCCTTCACCGTCGCCGATCATCCACAGGTACAAGAATCGGAAAATGGGTATCGCGCCCAACAACATCAGCGTGCCGCCCGGTAGCACAAATACCCGCAACGGCTGATACATCGCGTAGATTCTCACCATCGTGGTGGCCTGACGCTCGATGAATTTGGGGATGCTGCTGAACAGGCGCGACTCTCGTGTCTTAGCATTTGTGCGGACCGGTACGCTGGCGACGGCCATGTGTTTCTTGCCAGCCTGGATCAGCATCTCGGTCGTGTAGCTGAACGGTGAAACGATATTCAGCCGAAACGCCTACTGTCGCGAAATGGCCCGGAAACCGCTGAACGCGTCGGGTACGTCCACGTCAGACAACGTGCGCACGACCTTACTTCCGACCGCCTGCAACAGGCGTTTCGGTGGCGAGAAATGTGAGATGGCTCCGGTCTTGCGGTCGCCAACAACAATGTCAGCTTCGCCACGCATGACCGGTTGCACCAGCCGGATGATGTCAGCCCCAGCGTACTGCTTGTCACCATCCGTATTGACGATGATGTCCGCACCCTTGGAAAGGCTTGCTTCAAGCGCGTGCCGGAATGTTCGTGCCAGGCCAATATTCTTGGTGTTGCGCACGATTTGGTGTACGCCCAACTCGCGCGCAACCTCGACTATTTAATCCGCCGAAACATCCTACACGATCAAGTATTCGATTACGTCCACGCCGTCGATGCTGGTGGGTAGAGCGGCCAGCGTCTGCGGAAGCGTCAGTTCTTCGTTGAAACAAGAAATCTGGATGATTAGCTTTGCCTGGGTGACTTGTGGTTCCTGATGCTCATCGCCCCTTTGTGAGGTTATCGGCACGGTCCTGGCTTCCCTGAATCCGCGTCTTGGAAAGCCGTGTCGGTGGCCCCCGCACTCAATGGTTCGCGTCGTTCCGGCGTTGGGTGTTAATCTCGCGCGCTGGCGTTCTTGTGGAGTCCTGGGAGAGTTATGAGCGTAGATCCACAAATTCAGGTGATCATGGACAAGCTGGCTGAGTTGCCCAAGATGGCTTCGTTGTCCGCACCGCAGTCGCGCGAACTTGCGTTGCAGATGGTGCGTGCGCGGGCGGTTGACCCGGTGCCGGTTGGGAGTGTCGAGGAGCGCACGATTCCTGGGCCTCACGGCGAGATTCCGGTACGGGTTTACACGCCGGAAGATGTTGCGGCGCCGATGCCTTTGTTGGTGTTCTATCACGGCGGTGGGCATGTGTTTGGCAGCCCTGAGACGCATGATGGTGCAACACGCGCGTTGTGCGCGGGCGCTAACTGCAAGGTCGTGTCGGTGGATTACCGCAAAGCGCCGGAGCACAAGTTTCCTGCGGCGGTTGATGACTCCTTTGCCGCGCTTACCTGGTGCGTCGAGCACGCGGACGAGCTTGGAATTGATCCAGCGCGGGTCGCGGTTGGCGGTGACAGCGCGGGCGGAAATCTGTCGGTAGTGGTGGCAATGCTGGCGCGCGACGCCGGGGGGCCAGCGCTGGTGCACCAGATGCTGGTGTATCCACTGACTGATTACCGTTGCGCGTCGAAATCGTATGACGCGTACGCCGAGGGCTACGGGTTGCTGGAAGCGGAGACCATGTACTGGTTCAAGAACCACTACCTTAACTCTGACGATGACGCGCTGGACTGGCGCGCATCACCGCTGCTTGCCGATGACCTGTCGAACCTGCCGCCAACGTTTTTGCTGACGGCCGAGTACGACGTCTTGCATGATGAAGGCGAGGCGCTGGCGGACGCGCTCCGCGCCGCGGGTAATCAGGTCGACTACCGCGACTACAAAGGCATGATCCACGGTTTTTTCCCCATGGGCGCTATGGTCGACGTCTCGCTGGAAGCGCAGGCGGATGCGTGCGCTCACCTGCGTGCCGCATTTGAGTAGGACGCCAGAGGGCGGCGTCAGACCGCGATAGAAAAGCCGCCGTCCACCGGAATCGCGGTGCCGGTGATGAAGTCAGAGGCTGGGCTCGCCAGGAATACGGCGATGCCTGCCATGTCTTCGATGTCTCCCCAGCGGCCTGCTGGGGTGCGCCCCAAGATCTTGTCATGCAGGTCTGGCACGTCTTTGCGGGCTTGTATCGTCAGGTCAGTGTTAATCCAGCCCGGCAAAAAACAGTTCACCTGAATATTGTCTTTGGCCCATGCCGTTGCCATCGACTTGGTCAGTTGCACCATACCGCCCTTGGACGCTGCGTACGCGGAGCCCCACGGCGAGCCGAAGATCGACAACATGGAGCCGTTGTTCAAGATCTTGCCGCCACCGCCGTCGCGCATGACCGGGTATGCAGCTTTGCTGCACATGAAGGCACTCGAAAGGTTGGTATCGATCACCTGATGCCACTCGTCGTCTGCCAGTTCTTCCACGGGCTTGCGGATGTTGGTGCCGGCGTTGTTCACCAGGATATCGATGCGCTGCATGCGCTTAGCCACCTCGGCGACCATGGTTTTGATACTGCTGCCCGAGGTCGCGTCGAATTCGAACGCCTCTGCTGCGACTCCCAGGCTCTTCAGTTCCTCAACGGCGCTTGCGCTCTTGGTTGCGTTGCGCGCCGCAACGGCGATGTTGGCACCCGCTTCCGCGAGGCCACGTGCCATGCCAAGTCCGATGCCGCCGTTGCCGCCCGTCACCAACGCGACCTTGCCGCTCAAGTCGAATGGATTCATGTCAATATCCTCAGATTGGGGTGCTATTGGGCGATTAGTGTACTTGCATCAGTTTTGGACGGTTCAACAACTGCGCTAAAGTCTGCTCATCTCGTGTTCCAAGACTTATGGCTCATGGACTATGGCTAATGGCTGATATCCATACTCCCGCCAGCGGAACGGATTTTCGCGATGACGCGCGGCGGAGACGACCGCTCCCGAACGAGATCTTGGCGGAACTCACCAAGATGCGCGACTGGCCGTCCTGGCTCGCGGTTGGGCGCAACGTTGGCGCCATCGCACTGCTTGCGGCACTGGGACTGCAAGTCTGGCCGGAGGAAGGGTCGTGGGTGTCCGCTCTCTGGCTGGCGCCAGTTATCTGCCTTATTGCGCTCGCGCAACAAGGCTGTTTTGTACTCGCTCACGATGCTGCGCATTACCGTTTGTTCAAGCGTCGCGCGGTCAACGATCTGGCAGGTCGTGTCCTGGCGGGCGTTGTGGGTATCTCGATGTGTAGTTACCGCATCGTGCACCGGCTCCATCACAACAACCTGTACGGAGATGGTGATCCCGATCTGCCCATTCACGCAGGTTACCCGCGCGGGCGCCGCTATCTTCTGAAGAAGCTGGGTCGCGACCTGATGGGGCTGACGGCGCCCAAGGCGTACGCTTATTTTTTCGGAAGCCCCGCGGTTTTCGGAACGGCAGGCGCACACGCTAATCCATTGGACGATACCGCACCGGCTCTGCGCACGGCGGCACGGCGCGACCGTTGGCTGGTTGTGGCGTTCCATGTGGCCGCGCCGCTCGGTACCTGGTGGTTCGGCTACCTGCTTGAGTACATGGTTTTGTGGGTTTTGCCGCTGGTGACGGTGATGCAGGCGACGCTCAGGTTTCGCTCCATTCTCGAACATGGCGCAGTGACCGATCTGAGTTCTCCGCTCACTGCAGCGCGCACCAACGTCGGGCCCTGGTGGATCATGTCGTTTCTGTTCCCGCACAACGTGCACTATCACGTCGAACACCATCTGTACCCGGCGATCCCTCACTACAATCTGCCGGCATGCCATGCCGAGTTAGCCAAACGCGGCTGGTTGGATGAGGCTGAGGTGCGCCAAGTTAGCGAAACGGTCAGCATGGTTTTTGCCGAGCGCTTACAGCAGACCGCCTGAGGCCGATGCGTGGTCGCCTATTCGGACAGATCGATGTCCTGGCCTGCCGCCAGCGTTTGCGCGCGGTAGACGCGGCCAAAGTCCAGCCACGTAGGGTATTTGCGAAAGTGTCGCTCGCTTACGTAGCGGAGCACGACATGCAGGTGCCAGACCCGCAATAAGTTATCGATGCGGGCGATCTCGGCCCCTCTGTCAAACAATACGCTGCCCGGCCGGTAGCTGAGTTTCAGTTGTCGTGCGAACGCCCTCGGTGTTGTGATATTGCCATCCTGCGCGGTCAGAGGCGCCGTGTCGTCAGCATCCAGCCGGACAACCGTCAGCCGTTCGAGCCAGGGCACAATACGGGCGTTGTTCAGGTTGTCGTGGAACTTGTTGCAGCTTGCGCATCGTCTGTCTTCGAACACGACCAAGAGCGGCTTGTCTCCGACGTCAGAAAGATCGCGGGTATCCACAAACTGCGGGTTGGACCGAAATGCGTACAGTTTTTCTTGCGCTTGTTCGCGTAGATAAGTTGCGAGGTCCTGCTTCTGATAAGCCTTTGCGTCGACGTAGCGCAAGATTTTGTGAAAGTCGCTAGACGCGCGATAGCCATCGGCCCGGCAGACCTGCTGATTCCCGGCATTCAGAAATACGATGGCCGGCGTGTAGTTGACCTTGAGCGCCCGTGCCAGCTCCTTTTCCGTGACGGTCAAGTCTTTGTTGAACGCAATTTCCCGATCGCCTTTGACGTTGATGGCGACGCTGTCAAAACGTTTGCGTAACCAGGGACTGAAGTCCGGTCCGATAAAACTCTCTCGCATCATCGTTGCGCAATAAGGACACCCGTCCAGGTGCATGAACAACAACAGATGTTTGTCGCTCTCGCCGGCCTCGGTTGCGTCTTCAGCTATATCCAGGAAGCTGTCTTTGAACCATGCGGGAATGTCGTAATGTTCGCCGCCTGTGTACTTTCCTGGCGAGGTTTGCGACGCTCAGGCGGATATGAAACAGGTGAGCAGGGCGACAACAAGAGCCAAATTTTGCATGCTGAACGCGTGGTCGTTGCGAACACAAGGTCGCAAGCATCTACGTAACGGTAGTTGGCCGACAATATCTCATTGGTCGGAGACCCATCTGTTGCCGGTGATGGCGCAATCAGGCGGAAGGGGACATTGGTTGACTAGCGGGCCAGGCGCTCTCGTTGTTGCCCGCTGGCGTCGAAGTTCTGCGGCGCAAGCCATGCAGCGAAGCGCGTCGCCATACCTGGCCATTCGCCGTCTAGTAGTGAATAAGCGGCCGCGTCGCGGTTGCGGCCTTTGACAATCATGTGTTGATACAGCGTACCCTCCCGCTGGAAGCCAAACCGTTAAGCGGCTTGGGTACAACGCTCATTTGACGCGTCGCTCATCCATTCGATGCGACGATACTGCAATGACTCAAACAAGTGTTGCAGGAGCAGGTAGATGGCCTCGGTTGCCGCACGGGTCTGCTGTAGCGGTGGCGCGAACCAGATATACCCAAGTTCCAACGCTCCGGCGTCGACGCGAAAATTACTCAAACTCGCCATGCCTTGGGCTTTACGCGATGCTTCGTCGATGATGGCGTAGAAGACGCGACCATCGCTCTCGGCAAAACCCTCAAGCCACGCGACAAATTCTAGCTATCGTTCCAAATGGGCCGTGCGGTAGGAAGTCCCAGACCACACGGGCCTTGTTCTCTAAGGTGGGACGAGATAAACAAATCTTCGGCGTGTGTTTCGCTGTCCAGCAGTTCGACGCGGACGTAGCTTCCATTCAGTCGCGTGATGCTTGGATAAGCCCGCTCGCCATCACGGGCGACAGCCTCGCGACTGATAGTTCGTGTCATAGCCTGTTACCTGTCCAGACGATGCGTTACCGCACGGGTTCTAGAATCGCGCAGTAATTGGCGACCGCCATACCGCCCATGTTGAAAATACCGGCCAGCTGCGGATTATCGAGCTGCATGTCTCCTGCTGCGCTCGTCAGTTGCATGGCTGTCATCACATGCATCGAAACGCCCGTTGCACCGATGGGATGACCCTTGGCCTTGAGCCCGCCGGAGGGGTTCACTGGCAACTTGCCATCACGATGTGTCCATCCCTCGAGTATGGCCTCGGCGCCCCGACCCTTGGGCGTCAAGCCCATGGCCTCGTATTCCATCAGCTCGGCGATGGTGAAACAGTCATGTGTCTCGACGAAATCCAGATCATTCAGGCCGAGGTTAGCGTCCTTGAGCGTACGCCGCCACGCTTCCGCGGGGCCTTCGAAAGCCAGAATATCGCGCTCGGCCAGCGGCAGGCGGTCGCTCACCAGATTCGACGCGCGGATGCGCACGGCCTTGGCTGCCCCGCGCGCGGTCTCTTCGTCCGTCAGAACAACCGCGGCCGCACCATCGGTGATCATCGAACAATCTGTCCGCTTGAGCGGCGCTTCGATCATCGGATTCTTCTCGGACTCGAAGCGGCAGAACTCATAACCCAAGTCTTTTTGCACATGCGCATACGGGTTTCTCGCGCCATTTGCATGATTCTTGGCTGCGATACGGGCGATCGCCTCGCTCTGGTCGCCATGCACCTGGAAGTATCGTTTTGCGACACGCGCAAAGACGCCTCCAAAGCCCATGTCGCCGGCGTTCGCCTGCTCGGGTTCGTGTAATGCCTTCAGCAGGATAGGTCCCACCTCGGCGCTACTGAGGTGTGTCATCTTCTCGACGCCAACCACCAGGACGTGTCGGGCTTTGCCCGCTTCGATCGCCCGGCCACCATGCAATATTGCGGTTGAGCCGGTGGCGCATGCATTCTCGACACGAGATGCGGGCTTGAAGCGCAATACGGGGTCGATCTCCATAGGCAAGGATGCGCTAAAGTCCTGATTAGACAATCCGGCGTTGAAATGCCCGACCACAATTTCATCCACGTCATCAGC
>MDTA01202800.1_pt1 | contig 15057 bp, 10 predicted proteins | sample 811151 | NCBI WGS metagenome assembly MDTA01 (sample SAMN05326648, study PRJNA326480) | marine metagenome | isolation source: seawater | place: Indian Ocean: South | collected 2010 | reverse complement strand
TTGCGAATAATGATGTCGAATAATTTGTTTCTGCAGTTCCAAGTCTTCCGGAAAATGTTCAGAATAGAATTCTAGTGATAGCAATAATTTAGCATCATCCTGAATTTTCTTTGCGGATCTTAGCATAAACCTACAGACTTCAATACTCGGCTTAATCTCCCTTTTTTCAGTGAAAATTGAGCACAAGTCATAGCATTCTTCGAAATCACCCAACATATACTTCGATCTAATCCAGTAGGTTTTTTCTGCGTCTGTAAGTATTTTTTCATTCTCCGTACAAATTGCTTCTATTTGGCCCCAATCACCATTCTCTAGAGATTTTTTCAGATGGTAACTTACGGCCTGACCACTCACTTCCATAAGTTTCGCCGAGTGAACCTGAAGGAGGTTGGACAAAAACCCAATCGTAATACTATCACCTATTCAATCGTATTATGAACCAAACATTAGACGCTTAGTCATGGGAGGCGATAAAGAGAGTTTTTCAGTTCCAACCAAAGTTTCAGGAGAGGAAAACATATGCGTGGTTGGATTAGGATATGTAGGCCTTCCAACGGCTATCGCATTTTATGAAGCCGGATTCAAAGTAACTGGGGTAGATGTCTCAGAAAGGGTAATCTCTGAATTGAAAGCAGGGAGAAGTCCACTAATTGATTCTAGTTCTGATCTGTCAATTCCTTCCGACACTGTGAGATGGCATGTGACGGATGACTTTTCGAAGGCAATTCCCACTTCTGATGTAGTTCTGATTACTGTCCCGACCCCGGTGAGGAAAGACAAAACTCCAGACCTTAGTTACGTAGAAAATGCTTCAAGAAATATCCTGGAAAATATTGACACGGAAAAAATGACAGTTATTGTTCTGGAGAGCACGGTATATCCGGGAGTAACAAGAGAAATAATTGGCGGACTTTGCGAAAAAATGGGAATTTCTACAGTAAAAGATGTCACTCTTGCATATTGTCCTGAGAGAGTAAATCCTGGTGATTTTGAACGTGGAATAGATTCTGTAGCCCAAATAGTTGGCTGCGACGACAGAGATTGGGGCGAATGGTTGACGCAGTTGTTTGGTAGGATTTCACAAGAAGGATCGACATATGTGGGAAAAATAGAGGTGGCTGAGGCCTCCAAACTGATAGAGAATGTACAGAGAGACATTGACATTGCATTGGCTAATGAGCTTGCCATAGTTCTCCCGAAAATAGGAGTTGATGTTGAGGAGGTACTTGCGGCTGCTTCTACAAAATGGAATTTTCACAGGCATACTCCTGGAATAGGCGTTGGAGGACATTGTATTCCTGTGGACCCTTATTACTACATTGAAATGTCTCAAAATGTTGGTTTTCCTTCTTTACTTGCTTCTGCTTCAAGGAAAATCAACAACCTGATGCCACAAAATACTGCAGATGAGATTATGTCAATAATGGAAAAATTTGGTGGAAAGAGGATCCTAATACTGGGATTTTCATACAAAGCTAACGTAGGTGACGTTAGGGAGACCCCTGTTGAACCATTGGCTAATCATCTCAGGAAAAATGGTTACGAGGTTTTTATCCATGATCCACTGGTAGAAGAAAGAGACTTGCCAATCTGGGCAAGATCTCATGAGGATTATGGAGAATTGGACTTGATTGTACTAGCAACTAATCATCAACATTACACTTTTTCTAATTCTAATTTCTGGGATTCAATGGGAGAAAAAATGTCAAAGGCTAGGATTTATGATGGTCGGAGGTCTCTTCCAAAGGATGAGTTGGAGAAATCCGGATGGGACTACTATGCAGTAGGTTTGCCGGAAAAATAGTACCAAACGATTTTCACTAGTGTCCGATACAACGTTCTAAAGGTAGATATCTTGACCAAAAGAAGAACGATTGAATCAGTGGACTTGGAGGTCAGAATAAGTCCAAAAATCATTCAGGAAAGAATTGATCTGGAACAAGAATTCTCTAATACTGAAGTTAGTAAAGCCCTTTTTCCCAACAGAGATAGGATTCTGGAGTTGGCATTAGAAGGTGAAATAGGGATTTCAAGAAAACTGATATCAGAGCAAATTAGGAGGAATCACAGAGAAGAAGAAATGCTGGAGACATTATCTTTGGTTGAAACCTACGAAAAGCCGGATATGTTGATTTTTGAGTCCGCAGAAGATTTGATTTCTCGTTTCCCGGAAAATAGGATTGGCAATTCTTTGATTTCTGCTGGCAATTCATACTTGGGAAGAGATTGGGAGGGTGCAATTCAGCATTCTTCCACCATCCTAAGAGAAGACAGTACAAACCCATTTGCATTATTAGTTTCTGCAAAATCGTATTCATATCTTGGGAACTGGGATTTATCTTCTATTTTCTGGGATAGATTGAGTAGGGCCAGATTACTCAATTCCGAGGAGTTGTTTGAATTTGCAAGAACATCATACAATGGAAGAAAGTTTTCGCTAGTATTGAGAATAAATGAAGATATCAGCAGGAGAGGGGAAATTGTCTCGGAGAAAATATTGGAATTATGTGTACGTTCTCATTATAATTTACGAGATGATGATAGTTGTATTATTTGGTCTAGGAAACTCTTGGATCTAGAACCGGGAAATAAAATTGGTCTAAGACATCTTTCTAGAAGCCTATTTAGGCTGGGAAGACTCTTAGAAGCCATCCCTATCATGGAAGAGTTATGTAGAATTCAGCCATCTTCGGTCGATTATTGGGAGTCGTTAATTGAGACTCAATTAATGATGGACGATGTTTTGGGAGCGAAGGAGTCAAGGAGATTAGTTAGAGAGTTAGTTGAGAAAAGTCCGGATTTGATAATGATGGCGATTGAATTATCGATGAAATTTCACTGGAGAGAGGAATATGAAAGTCTCATTGAGAGTTCTAAATCGAGGAAAGCGGAGCGATCTTTTACAGAAGAGGTCGCGAACATCAATTTCAGATTGGGAGATTTAGGGAGTGCTTGGGAGATTCTATCATCAGCGGATATAGACCCGATGGAGTCATCACTAGGTGATGAAATTAGGAGAATTCTTGAGATAACTAACACAGATCCGAGTGAGATTAAGGAAATGTTAGAACTAGACGATTCTATTTGGGTAACACAACTTGTTTCCAGAGAATTTATTCGTAAATCTGCCAAAAAGAGGAAGGTCAGGAAGGGGAAGAAGAAATGTCTTCTGATTTCCTCATCATTGGATAGAGGTGGGGCAGAGAGGCAGGTGGCAATGACTCTGAAGCATATGCAAAAAAGCAAGGAGTTTGACTGTTTTCTTTCAGTTCATAGAATGCAAAGTCGTAAGGGCCAGACCAATTACTTAGATGATTTGAGAGGGCTGAAGAATAGAGTTTATGATTTGGACGAGATAGACACTAAAAGAAAAGATGCCGCTGGTTATGATATTATTGATGAATCTTCAGAAATTCTAGATTTGCTAGAGAGTAATATTAGAATAAAAGTTTGTCAACTTATCTTACATTTCTCAGAACATCGTCCGGATATTGTCCATGCATGGCAAGATGAGACTATTTTGACATCCTGTCTAGCTGCGTCCCTTACTGGAGTCCCCGTTGTTCTTGGATCTGCGAGATCCATGAGGCCTGATAAAAAAACAGAGTTACACCTTAGGAAAAGACCGTATCTTAGAAACTGCTTTAGAGTAATATTTTCAAGTGGCGAATACCAACTTAGCACAAATAGCAATGCTGGAAAGGAAAGTTATGCAGATTGGATAGGACTAGATTCAGAAAAAATTCTCCTAAATGAGAATGGGGTTGATTTCAATGAAATACAGTCTAGAATGGAATCGAAGAGTGTTCTTGAAGAGATTAGAAGTTTTGGATTTTCAAAGGAGAATAAACTCGTTGGGGGATTATTCAGACTTGAAGCAGGGAAGAGGCCGGAGCTTTGGATAGAGGCTTTCGAAAATGCTAGGAGAGTTGATTCCAGTATCAGAGGAATCATTGTGGGAGGGGGACGAATGGAAAAAACCGTTCGAAGTTGGGTTGAGAATTCCAAGTTAGACGAATTTATCAAGATAGTTGGTGAAACTAGAGATGTAGGGAGTTGGCTTCAAAGTATGGATGTTTTCCTATTTACATCAATCACGGAAGGAATGCCAAACGTACTTATTGAGGCTCAGGGCTTTGGAGTTCCGGTTGTCTCCACTCTTGTCGGAGGCGTTCCCGAAGTGGTCATTAACGGTGAAACTGGAATTTTAGTAGATTCATCTTCAGCCGAAGAGTTAGGTGTTGCGATAGTGGATTTACTTTCTAGACAAAATCTGGAAGAGATAGGTAGAAACTCAAGAAAAATATCTAGGCAGCGTTTTTCTGTTGCTAGAATGGCAAAAAAAACTGGCGAAATGTATTCACGGGTCCTTTCGGCGCAAATAGACATGGAGGTACGGAGATAGATGCACAGAGTAATGGTTACAGGAGGGGCTGGATTCATTGGATCCCACATCTGTGATAGGATTCTAGGCCTCAATCACGAAGTTGTGTGCTATGACAACCTAATTACGGGATTTAGGAAGAATATTGAGCATCTAATTGATCTAGATGGATTCAAATTTATTGAAGGAGACATCCGAGATCAAGAGAAAATTGAAGAGAGTTTGGAGGGTTGTACGCATATTTGTCATCAAGCAGCATTGGGCTCTGTTCCAAGATCGATTGAAAATCCGACCAGGACGAACGAAGTTAACATTTCAGGAAGTCTGAATATTCTTTCTAGCTGTGAAAAATTTTCGATAAAGAGATTCGTTTTTGCTTCTAGTTCGTCCGTGTATGGGGATAACTTGGACATGCCAAAGATGGAGGGAAAGACAGGAAATGTACTATCTCCTTATGCTGTAACTAAATCTACATTCGAGGACTATGCCAGAGTTTTCCATCAAATTCACGGTACGGAAACTATTGGTCTGAGATACTTCAATGTCTTTGGCCCTAGACAGTCTCCTGAAGGGGCTTATGCTGCGGTTATTCCACTTTTCATGAAGGCCATTGTTGAAGGAAAAAGTCCTACAATTTTTGGAGATGGGGAGCAGACAAGAGATTTCACATATGTGCAGAATGCTGTAGATGCAAATATCCTAGCACTATTCGGTGATGCTCCAAGAGCGTATGGAAAAAACTTCAATGTAGCATGTGGAAAGACTCATTCGATAAATTCTGTTTTTGAAACTATTAACAAGTCAATACACCATTCACTAGGTTCCAAGAGAATAATTAAGCCAATTTTCGGGGAGCCGCGGAGTGGTGACATCAAAGATTCTCTTGCTGATTTGTCATTAATACGAGATACACTAGGATATGAGCCAAAAATTAGCTTTGTAGACGGGATTAATGAAACAGTAAGTTGGTTCTTATCAGAGAATTAGTGATCTTATGCGAGTCGAACTGGAACAAAACAGAGACAACTTGATTTTTATTCTTCTTCCAGACGAGGCTGATGTCTCTTTTCTTGCGTCGTCAAAAATCGGACTTGCCAATAATGAGGCAAGAATTGACCTTGAAGGAGTTGGGGTTGATGAAATCCACCCTGATCTAATTGGACTTTCAACAATTCTATTGTGTCATCAGTTTATTGGGAAGGAGTTACACCTTCCTATGGAGGTCAGTGAGAGTTTCCTAGAGTCTGCAAATGGAGTACTGAGCAAATACAAAATTCGTTCCAATGCAAATCCTGGCATTTCCCCCTATAGCCCCCCCAGTAGAGCGAGGCCGGGATTAGCATTCAGCGGGGGTGCAGATTCTACAGCTGCATTGAGTGTGATGCCAGGCGAAACTGTGCCCGTATTCATGAACAGGCCGATGAGAGGGAATACAATGTACGATTCTGATGCGCCATTGAAGAATTGCGAACTACTGGGGCAGATAGGGTATGATGTGAAAGTAATTGATTGTGATTTGGAATATCTAAGAAAGCCGGTTGGTTTTCCAAGTGATTTAGCTCATGCCATTCCATTAATCCTACTTTCAGAAAAGTTAGGGATTGGCTCTATAGCCTTTGGCACCGTACTAGAATCGGCTTATGGCATAGGTCATGAAAAATTCATAGACTATCCCAATGGATCGCATATGAGGTTCTATGGAACATTGCTATCTGCAGCAGGATTACAGATGTCCCTTCCTGTCGGAGGAGTCAGTGAGGTTGGGACCTCAATAATTGTTGAATCATCCCCTCTAGGCGAAGTATCACAGTCTTGTATTAGAGGTAAGAAAGGGAAACCTTGCATGAGGTGTTGGAAGTGTTTCAGAAAGGAGTTGTTGTCAGTGGCACTATTTCCAGATAGAGAGGTTGATTTAGAGGGGATGATGAGAAGCAGTACCGAGGTTCAAATCCGTCTTTCTGCATATCCCATTAGTCATGAGAATGTTGTGACTTATTCAATTCAAAGAGTTGATGTTTCGAAATATCCATTCTTGAGAAAACTTAGGAATAGAATGGATATGAAGTTGGATTTAGATTTTCTCGATAGTTGGTATTCTCCATCGAAGAGTTTGGTACCTGAGAGTTACAGATTTTCAGTTTCCGAAAAAATCTCTAATTTTATTCCAACTATGACGAGGGAGGAGGAGGAGATAGTAGAATGTTGGAATATGGAAAAATTCCTTCTTTCTGAAGAAGCGAAGAGAGCTCATTCTCAGTTAACTTCATCTTGGCAGGATCTCTAGTTTGATATTGCTTGAGAGACGATCCAATCAGCAACCTGAGACGCCCCATTTTCCCTATGAAGAAGTTGAAAATTGTTTCTCATCCTATCTCTAACTTCGGTTTCTACGATTCTATCTATTGCTGCTTGGATGACCTTACGATTCTTATCCCTGATTACGACCATACATCCTGCTTCCTCTGCTACAGAAGAGCGGGCAAGTTGGTCATCCCTGCCCGTATTCATATTTGGTAGACAGATTGTAGGTAATGACGATTGAATTGCCTCATGGAAGGAGTTGTAACCCCCAGCCATTACGGCGAAATCGAAGTCTTGAAAATATCTGAAGTTGGGATAATCCCTCAGTATCCTAAGTCTTTCATATTCCGATTCAATCCTTTCACCAAGCATAGATTCCCCCACTACAACATATACATTTGAGTGATTGGAAAGGGAATCCAGAACTATTCTAATTTCTGAGTCTATATCATTAATTTTGCCTGCTCCTAATTGAACATAGCAAACTAATGCCTCGGAAGGTATACCCATTCTGTTTTTCAATGTCCCCCTAGGCTCCATCTCATCTTTTTCCATGAGAAGAATTGGATTGCATCTCACTAAAGAGACTCCGTGATCAAATTCGTCTTCGGAATCCATTCCTACGGAGTCTCCAGGTCTAACTAACGCATGGAAATGATTTATGCTATCTACAGGAATATTTCTTGATCCAGGGCGAATCGAACCCCTCCTTAGCCAAACTTTCAGCATACTATCATCTTGAGATTTAATAGCATTCAGCATCCCCCTATATGGAAATGAACCATCGAAAACGAATGCCTTAGGCCTGTGTATTGAAAATACCATATTCAACATCTCTTCACATAATGAGTTCCAGACATTTGGATCCATTTCATTGAACCTATATCTCCCGGAAACGTGGTAAGAGGGGAATCCGAAATCGGATAAAATATGCAAAGTGGGCATAGTAGTGAAGAACACCACCTCTAGCTCTGGATTGGACTTCTGAATCTTTTTTGCTACTGCTAGAAGACGAGTGAAATGTCCGAATCCAACACCATTGGTCGGGAATAAAACAATACTATCTCTGTTTTCCCCAATTCTAGTCCCTATAGGGTATAGATCAACATCTCCCCTCCCCAAATAGCCTAGTCTTTCTCTGACGATCCTGGAAAATAATACTGGAACGGTAAATGGCAGAGAGAGTATTCTGAATGGATTCCGAATTGAAGAAGATAGTAAATTTCCCAACCTGAATGAGGCAGAGCCTCTAATTCTAGAAAGTTCTCTCTTATATCGGTCGATTTGTAATTTTTCATTAGACAGAAGATAGAATGAGTCAGGTTGATTTCCCAGTTGAATCTTCTTTGGCTTCCATGGCAATAGTTTTGCTAAATCATCTCCAATGGTCTGAGATTCCGAAATTTTCTGAATAATTTGTACTCTTTCCACCTCGGTAAGTTTCGATATCCTCTCTACGACTCTTTCTTTTCTTGATCCGCCTTCTTGGGATAAATCAGAACTAGATACTAGATAGGCTTCAAGCCAATTTCCTGTATTGAACTCAGCTTTAAATTGGTTTTCATGGTGGTCTCTAAGTACCCAACCTTGGTCTCTAGCTTTCCGGTATATAGATGAGGCAAGTGAGAATTTTTTCATCCTAATTGCGCTTCTAGCAGAAATATCCAGAAAGGCTGCGTCTTTGAATATTAGAGAGGAAAATCTTGAGCGTCGTAATGAGGAACTGTAGTTGCTGGAATTATAAGCTGACCTACACCATCGGAGGAGTCTGGATCTTAACCACCCCCCCTTCGCCATGCTATCGCGTTTACAAGTAGGCTTTCAACGATTATGTGTCATTAGAATTAAGGAGCTCGGTGTCAAGTCTTCATCATTGCCTGGATAAGATAGAATTTTTCGCCATCGTGATGTATTTGTGGCGAACCATGAGGAGACCATCCCTCTTCGATCTTCATACTTACCCATGTCCCCAACTTATTCGACGCTGAGGCAAGAGCTGTAGAGGTGCTTCTCACTACAATGTATCTTCCATCGCTGTCTATTTGTGCTTCATCCACAGTACTTGGAAGAGGTTAGAGTATTTCTGAGTGACGCTGGGAGCAGTTAGATTCTAATCACCATGGTTTTAGTCTATTTTTCTGCTTTTTTCTGAGAAATGAGACGACTTCGGGGTCGGTAAGTCTTTGTTGTTTAGTAAAAACGGAATATGAATAGCCCATAAACATAGAAATTCCACCAATAAATAATGGTTTACTGGCCATCCTATGTATGGATCTAGCAATCAAAAATAGTGGGAAGTAACCCATTGAATAGGCGAATCTACCCGATTCAAAACATCCAGAGATTATTCCTGAGTGGGATCCGGTAATTCTTTGATGAAGAGCCTCTAAATCGGAGAATGACTGAGTCTCCCACCCCTCCATTTGGGCCATGATATTATCAATCCCGTCCCAACCATCTATTTCTCTAATTCCTCCGATTTCATCGAAGCATTTTCTTCTGTATGTCTTCAAACCACCCCTAGTATGATCATTAGTTACCTTCTCGATTCTTTTTCTACCTCTGGAAATGGTATAACAGGTCCCACTAGCAATTCCAAGTTTTTCTGAAGATTCGAATTTAGATAGAATTTGCTCGAAATAATCACTTGGTAAGACCATGTCTGCATCTATTTTTGAAAAGAAATCCCAATTTTGTCCGGATGAAACCAGGCCTTGATTGACCAAGTTGGCAATTTGGGCCCCTCTTTTTCTCTTATTTTTATCATTAACAGTGATCACAGAGATCCAATCAAACTTTTCAGAAATTTGTTCCAGAAAGTTTCTACTCTCATCTTCAGAGTTATGTGAGACAATTATCCATCTCGAAGGAATCAAAGACTGGTTGGCAATTGATTCTACTAATTTGGGGAGGAAAACAGTCTCGTTCCTACTTGGAGTTACGACCACATGTTCCAATTCCCAAATATTGGACATAATTGACATTCCCTCCCGCCACGCATATGTATATGGTTTGATTGTAGTAAAACAATGGAGTGGTTTGCAGAGTCAATGGAGTCGGCCCAAATCATTTTTTCTCTACTAATTATGGGTCCAATATTTTACTGGACCATAATGAACGCACGGAAAATAGAGTCTCCCGAACGAGATAAGAATGGCGTTACAAATAGAGAAATTTGCGTGGTTCTGCCAATGAGGAATGAGGGTGCGAATGTGGAAAGGAAGCTATCTTCCATCATAGAAGAGATTCTTCCGTACTCATTCGTAAGTATTATTGTCGCCGACTCTGATTCGGACGATCGGACAAAGCAAATTGCGCGAGAGTTTCTTGACAAATCCTCTTTAGAATCATCCAGATGGAGGATAATGAGTTTCGATGTCAGAGGAAAGAATATCGCACTGAACGGAGTTTTGGAGGAGATTTCGGCTGAAATTATGGTTATCTCTGATGCAGATGCAAAAGTAGCTCCTGGGTGGTTGGAGATAGTAAGTTCGAGGATGGACGAGGAGGACATAGGCGTGGTCTCAGGGATTGAGAGGGAAAATCCCCAACATACCTCCGGATTCAATGACTACTACAGAGGGAAGTCCAACTGGCTTAGAGTCAGCGAGTCCGAAATTGACTCAACCCCCGTTCTGGAGGGCAGTATTCTGGCGTGGAAGACCTCTGCACTGGGCAAATTTAGATTGAACGAGAGAATGAATGCTGATGACGCGCAAATTGGATTTTTCTCAATACGAAGCGGCCATAGATCAATTGTAGATCAGAGGTTGACGTTCAGGAGATTCGAAGGATCCCCAGATAGGACATTTATGGAGTCAGTTAGAAGGGCGCAAGGACTTTCCTTGGCACTGCTGAAAAATGCTGACTTAGCAATTTCTGGACCGAGAAAGGAGTCAAGGATAGCAATCTTCAACGCACTTTTTCTATACGTCTTTTTTCCTTGGGCGGCAGTTTTTTTTGTATTGAATTCGTTAATTTACTTTTCATTTAATCCAGGATTAGACTATAGTATTCGATCAGTCTCCATTGTTGCTATTCTTCTAATCCTGATTTCCAGACAAGGGAGATTCGTAGCCAAGGGAATAGCGATTTCAATTCTAGCCCACATCCAAGCAGTTTCGGGACGGAGATACCAGAACTGGGACCCAATTAGGTGAACTGGGGCCCAATTAGGTGACTCATACAACAGTGACTGACTTCGCCAGGTTCCTAGGGCGATCGACATTTACGCCATTCTGAACTCCAACGTGATAAGCCAATAGCTGTATTGGGATTACATTAACCAGTGGAGACAGTTCAGGATGAGTAGAATTTGTCTGTATCAGGATATCTGCTAGTTCTGTTATGGGACCTTCATTATCGGTAATCAAAATTATCTTAGCGCCTCTACTTTTGCACTCCCTGATACTAGATTCCATGAGATTAAGCTTTGAATCGGTAGGAGCTATGGCAATTACCGGGGAACCCTCGGAGATTAGTGCGATAGGGCCATGTTTTAGTTCCCCGCCCGGTAGGGAAAGGCAAGGAATGTAGGAGATTTCCATCATCTTTAGTGCACCTTCCTTGGCTAGGTAAGAAGAAAGCCCCCCTCTGCCTATGAAAATTGGAGGTTCCGAGTTTACTATCAGCTCTGTTGCTTCAGAAATAGAGTTGTCTTCGTCCAACAGTTGGCTCGAAACTATATTGGGAAGTTTCCGTAAATCCTTGATTATAGCCTTACGTTCTTGAGGGCTTATGTTTGAAATTGTAAGAGCAAAAAGTAGGCCTACGGCAACCATATTTGTGAAGACCTTGGTTGAGGCGACAGCGTACTCGGGGCCGGCGTGAAGATAGGCTCCGTTGCCAGTTAATCTGGCCATTGTTGAACCTATTACATTACAAATTGAACTGATGTGGCTACCGAACTTCTTTGCCTCGAAGAGAGCATCAAGAGTGTCCTTAGTCTCTCCCGACTGTGAAACCCCTATAGTTAAGGTATTTTTAGAACAAACAGATTTTGCGGGAAATTCGCTTGCAATGAATGACTCTGATCTTATTCCTGTAAGTTGCCTGATATATGAGGAAATTATTTCCGATGCATAATATGCAGTACCGCAAGCAACCAGATTAATTCTATCTAATTTCTTGATTTGGTCTGGGGAAAGTTCGAAGCCACTTAGTTCGGAACGGAGTCCATCGGCACTAATCCTTCCGCTCAGAGCATTAGAAAGAGCAGTTGGTTGATCGTGGATTTCCTTAAGCATCATATGCGGGAAATTACCTGGGTCTTCTTCATCGTAGACACCTTGAAGTGGTTCGAATTCGGGAGTTTCAAAATCTATTTGTGAAAATACACCTTCCTTAGTAAGCAAGAAGTTGTCGCCATCTTTCATGTATGCAACTTCTGAGCAGGCGCCGTAGAAAGGCTGAACATCTGAAGATACGGAAATGCTATCCTGACTCCTCCCTATGACCAGTGGTGCCCCTTTTCGTGAAATGAGAATGCCCTCTAGACCGGAAGCCATGGCAGCTATTGCCCAAGATCCAGAAAGTTGGGAAATCACTGCACAGAAAGCATCCAAATGGCCCTTCCCATCTGCTTGAGTCTTCAATTCGTGATCTAGGAGGTGAACGATTACCTCCGTATCGGTCTCAGAAGAGAGATTGTACCCAAGCTTCGAAACTTTGCTAGAAAGTTCCACGGAATTCTCAATGATTCCATTATGAACTACTGTTAACATACCATCTTCGCTGCTGTGAGGATGAGCATTGTAATCAGTCACCCCTCCGTGCGTTGCCCACCTGGTGTGTCCAATCGAAATCTTGGCGCCATCAAATCTCCCATTTGCCTTTAGAACTAAGTCTGAGACATATCCCGTAGTCCTCTCTGTTTCTATGGGATCCTCTTTCTCAGAGAATATGGCTGCTAAACCTGCAGAGTCGTATCCCCTATATTCCAGCTTTCTTAGCCCCTCCAGAACGCGAGCTGAGGCATCATGAGAAATGCAACCATAAATGCCGCACATCAATCTGTCGGATTGACTCGAGTTTATGAAAAGGACCCCGGAAATAGTTGAGCGAATAATATATTCAGATTCATCATTAATCAGCGAGGGGCGAACTCTCGGAAAACAGTTATCCGCGATTCTCCCTTCTAGCAGTCAATGGTTCTCTTGACGACAATTTTTCCAGGGCTTAGAAAAATAGCCATAGACAGCGTACCAATATGGGAAGATGATGAAAAACCTTGGTCAATTCTATCTTCAGAAGACAGCGGTTTGATTTCCCAATTGATGAGAGTCGATGATGCGGAGGATGGTATTTTTATTCATCCTGAAGCAAGAATCGGAGAGTTCGTGCAAATCGAAGGGCCTTGCTACATCGGAGCAAATGCTGAAATCCGACATTCGGCCTATCTGAGAAAGGGGAGTTGGATTTGCGAAGGAGCGGTCGTTGGACACTCATCGGAGATTAAGAACTCTATTCTCCTTCCTAATTCCAAAGCTCCGCACTTCAATTATGTGGGAGATTCTATTCTTGGATTCGGAGTAAACATCGGGGCTGGGGTCAAACTATCCAATGTTAGAAATGACAGAAGAGAAGTAAGAGTTGCTCTAGAAAATGGAGAAATTGTTGATTCGGGGCTTAGAAAACTTGGAGCGTTGATTGGAGATAATAGTCAATTGGGATGCAACGTTGTGACAAATCCTGGTGCATTGATTATTCCGAATTCAATGATTAGCCCAAATGAGTCGGTAAGTGGCTGGTTTGGAGTTAAGTCCTAATTATTCGAAGAAAAATGATGAAGCCGTCGGTTAATGATCTAAGTTTACTTGTCCCTCCTTTTCTTTGGCTCCAATTTACCTCGATTTCTGAATGTTTGAGATTTTTCTTCCTTGCCAGTCCCGCGATCTCTGCCTCTAGATCGAACCCCTTGGACATAAGTTCCATTTTCAGAAGAGAGCGTGAGTTGAACCCCCACAGGCCAGTACAAAGATCCGAAATTCTTCTCCTGTTCCTAATACTGGAAATCATAGAAAGTGCACGATTACCGATAATGTGTAGTCTACTCATCCCCTTGGGAGATTTTTTGTTAGATAAAAATCGAGACCCAGAAACCACATCAACATCATTGTCAAGTGAGTCTAAGACCTTAATCACCGAGTCAAAAGAGTATGACGCATCGGCATCTAAAAATATGACCTTAGAGGTAGGATTTTTCTTCCATGATTCAACTGCCTGCTTTACTGCTGAGGCCTTTCCAGTAGTCTCTTTTTGGTCGATAATATTGTCAGAAAACTCTGAAGCGACTTTCTTGGAAGAGTCACTAGTTCTAATATCTATTACAAAAATAAATTGTACATCATAAAGTTGCTTTATTGGGGATGATCGGAAATCTCTCAAAAGAAATTCCAATCCTACTTCTTCGTCCTTTACTGGGACAATAATAGTGACCTTTTCCACCTTCCTCGGAGAAGCCCCCGGCTTTTCACTTTACCACCATGAGGAATTTAGTTCAGAGCGTTTGTGCGCTTTCTTGAAAGAGTCGAGTGTTGACGAATAGCCATGTCAGAGGTCACGGATGCGATAATTCTTGCAGGCGGATTGGGAACTAGAATGCTTCCAGCAAGTCTCTATGCGCCCAAAGAAACACTGCCCTTGGTAGATACTCCCCTCATCAATCATCTGATACTTGAGGCAGCAAATTCAGGAGTGAGAAATATTCACCTGGTTCTGTCAGAAAAAAAGAGGAGCTTTCTAGAAGAATTTCTCCAAAATGAGTATGTTCATGGGCCAGAAATAAGGCCGGAAATTCCTAGAGATGCAATCAGATTGCATCTTGATGGAATAAATTTGTTCCCCCATATACAGAAAGTACCGGGCGGAGTCGGTGATGCAATTTCTGTCGCAATTGGGCATATAGACGGGCCATTCCTAGTATTACTAGGAGATATGGTAATCACCGATAAGCACTATGGCCCAATAAATCACAGCATAGAAATGGGTTCCAATGCCTCAAAACAGTTGATTGAAAGATTTGAAGAAACAGGGGTTCCGAATGTGGGGGTGTATCCTGTTGAAGGAAATGAAATTAGCAAATATGGAGTGGTTAGACTCTCCGATGAAATGGTATCTGATATAGAAGAAAAACCTCCATTGGAAAGTGCCCCTAGTAAATACGTCCTATGTGGAAGGTATATTTTTCCCGATAATACCGAAGAAATATTACTTAAATATCCATCTTCCGAGTTCGGAGAAATGCAGTCTATCAAATTGTTGAAGCATCTGATTGATTTCGGAGGTCTAAATGCAGTTAAACTAGATAATTTCCAAATGTACGACAGTGGGGATCCAATGACTTGGTTACAATCACAAGTAGATCATGCATT